>Ga0116226_10002821_pt1 | contig 15235 bp, 11 predicted proteins | sample S1TSphfallax_FD_89692 | JGI IMG/M metagenome (GOLD analysis project Ga0116226, IMG submission 89692) | Host-associated microbial communities from peat moss isolated from Minnesota, USA - S1T2_Fa - Sphagnum fallax MG | ecosystem: Host-associated > Plants > Peat moss > Unclassified | place: USA...
ATCGGCGGCCAAGCCATCACCCGCCTGTTGCGGGCGCCGCACCGACTGCCCGTCGGGCCTTTGGGTCGCACGTCCTGTAACAACCCCGCGCTCGAGTTGATGTGGGGCGGAACCGTCAAGTGAAGATGGACAACGAGGCCCGCACCGCCGGCGACGCCAACGGATCGGTGGGGCCGTGAAACTCATTTCGATCGTCACGCCCTGCTTCAATGAGTGCGACAACGTCGAGATCCTGCATGCGCGGCTCGCCCGGGTAAGGGCACAACTGACCGATTATCGGTTCGAACACATCTTCATCGACAACGCGTCGACCGATGACACCGTGATCCGGATCCGCGAACTCATCAACCGGGATCCCAGCGTGCGTTTGATCGTGAACGCGCGCAATTTCGGCCACATACGCTCGCCCTTTCATGGTCTGCTGCAGGGGGCCGGCGATGCCGTGGTGTGTCTTGCCTCGGATCTGCAAGACCCGCCGGAACTCATTCTCGAGATGGTGCGCGCTTGGGAGTCGGGATTCCGTGTCGTCGCCGGGGTGAAGGAGGGCAGCAAGGAATCGCGATTCAAGTGGATGGTACGGACCGCCTATTATCGATTCGCCCGACGACTCGCCGATGTACAACTGCTTGAACATTTCACTGGATTTGGCCTGTACGACCGGAAAGTCATCGATGTTTTGAGATCCATAGACGATCCCTACCCCTATTTTCGGGGGCTGATCGCCGAAATCGGTTTCGACGTCGCTCGCATCCCGTATCAACAACCCAGCAGAGAGCGGGGCATCACCAAGAACAATTTCTACAGTCTGTATGACATGGCGATGTTGGGAATCACCAGTCATTCAAAGATCCCGATTCGGCTGGCAACCATGGCGGGCTTCGCCTTGTCCATCGTCAGCTTCATCATTTCGCTGACCTACCTCGTCCTCAAGCTCGTGCTCTGGAACCGCTTTCAACTCGGCACCGCACCACTCCTGATTGGTATGTTCTTCTTCGGATCAGTCCAGATTTTCTTCATCGGTTTGATCGGGGAGTACATCGCCGCCATCCATACGCAGGTCCTCCGCCGGCCCTTGGTGGTCGAACGTGAGCGATTCAACTTCGATGACGGACCTGGAGCCCCATCCATTTCCACCCGAGATCCAGGGAATGTACCGACGGTCGATGCGCCCGCATCGTAGGCCGCAAGGAATGGGCAGCCTGCAGCGACTGCTTGCTCGGTTCCCTGCCGGACAATTTTGGCGCTTCATCGGCGTCGGAATTTGGAATACCGTTGTTGGCTACGCGACCTTCGCGCTGTTCGCGTTTCTGCTCAGCGCGGCATATCCCAATTATGGCTACATCGCAGCGGGATTCCTCGCCAGTGTCGTGAACATGACCGTCGCCTTTCTCGGTTACAAATGGTTCGTTTTCAAGACCAGCGGTCATTACCTCGGTGAGTGGTTGCGTTGTATGTTGGTGGCGAGCAGTGGCATCCTGCTCGGCCTGCTATTGCTGCCGGTGCTGGTGTGGACGCTGACCCATATGACCCGTCTACAGGACGCCGCCCCCTATGTGGCCGGTGCAATCATTGCCGGCGCCAACGCACTCTATAACTTCATCGGACACAGCAGCTTTACGTTCAAGAGCCGACTTGGACGTACGTAAGCAGTTCGGATGCCGCTGCACGAAAGGGACATGATGAACTTATCGGCCCCACAGAGATCATCGGGCAGGTTGGCACTCGTCTTTTTGGGCCTGATGTACGCCGCGCCGGTCGTGACAATGGTCACATGGGCGACGAAAACCCAGACGAGTCGCAGCATCGCGACCCTGATTCTCGCCGCGATTCTGCTGGCCATCGTCATTGCCGCCGTAACACGGAGCTGGCGCCGCTTCTTTATTCTCCAGCTACCCTTGTCCATTCTGAGCCTAGGCTTCGTGATCTACACCCTGAGTTTCAACATGCCGCCAGGGCGCACGCTGGCACACATTCTGGTGGGAGCGTCGGTTGAGGAATTGCGCGGCTTCCTTCAGTTTCGACCGGGAATGGTCTTGATGACGGTGCTGGCACTGTGGTCCTTGCTCTATGTCGGGTTATGTTTCGCTGTTTCACCGCAGTGGAACTTCGGCGGTCGCACGCGCGCTGTCAGCCGACCGCTGGTGCTGATGCTCCTGCCGCTCACCGCTTATGCGGCTTTCGATCCAGCACAAATGATCGATGGCGCCGCACTCGATCCGGTCGTCGGCAGTCTCTTTTTCCTGGGCGGACAGATTCCTGAGGCTAGGAATGAATTGGGCGGTTCACGGGTCTCGAAAAGGGCGTATCGCGCGAACCGCACGGGAACGGAAGAGGTTCATATTCTCGTCGTAGGCGAATCTGCGCGTAAAGCCTCCTGGTCCTCCTACGGCTACTCACGTCCAACCACTCCCATGCTTGATTCGATGGGGCGTGAAATCGTTTGGCTGCGAAACGCGGTGGCCGATGCCAATCTCACCGATTGGGCCGTGCCGATCATGCTGACCGGGATGAGTCCCGTGGGATTCGATATGACCCATGTGAGGGGCAATGTATTCGATATAGCCCGGGAGGCGGGTTACCACACCGCATGGCTGGTGAATCAAGACGTAGCCATTTCTGAATCCGTCGGCGTGAAGGCCGACGATCTGATTTGTCCCCCGGACCTCAATATGAACATCAATGGTCGCCACACGCTCGATGAGGTGCTGCTACCGGGATACCGTCAAGAACTTTCGCGGGCTGCTTCCCCTCGTTTTATCGGTATTCATATGATGGGTTCTCATTGGGAATACTACCGACGCTACAGTCCCGCCTTTCAGCGGTATGGTTCTGCAGCGGAGATGAACCGGTTGTCGATGGTGTCGGTGCTCGTGGGTTCCGCCGACTCCCGCACCGCGCTGGTCGACGCCTATGACGACAGCGTTCTCTACACGGACTGGTTCCTGCATGAGCTCATCAGCAGTGCGAAATCATTGCAAGTTCCCGTGACGCTGATGTTCTTTCCCGATCACGGTGAGGATCTCTCTGCGTTCGATGCAGCGACCGGTCACGGAGGCCCCCACTACACCCGACATGCCTTCGAAATTCCAGCATTCGTCTGGATGAACGACGCCTATCGACAACGACATCCCGACAAGGCAACCGCGTTGGAGGCTAACTCCCAACGCGAAATTCGCACCCACAACGTCTTTTATACGGAGGCTGATCTGATGGGCATTCATTGGCCCGAAGAGATGCCGAGGCTATCTTTCGTATCCCGAGAGTTCGTCACCGATGACTCCATGCAGCATGTGGCCGGCGGTATTCTGGTCTCTCGTGCCGAGTGACGATTGAAAAAATCGCAGCATCGTCGCGTACGCATGCCGACCGTCGTGTTGCCGGAGCAAACCATGTTTCGCGCCGGGGTACACCATGATGTCGAAGGGCTTGCCGAGATCTTGCAGTCTGCGAAAGAGCTTCGTGCTGTGCAGGAGCAGCACGTTGTCGTCGGCCATGCCATGAATGATGAGCAGCCGGCCGCGCAGATTCTCAGCATAGGACAGCACCGAGCTCGCCTCGTAGCCCGAGGGGTTGTCCTGGGGCCGGCCGAGATACCGCTCGGTATAATGGGTGTCATACAGAGTCCAGTCGGACACGGGCGCACCCGACACTCCCGCCTTGAACACGTCCGGCGCGCGAAACATCAACATCAACGTCATGTACCCGCCGTAGCTCCAACCCCAAACGCCGACCCGCTGCGGATCGATGTAGGGTTGTTCGGCCAGCCAGCGGCCTCCCCGCACCTGGTCGGCGACTTCGACGCGCCCGGTCTCATGCTGAAGCGGCGCCTGGAAAGTCGTGCCTCGAGAGGCGGTGCCACGATTATCGAGCTGAAACACCACGTAGCCCAAGCGCGTGAGAATCTGGCTGAACGAGCTGCCCGTCCACGTGTTGAGTACCCGCTGCACGCCAGGGCCACCATAGACGTCGACGATGGCGGGATGGCGTCGGGCCGGATCGAAATTCGCTGGTTTGAACAGGCGATAATGCAGGATCTGACCGTCCTCGGCATTCAAGGTGCCGAACTCCATCCTGGAGTTCGACGCCAGGTAGGGTGCGTCCGGGTGCGTGACATCCAAGCGATTCTCGACCAACCAGGCGATCAGCCGGCCCTCGGTGTCACGCAGGCTGACCCGCGGCGGCTGGTCGACGCTCGAGAAGGTATCCACGTAAACCTTCGCATTCAGCGACATCTCGATGCCATGCAGGCCCCGCTCCGTCGTGATGCGATGGAGGCCGCCGGGATCCGCCGGGTCCAATGAGACGGTATAGAGCTGCCGTTCGAGCGGACTCTCGGCGGTGGCGGTGAAGTACACCCGGCGCGAAGTCTCGTCGACCGCCTTGATGGCACGCGCGTGAAAGTCATCGACGTTCCAAGGACCTGCCGTCAGCTGTCGCAACAACCGGCCGTGACAGTCGTAAAGATAGAGGTGCTGAAACCCGTCGCGCATCGAGGCCCAGAGAAATTCCCGCGATCGCTCGAGAAAGGTCAGCTCGTGGTGAAGTTCGATCCAACTCTCGCTGGTCTCGGTGAGGATGATACGACTCGCGCCCGTGGCGATATCGGCGAAGAGGAGGTCGAGCCGACGCTGGTCGCGGCTCTGGCGCTGGATGGCCACGGTTTTTCCGTCCGGCAACCAGTCGACGCGGGCCAGGTAGATATCCGGGTCATCGCCGACGTCCAGCCAGATGGTGTCGCCGTTCATGGCCGTGACGCCGAGGCGCACCAGCACATTGGCACGCCCGGCTGATGGGTAACGTTGGGCAAACGTGCGGACGTTATCGGCTGAAATCTCGAACCGCTGGGTGATCTCGACCGGCGTCTCATCGACGCGAATGAAAGCAATATGGGCATCGTCGGGCGACCACCAATAGCCGGTCGACCGCCCCATTTCCTCCTGAGCGACGAACTCCGCCATGCCGTTCTTTATCGCCCCGCCGCCGTCCGTCGTCAGCGCAAACTCCCTGCGTGCCGACAGATCGAAGCCGTACAGATTCTGGTCTCGAATGTAGGCAACATAGCTCCCACGGGGTGAACACTTCGCATCGGTGGCGAAACCGTCGCCCTGCGTGATCGGTAAGAGGGTTCCCCCGGTCGGTGTCGCCAGCTCATAGAGGTATATTTGCCCATCAAGTGGAAACAGCAGCGACCGGCCCGAGGGGGCGAAAGAGTATTCCAAAATGCCGCCGAGCGCCGCCATCCGGCGACGTTCTCGACGGTTCAGTTCCTCATCCGAGAGGTGTCCCTGGTGATGCGCCACAATCGACGAATCCACCAGAAGCCTCGAGACGCCGTCATGCAGGTGGTATTCCCAGAGGTCGAGCCGGTCCTTGTCGTGCGGTTTTCCCTTGAGAAACGTGATTCTCGATCCATCTGGCGAGATCTGGACGTTGAGGAGCGAGGGTCCTGCAAGAGCGGGCGCATCGAACAGGCGATCGATGGTGAGAGTCGACGCGCCGGATTCGACGTTCGTTGCGGACTTGGGTGGGTCCATCCGATTATTCCCGAGGATCGCCGGGACTGTCCTCGTCGATCGCGTGCTCATCGGGAATCTTATTCGTTTCGCTCAACCACGCACCGAGGTCGATGAGCCGACATCGGTCACTGCAAAAGGGGCGATAAGCGGAGGCATCCGTCCACTCGACGGGCCGCTTGCATGTGGGGCACTTGACGGTCGTTACCACGGTAGCGGCGGCGGGCGACTCACGAACAACAGGTCAGCAGAAAGGGCACATCCCGATCGACATGGATGGGGCGGCTGGTTGCGTCCTGCCAGTTCAAGAAGCGGATGGTGCAGCGATGCTGGCTACCGCTGATCTCCGGGAATAGATCGGTGTCGGCAGGCAGTGTCACCCGTACCAACTGGCAGGGGTTGTCCCGGTCGAATTGCAGCTGGAATACGCCGCCCAGTGCCTCCTCGGACTTACGCTTCGCGTTCTGGCGGGTGAGCCAGAGCAATTCCGCGATGCTGTCGCACAGGGGGCGGATGAGAGCCAGCCAGCCGGCGAATTCGGCGCCCCTGGCTTCCGCCGGGCGGTTCAGCCAGTAGGAGTAGTCAGGCAGGTCGAAATCGCACGTTCCCCCCGGGATGGCGCTGCGGTGCTTGATGGCGCTCAAAAACTCCGAATCTCTGAGCGGACCCATGAAATTGCCGCCCACGGTACTCAGGTCCTCGCGCAACTTCATGAGGTTCGACATCAGCGATCGCAACCGGCTGGGATCCACCCCGGTCTTGCTTTGGTACTCCTTGAGGACGTTCACATGCCGTTCCAACTCCTTCAGCACTTCGCTGCGCGAGTCTCCTCGGGCGGTGATGGCCAAGATCTCCAACAGGCTGGCCACGGCGGCGCGCGCACTCCAGGGGTTCGGCAACTCGCTGTGGTAGGTAGCCTGGGTGTAGAGGAACTCGAGGCGCAGAAAGGTGCGCATGCGCTCATTGAGCGGTTGTTCGTATACCACCGGCGCCAGGTCGGGGAGGGTGCCGGCGACCGTTTCTGGATGAGAGGTCATGACCCCTATTCTGAGGCAACGGCGGGCCAGGGGTAAACCTTCGATTCGTGGATTGAGATCCCGGCCGCGCTGCGAAGGGGTCGGATGCCGGTGGGCCGCCCCGGTCCGGGGGTCGATCGGTCCGCGGGCCAAGGGCCGCTGCCGAGGCCGCTGATTGGACCGTTTGTGAGGGCATTGCGCCCACGCTCCTGTGAAGTCCGTCCAATCATCCTGTGGGGTTAGCGCTATGATTGAGTTAAATGCCGGCCCTTGAGGGTTTTGATCCATGTTTGCGAAATTCTTCAACACCGCGGCCGTCGACGAATTTGCCGATTCGATCGTCGCTGAAGTCAAGCGGGCGCTGCCACCGGGCTATGCCCCCGGCACCCGGAACATCGCCGAACGCGCGGATAAATTGAATACGGTCATCACCCAGCGGACCGCCGACTTCACCCTCGGCAGCGCGCGTCTCGGAATCTACAAGAAGGCTCGCCTGGCGGCTCGAGTCCGAGAGGGCATGAGTGCTCATGGGTATCCGGAACCCTTCGTCAAAACGTTCTCGTTGGATTTGTTGAAACGGCTGCAGGCGGCATCCTCCGGCAAGAAGCGCTGATTCCTCAAGAGCACAGGATGGTTCGTGATGCATAAGCCCCCGCGGGAAGCATCGGCCGATCATCCCTCGTTGAGTGAGGCGGTCGCCCTGCACAAGGCCGGTGACCTAGACCAAGCATCGGAGGCCTACGAGCGGATCATCGTCGAACTACCGGCTAATTTCGATGCGACGCATCTGCTTGGGGTGATATCGCTGCAGCGAGGGGACTTTGCCCGGGCCGAGGACCTCCTCGCGAAGGCGTTGCGGCTGAATCCGCGCGATGCGTCCGCCATCAGCAATCTGGGCACCGTGTATTTGCGCACCGGCCAGTTGGGCCGCGCTTTCCAACAGTTCAGCGATGCCATCAAACTTCAGCCTGACTCCATCGAGGTCCTGACCAATCTCGGCTCGGTGCTCTACAAGCTGAACCGTCCACGCGAGGCTCTCATCCCCCTGCGACGCGCGTTCCGCGCCAACCCTCGTTCGGCGGTGGTGTGCAATCTGCTGGGAGCGTGCCTGCTCGACAGCGGGGATCCCGAGGAGGCGGTCGCCTGCTTCGAAGCGGCCACCCTCGTACAACCGGATGCTGCTGACGGTTGGAGCAACCTCGCGATCGCGCTGAACAGGACGGGCGAGCAGGCGCGTGCCATGGAGTGCGCGGATAAGGCGGTTGCCATGAATCCGGACTCTTCAGCAGCGATCGCCGCATTGGCTGCGGTCCAATTCGAGGAGGGTCGAGTCGAGGCCGCGATCGCGAGCTACGAACAAGCGATCGCATTGCCCGAGCCGTCAGCCAAGACCCTGTGTGCCTATGCAAATGCGCTTTGGATGAGCGGTCTCTGCGAGCAGGCGTTGGAAAATCTTCGCAAGGCCGTCGCTATCGATGACGGTGACGTGATCGCACGTTGGAAGCTCGCCGTATCGCATTGCCGGACTTTCTATGCCGTTGAAGCCGACGTCGAGCGATCGCGCGTAGCCTTTGCGGAACAGCTGGATGACTTGATGGGGTGGTTTCGTACGTCCACGAGGCCTGAGGCTTATGCGGCCGTCGGCTCGACACAACCCTTTTTCATCGCCTACCAACCATTCAACAATCGAGATTTATTGAGTCGCTATGGCCGTGTGTGCGTCGAGTGGATGTCGTCGATGCCGATCAACGGCACCGCCAAACGCCCGCCCACTGCAAACGGAAGACTCCGCGTCGGGATCGTTTCAGCGCATATCAGGGATCATTCGGTATGGAATGCGATCACCAAGGGCTGGGTGCGCCATCTCGACAAGCAGCGTTTTGAAGTCGTCCTGTTCCATCTCAGCCGCACCGCCGATGGCGAGACGGAGTGGGCAAAACGCGAAGTCTTGGATTTCAAGTCAGGGCCGAAAACCGTGCAGGCGTGGGTGCAGACGATCGTCGATGCGCAGGTCGATGTGCTGATTTATCCGGAAATCGGCATGGATGCGCTGACGACTCAGCTCGCCTCGCTGCGGCTCGCTCCTGTCCAAGCCGCGGCATGGGGTCATCCGGAGACGACGGGACTGCCAACGATGGATTTGTACCTGTCCGCCGACGTGTTGGAACCGGACGATGCGCAGGGCAATTATTCCGAGCGACTGGTGAGACTTCCCAATCTGGGGGTCCACGTCGAGCCGTTGACACCGCAAAGTGTCCTGCCCGACCTGCGGGCGCTTGGCTTGCCGAGCGACGAACCCCTTTTGTTGTGCCCTGGGACGCCTTTCAAGTATTCACCCATCCACGACCCGGTGTGGGCGCGGATTGCCAAGGGACTGCAAAGTGCCAAGGGCAGGAAGGGCTGGGCGGGCATTGCCGGTCGGCTGCGCGGCAGAGGTCACGGTCGGCTGGTGTTCTTCGGTAGCGGCAATCCGACAATGGACAAACTCCTGGTCGACCGCCTCCGCAATGCGTTCGACCAGGAGGGGGTCGACTTCGATGCGCGAGTCTGCCTGATACCGTACCTCGACCGGGCGCGATTCTTCGGCCTGATGCAGCAGTCATCGCTGCTCTTGGATACGGTGGGCTTTTCCGGTTTCAACAACGCGCTTCAGGCCATTGAGGCGGGTCTGCCCGTGCTGGCATTCGAGGGTCGCTTCATGCGCGGCCGGCTCGCCAGCGGCATCATGCGGCGCTTAGGCCTGCCGGAATTGGTTGCAACCTCGAAGGACGAGTTCATTCAGAGCGCGATCCGGTTGGCGGCCGATGTAGGTCGATGCCAGGAGCTGAAGAGCGAGGTTGCGAGCCGTCGAAGCCTTCTATTCAATGATCTCGAACCGGTGCGGGCGCTCGAACGATGCCTCACAGCGGCGCGTGCCGCGCTTGGTTGACGGCATTCGTCAACTGATCCTCGAGAGCTCTAATGGGAGTCAGGTCGCCGAACAGAATCTTTCTTCGCTCGGTTATCAGAGCGCGAAGTTTCTTCCGTTTCGGTGCATCAATCGCCAGTTCGATGGCTCTTTGCACGAAGTCCGCCGGTGTCGTGGCGACGAGTTCAGGCAGTTCGAGCAGGCGCATGATGCCGCTGGCCAGCCGACCTCGCATGAACTCCCCTTCAAAGGCCAGTACCGGCAAGCCGCACTCGATAGCCTGAAGCGCGGTGTTGAATCCGGAGAAGCCCGGCGTGTCGAGCATCAGCGCGGACTCGTGCATCAGGCCGAAAAACCGAGATCGTTCGAGATTGGGCACGATGCTCACCGTCGCATCGAAGTCGACGGACTGTCTTGCGAAAGCGGCCCGCAGCCGTGACTCGAACATCTGGTCGATGCTGTCGCTGCGGCTGCGAAAGAATACCAGCCGTCCGCCAGTGCTTCGTTTGAGGAATTTTTTTTTCAGGCTCCTGGCGATGTCCACCCAGACGTCATCGTAGAGCGGTGAATATTTGAATGGTGATCCCGCACAGAGGAGCAGGGGCTCGCCCGCGGGAAGGTTGAGCGACCGCAGGCCGGGCTTTGACATGGACGTCTTGAGTGGCGTCACGTGCACACCAAGCTTCGGCAATTGGATCAGCTTTTCGCTGTAGTTGTTGATTGCATCATCGGGTTCGAATGCTTCTGCGGAGAGATACAGATCGATCGTCGGCAATCCGGTGGTTTCCGGATGCCCCCAACTCGCCGCCTGGACGGGCGCCAGACGTAATGCAGCCAGTCGTACGGTCAGGGGATCCATGCCAATTTCCGGGTAGATGAGCACATCGAGGTCCCTGTCCAGGATGTCCTTGGCCCACGCCGCAAGACTCGTGGGCTGGTCAACGAAGTCGCTCACCGTTTGCCGCGCGGCTTCGGTCTCTTTGTCGGAAACGGTGGTGAGCTGAAAGAGCGTGACGTCGAAGCGCTGCGTGTCGAGGTGGCAGACCCAGCCTTTGGTGATGGCATTCCACACGGAATGTTCATGAATATGCGCCGACGCGAATCCGACGCGGATCTTGCGGCCGGTGGCCGCAGGCGTGCTGCGTCGGCTCGGGACGCAGTCGGGTAGCGTCGCCATCCAGGCCGTACACAACGTGCCGTAACGCTGCAGGAGTTCCCGATTATTGAAGGGCTGATAGGCCAGGTAAAACGGTTGGCTGACCCCGACCGTGTTGAACGCATCCTCGATCCCTGGCGTGGTGGCGTACCAGGAGGCGATCTCCTCGACAGCCGAAGCGAAACTTCGCCTCGATTCGGTGATCTCGCCGGCATTCCGGTAGACCGGCTTCAGATGAGCCATCGTCAGTGCCCATCGCAGGTCCAAATTCCTGTCGTCGAGCGGTATGGCGCGACGAAGCTGGATGATCGCTTCGTCGTTGCAGCCGTCTCTGAGCAGCACATTGGCAAAGGCAAGCAGCAACTCGACGGATGCATCGGGTCGGGCTGCGGCCTGACGATAGCTATCAATCGCCTGCGTGAGATTTCCCATGTCGTTTTGCGCCGCGCCGAGGGCCTGGAGAGCCTTCGGGGAGTCGGGTTTCAGCGAGACGGCGCGCATGGCGGCATCGCGCGCCTCGGCATGCTGTTCGAGCGCATTCAACGCGACCGAGAGATTCGCCCACGTCTCCGCATCGTCCGGTTCTGCTTCCGTGGCGAGTTTGAAAAATTGCGCTGCCTCACCCGTCTCGCCGTTCTTGATGAGGCAGGCACCGAGCAGATTCCGGATTTGATGGGAATTGGGGTCTTGCGAATAGGCGCGTCGCAGAGGCGTGACAGCCTCGCGAGTTCGCCCAAGATGGTGCAGGACTGTCCCGAGGTTGGTCAAAGAGCTCAAGGAATTCGGCTGCATCGCCAGGGACTTCTCGAAGCATCCGTGAGCCAGTTCGAACTGCCCGCCGCGCATGTAGCTGATACCGAGATTGCCGAGGGCGGTGACGTCGCCGGGCTTCGCTTCGAGTGCGCTGTTGATGAGCCGCTGAGCTGTCTCAAATTGACCCTGCTGTAATGCTAGAACACCCAGCAGATGGGTGGCGTCGAAGTATCCAGGCACCTCGGCCAAGATCTGGCGATAAATCGCCGCTGCCTCATCGAAACGCTCCTGCCGGTGCAGTACGACAGCGTTCTCGAGCAGGGGATGAGCGTAATGAGCTTCGTCCATCGGAAGCATCACGTCATGCTGCCAGCACGTTCCGCAAGTGTTTCGCAAAGACTCAAATAACGCTGGTGCAGCTGGTCGACCGCGTGGCGCAGCTCCCGCACCGACCGAGAGTTGGCTATGACGTCGTCCGCCGCGGCAAGCCGGGCTTCGCGGGATGCTTGGGCGGCGAGTATCGCCATGGCCTGCTCACCTGAGATGTTGTCTCGTGAGGCGACGCGCTCGATTTGCAGCTGTTCCTCGACATCGATCACCAGCACGCGATCGACGCGGTCGCGGCCGCCGCCTTCAACCAGCAACGGAATGGCCAGGACCAGATAAGGTCCCGGAGCTTGCGCACCGCGTCGTTCCATATCGGCCCGGATGAGCGGATGCAGCAACGACTCCAGGTCGCGACGCTTTTCAGGAGCGGCGAAGACGACGTCCCTGAGTGAACGTCGGTCCAATTCACCATCGGCGGTGAGCAAGTGTCGGCCGAATCGCTCGAGCACCGCGGCGAGGCCCGGCGTGCCGGGAGCCACCACCGCGCGAGCCGATTCGTCCGCATCGATGACCGGCACTCCCAATTCCATGAAGCGCTTGGCGGCCGTGCTCTTGCCGCTGGCAATGCCGCCGGTCAGCCCGATGCGAAGGCGGTTGCTGCGCAAGTCAGTGCTCCAAGCCCGACAGCCGGAGGTAGCTACCGATGAGATCATTACCGTACATCATGGCGAGCCAGCCGGCGATCGACAGGTAAGGGCCGAAAGGCATGGGCGCGGCACGATCCCGGCCGCGCAGAACGATCATCGCGATACCGAGTACCGCGCCACTGGCCGCCGCGAGGAGGATGATCAACGGCAGCTCTTTCCATCCCAACCAGGCCCCCAACGCCGCAAACAGTTTGAAGTCCCCATAGCCCATCCCCTCCTTCCCGGTCACGAGCCGAAACAGGTGGAAAACGCACCATAGGCTAAGGTACCCTGCCGCCGCGCCGACGATGGCGTCCCGCGCCGACACCGGCGTTGCCGTCGCCATTGTGTTGCCGCCCACCAAGACAGACGCGACCAAGCCGCCCCAGATCAGCGGCAACGTGATGTCATCGGGAAGGAGCTGATGATCGATATCGATCCCGGTGAGGGCGACGAGTGACCAGGTGACTACGAGTGCGCAGGCGGCGCTCCAGCCGAATCCAAAATGCCATGCGACCCACGCGGACAGCGCGGCGGTGATGATCTCAACGAGTGGATAGCGCGGAGATATGGGCGAGCGGCAGGATGCACAACGCCCCCGGAGCACCAACCAGCTCATCACCGGGATGTTTTGCAGGATGGTGATCGGCGCCTTGCAGGCCGGACAGGCAGAGCGGGGCATGCTCAAGGTGAAGCGGCCAGGCTCCTCCTCGGCGACCAGCGTTTCGGAGGAGGCGGGCAGCATCTCCATGGCTTGGGCACGCCATTCCCGTTCGAGGATGATCGGCAGACGGTAGATCACCACATTCAAGAAGCTGCCAACGACCAAGCCCAAGATGCCCGTCGAGAGGGTGAACAGCCATGGGTTGTCCAAATACAGCACGGCCAGATCGTTGAACATGGACTAAAGCCGACGCATCGGCACCCGGGAGCCTGCAGGCTCCTCCGGGTTATCCAACCACTTGGCCGAGCTTGAAGATCGGCAGGTACATCGCGATCACCATGCCGCCGACCAAGATGCCGAGCACCGCCATGATGAGCGGCTCCAACAAACTCGACATGCTGTCGACCGCGTTGTCCACTTCCGTTTCATAAAACTCGGCGACTTTGCCCGACATGGTGTCCAACGATCCCGACTCTTCGCCGACGGCGATCATTTGCACCACCATGTTGGGGAACAAACCGGCATTCTCCATGGCACGCTGTAAGCGTTGGCCCGTGGCCACTTCGTCCTTCATGCGCAGGACCGCCTCTTCGTAAACGATGTTGCCCGTGGCACCGGCCACTGATTGCATGGCCTCGACCAATGGCACACCCGCGGCAAACATGGTGGCCAAAGTCCGGGCAAATCGGGCAATGGCCGCCTTGACGAGGATGGGGCCGATGATTGGAAACTTGAGCAGGATGCGATCCGCCGCCAACTGCATCTTCTTCGACCGCTTGAGAAAGTAGAAGAACGTCCAGAAGCTTCCCCCGATCAGGAGGGCCAGCCACCAACCTTGGTGTTGCACGAACCGTGACAGGTTCACCACCATTTGGGTAAAGGCGGGCAAATCGGCCCCGAAACCCTTGAAAAGCTCCTCGAACTGGGGAATCACGAATATCAACAGGATCATCGACACGATGATGGCGACGACAAGCACCGCGATCGGGTAAAACAGCGCCTTCTTGATCTTCTTCTTGAGGGCCTCGGTCTTTTCCTTGTAAGTCGCGATCTTGTCCAGCAGCGATTCGAGTGCGCCGGCCTGTTCTCCCGCCTCCACCAGGTTGACGAAAAGATCATCGAAGTACAGCGGAAACTTGGCGAGCGATTCATGCAGTGTGCTGCCGCCTTCGATGTTGCTCTTGATGTCGAGCACCAGCTTTTGCATCGCGGGCTTTTCATGTCCGTTGCCGATGATCTCGAAGGCCTGGACCATCGGGATGCCCGCGGCCATCATGGTCGCTAGCTGGCGGCTGAAGACGGCGATATCTTCGTTGGTGACTTTGCCGCCGGAACGGAACAAGGTGCTTTGGGTTTTGATACGGGTTGCGGCGACTCCCTGACGACGCAGATCGGCACGCAGACTGGCTTCGTTGACCGCAAGCGATTTTCCGCGGACCTTGTTGCCGCGCTTATCCTTGCCCTCCCAGATGAACTGGGTCTCCTTCTTGGTCGCGGTCGCTGATATCGCCATAATCCGGTCCTTGCCTTAAGAACTAACTACTCGATCGTGACACTATTGACTTCTTCGAGACTCGTCAGGCCGTTCTTGACCTTGTTGAGACCGGAGCGTCGCAGATTCCAGATGCCGTCCTTCGCGGCCTGGTCGCTGATGTCGATGGCGCCACCGCCTTCCATGATGATGCGCCCGATCGTCTCGGTGACCGGCATGACCTGGTACAGCCCCATCCGGCCCTTGTACCCATCCGTGCACTGGCTGCAGCCCACCGCCTTGTAGACTCTGAAGCCGGCATCGATGTCTGCTTGGTCGAAGCCCTCTTTTTTGAGGGCCTCGGCCGGGATGTCGATCGGCTGCTTGCACATGTTGCAGAGCTTGCGCGCCAATCGCTGGGCGATGATGAGGCTCACCGAGGTGGCAATGGCATAAGGCTTCACCCCCATGTCGACCAAGCGGGTCAGGGTCTGGGGCGCATCATTCGTGTGCAGCGTGGATAATACCAAGTGGCCGGTCTGGGCGGCTTTGATGGCGATCTCCGCCGTTTCCAAATCGCGGATTTCGCCGACCATGATGACGTCGGGGTCCTGCCGTAGGAAGGCGCGCAGCGCGGCCGCAAAGGTCAGTCCCACCTTGGGATTGACGTTGACCTGATTGATGCCGGGCAGGTTGATTTCCGCCGGATCCTCGGCCGTGGAGATGTTGCAATCCTCCGTG
>Ga0116226_10002822_pt1 | contig 15234 bp, 18 predicted proteins | sample S1TSphfallax_FD_89692 | JGI IMG/M metagenome (GOLD analysis project Ga0116226, IMG submission 89692) | Host-associated microbial communities from peat moss isolated from Minnesota, USA - S1T2_Fa - Sphagnum fallax MG | ecosystem: Host-associated > Plants > Peat moss > Unclassified | place: USA...
AAAATAATCATCATCCCCTTCAGCGTCATCCCGCACGAAGCAGAGCGAAGATGCGGGACCCAGGGGACCGGGCGGTATGCAGCGGTTCGCAAACCCCAGCGCTGCGACCAGTCCCCTAGGTCCCGGATAAGCCGCTGCGCGTCTTTCCGGGCTGACGGTAAAGGGTGGGAACTCGAGAAGGGCAGGCGGGGCCTACTCCCCCTCCGCCAGCTCCCGCGCTTCTTCGGGCAGCATGATCGGCACGCCGTCACGGACGGGATAGGCCAGGCGCGCGCCTTTGCTGATCAGCTCGCCCGCCACGGGATCATAGGTGAGCGGGCCCCGGGTGAGGGGACAGACAAGGATTTCCAGAAGGCGCGGATCCACCTGGGGTCCGGGGCCATCATCGGTGTTGAGGGTCGCGTCATCCATCGCGGGTCAGCCTACTGAATCGAAGGGGCGTCGTCATCCTCCGCCCCGCCAAAGGCGCCGTCGATCTCCAACAGGGCGGTGAGAGCATGGCGCCGGGCATCCAGATCGGGCGCCTCCAGAAGCGCCTGCTTCTCCACCGTGGAAAAGGGCAGGGCCATGGAGAGGCTGTTGATCAGGGCGGGGGCCGGCGCCGAATGGATCACGTCCCACTCCACCCCCAGTTGGCGCCGATCCAGAAAGCGGCGCAGCAGATCCAGGAACCGCGTGCGCTCGAATTCCACAGCCTCGTCATCCACCGCCAGATCGAACTCGAAGCGTCGAAAATCGGTCCGCACCTGGCGATAGGGGGTGCGCACATCCAGTTCGTCGACGACCGCGAAACGGCAGACGCCGGTCAGCGCGATGAGATATTTGCCATCGCCAGTCTCGGAATAGCTGGTGATCCGCCCGGCGCAGCCAACGTCGCGCAACAGCGGCGCGCCGCGCGGGCCCCCTTCGCTGGTCTGGATCATGCCGATCAGCCGGTCGCCACGCATGATATCGTCTATCATGTTCAGATAGCGCGGCTCAAAAATCTGCAGAGGCAGAACGCCGCCGGGCAGGAGCAGCGCCCCGTCGAGGGGGAACACGGCGATCACCTCGGGAAGGTCGCCGGCCTTTCTGTAACCACCCACCATAAATGAAAGCTCGCTCCTAAATGCAGTGGGCCGCTGAGACCAGCGTCGTATCAGGCGAAGAGGATGGACGCCATTTTCTTGCGGCCCAGGCGCGCCACGTCGGACATGGGGCCCGCCGCCTCGAAAACCTTGAGCAGCTCGGCCTTGGCCGCGCCCTCGTTCCAGTCCCGATCCGTGGCCAGAAGCTCCAGCAGGTGATCGGCGGCGGCCTGAAGCTGACCCCTCCCGGCCAAGGCCTTGGCGAGGTCCAGGCGGGCCTCATGATCGGCGGGATTGGCGGCCAGACGCCGCTCCGCCTCCGAGGTTTCAGCCTCTGGAGGCGCCGCAAGCGCCAGGGCCAGGGCGGCGCGCACGCTCTCCAGATCGGCGTTTTTAGCCCCCGGCGGCGCCATGTCGGCGATTTCCGTGGCCCGTTCGAGGTCGCCGCCCGCCAGATAACAGCGCGCCAGACCGCCGATGGCGGTGAGATTTTCAGGTTCCGCCTGCAGCGCCTGGGCGAAGGCCTGGGCCGCGCCGCTCACATCCTGAGCCTCGAGCGCCTCCTTGGCGAACAGCAGAAGCTCATCGATTTCGGAGACCGGCGCCTGACCGATCAGCTTATCCATGAAGGCCTTGAGCTGACTCTCCGGCACCGCGCCCATGAAGCCATCCACGGGGCGCCCCCCGGAAAAGGCATAGACGGTGGGCACCGACTGCACGCGCAGCTGGCCGGCGAAGACGGGGTTCTTGTCGATGTCGATCTTCACCAGCTTGACGGCGCCCTTGGCGGCCTTGACCGCCTTTTCCAGGGCCGGGGTGAGCTGTTTGCACGGCCCGCACCAGGTGGCCCAGAAATCCACGATCACCGGCTGGGTCTTGGAGGCCTCCACCACATCGGCGACGAAGCTGGCGTCGGAGCCATCCTTGATGAGGTCGGGGGGCAGGGCGGTCGGGGGGCTGCCGATCAGGGACATGAGAGGTCTTCTTGAAGCTTTTCTTAAGGAAGTCTGTGATCGCGCCAACATGGTCGCTGGGCAGCGCCTTCGCAACGTCCCTCCCCTCAAACCACCGCCATGCACTCGAAATCCACCACCTTCGGCGTCACCCCCACGGCGGCCAGAAAGGCGGCGAAAGCCGCCGCGCTCAAGGTTGTGGTGGCGGTATTGATCAGCGGATGGAAATTCACCAGGGCCGCCCGGGCCAGAACCACATCCAGAACAAAGCTCACGCGCCGTTCCGGGTCATTGATCAGGGCCAGCGCCGTCACGGATCCCGGCGTCACGCCCAGCGTCGCCTCCAGTAGCTCCGGCGCCCCGAACGACAACCGCCCCGACCCGATCACGGCGGGCAGACGTTTCAGATCGATCACCGTGCTCTGCTCAGCCGAGATCAGCCACAGGGCGCCGCGCTGGTCTTTCAGGAACAGGTTCTTGGTGTGGGCGCCGGGGGTGGCGGCCTTGAGCTCTTTGCCCTCGCCGACGCGAAACACCGCCTCGTGGTCGGTGGTCCGGTGGTCGATCCCCATTGCCTCCAGGAAGGCGATCAGCTGCTCGCGCCTCATCATGGACGCCGGGTCCGCGCCCGCGCTAGATGAGCGGCATGCAGCTTGAGTGCTTCCCCGTTACCTCCCGCCCGCCACAGATCGTGCCCGGCCGTCCCCAACGCGCCTGGATGGAGGCCTTCAAGGATCGTCACGCCTATCGCTGCCTCCCCATGACCATGGCCAATTGCACCGGCTGGGAAATCCTTTGCCCGGTAAGCTTCACCGCCGAATGGAACGGCGGCGACAACCAGGCCGACATCACCGTACGGCCCGACCATCCTTTTCCGGAATTCGACGATTTCGCCAAGAGCCACTTCTCGCAGGGGGTTCTGACCTTTCATCCGGGCTATCTGTTCCGCACGCCGCCGGGCTGGTCGATCTGGACCAGCGGCCCGCCGAACCACGTAAAGGACGGCATCGCCCCCCTCACCGGCCTGGTGGAGACCGACTGGCTTCCCTTCCCCTTCACCATGAACTGGCTCTTCACGCGGCCGGGCAAGGTGCGCTTCGTCAAGGGCGAGCCCTTCTGCTTCATCACTCTGATGCAGGATAAACCCCTGGAACAGGTTGAGATCATTCAGAAGTCTCTCGACCGCGACGCCGATCTCTCCGGCCAGTATGACGCCTGGCGAAAGCGCCGGGAGGATTTCATGAACGGCCTGCGCAAGAAGGACCCCGAGACGATCCGGGAAGCCTGGCAACGCTACTACTTCAAAGGCGAAATGCCCGCCGAAGCCGCGTCCGCGAGCCCCGCCGTGGAGACCCATGTCAACAAACGCCGCCTGAAGACGTTGAAGCTGGGCTTCTGACGACCCTTGCCAAGGCGGGGGCCCCTCTGCGATAAGCCGCCTCTTCGCGTCGGACCCCGATTGGGTTTTTCGTGGGAGCGGGCGGGCGTAGCTCAGTGGTAGAGCACAACCTTGCCAAGGTTGGGGTCGAGGGTTCGAATCCCTTCGCCCGCTCCAATTTCCAAAAATGTCGGGGCCCGGGGCCTTTATGACCGTCACCTTCATCGCGGGCCTCGCCCTCTTCGCCTTTGTCAGCACCATCACGCCCGGGCCGAACAATCTGATGCTCATGGCGTCAGGGGCGAATTTTGGCCTGCCGCGCACGATTCCGCACATGCTGGGGGTCTCCCTGGGCTTTGGGTTTTTGATGCTGATGGTCGGCGTCGGCCTCGCGGGCCTCGTCGCCGCCTTTCCCTGGACCCTGACGGTCCTGCGCTGGGCCGGCGCGGCTTACCTCCTCTATCTGGCGTTCAAGGTCGCCACCTCGAAGGGCTTCGGCGCCAATGACGGGGCGGGCCGGCCGATGACCTTCTGGCAGGCCGTCGCTTTCCAGTGGATCAACCCCAAGGCCTTCGCCAGCTCGCTGGTGGCCGTCACCACCTACGCCATCCCCGATCACCTTCTGACCGGCGTCGTCCTCGTCGTCGCGGTCTTCACCCTGATCGGCGCCCCCTGCATCCTGACCTGGGCGGCCTTCGGCATGGGCATGAAGAAGGTTCTCACCCGCCCCCTCGCGCTACGCGCCTTCAATATCGCCATGGCGCTTCTGCTGGTCGTCTCCATCGCCCCGATGCTGACGGAGGGAGCGAAGGCTTAGGAAGGCGCCGGCGTTCATTCCCGACGCGAGATACCCATGCTATCGGTCGTCTCCATGCTGACCGAGGGCGAGAGGGCCTGACATGACCCGCCTCTGCGTCCTGGGATCGGCGGGATTTATCGGCCGGCGCCTTGTCGAGCGCGTGCGCCTGGCGAACCCCGAACTCCACATTGTCACCGATGACCTGGCGCCTCATCCGGAGAGCCCCGATCATCACATCTGCGACATCACATCCGACGCTCTCTTGTCCGGGCCAATCGCGACAGGCGCCATCGACGCCATCATCAATCTGGCCGCCGAACACAGGGACGATGTGTTTCCCGTGTCCCGCTATTACGAGGTCAATGTCGGGGGCGCCGAAAACGTCTGCGCCCTCGCCCGCAAGACAGACGCGCGTCAAATCATCTTCACCAGCTCCGTCGCGGTTTATGGCTTCGCGCCACCGGGGACGGGCGAGGACGGGGCGCTCAATCCCTTCCACGAATATGGGCGCACCAAGGCCCTGGCCGAGGACGTCTATCGGGCCTGGCAGAACGAGGCGCCTCAGGAAAGGAGCCTGGCGATCATTCGCCCCACGGTGGTCTTCGGGCCGGGCAATCGGGGGAATGTCTATCGTCTGCTGAGGCAGATTTCCTCGGGCCTCTTCGCCATGATCGGCGATGGCCGGAACGTCAAATCCATGGCCTATGTTGAGAATGTCGCCGCCTTCATCGCCCACGCCCTGACCTTCGGCGTCGGCGTCCATGTCTACAACTACGTGGACAAGCCCGATCTCTCCATGGGGGAGCTGGTGGCCAAGGTGCGGATCGCCCTGCGGGGTCGGGGCGGGGGCTATGTCACCATATCCCGGCCGATTGGCCAGATGCTCGGGTCCCTGGCGGATGTCGCCGCCGCCATACTCCGCCGGCCCTTGCCCGTGAGCGCCCTTCGTGTGGAAAAGTTCTGCGCCACCACCCAATTCTCAACGGCCGCCGCCGCCACGGGATTTGCCCCGCCTTTTACGCTGGAGGAAGGCCTGCGCCACACCCTGGCGGTGGAGTTTCGCGCGGGCGGGTGAGGATAGACAGGCGATAGATGGCGCGGCGAAGCGGCGGCGGCGTGAGGGCCCATAGGGCGACAACGGCAAGGCCCGCGAGACGCGCGGGCAGAAGTTTCGGAGAAAGATGCCGGGTCCTGGCCCGAAGGTTCTGGCTCCAGTTTTGCGCGCGACGGTCTGAAGAGACTTGCCTGTATCTCACCAGGGGCTCGGAGAGGTTGGCGAAGCGCGCGCCCAGTCCCAGCAAACGCAGCCAGAGCTCCAGATCCTCCGCGCAATCGAAACTGGCGTCGTATCCGCCATGTCGCCCAAGGACGGACTGACGCATCATCATGGTGGGGTGGGCGAAGGCGTTGGTGAACTGCATGCGCAGCGCGATGGCGTCATGGGTCAGCGGATAGCGCCTCAGGGCGTGAACGGCGCCGTCCGAGTCCATGATCTCCATGGCGCTGCCCAAGAGGTCCACATCCAGGTGGGCGTCCAGAAAGCGAACCTGGGCCTCCAGGCGCTCCGGATGGCAGAGGTCATCGCCATCGAAGCGGGCGATATAAGGGCCACGGGCCTCGGAAAGGCCGAGATTGAGGCTTCCGGCGAGGCCGAGCCGCCGAGGCGGACGCAGGCGGCGGAACCGCGCGTCTCGCCGGCACAGGGTGTCGCAGGCCTCGGCAAGGGCCGGATCCGTGCTTTCATCCACGACCAGAACCTCGAAGTTCGCGTAGGTCTGGGCGATCAGGCTTTCGAAACTCAGGGCCAGCCGTCCGGGAGGCTCATTGAAGGTGGGCACGATGACGCTCACCAGGGGCTGTTCGCTCATGCCGTAGACCCGCGCGCGCTGTTCAATTGCGCAAAAGGACGACGGAGCCGTCGAAGTCGAAGTTGAAATCCATCTCCGCAAGGCCCGCCGCCGTCATCACCTCGCGTAGACGGCGCCGGTCGCGGGTCTGGAAGAGCAGAAAACCGCCGCCGCCGGCGCCCACAAGCTTGCCGCCGATAGCGCCGCCTTCCCCCCGGGCCAGGTCATAAAGCTCGTCAATCCGCCCGCTGCTCATGCCGGCTGAGCGTTCGCGCTTCTTCATCCAGTGTTCGTGCATCAGGGCGCCGAAGGCGTTGATCTCCCCGCCCTCCAGGGCGTCGCGGATCCTTGAGCCCAGCGCCTTGGTGGCGTGGAGGGCCTCGGTCATGGCGTTGTCGCCACTCTCCGACCGCTGCTTCTGATCATTGAGCAACGTCGCGGCGGCGCGCGTCTGTCCGACGAAGAACAGCATCAGGGACTCTTGCCATTCGCGCACGGCGACCTCGCCGAGCTTCAACGGCGTGACCGCGACGCTGTCGTCAGGCCGATAGTCCTGACACAACAACCCGCCAAAGGCGGCGATGTACTGATCCTGTTTGCCCACGGGTTCGCCTAGCCGGTTCATCTCGATCTCCACCGCTTCTCGGGCCAGGGTCTCGGCGGAGACGGGCGCGCGGGAATAGGCGTGCAGGGCGTGCAGCAGGCCTACGAGGAACGTGCCCGAAGACCCCAGCCCCGTGCCCGCGGGCACGTCCGCGATGCTGACGATCTCCAGATCCTCCGGCGCGTCATGCATGGACAGGGCTTCGCGAAACAGCGGATGGCGGACATCCTCCCAGCGCGCCGCGGCCTCGAACTCCGAATATTTCAGCAGATATCCCGGCGAGAAGCGCCGGTTGATGGTGATGTAGACATAGCGATTGATCGCCGCGGAGATCACGAATCCGCCGTGCTGGCGGTAATAGGACGGCAGGTCGGTGCCGCCGCCGCCGATGGAAATTCGCAAAGGCGTGCGGGTGATGATCATGGCGCGTGAACGCCCTTCAAACCGGGGCGGTGACGCATCAGATAGTCCGATGCTTCGGCCATCCCGGCCGCCGAGCCGATCTCGTAGAACCGCGTCTCGACCTCATAGGCGGCAAGCTGACCGGCGCGCGCCAGATCGCCATAGAGATCCGCCAGATCCCAGGCGTCGCCCGCGCTCCGGCCCGCCAGAGCCCCGGCCGTGAGAAGGCCAAGGCCATAATCGATATGATGCATGGAGGCGGTGGGCCGGGTCTTGTCGTAACGCCGGATCACCCCGCCCTTAAAATCCACATTGCTGGCGTCCCACCGGCCGTCATTGTGCAAGACGGTCATCAGCCCCGGGCGCTCCTGGGCGCGAAACGCCTCCCACACAAGGGGAAAACGGATAGGCAGATAGCTGTCGCCATACATGATGAAGAAGGCCTCGCCCAAAAGCGGCAGGGCCTTCGCGAGCGCCCCGCCGGTGCCGAGAGGCTGGGCTCCGTCCGGCGAATAGGTCACCTCGCAGCCGAACCGCGCCCCGTCCCCGACAAAGTCCACGATCTGTTCGCCCAGATGCCCAAGGCAGATCGTCACGCGCGTGACCCCCTCGCGGGCGAGGAGCCGAAGCTGGTGGGCAATGAAGGGCTCGCCGGCCACGGCCATCATCGACTTGGGGGCCGCTCGCGCCAGATCGCCTAGCCGGCTCGCGATCCCGCCCGCGAGCAGGGCGAGGGGCGGCAGGTCGAGATTGGCGGGGCCGCTAGAGCCGGCCAAGTCTGACATCGGCCAGAAGGTCATTCAGGGAAAGCCGCAGGGCCTCGCGCGAGCCGCGGGGCGCGCGCCACCCCAGGGCCGTCATGCGGTCGGTGTTGATCCTCACCACGGGTACATCGCCCTTCCAGCCCCGGTCACCGCCCGCATAATCGAGCACGGGCGGCGTCTTCAGGCCCAGGGCCTCCGCCGCCAGCTCGGCGATCTCGGTGACGGTGATGTAGTCGCCCGTGGCCACGTTGAAGACCTCGAACGGCCCTTCAGCCCGGCGATGGGCGTGCATCACCGCCTCCACGACGTCCTTCACATAGACATAGGATTTGCTCTGACTCCCATCGCCCAAAATGGTCAGGCGCGTGGGATCGGCGGCGAGGCGGCGCAGAAAGTCAAAGCCCACCCCATGGGTCTGACGCGGCCCCACCACATTGCCGAACCGGAAGGCTCGCCCCGAAAGCCCGAACATGTGGGCGTAGGCGCGGATCAAGGCCTCGCCGGCCAGCTTGCTCGCCCCATAGGTGGAGATCGGCGCGAGGGGACCAAAATCCTCCGTCGCCTCCCGCTCGCCCAGATCGCCGTAAACCCCGCTCCCCGACGCATAGAGGATCCGCTGGGCGCCGCTCCGGCGCATGGCCTCCAGCACATTATTCGTCAGCTCGGTGCCCTGACGAAAATCGATCTCTGGCTCCACGGCCGCCCGGGCGATATCTGGATTGGACGCGAGGTGGATGACGACGCCGTGGCCCCCCATGTGCGTGGTGAGAGCCTCCAGATCCCCCACCTCGGCCCTGACCACGCCGAGGCGCGCATCGCCGGCATGATGGGCGAAATGCCAATCCCGACCTGAGCTGAAATTGTCATAGAGGGTGACCCTCTCTGTGAGCGGGTCGGCCAGGAGGTAGTCGGTGAAGTGGCTGCCGATAAATCCGGCGCCGCCCACGATCATGTAGCGGTGGGCGGATATGACGCGGTACTCCGGTTACGCGACGCACACTCGCGCCAGCCCCCTGCTAGCAAGATAGGGTGCGACAAAGCCAGGGAATTGCGCGCAGAGTCCGCGTCTTATAAGCCCGGCCCGGGCGGAGGAGCGGAATGACGGAGTACACGGGACGTTATCTTCAGGAGGTGGCTCAAATCGCCGCCTTGATCGACCAGACTGAGGTCGACGCCATGGTCGAGATTCTCCGTGAGACCCGGGATGGGACGGGGCGCCTCTTTTTTATCGGCGTGGGCGGCGGCGCCGGAAACGCCGGACACGCGGTGAACGACTTTCGCAAGATCGCCGGCATCGAGACCTATGCCCCCACCGACAACGTCTCCGAGCTCACCGCCCGGATCAATGACGACGGGTGGGAGTCCTCCTTCGCCCGCTGGCTGTCGGGAAGCCGCCTCCGGGCCGAGGATGTTCTTTTCGTGTTTTCCGTGGGCGGCGGCGATCTTGCCCGCAACATCAGCGCCAACATCGTCCAGGCCATCGCCCTGGCCAAGACCGTCGGCGCCAAGGTAATCGGCGTTGTGGGCCGCGACGGCGGCTATACGGCCAGCGTGGCCGACGCCTGCGTGATCATTCCCACCGTGACCGCCGACACCGTGACGCCGCACACCGAGGCGTTCCAGGCGGTGATCTGGCACCTGATCGTCTCCCATCCGCGCCTGAAGGCAAATGAAATGAAATGGGAGATGAGCGTCTGACCGTCGGGATGGCTGTGTTTCTCGACCGCGACGGTGTCATCAATCGCAATATCTTCAATCCAGCCACCGGGGCCTATGAGGCGCCGCACCGGCTGGAGGACGTCGTCTTGCTACCCGGCGCGCCGGAAGCGTTGGCCCGGCTTCAGGCCGCGGGCTGGACCTTGTTCCTCATCTCGAACCAGCCCGACCATGCCCTGGGCAAGGCCTCTATAGAGACCATCAAGGCTATTCACGCGGAGATCGCGGCCCGCCTCGCCGCCGCCGGGGTTGGTTTTCGCGAGGCCTATTACTGCTATCACCACCCAGACGGCGCCGTGGCTGGCTACTCGGGGCCCTGTGTCTGTCGGAAACCCTCGCCCTATTTTCTGCACCAAGCCCGGGCCGCCCACAGCCTCGACCTCGCCGCCTGCTGGATGGTGGGCGACCGCGCCAGCGACATCGCCTGCGGCCAAGCTGGCGGATTGCGAACAATCCAGATGGCGCCCGATCACCCCGCATTGTTCATCGCCGCCGATCCGCCCCCAGACCACCAGGCCCGTGACCTTGCCGAGGCGGTAGATATTGTCCTGGGCTAAAGCGCGAAACCCGAAGCCCGCGCCGCCGTATCGAACATCTTCACCGTCTCCAGGGAATAGTCCTCAAGGTCCTTCCCCACCAGGGCGAGCTTGCCGAGGATGTCTGGCGTGGCGGTGAGGATATGACAGCCGATGGCGTCGGCTTGGAACAGGTTCAAAAGCTCCCGCGGACTCGCCCAGAGCAGTTCAGCCTTCGGCCGCGACTGAAGCCTGTCCAGGGCCGAGGCCATATGGGGAACCGGGTCACGGCCCGTATCCGCGATGCGCCCGGCGAAGACCGAGACGATAGCCGGCGTCTCCTCCGCCAGAACCCCGGCGATCATGTCCACCTGTTCCAGGGTCATGATGGCGGTCACATTGACGTTAACCCCATCCCGTGACAAGGCCTCGATCACAGGGCCGGTAAACTCCCGTCGCGTGTTGGTGACGGGGATCTTCACGTTCACATTCGGACCCCATCCGGCGATCAGCCGCCCCTGGCGGGCCATTTCTTCCAGATCATCGGCGAAGACTTCAAAAGAAACCGGCCTGTCCGGCACGACGTCAAGAACCTCCCGCGCGAAGGCCTCGTAATCTGTGACGCCCGCCAGCCGCATCAGGGTGGGATTGGTCGTGAAGCCCTTTACCCAGGAATGGGACGCCATGGCCGTGATGTCATCGATCCGCGCGCCGTCGCAGAAAAGCTTGATCTTCAGTACGTTGAGAATGTCCACCATCGTCCCCAGCCCCCGGGATGGGGCCCCGGCGTCTGGCCTGGGAGATAGGCCAACCCATGGCGCCCTGGCAAGCTGATCTGACCGCCAGCGGCCAACCGCCTGCCGGTTATCCGCCCGAAATCCGCCGCGACTCTGCGCGTGATCTGCCAAGAATTGTCGGATATCTGCCTCAAAAAAGAGATCAGGAACCTTAGCGCCCATGGACTTAGCCAGCGCGAGCGAAGCCGACGAATTTCGGCGATCGTGGCCTATCGTGGCGGCCGGGGCGCTCGGCTTTGGCATGGGGATTTCAGGGCTCCCCTTCTATACCGTCGGCGTCTTCGTCGATCCCCTGATTCACGCCTTCGGCTGGACCGCCGCGGACGTCCAGTCTGGCATTCTGGTCATGCTGTGGAGCAGTATCGTCACCGCCCCCTGCGCGGGGTGGGCCGTGGACCGGTTCGGCTCTCGGTGGGTCGCCACCGCGTCGGTTCTGTTGTTTGGCCTGGGCTTCATGTCGCTGGGCCTTAGCAACGGAGATATCGGCCTGTTCCGTCTGCACTGCATTCTGGTGGCTATTGCCGGAGCGGGCACCTTGCCGCTGGTCTGGGGCAAGGTCGTCAGCCTGCGCTTTGGCGCCGGGCGGGGCCTGGCCCTGGGTCTCGTCCTCGCCGGCTCGGGCGCCACCGGGTTCTGGGGACCGCCGGTGGCGGAGGCGATGATCACCCATTTCGGATGGCGCGGGGCCTATTTCGGTCTGGGCGTCCTCCCTCTGATCCTGGCGCTACCGGTGGTGGCCCTGGTGCTTCCCAACACCCCCACCCCCCGGCCTTCGCCCTCGCCCATCGCCGCGCAATTAGGCGGCGCCAGCGTGGCTCAAGCTCTCGCCTCACCGCGCTTCTGGCTGATCGCCATCGCAATCGCCCTGGTCTCCGCCAGCGCCGCCGGATGCATCTCCAATCTGATCAAAATCCTCGTGGGCCACGGCCAACCCCGGGTTGCGGCGGTGTGGATTGCGAGCCTCGTGGGCCTCTTCGTCATTGGTGGGCGCGCCGCCTCCGGCGCGCTCCTCGACCGGTTGTGGGCGCCAGGCGTCGCGGCGGCGTTCCTGGCCGCCCCGGCGGCGGGCTGCCTGCTCCTGGTCTTCGCGCCCCACGGCCTTGTATGGGCGGCCATCGCCGCAATCCTTATAGGGCTCGCCGCCGGGGCGGAGTTCGACCTCCTGGCCTACCTTCTGGCGGCCTATTTCGGCCTGCGCCGCTATGGCGCCATCTATGGAGTCGCCTCCGCATTCTTCGGCTTCGCCGCCGGCGCCGCGCCCTTCGTCTTCGCCGCGGTCTTCGGCAAGACCGGCTCCTATGACGGCATCCTTCTCGGCGCGGCCGCAGCTTTCGGTGTGGGGGGTGTCAGCCTGCTCGCCTTGGGGCCATGTCCCAGGCCTGCCGTAGAGGCGACCTGATCTGTCCCGCGCCTCCTAGAACGGCGCATCCCCCGCCACGGTGACCCGGAACCCCGAGCGGGTCTGCGGGAAGTAGTCCCATACGGCCAGATGCTGGGTGCAGCGATTGTCCCAGAAGGCCACGGAATTGGGCTTCCAGCGGAAGCGGACGTGGAAGTTCGGGTTCGTGCAGTGCGCGTAGAGATAGTTCAGGATCGCGTCGCTCTCCTCTTTCGACACCTCGGGAATGCGGGTGACATAGGAGGCATTGACGAAAAGCGATTTTCGCTTCGTCACTGGATGGGTCCGGACGATGGGGTGGGTGGAGCAGGGGTAGCGCCGGTCCAGGTCCGGAAACAGGGGCCGATAGACGTGATCGCCGTCATGGATGGCGGTGAGCCCCTCCAAATAGGCCTTCATCCGATCCGAAAGGGCTTCGTAGGCCGCGTACATGCTGGCAAAGAGGGTATCGCCCCCCACTTCCGGCACGATCGGCAGATAGAGGATGCTGCCCATGGGCGGCTCGGCGTTGCAGGTGAGGTCTGAATGCCAGTTCTCCCCAGCCACGAATTTGGAGTTGGCGTCGGCATGGATAGCGACGATCTCCGGGTGATCGGGAAGTCCCGGCACGCCGGAATGGATGGCGAGATCCCCGAACATGCGGCCAAAGGCCTTGTGCGCGTCATGGTTGAGGTGTTGGTCGCGGAAGAACAGGACCTGGTGTTCGGCCATGGCCTGGTGCAGCTCCTCCCTCTGACGGTTGGAGATCGCGCCGCCCAGATCGACGCCAAACACCTCCGCGCCGATCCGCAATGTGACCGGGCGCACATCGATGCTGTCATAAGCCATGAGCGGATCCTTTAAGGCTTAAGCGAAGGGATTGTCGCCATAGACAGGCGCGGGGCGATGGCCGTCGGCGCCGCGGGGGCTGTGTCCGCAGACCGCCAGCGCGGTCAAGGCGTAGATCAGGACGCTATCGACGAAATCCTTGGGCGTCGGCCGCCAGCGGGTGAAGCCTGTGGTGATGGCCGGAATGCGCTGCATGTTGAAGACGTTCTGGTCTCGCCACATGCTGGAATAGACCGGGTTCGCGCGCTCCACCGGACGGCCAAGGCCCAGGCGCGTGGCGGCGTCCACGGCGCCGACCAGAGGCGCCACCGCGGCGGCATCGGCCTCGAAGCCGTTGCGGGCGACCACCGGCTCGATCTCCACCTCGCCCAGGCCCTCATCCCGCACAAGCTTTTCCAGGGAATGCAGGATTTCCGCCGGCGTCTGCCGGGGGGTCATGCCCACCTCGAGATAGAGACAGCAGACCTCTGTTCCCGCCCCAAAGGCATAGGGAACCCCGCCCCGGATTGCCGCGATCTGCGCCTTGGGAACGGCTGTTCCCCCCGCGCTCTCATAGAGGTTCTCCACCTCGTAGGCCCGGCCCCAGCGGTTCAGGGCCGCCACCATGCCGCCCAGGCGATAGATCGGATTGGGGTGGTCAGCCGGGTTCTCGGGGTGGGTCAGGAGCGGGGTGAAGATCGCCTCGCCCAACATCTTGATCCGGAACACCGCATAGCCACAGCCGACCCAGGTCAGGCCAAAGTCACAGCCCTCCGCGGCGATGGCGTAGTCGGGCGCCACGCCCCCGTGGTGGAAGAGATAATGAGCGCCGATATCCTTGCCGAGATAGGCTATCCCGGAATGCTCCTCCATGGGCTCTGGACCGATCTCGCCGGGGCAGGCGGTCAGATACATCTTGCCGGAGAGATTGTAGCCCGCGCGCTTCAGCGCCTTGGCCGCCATGAGGAAGCAGCTCATCGGCCCCCGGTCATTGGCGATGGGATAGCCGTGGAAGCGGCCGTCCTCGATCCAGCATTTTGTCCACTCGGGGTTATCCAGCGTCGCGGGGCGAAACTTGTAGGCGTCGAGTTCCGGAACCCATGTGGGCGCTTCGGTGTCGAGGTGCGCGGTGAAGAGGAGGTTCTTGCCAACCCCCGCGCCGCCGAAGGTCCCAATCACATTTGGCCGTTCGGGCGTCGCCCCGACCTTGCGGGGGTTAAAGCCCTCGGCCTTCATCCAATCATATACAAAGGCGGCGGCCTCGGTCTCATGCCCGGCAAAGCTCGGAATGTTGCCCAGGTCCAGGGCGAGCTTGACCAGTTCGTCCGCGTCAATGGCCGCCGCAATGGCCGCCCTGTCCGCCTCGGTGACGGCGTAGGGCGCTGAGGCGGGGCCCAGAAACCCGTCAGCCATGCGCTTCAGCCTCGGCCCAGGCGGCCGCGACATCGGCGCTCTTCACCAGAATGGCGCAGTTGAGCTCAAGGCTTTTCAATGCGCCCGCGTGCAGATCAGGCTCATAGGCGGCGCAGGCGTCCTCCACGACAAACACGTGATAGTCCAGATGGAAGGCGTCCCAGGCCGTTGAGCCCACACAGCATTCGGTGGTGAGGCCGCAGACGACCAGAGTGTCGACGCCTAAGCCTTTCAGCACGTTGTCCAGATCCGTCCCGTGAAAGCCGCTATAGCGGCTCTTAGCGATCACCCTCTCGCCCGCCACGGGCAGGGGCCCATAAAAGTCAGCGCCAGGCTCGCCGATCCGGCAAAGGCCGCTTTCGCTTTCGGGATCGCCACCACGCCGCCGCATCCGCTCCGACCAGGCCGCCGAATCTGTCTTGGCAGAGGTCATCAGGCCAACAAAGATCACGGGGACCTGGGCCGCCCGGGCGCCCTCAGCTAGGCTCTCGGCGGCGGCGAGGGCGGCCGGCACGGTGGAGAGGTCGACGCCCCATTGGCCCACGGCGCCGCTCGGCGATCCAAAATCCACCTGCATGTCAATGATCAACAGCGCCGTGCGGACCGGCGCGATCCAAGCGGCCAGGCCTTCGGTCTCGGCCAGGGCGGTAGTGAGGGCGTTCATGCGAAGGACGCCTTAAGGCCCGGCAGCATTTCGGCGCCAAACATCTTCAGGCCCTCCACATAGTCGGGGAAGATCAGCATCAGACCGTCCAGTTCGGCGAACCGTACGA
>Ga0116226_10002823_pt1 | contig 15233 bp, 13 predicted proteins | sample S1TSphfallax_FD_89692 | JGI IMG/M metagenome (GOLD analysis project Ga0116226, IMG submission 89692) | Host-associated microbial communities from peat moss isolated from Minnesota, USA - S1T2_Fa - Sphagnum fallax MG | ecosystem: Host-associated > Plants > Peat moss > Unclassified | place: USA...
ACTCCGCTGGAATATGAAGCGCGAATCGGCTGGGGCCACAGCAGCTATATTGAAGCGGCGTCCGTGGCCCGTGACGCTGGCGTGGGCCAACTGATTCTGTTTCATCACGACCCCACGCATTCCGACCGCGCCGTGAATAACATCGTCGCCGCTGCCCAGGCGTTGTTCGAAAAGACAACCGCTGCCAGGGAACTGGACATCATCGGGGTATAACTGTTCGCGGTTTAAATCCGCGAGTTCGATTGTCAAATAGCTGTGCGGGCTGGTTTCGGGTGAAAAGCCTGCGAATAAACGGCGAAACGCGGCTGTTTCGTCGGGGTTTTAATTTTCTAAGTTATTAACTTTAAAAGGCAGCGGATTTCAAATCGTAATTTTGTAACGTTTTTCAAAATTCCTTTCAGTTGTTTGACGGGCTGATTGGCGATGGCCTCTCCTTACCTATATGAAGACATTGTGGATTTGGGGGAGATCGGAAGCCGTTTGAAAATGCCTGGAAGTGTATGAATGCAGGGGAAGCCGAACTGCTACGCGGTACGCAGGGCAGCGAAAAACGGGTACAGACAGCTCTGTCAAAGGAGATGGAATGGCTGAGGTGGGTGGATTTTGGGCTGGTGACAGAGTTGTCAGTCCCCGCTTTTCGCACTGGTGTTAGAGAAAATTATATGGCATTGGGCGAAACCGCTTGTCCCACGCAAGGTCGCCCGGACGGACGTTAGCCGGAGTATGCATCGCGGCAATATAGATATTGCGTGATGATACCGGGTACCTTAAACCATGGATTATGACGATTACTCAGATTTAAATCAAAGGCGTGATGACCTGCTGTTCTGGATCATCGTCATTAGCGGAGTCTTTCTCGCCGCCTGCGTGCTGGGCTTGGCGTTTTACTTTTTCCGATAGCAGCCGAGCGGAGCAACCCGCTCGGCCGTCCAGTCGCTTTAGTTCGATTCGGTGAACTCAATGAGAGGAAGTCCATACGACAGAGAAGCCGTGCAGGAGCCGAGCTTCAAGTTATTAGTCTCTCCCGTAGTCCCGCCATTGGCGAGACACGTTGGCTTGGTGGAGGAGCCGTCCGCGAAAGCAAGAATTGCCTTCAGCGTGGTGCCGCTGTTGAATTGGGCTTGCGAGCCGCCCGCGTCGCCGACGATATTGAACTCGACCTTGTTCCAGGCCGAAGCCATGTCCAGCACGGAGTCGTACCAGTTCATGGTCACCACGTCCGAGCCATAGTAGAGCGTCACCGAATCCAGACCGCCCAGCTTCACGGACGCGGCCAGTTCCAACTGGTTCAGGCTGGTGATGGGAATGTCCGGCGCGGCCGCCAGCGGGCTGTTGGCATAGCAATCTGAACCGTATTTGCCAAAGCCGCCGGGACACGCGGACGAGCCCCAGTCGAGAAGCCAATACTGCATGAACAAGGCGGCCGTGCCCGCGCCGTAATAATCCGTCGCATAGACGAACTGCTGCCAAACCGTGCAGCCGATATGCCCGGCGCAGGCGGACGTTTCCTTGTTGTCGTTGGTATTGATTTGCACGGAGTACTCGTTTGAGCCGAGAATGCCGCCGCCGCCGAATGCGGCCACGCCCACGCTCTTTTCGGACTTCACGCCGCTGACGATAAAATCGCCAGCCGCCGACGAGATTAATCCGGCGGCGACGCCGACATAGTCATTGCCGTTGCCCACCACCTCCGCTTCACCGGCAGCGGGTTTGATGTGCCGGGGGACGCGTGCCAGTCCAGTGGCGCAATCCACTCTTTCCCAGGCGACGCTGGGATAGCCCGCATGAAAGCAGCCTTGCTCGGCGGCGGGGGCCTGCTTCATAATTTGGTGCCAGGCAGCGCGCGCCGCTGACTCCGGGTCGGCTGCGGCGGCGGTGTTCTGGGCTGCCCAGGCGGGTGCGCCGAGGGTGGCGGCCAGACTGCCAGTCATCAGGATGGATACCCGCAAAGCGGCGTACCGTTTTAGTTGATTCAGTGTTTTCATTGTGTTTGTCTCCTCCGAGGGGACAGGCCGCCAAGCCAGTGTTTATGGGTTGGTCAACCACGTCTGTGCTGTAGTGAGCGCACGGAAAAGGTCGTTACAGTTGGTTTCGAGGAGTGGATTGCGGGGCTCTGGCGTTAGCGCTCTTGGAGCAAGTGGGACAGATACGACCGGCCATCGGGCGATGTTAGTTTCAGCAATTCGAGAAGTCCGAATGCGCTGTTCTCCGCTGAAATCTGAAAGTGCTTCAGCAGCGGACCCAGTTCGGTGGTTTCCACGCCGAAACGCTTCCAGGCAATCTCCCGATGGCTGCACTTCCAGCGTTTCGTGCGTGCCCCGGCGAATAAGCGGCAGACAAAGGCTTGCGCATACTCCGAGCTATGGGCAATGAGCACGGCGGGCTCCTCCAGCATTGTGTTGATCCGGGCGGCCTCCAGCCAGTTGGCTCCGTCGCCCTGTCCGCTGTAGGAGTCAATGACTTCCTTCACCTCAAAACTGACGGGGTCATAGAGAAACAGAACAACCGCCAGTTCCACCCGGTCGGCCATCCCGGTGGGCTCCACATTGATGACCGCCGCCACAACGCCGTTGGTTTCCATCGACAGACTTATCGGCGCGGCCGTGTCCCAGCCATAGTTGTTACTTTTTCGGGTGCTAGACTTTGATTGTAGAAGCGACAGGGAAGAGACAAATGCCCGATAAACCAATCGATCTTCCGCAAGGCACGCTGGATCTGCTCATATTGAAGGCGCTGGCACTGGAACCCATGCATGGCTGGGCAATATCGGAGCGCATTCAGCAGATATCCAGTGAAGCGGTGCAAGTGCAGCAGGGATCGCTGTACCCAGCGCTGCACCGGTTGGAGCGGCGCGGCTGGCTGCGTGCCCACTGGGCCACGACGGCAAGTAATCGCCGCGCAAAATATTACGAACTGACTGCGGCCGGACGAAAGCAGCTAACGGCTGAGACCAAATCCTGGCGAAGACTCGCCGCGGCGGTGGCGAGTATCCTGGACGCCGTCTGAGGTCTCATGAATATGTTCAGCGATCTCATCTGCCGGCTGCGCGCCATCATTCGCCGGCGTGCCGTGGAGCAAGAGCTGGAGGACGAATTTGCTTTCCACCTGGAACAGGAGACGGCGAAACACATCAGCCGGGGAATCAGCGCGCCAGAAGCCAGCCGCAGAGCGCGCCTTGCCCTGCAAGGGCCGGAGCAGGCAAAGGAAAATTGCCGTGATGCGCGCGGTGTTGCCTTCTGCGACTCGGCCATTCAAGACGTGCGCTATGCCATGAGGCAGATGAGGCGGGCACCTGCTTTCACGCTGGCTGCGGTTCTGATCATCGCGCTGGGCATTGGCGCCAACACTGCCATTTTCAGTTTGCTGGACGTGGTGGTGCTCCGAACCTTGCCCGTGCGAGACCCGGGGCATTTGATTGTTCCGGCCTGGCATGCGAAAGCCACGCCGCATCCATTCGATTACAGCGATTTCGAATCGTGTTTCTCGAATACGGGCGCGGGGCCGGAGGACAAATGCTCATTTTCGTATCCCTTCCTGACCATGCTGGAATCGAATCACGAAATCTTTTCGGACGTCACCGCGTTCGCCGGTCCCATGCAGTTGAGCATGTCGGCCGATGGTGCTGCGACCATTGCTGATTCCTTAGTCGTTTCGGGAAGTTTCTTTCAGACGCTGGCAACAAAGCCGGCTTTGGGCAGAACGTTCAGCCGGCAGGATGACAGCGCCGATGCGGCCGCAACCGTAGTGCTTTCTCATGCGCTGTGGCGGAAAGATTTTGGTTCGGATCCGAAAGTGATTGGCAGCACTATACGGCTGAATACCGTCCCGTTTTCAGTGATAGGGGTAGCGGAGCCGTCTTTCAAAGGACTCTCGCCTGGCAGAGATTGTGCGCTTTGGATTCCCATTCACGCCGTCGATAAGCTGGGCATCAGTTGGGTCTCCACGCGCCCCGGTGACGACCATCATTTCTGGCTGAAAATTGTCGGGCGTCTTCAGCCTGGTGTGACCACCGCACGAGCCAAGGCTGTCTTGACGGCGCTTGCCCGCGATGAAATGGTGGAACGGACCAAGGTGCTGCCGCGTGACAGCGATCTGACGGTGGATGTTGCGTCGGCTGACCACGCGCTGACCGGAATCCGCGACATGCTGGCGCGTCCGCTCTACATTCTGATGGGCGGTGTTGGCTTGATCTTATTCATTACGTGCGCCAACGTGGCCGGACTGATGACGGCGCGGTCCGCCGCGCGCCAGCGCGAAATTGCCATCAGGCTGACGGTGGGCGCTGGCCGCCCGCGCATTATGCGCCAATTGCTGACAGAGAGTATTTTGCTGGCCTTGCTGGGCGGTTTGATGGGTTTTGTTTTCGCCCAAGTGGGGATACGCTCACTGACCGCTATTTTCTGGTGGGTGCATCTGGATGCCGAGCCTGACTGGCAAATTTTGTTGTTCACGGCGGCGATTTCACTGGGCGCGGGGCTTTGCTTCGGGGTGGTCCCGGCGGTATTCGGCACTAAAGACGGCACGCAAGAAAGAGCCACTCTTTATCACGCGATGTCGCCCAGTGCGCGGCGGCAATGGTTTAGCCGGTCGCTGATTGTGGCACAGGTTGCGGTGGCGACAGTCATGCTGGCCGGTTCAGGTCTGCTGGTGCGCACGCTGATTAACCTGAAAAATGTCAGCCTTGGATTCAACGCCCAGAATCTGCTGCTGTTTGGGATTGATCCAGCTTCGCAGCATTACCAGGAGGCCCAGATCCGGACTCTTTACCGGAATCTGCGCCAGCGCATGGCCGCGCTTCCCGGCGTGACCGCCGTCACGTATTCGTCGGACGCGCTCTTGAGCAGCAGTTCCAGTTCCAGCGGCTACCAACTGGAAGGCGGTCCCCATATCCATGTGAATCTGCTGGACGTGGGGCCGAACTTCTTTGAAACCATGGACATTCCAATGCTGTCGGGCCGCGGCTTCACGCCGGCTGAATTCGCGGCCAAACGGCCAGTCGCTCTTGTCAACAAAACATTTGCGCGGAAATATGGTTCAGGACGCAACCCGCTGGGACTGCACTTCAGCGAGTCGGCCAAGTCGCCGCGATACGAAATTGTGGGCGTGGTGAGCGATGCGAAATACAGCAGCGTGCGGGCCGAGATTGAGCCGACGGCCTACTTTCCGTTTCAGGCCGGGGCGGCGCATTTTGAGATTCGTTCAGAGCGCAACGCGTCCGCCATCGCGCCGGAGGTTTCGAAAATCTTGCACGACCTTGCGCCGGATGTGCCGGTAATGAACATGCTGACGCAGACCGAGCAGATTGATGACACGCTGGTGATTGAACGGCTTCTGGCAAGAATATCGGCGGCCTTCGGAGTTCTGGCGCTGACGCTGGCTTGCATTGGATTGTATGGGCTGCTTTCCTATGATGTGACACGGCGAACGCGCGAGATTGGGATTCGCATGGCCGTGGGAGCGATGCCTTACCGGCTGAAGCTGGGTGTCTTAGGGGAGACTTTCGTGATTGTGATCTTGGGCCTTGCGTTTGGCATTCCCGCAGCTACATTTTCGACGCGCGCGCTGGCGGCGATGCTTTATGGCATTGGCACGAATGATGCGGCGACATTTTCTGGAATTGCGGTTGTTCTTTTGATTGTTTCGGGAATTGCCGGGTATCTGCCTGCGAGGAGGGCAGCGCTGGTGGATCCGATGGTGGCGCTGCGTTCTGAGTAGTGTCTGAGGGGAAGCTAGCTCTGGGAGGGTTTGGCAGGCTTCCGTGTTCGAAGTTTGCGGTTTGGCGCAGGGAGGGTCTTTGAGGCATGAAGGGCAGCCACAAGGAATGCTTGCCGCAACAACTTCATTTGCCATCGAAGGACCCATCGGCGCGCCAAGTTGAAGCCAAAGACGTTACTGTTTCAGGGAGGACCATCTCAGCAGTTCTCTCAACAATCCCTGTGCCGCCGCATCCTCCGGATACTTTTTCAAAATCATACGCAAATTCTCAACTGCCTCCGACGTCTTGCCCGATTTCGCCAGGGCATGCGCCAGATTGAAGCGGGCATTCGGGAAGTCCGGCTGAATCTCCAGCGCCTTCTCAAACTGCTGCTGGGATTCCGCATTCTGGCCGGTCGCTTCCAGAGCTGTTCCGTATAAGTTATGCGCAATGGCATCGCGCGGGCTCAACTCCACAGCATCATGCAAAGGTTTCAGCGCACTTTGCGCATCAAACCGCGCCAGCGCCAGCGACCCCATCGTCAGATCCGCCGCATAATTCCGCGGATTCTTTGCCACTTCCTGCTGCGCCCAGGCCTCCGCGTAAACCCGGCGGCTCTCCCTTGGCGACTCGGGCATAATTTGCAGCCACAAATGCGCCATCTCATCCGTGGCGCGGTTGCCCGCCTCCACGCGCTTGGGCGGATGGTTTGGATTCCTGGGATTCGACGCCGAATTGTCGAAGTGATAGCGCATGGAAATGACGCTGCCCGCTGGCAGCATCAGAGGCTCGCGGTAGCGGTAAACCGACTGCCAGTTCGGGTCCCAATCTGGGATGCGGATCAGCCATTTGCGCGTCCCATCCGGCAGCGTGGCGTAGGCTTCCAGCAGCTTTCCCAAATAATGCGCATGCGGATAGATGGCCAGCACCTTGGTGTCGATGGGCAGCTTGAAATTGTCGCTCACCACAAAATCGCGCGCGCCCGCCGGGATATTCAGCGCGTTGTCGTTCTCCAGTTGCAGGAGGTAAGGCGCGTACTTGGGATGCTGGTCGGTAAAGTAAAGGGCCAGCACTGGCTGCTCCGCCTCCGCCTTTCCCGACGGCTGCATGTGGGTATTCAGAATTAGCGTCGTCGTGGGGTCCAGCCGCCAGGAAAAACCATCCGGCTCCGGTTCGCTGATGGCACCGGGCTTGAAAAATAGAAAATGCCCGTCGAAATCGAGCGGATTGCGCGGCACGGACACATCCATTCCCGCGAACGGTTCCGTAATGGTTCCAAAGCGATCCACGATAATATTTGCGTGATGGATGAGCTTGGAGTTGCGCGGCCGGATCTCCATGGCGCGGATGTAATGGCTTTGCGACACATGCGGCGCGAAGATGAAGTTCCAGTACACATCGGTCCCATTCGCTGGAACCGTGAAAGGCTTCGAAGCTGTTACGACCACGTCCGGTTTGCCCAGCGTCCAGCCGCCGTCGAACGACGGCGGAGCAGCCAAGTGCGCCAGATCGCCCGGCGGTTCGTGCGCCGCGACCCATTTCGCGATGGTCTCAATCTGCTCGTCGCTCAGGCGGAGTTCATGCGCGAAATCGCCGTGGCCCTGGTCCGGCAGCCAGGGAGGCATGTAGCGGCTGCGCGTCACGTCGGCAATCTGGCGCGCATGCTTTCGCACGTCCTCATAAGACGTCAGCGCGAACGGGCCGGGACCGCCCGCATGGTGGCAGGGCGCGCAGTGTGCATAGATCATTGGTGCCACGTCCCGGGCAAAAGTTTGCGCGAAGCAAACGCCGCCGGACAGCAGAAACGCGCTTACTGCAAGTCGTCCAGATAGCACCCAATCGCCTTCGTGCGCGGCTCGGCCACTGGCTTGCCCGCCAGTGCAGCCTGAATCGCATTTTCCAGATCATGCACTTCCGGCTGGGCCCTTGATTTCCCGAAAGCCACATAGCGGTCATCAATCCGGCCCGAATAAATCAGCTTGCCCGTGCTGTCAAAGACAGCCGCCTGCGGAGAAACCTTGGCTTCGGCGCGTTTTTGCAGTTCGAAATGCGGATCGGGAATGCCTTCGCCGGGCAAATGATAATCGGCCATGTGTTTGGCGATTTTCTCGGGCGTTTCCGTGGAATCCGGGTAAACAATCCAGAATTTCACGCCCTGCGCGTTGAATTCATGCGCAATTCGGGCTAGTTCTGGGGCGTAGCGGTTGGTAATGGGGCAGTCTGTTCGCGCGAATACCAGCACCCGGATGCGCGCCGGTTCGGAAAACGGGTTTTCCTGCTTGGCGAAAAATAGAAAGAGGATCAGAAGGAATGCACGCACTCCCACGATTTTAGCTCCACCAGAACGACTTGCTAAATTCGTGTAAACCATTCGGTCGAGCCGCACTTACGCCAGAAGTATTGCCAGTACCCACAGGACTGTTCAACAGATGGGAGTAGGCGCATAATCCGCCTATGTCTAGAACCCTAGTAATACCGCTAGTAACAAACAAGCTGTTTCTGGGCCTATTCGGCGCACTGCTCGGAGCATCGCCAGGTTTTTCCCAGGAAGTTTCCCTTGACCGGCTCCCGCTTAAAAATGCAGCAGCCGGTACCCGACAGAGTCATGTATCATTTGTTCCTCCGCCACGTCGCCGGAATGGAACGTCTCGCTCAAGAAGCTCAAGCCAGCGGCAAAGATCCCGGCCCCTGGCGCAGGCACGCTCTGCGCAAGTTCAGCCTGACCGAAGAGGAACGCCAAAAACTGCTGCCCATCGCTAACCAATACGAAGCTCAGGTCCGAAAACAGCAGGAGCAATCGCATTCGATCACCAGCGACTTCAAAGCTCGCTACTTTCCTGCGGGTAAATGGGCTAAAGGCCAGCCACTGCCTCCGCTGCCTGCCGAACTAACCCTGCTCAGGCAGCAGCGCAGTGTGCTCACCGACCAAACCATGACACGAGTGGCCAACGCCCTGGGACCGGTGCGAATGGAAGCCGTCACCCAGCGCCTCCGCTATGACATGGGCAGCGTGTCGCGCGTCAAAATCACCAACCCCGAGATCTTCCAACAGAAAGGAGCCGCAAAGTGAAATACATTCTGGCATTGTCCTTACTCCTTTTGGGTCTCGGTCGTTCCGCTACCGCCCAGTATTACGAAGACAGCCTCGAATACGGTCAGATGAACGGCTACACCACGATTGATTTTGATCCCGACACCAACCAGGTCACCGCCTATTCAGAAACCGACATCGACCCGAGTCTCGAAATTTACTATATTCCGTCGGACAGTCTCGACGTAACCGACCAAAACAACAGCCTGGTCGCTCCGCCTGGCTGCCAGGAATCCTATAACGGTACGACAGATTCCTGGTCCTGCCAATTCGCGGCGGCAGGCGGCAGCACCTACACAGCCCTTGGAGAACAAAGTCTCATACTGCAGGAAGAATACACTGACCCCTATTGCGACCCGCTGAACGCATTCGGTCCAGGCTATTGCGGCTATATCGACCAACTCTCATTTGGCCAACTGATACCGTTCGACTTGGCGGATATCGGCTACATCAGTCTGTTCGGCCCTGGCGGTGCCAGCGTCATTGATAATGACTTTCTGCCCCTAGCGACGACCACCGACAGCGCGACCATCACTATCCCCGTTTGCGGCGATGTGCGTGATCTGATGATCAAAGAATACGCCCAAATGAGCGCCTACAAAATCACGAGCTGTTGGGACTTCGTCGACCCTGGCACCTGGAATTACTATTACACGTACCTATCTCATAGTTACTTCGATTTTTACGGGCTAACACCAGACGAGAGCACCGGCTGGGGACAGTTCGCAATCTTGCAGCCCTATGCGTATGTTGACGGCCTAAACGCCATAGGCAACCAAGTGGCGGCTCAAAGCGCTCCTTACGGAATTACCAGCGGCTATAGAAATCCGGCTGCAGAGTACTCAGCGGCCGCGCAAAATGGCGTGAAACCCGCCATAAACAGTCGTCATATGGCTGGCGACGGCGCGGACTTAAGAACAAACTGGAATGGTGTCTCGAACTTTGCTCAAATGTACGACGCGGCTGCTGCCGCCAATTCGGGCGCTTGTTTTGAGCCCCCGGATAAGGAAAGTCGCAGCCACGTCCACATCGATTGGCGGTCAAAAACGGGACCAGTCAACAATTGGGGAGGCACGAGCGACTTCCCGAACCCAACGGCTTGGGGGCCCAATGGCTGCCCGGCAGGATGGGATTACTATTGATGAGGTGCCCCATGCTCGTTCATCTGGTCTGGCTGGTCGCCTCCGCAGCGCTCCTTGCCTTAAATGGCACTGCTCAGGACAACGCAAAGCCTCGTGATCAGGCGCCCCCGCCCGATCAAAACGCACCGGCATTGACTGACGTGCAAATCCAAAAACTGCTCGATCAGCTTCACTCCCCGGAATTTGAGGACCGGCTGTCCGCGCTCCACCAACTTGTCGGTCACGACCGGACCTTGCCCATCTTAAGGGATGGCAAGGTCCGCGTCGCCTTGATCAGTCTTCTAGAACGGGAGACCATCAATGGCAAAAGCTCCTACGACCTTGCGGAAGACACTCGCTTCCAGTACTACGAATCATTCTTGATGGAAGTGGCTCAAAAAATTTCTGCAGATTATGGAACACCCGAGGCATGGAAGGCATTGGTCTACTCAAGCTACAGTCCGCATTCCGCCCTCGGCCAACAAATTGCTAAAGCACCCCAGGCTTTCGATTTGATGCTGCCGTGGGTGGATGATCCGGACCCCAATAAACGCTACCAGGCTTTATGGATGATGGGCGAAATCTGTGTCAACGACCAGCCTCTTTGTCCTAAAGTGTGGCCGATCTTGCGCAAGAGCATCAACAGCACGGATCAATCGACGAGAGAGCCGGCTATCAAGGCCCTGGCACTGTGCGGCACGGCAGAAGACCTGGACCGTCTCCGCAAATTGTCCGGCTGCCAACTCGACGCAACGGTAAGAGCATGGTGCGCAAGTCTCGAAAAAACCATGGCCAAGCGTCTCGCTGCTGCCGAGGAGAAGAAGCCCTGACGCAGAGCCGCTCTTCTGCTAATGTGATCTGCGAAGCAGACTGGCCACTGCTAAAACCCCAAGCGCCATCATGCCGAAAGACGCGGGTTCCGGCGTTGCGACTATGGAACTGGGCGGGTCAAACAACTGCACGGCCGTGGTCTGGTCCGCTTCAAATGCCAGCAGCGAAATATCCGCGCCAATGGCACCGGATGCCGCGCCGGTGGCCGCGTCGCCGTTCACAGTCAGGTTATCCAGAAAATGAAAGCCGAAGGCCGTGCCCAGTTGCAGCGGAATGAAAACCGACAAATTCTGCCCATTTGGACTGACGCTATACGTCCCAATGGTCAGCAGTTCACTGATGGACCCGAATTGCGGCGCGGTCCACGAATTCTGGAGAAAATTCAGCTCCAGATAGCCATTCCGAACGGGGCCTGTGGTGTCCAGGTTAATGGTCACATCGCTGGAAGCATCGGCTGTCGAAAATGCGCCGATTCCGCGGACGCCTGGCAGCAGTGCCGTGCCGCTGGCGTTGCTGTCAATTTGCAGTGCTTGTCCCGCCGCCGCTGGCAGCGTTACCGAAGAGACCGACGACGCGTTCGCATAGCCGTAATAAGACGCCGAACAGGAACTGCTGCCCGTTACCAGCGCGGCTGCCGGAGTGGAGCACGAAACAGAGTTGATGGTGTCGGCCAAAATCACACCAGAGCCAAAAACAGCGAAGGCCAACACCAGGCTAACGGATTTAATTTTCATAGGGACAACTGCAACGAGCGTCTTAAAAGAATCAGATTACTCTGTAATTACACTGCTTTCTGAACGAAAAAGCTACTACTCCTTGCGGTTTCGTGGGGGTAGGAAAGGCGGGTCTTCCCCTGCTGACGTATTCTAGTGAGGACCATGGGCGATCCCATCACACAGGACAACCGGCTAATAGCCGTGACCACCAGTGCCGGAACAGACGTGCTTTTGCTGGACAGCGTTTCCGGCGCGGAAGGTATTTCACGCCCGTTCCGCTACGTGCTGAATATGATGTCGGAGGTGGAGGCTGGCAATCCCTCCAAAGTGATCCCTCACCAACTGGTGGGCACCTCCATGACGGTCAAGCTCTCGCTGACCAGCGTCACGCTGGGCGAACCTATCGGCGACAGTTACCTGACCGGCCTTTGCGAACGCTTTGTGCAATCCGGACAGAACGAACAGTTCGCCTTTTTTTCCGCCACCATTGTTCCCTGGTTTTCCTTCCTGAATTACGCCACCAACTGCCGCATCTTTCAGGATCTGGATGTCACCGACATCATCAGCCAGGTGGTCAGCGCGCACGGCTACACCAGTTTGTTCCGCATGGAGCTGACCAAGACCTACACGAAACGTGATTACTGCGTCCAATACCGCGAAACCGATTTCGCGTTCATCAGCCGGCTGCTGGAAGACGAAGGCATCTATTATTATTTCGAGCACGACAGCGGCAGTCATGTGATGGTGCTGGCCGACGCGCCGTCCTGTTATAAAGATGTGCCCGTTCAGTCGTCCTTTAAGCATTCATCCGGCGCCGGCCAGGAAGTCGCCGCCGATTCCATCTCGTCCTGGCAGGTGGAAGAATCCATGATTCCCGGCAAATGGACCACGCGCGATTATCACCACGAAGCGCCCGCCAACTTCTGGGAACGCAGTGAGCCGTCCACCACCGCCGCCGCGGAAGCAATGAAGTTCGAAGCCTACGACTATCCAGGCGAAGACGCCAAAATCTTCAACAAGGAGGGTTCCGTTTCCAGCGTTCCCGCCGAGGCCGAAAAAACCGTCCGCACCCGCATGGAGAAGGAGGAAGCTTCCCAAACCATCATCACCGGCACTTCCAACTGCCGGTCATTCACCAGCGGCTACAAGGTGGACGTCGACGGCGTTCCGTCCGCCGGGTCGTTTCTGCTGACGAAGCTCTCCCAGACCATCACGCAGCAGCCCGACTATCAAAATCGGGATGTCACGCCCCAGCCTTACGAAAACTCATTCACCGCCATTCCCGCCGCCGTTCCTTACGTTCCCCAGCGCGTCACCGAACGCGCGCTGGTCCACGGTTTGCAGCCCGCTTTTGTGATTGACGACAGCCCGTCCGGCAACACGGAAGAGATCTGGCCCGACAAATATGGCCGCGTGAAAGTGCGCTTCTGCTGGGACCGCGACGCCAAGTACGCGTGCTGGGTGCGCGTGGTGCAGCCCTGGGCCGGCAAATCCTGGGGCCAGCAATGGATACCGCGCGTGGGCGACGAAGTGGCCGTCAGCTTCATGGAAGGCGATCCGGATTGCCCCGTTGTCATCGGCAGCGTCTACAACGCCACCAGCATGCCCATCTTTGCGCTGCCCGACAACAAAACCCAAAGCGGCGTGATGACCCACAGCAGCACGGGCGGCGGCTCTTCCAACTACAACATGCTGCGTTTCGAAGACAAGACGGGCAGCGAAGAAATCTACGTCCAGGCCGAGAAGGACTGGAATTCGCTCATCAAGAACAACGAAACCCGCACGATCAAAAATAACCGCACCAGCACCATTCACGTCAACGAAAGCCGCACCGTGGAGACTGGCGACGACACCATTGCGGTGCAGCAGGGCAAACGCACCATCACGGTTCAGCAGGATATCTCCACCACGGCCAACCAGGGCAACATTTCCGAAGAAGCGAAAATGGGGAATATTTCGGTGAAAGCTGACATGGGCAATATCTCCACCGAAGCATCGCTGGGCAGCATCACCACCAAAGCCGATGTGGGCAGCATCACTACCCAGGCAGCGCTGGGCAGCATCACTATTCAAGCGGATGTGGGCAGCATCTCCATCACGGGCTTGTCGGGAGTGACCATCTCCTGCGGCGCCAGTTCCATTGAAATGACGCCCGCTTCCATCTCCATTTCCGCTCCCATGGTGATGATCAACAGTTAGGAACCAACTGGTGGCGGCGCTGAGGCAGGGCGATAGGCGGCGGAAGCCACGATTGAATTGGCGCAATCGTAATAGAAGCGCCATTCGTGGTTGAACCAGATCAGGTTTTCGACGAAGGTCACATTGTTGAAACCGCCCGCGCTTGATCCGGCGTGTTTGATCTCAAAGTCGCGCTCTGGATGAAAGAAGTCGTGGTCCATGCGGGCTATCAGCCTTGTTGGGTCTTTGGGATCGAACAGCGCCTGGGCCACGGCCCACACGTCGCCCGTCAAGCCGAGATCCGGCCGCGTTTTCGCCCCAGCGTTATAGATAAGAAGAATGCCCTTGTCGGTGAGAAACGCCGGAGGGCCAGGTTCCACGACTCCGCTGTCGATCATTCCGGGGCGCTTTGGCAGGACGGTCACGAATTTGCCCTGAGCGTCCTCCATCACATCCCAGTCGGTCAGATTGTCGGAAGTGGCTATCATCGCGCCGGAATCATTGAAATACATCCAGTACTTGCCGTTGATCTTTTGAGCAAGGAAGCGCGAGCCTTCGCGCCGGCAGATGATTGCGCCGGACTTCGACCAGAAGTCGCGATACTTGCCTTTGTGACCAGTGCCGATGGCCAGCCCGTGCTTGGTCCATTTGTATAAGTCCTTTGATGTGGCACAGCAAAGGCGCGCAATCTTGCCGTCCCAGGCGGTGTAAGTCATGACATAAGAACCGTCCTCCGCCTGTGCGATGCGCGGGTCCTGGCAGCCTCCAGGCCATTCATACTCCCGCATAAAATCATCTTCCGGATACAGCACCGGAACCGGGTGCCTGGTGAAATGCCGTCCGTCGCTGCTCACCGCGAGCCCAATGCGGCTGGTGCCCCAACTGTCGCCACGCGAGCGGTCTTCCGCGCGGTAGAGAAGAAAGACCTGTCCGTCCTTGACGACGGCGGCCGGGCAAAGAATATCTTTGTTCTCCCACGGAATCACCTGGCGCGTCACCGGACAGGGGAAAACGCTCTCCGCTTTGGCACCGATATGGTCCGCGCCATCGTCACGCAGGAATGGACCCAGTGCCCAGTCGGGAATACTTGGTGCTCCCTTGAGCATGGCCGCAACCCCAAAGGTGGCTGCCCTGATCATCAAACGGCGCGTCATGTTCTCCATGACTTGGAATTCTATACGACTCGAAAATTTCCGTTCAGCACTCAGCCCCTGGGCAATCCTCGCTTAAGTCGTTCTTAAGGCTGAGGCAAGCAGCTTGGGCGATTACACCACTCGTCGACCCAGCCAGTGCTTTGAATTTCGGGAGCAAATAGGCGCTGGGCACCGTGTTCACAATCCACGGAAAGCCCCGAACGAACTCCTGGTCCGGGCAGCCATGTCCTTGAACGAGCCCGAGGTCCGCGAGCATATATTCGAGCGATTCGTCCGGCGCAGGGCGGTAAGAGGGATGCTTGCCGCTATAAATGCTCCTTCGCAATACCCATAGCCGTCGCTTGCGAGCCGAATCACTCCCCCGTCCCGATTCATAAGAAAAACAAAGCGAGCGCTGGGCGGCCAGACGCCGAGAAGGCGGGGGCCGGTGGCCGAATAAAGCTGATA
>Ga0116226_10002824_pt1 | contig 15232 bp, 10 predicted proteins | sample S1TSphfallax_FD_89692 | JGI IMG/M metagenome (GOLD analysis project Ga0116226, IMG submission 89692) | Host-associated microbial communities from peat moss isolated from Minnesota, USA - S1T2_Fa - Sphagnum fallax MG | ecosystem: Host-associated > Plants > Peat moss > Unclassified | place: USA...
CACCTTCGCGCCCTCGCCCAGCGCGTTGAGGTCGCAGATGGCGAGATCCGCATCATGGGATCGAAGTCCCGGCTACTACAGGTGCTGACCGGAAAAAATGGCGTAAATTCAGTGCCCACTCAGGGACTGAATTGGCGGAGGGGATGGGATTCGAACCCACGATAGCTGTTTTGCAGCTATAACGGTTTAGCAAACCGCCGCCTTCGGCCACTCGGCCACCCCTCCACCGAAACGAGCGGATTTTCACACGGCGTTTGTAAAACCTCTTCTAGAGACCGGCAGCCGCGCTGTCAACGTGGTGGCGCAGCCTGGAACGGCAGGGCAGGTCGGCGTCGTGTTGCCCATTATTCTGCGCTCAGCAACAATACTCTGCCGCGGCGATCACAACTCAACTGCCGATCGCAGGTGTTTATCTTCCACGGCAAATCTGAGAAATTTAGTGGACACCGAATCAGTCTTACGATTAAGCTGCTTAGCATGCGGCTTTACCAAGCCGCCTTAGGAGGGGACGTCCTTTGGGCCATGTGAGATTATGGCTGCTTCGCCAGCAGCGGGCGCTTGGTTTTGCCTTCGTTTTACTGGCGATTTCTGGCGTCCTTTACTGCCATCCGGCGGTCGCGGGTTATGCGTCGATCGTGATCGATGCGTCGACCGGCGAAGTCTTGAACGACGTCAATGCCGACCAGATCAATCATCCGGCCTCGCTGACCAAGATGATGACCCTCTATCTCGCGTTCGATGCGATTGAGAAGGGCAAACTCTCCTGGGACCAGCGGCTGAATGTTTCGAGTTGGGCGTCGGAGAAATCCGCTACCAAGCTTGGACTTGAGCCGGGCAGCGGGATTTCGGTTCGTGACTGCGTATTAGGCATGATTGTGTTATCCGCAAATGATGCGGCAACCGTCATGGCCGAAGGGCTGGGCGGGTCGGAAGAGAATTTCGCCCGGTTGATGACGGCCAAGGCGCGCGAACTCGGGATGAGCAGCACGAATTTTGTCAATGCGTCGGGCCTGCCGGACGAGGATCAGGTCACCACAGCGCGCGATCTGGTCAAGCTGGCCATAGCGCTGCATGACCGGTTCCCGCGCGAATATCCCTATTTCGCGACACGGCAATTCGCGTTTCATGGCCGTACCATTCTTGGCCATAACCGCCTGATGTATCGGTATGACGGGATGGACGGGCTGAAGACCGGCTATACCGGTGCGTCCGGCTTTAATCTCGCTTCCTCGGCGGAACGGGATGGACGGCGGCTTTATGGCGTGGTGATGGGCGGCATGTCGGCCCCTGCCCGCGATCGACTGATGGCAACGCTGCTCGATAACGGGTTTGCGCACCGTTCGACCGATTCGATGCTGGTCGCCGCAGCGGCTGGGCAGAATACAAAGACCGCGCGGCGCCTGCTGGCCGGGGCGGAGCATGTCGTTGCGGCGCTATCGCCGGTCTCCGAGGCGGAAGCAGCGCCGCTGCCGCCGTCTAAGGTCACTCCCGTCGCCGCGGCCCCTGCCCCGGCAGCAACGGTCGGCTGGAGCATTCAGGTTGGCGCCTACGCAAAGCAGGCCCAGGCTGAGGAAGCCGCAAAGCATGCCGTTAGTTTGGCCGGTCTGCGCGGACACAAGCCTCAAGTCGATCAGGCATCGAGCGGTGCCGATATTTACCGCGCCCGCCTCGTGGGATTCGATACGGAACGACAGGCCCGCACGGCGTGCAACGCGCTGCACAAGGATGGATCGGTGTGTGTTGTGGTCCCGCCTAGCAAGTCAGGCGTCAGGCTGGCACGGACGCGCGGCTAGGCCAAAAGCAGCACCGTCACTTCGCATCTTCAGCCAGTTTTTTCAGCGTCTCCTGCAGCGTGCCTTTCGGGCCGAAATCCCAGTTCCCGCCATACTGCACGTCATCGACCAGCCAGCCATGGCTGCCAGCGATAAGAACCAGCTTATCCTGCCAACTCACTTCCGCCGAATCCTCGCTGCCCCCGGTTAGTGACACCGTGCAGATCGCTGTCTTAGGCTGCGTATCGCAGGATAGGATTTTATAGCTGCTTGCCCCTTCGAACAGCGATGTGAAGATATCGCCCTCCGCGAGCGGTGGCGCGTCGCCTTCAGTCTTTTCGGCATAGGCGAGTTCGGCGCGGGCCGCATCAGACAGCGCGCTATTGAGCGCATCGGACAGCAGCGGATGCAGCTTCTTGCGGCCGGCGGCGTCGGGGATGCCGGCCTGCTGCACCGCCAAATAGGTTTCGTAGAACGCTTTGGCCGTCTTCTCGGGGCCGGGCTCTGCCGCGTCGGCCGCGCTGACCGACATCAAGAATCCCAACCCCTGCCCCACATCACGGTCCGGCTCATCGCGCCGCCTCTTTATCCAATTGAGAGGCTGATTTACCGATCGAACCGAACCGGTTTGATCGGATCAGGCTCTAGAATTTCGGCGGTTCGATGCCGCTCGCAATCAACTCGTCCGCCAGCGTTTGCTTGAGCCGCGCCAGCCCCTCGTCGGTCTTGGCCTCAGCACGGGCAACCAGCACATCCTGCGTGTTTGAGGCGCGCAGCAACCACCAGCCATCCGGCGTATTAACGCGAACACCGTCGACCGCGCTGACCTCGGCGCCAGCCGCTTCCAGCCGCGCCTTTACCTCATTGATGACCGCAAATTTCCGAGTCTCGCTGCAGGGGAAGCGCAGTTCCGGCGTATTGATCACTTGCGGCAGCGCATCGCGCATCTGGTCGATCGTCTCGCTGGAGCGTCCGATGATGCCGAGCATGCGCACGCCTGCGTAAAGCGCGTCGTCGAACCCATACCATTTGTCATTGAAGAAAATATGGCCGCTCATCTCACCCGCCAGCGGCGAGCCGAGTTCGGCCATCTTCGCCTTGATCAGAGAATGGCCGGTCTTCCACATCAGCGGCGTGCCACCCATCGCAGCGATCTGATCGAACAGCACCTGGCTCGCCTTGACGTCGGCGATGATGGTACCGCCGGGGAAACTGCGCAGCACATCGCGGCCCATAATCACGAGAAGCTGGTCGCCCCACAGGATCCGTCCCTGACCATCGACAATGCCGATCCGGTCGCCGTCGCCATCGAACGCAATGCCAAGATCCGCCTTGGTTTCGGCGACCTTGTCCTGGAGCTGAATCAGATTGTGCGGCTCGGTCGGATCGGGATGATGAGCCGGGAAATTGCCGTCAATTTCTTCGTTCAGCAGAATATGCGTTCCGGGCAGTTGCTTCACCAGCGCTACCAGCGCCTCGCCTGTCGCGCCATTGCCGGCATCCCACACGACCTTGAGCGGCTTCTCGCCATCATAATCGCGCGCCAGCCGGGCCACATATTCATCAAAGACAGAGAGATCGCGAACCGTTCCGGATGCGGTCTTCCACGCACCCTCGGCGGCCACCTGACCGATGCGCTGGATATCCTTGCCGAAGAAGGATTTCTTGCCGACCATCATCTTGAAGCCGTTATGGCTTGGCGGATTATGCGAGCCCGTCACCTGGACGCCGCCATCGACACCCTGAGTCACCGCCGCATAATAGAGCATCGGCGTGGGTCCGCGCCCAATGCGGACGACGTCGAGCCCGGTTTGCTTCAGCCCTTCGACGAGTGCCGCCTCAAGCTCAGGCGAGCTCAAACGCCCATCATATCCCACGGCAACCGAGGTACCGCCACTTTCGGCCAGTAGAGTGCCGTAGCTGCGCCCGATCGCCCAGGCATCTGCAGCATGAAGCGTCTCGCCGACGATTCCGCGAATGTCATATTCGCGCAAGATGGTGGGATCGAAACGGTGCGCCGTCTTGGGCTCGGACATGGGGAACTCCGGCAAATGGTGATCGTGTCTATAAGAATGAGATTAGGGCAGTAATTTTGCCAGCACCGCTCGCAACGCCGGGGCTACATCCGGACGGGCCAGGGCAAAGGCGATATTGGCCTCCAGGAAGCCGATCTTATCGCCGCAATCATAGCGCTTGCCCTCGAAACGGACGCCATGGAACGGTTGGTAATCGATCAGCTTGACCATGCCGTCGGTCAGTTGGATTTCGCCGCCAGCGCCGCGCTCGGTGGTGGCCAGGTGGCCGAACACTTCGGGCTGTAGGATATAGCGGCCGATGATCGACAGCGTCGACGGCGCATCTTCCGGCTTGGGCTTTTCCACGAGCCCTCGAACCGTCGCCAGATGTCCATCATCGGCAACGACGTCGAGAATGCCATAGCGCTGGGTGTGCTCGCGCGGCACATCCTCGACCGCGACCAGATTGCCGCCGACCTCTGCATAGGCTTCAACCATCTGCGCGAGACAGGGCTTTTCGGACAGCACCATATCATCGGGCAGGATCACGGCGAACGGCTGATCACCGACAAAATGGCGGGCACACAAGACGGCATGCCCAAGCCCCAGCGGGCGCTGCTGCCGCACCGCAGCAATCTGACCGTAGGTGGGCAGCCAGCGTTCGATCTGCTGTAGCGCCTCGGTCTTGCCGCGTTCGCGCAGCGTCTCGTGCAGTTCGTAACTCACGTCGAAATGGTCTTCGAGTGCCGTCTTATTACGGCCGGTGATGAAAATGAACTGCTCGATCCCGGCGGCGCGCGCCTCTTCCATCGCATATTGAATGACCGGCTTGTCAACGACGGTCAGCATTTCCTTGGGCACGGATTTGGTCGCGGGCAAAAAACGCGTGCCCAAACCGGCCACCGGCAGAACGGCTGTTTTGATCTTCCTTTGCATTCTTGCTCCAACTTCCGGTTCTATTCGATGACCATCAGCCTGCCGCCCCCAGAACGGTAAAGGGAGGGACTGCGTTCCGCCTCGGAAATCTCATGCCACGACGCAGGCCTGCGGTGCAACAGCGATGCCGCAGCAAAAGCTGATATGATCAAAAGCTTATAATCGTAATATTTTTGACGCTTGCGGCTCATACTCAATTGCCCGCAATCGCGGATTATGAGAGCATTTTCTCACTCGATCCCATTGCAGGCCAAGGGGCCGACAGGATCGGCAGCGGGAGATTTATTCATGGTTACCACCCAGAATCATCCCTTCTTCGGCGGTTACGGCGCCTCGCCCGGACGGCGCTATGCGGGCCTTTTGCTCGTCGCCCTGATCCATATCATCGCGATCTACGGTTTGTTGTACGGGCTATCGCTGAGCCGCGTTGAGGTCCCGCCGACGGAAAGCAAACTGGTTCACGTCGATGCGCAGCCAACACCGTCGGAACCCGCACAGATTTTGCCCAAGGTGACGCTGCCGCATGAAACGCGGGTCGTCATCCCCGTCATCGATATCCCACTCACCACCACACCGCCAACCAAGACGACGCCGGTACAATCGACGGCGGTGATACCGGAACAAACAGCCAAGAGTGGCCAGGTCGCCCGAGAGGGACCGCCGGCTCGGGTCGAACCCGGCCTTGACCGCGCCCATAGCGGGACACCGATCTATCCCGCGATCTCGCGCCGGATGGGCGAACAGGGCAGTGTGACGCTCCAGGTCCTCGTTGGACCGGATGGGCAGGTCCAGGACGTCAAAGTACTGCAATCATCCGGCTTTGGCAGGCTGGATAATGCTGCGATCGACGCCGCGCGCAATCGTTCGACCTTCAAAGCCGGCTCGCTCGGCGGCAAACCGGAATCAATGTGGTTCCTCTATCGTTACCGGTTCGATCTGCAATCGAATTAAGGCCGGCAAACAACCCGCCTTATAGGTCACCGTCCGTCTCATCGAGCGACAGCAGGCTGGCATTGCCGCCAGCGGCTGTCGTGTCGACCGAGGTCACGCGCTCGACGGCGAAGCGCGCGAGGTAGCGTGGGCCGCCGGCCTTGGGGCCAGTCCCGGATAGGCCTTCACCGCCGAAGGGCTGCACCCCGACCACCGCGCCCACCATGTTGCGGTTGACATAGATATTGCCGACCTTCGCGGCTTCGGTGATCTGCCGGACGGTGTCGTCGATTCGGCTGTGAATCCCGAGCGTCAATCCGTAACCGGAAGCGTTGATCGATCGGATCAGCTCCGGCAGCCGATCGGACGCCCAGCGAACCACATGCAACACCGGCCCGAATACCTCACCAGGCAACTGCTCGACCGAGTCCAGTTCGACAACCGTCGGCGCGCAGAAATTGCCGCGCTCCGTCTCTGCGGCCAGGGCGCTTCGTCGTATCGAGCGTGCTACCGGGGCAATCGTCGCGATATGATTTTCCAGCGATGCAAGCGCGGCAGCGTCGATCACCGGGCCGATATCCGTGTCGAGCTGTCCAGGATCGCCCAGTTTGAGCTCGGCGATAGCCCCATCCAGCATTGCAAGCACCCGTTCAGCGATATCGTCCTGCACCAGCAGCAAGCGCAGCGCGGAGCAGCGCTGTCCGGCGGAATCGAATGCCGATCGCACGACATCGCCGACCAATTGCTCGGGCAAGGCCGAGGAATCGGCGACCAACATATTGACGCCGCCCGTTTCGGCGATCAGCGGCACGATCGGCCCGTCGCGCGATGCCAGTGAGCGGTTGATCAGCCGTGCCGTCTCGGTCGAGCCGGTGAAGGCGACGCCGGCAATCCGCGGATCGGCGACCAGCGCGGCACCGATGCTGCCGTCGCCCGGAACCAGATGCAGCACATCAACCGGCACACCGGCCTCATGGAGGATACGGACCGCCGCAAAACCCGTCGCCGGCGTCTGCTCTGCGGGCTTGGCCACCACCGCATTGCCCGCGGCCAGGGCGGCCGCGATCTGCCCGACAAAGATCGCCAGCGGGAAATTCCACGGGCTGATGCAGGCAAACACGCCCCGCCCATGCAGCGCATATCGATTGCGCTCGCCGGTCGGGCCCGGCAGGGCTTGCGGTCCCGCAAAATCGATGCGCGCCTGTGCGGCATAATAGCGGCAGAAATCGACTGCCTCGCGGAGCTCGTCGTGAGCATTTGGCACAGTTCGGCCGCCCTCGCGAACGATCCGCGCGAGGAAATCGGCGTGCCGCTCTTCCAGCAAGTCGGCAGCCCGTTCCAGGCATTCGGCGCGTCCAATGCCGCCGAGCCGATCCCAGGCCGGCTGAGCCCGAGCCGACCGCCCAGCTGCATCGGCGACATCCTGCGCGCTTGCGTCGATCACCGTGCCGATAATCCGGGTCCGATCCGAGGGGTCGACCAGCGCAGAAGTCGTGCCGGAACGCGCCACACCGCCGATCAGCGGCGCCGCCTCAAACGGCACAGCGGCGGCACGGTCGAGCGCCTGTTTCAGGTCGACCAAGGTCGGAATATCGGCGAAATCGAGCCCCCGGCTATTGCGGCGCGGCCGATAGAGATCCTGGGGCAACGGAATGCGCGGGTGCGGCTTTACCGCGAGACTTCGTAGCTTTGCGATCGGGTCGGCGACGATTTCATCGATCGGCGCCCGCTCATCGACCAGGCGATTGACAAACGAGCTATTGGCCCCGTTCTCCAACAGCCGCCGCACGAGATAGGCAAGCAGATCCTCGTGGCTGCCAACCGGGGCATAGACCCGACAGGGCAGGCCAAGTTTGGCCGGCCCGACAACCTGCTCATAGAGCGGCTCGCCCATGCCATGCAGGCGCTGAAATTCAAAATCGCGGCGATTGCCGGCCAGCTCCAGAATGGTCGCAAGGGTCTGCGCATTATGCGTCGCGAACATCGGGTAGAGTGCGTCGCCCGCGGCGAGCATGTGCTTCGCACACGCAATGTAATTCACGTCGGTCGAAGCCTTGCGCGTGAAGACCGGGTAGCGATCAAGCCCGCGCTCCTGTGCCCGCTTGACCTCGGCATCCCAATAAGCGCCTTTGACCAGCCGGACCATCAGCCGACGCTGATGGCGGCGGGCCATATCGGCCAGAAAATCCAGCACCGGCAGCGCCCGTGTTTGATAGGCCTGCACGGCAAGACCAAAACCGTTCCACCCCGCCAGCGCGGCATCGCCCGACACCGCCTCGATCAGATCGAGTGACAGATCCAGCCGGTCCGCCTCCTCGGCATCGATGGTAAAGCCGATGCCACATTGCTTGGCCTCAAGCGCCAGCGCCTGAATACGGGGCAGCAATTCGTGCATCACGCGCCCGGCCTTTGCAGCTTCATAGCGCGGGTGCAGCGCCGAGAGCTTGACCGAGATGGAAGGCACATCCTCGATTGGCCGGCCGGCGGCCGCCGCACCGATCTTGCCGATCGCCGCGCGATAACTGTCAAAATAGCGCGTCGCGTCACCTGAGGTACGCGCGGATTCGCCGAGCATATCGTAGGAATGGCGATATCCCGCCAGCTCGGCCGGCGCGGCCCGCGCGAGCGCCTCCTCGATGGTGCGCCCCATCACGAATTGCTTACCCAGGATCCGCATCGCCGCAATCACGGCCTGGCGAATGACCGGTTCGCCGGAACGCGCCAGCAAACGACTGAGAATATTGCCGCCGTCACCACCCTGACTGTCCAGCTTGACCAGCCGTCCGGTCAGCATCAACGCCCAGGTCGAGGCATTGACGAACATAGAGCTCGATTTTCCGACATGGCGCTGCCAATCGGCCGGCCCGATCTTGTCGCGAATCAGCCGCTCGATCGTGTCGGCATCGGGTATCCGCAGCAGCGCCTCGGCAAGGCACATCAGGACCACACCTTCGGTCGAGCTTAGCTCGTATTCATGCAGGAACGCGTCGATACCGCCCTTGCCGACCCGTCCCTGGCGCACAGTCGCGACCAACCGGCGCGCACGCTCGGCGATGTGATCCAGGGTCGCCGCATCAAGTTTAATCGACGCGAGCGCAGCCTCGACCGCAGTGGTTTCGGTCGCGCGATAAGCGGATCGAATCGCAGCGCGTAGGGGTGGCGCCTTGGGCGGCGTTTCGTCAAATATCATGCTGTAATTTTCTCCAACGCTCATCCGCGAAATCTACCCCTTTTTTGCACATCCGGGTCAAGCCGGGCTGCTCTCGCGACAATCTGGTCACAGTTAACCGGATCGTACTTGCGCATTTCCATCAAGCGAGCGATCACAGGCTGGTGCATAATGGGCGAATAGAGCATGGTGAATTGGACTCAGATGTTGGCGACGACACGGCACACGATTGACGGCTTGAAATATTGCTCTCGCTTTGCGCTGCTTCTGCCTCTGATTCTTACGTCGGCGGGTGGCGCGTTTGCAGCCGACCCGCCTGGTACACAGACCCCGCAGGACACAGCGTCTCAGACTGCGCCAGCGGCAAAGAAGCAGACCAAGCCAAACACGCCTGAGCTTGCGGAGAGCAATGTCGTGGTCCGCTTCGGCCTTCATGATAGTTATAACCGCCTGGTGCTGCACTGGCCGGATCCGGTGCGCGCCACGGCGACAGTGAAAAACGGCATCGCGACAATCTCGTTCGATCGCAAAGCGCGGATCGATTCCGCACAAATGGCGGCGATTTTACCGGACCCTCTGAAATCGGCGCGGCTCCGGCCGGACGGCATGGCACTCACCTTCCCGGTACCGTCCGGCCGCTCGCTGCATTGCCACACGCGGAACGGTCTCGTGATCATCGATCTGGTCAAAGCGGGTATGGCACCACCAGAGGCCGATACGCCTGCCGGTCAGGCAAAATCCGCCGCGGAACCCGCGACGCCTGCAGCGGAACCCACCGCTCCACCCCCTGCCCCGCACGCCCGCGTGAAGCCGAGCGCGGCACAGGTCGTTGCGCAGACGGCACCCTCCGCTACCCCACCAGTCGCTATCGCACACGCGCCGGAGGAAGCAACTCCTCCCGCCGAGGCGCCGCCGCCAGCCGACACTCAGATTTCCCTGGCACCGCTGCCGGACCCTGTATTGCTGGCAGATACACCCAACCATCAATTACGCGTTCGCGGCACGCCGATCGATGACGGCTGGTCATTGCGCTTCGAATGGAGCGGCCCGACCAAAGCGGCGGTCTTTGTTCTGAAAAATGTCGGCTGGATGGTGTTTGATAAGCCGGTAACTTTATTGATCCAGCCCGTCTCGCCAGACCAGAAAACCCCGAATCTCGTTCAGATTTCCAACCCAAGCGCCACATTGCTGCGCGTGCCGATGCCAAAAAATGCACGGCTTATCGTCGGGCGCGCCGGCAACAACTGGCTGGTGGATATCAGGCGGCGGAACCCTAACGATCCTGAAATCCAATCGGGTACCAGCATCAATTTCAAAGCAGGCCTTTTTCCGGTTGCGAGCCCCGGAAGACCGGTGACACTCGCCGATCCCGACACTGGGGAAGTGCTGCTGGCTGTGCCCGTGGACGTGCCTGGAAGCCATTTTAATGGCAACGAGGACCATGGCACGTACCACGTCCTACCGACCAGCCAAGGGCTGTTATTCCGTCCGGAAAGCGATACGATGCGGCTCGGGATCGTAGAAGAAGGCGTCCGGGTTACTGCTTCGCCCGCGGGAATAACCGTTGATCGAAACTAGAGCAGATCGCGATCAGACAGAATCGTCTGATCGCGTGAAGATGCTCGTCACATCAAAGATCTAGAGCGATTTGGGTGAGCCCTTGCGAATGCAAATCGCTCTAGAGAAGCTAAACCTGAGACGTCATCTCCCTCCCCAAAAAAGGGGAGGGAAAGATCAGATTTTACCCTGCGTTTGCTGCCGGGGTGGCTTCTTTTGTCGTGGCGGGGGCTGCCGCCGCCGGGGTCGCCGCGGTGGATGCTGGGACAACAGCAGCCGGGGTAGCGATCAAAGCTGGTGCCGCGTTTACGGGCTTGGCTGGCGCAGGGGCCGATGCCTGCTTCACCGTGGCAACGGGCTTCTTGCTCGTCTTGACGACCGCTTGAGTCAATGCCGCCGTAACCGGGCATTCGTCGCCGACTTCACTATGGTCGGTGACATGCTCCATGGCGGCTTGTTCAAATAGCGGCTTGTCGATCGCGAGCGCCGCCTTAAACAATTCGGCTGAATTGGCGCAGAATTTCATATCCTGCATCGACCGGCTCGACGCATCGTTGGCGACCTTGGTCACAAAAATATCCAGTTCGCGCCCGGAATCCTTACCGTAAACCCGCTGAAAATGAGACTTCAGCAAATTCGCATTGGCCTTCAGCCTGTCCTGGAATCGCTGAATAAAGACCGTGTATTGATCATTATAGTTAGCGCCCTGAACATTGGCGCATTCGAGTGCAGCAACCTGCAACTCGGTTTGCAGGACGCGGACGTGAGCCGCACGCCATTCGCTCTCGGTGAAGCAAGCGGCATTAACCATCACCGGCGCCGCCACGACCATCGCCGCGCATGCGCCACCAATCACTCGTCTAAACAAATCATCCCCCCTTCGCACAATGGGACTAGTACATAACGAGACTCTAGCCGAGTCGCCGGCTTGCAACAATTACCAAAGTCGATAATTCGTATTTTCTCTTAATTCACGCTATTTTAGCCCGTCCTGAGCAATCTAGGGCACAGGGAGAAAACCCTGCGGTGCAAATGACGCCGTTAAACTCGGCGGTTTGTCTACTGAACTACCCGCTTCAGGAGAGATCACGATGCTCTGGTGAGAACGAATCGAGCGATGCGCGATATTCGACAGTCGAAACTCGCCGGTGTCGTACCATGCAGAAATCATGAGGGAGCAACCGCGCTGACGCGCTTGACCGAGGGCAACGGCAGACGCATTTTATGACATGACGCAATTATTTCATGAGCGATCATGACGAGCCGCCTTTATGCACGACGAACGACCGAACGACGCGCCCGCCGCGCCGTTATGTCGTTGCCTCGGCCAGGAGTTTGGCTCGGTCAGTCCCGCGACTGATAGTGCGGGCGCTCCGGTCGACTCTTTGAGTCGTTCTATTCGGAGCCTATCTGCAACATGATTTCTATTGGTCAGGAACGCCGGGATCACACGCCGGCAATTGAAGCCCTGCTCGATAACGCGTTCGGTCAAGACCGCCACCGCAAATCGTCCTATAGCTATCGGCGGGGGGTCATGCGGCTATGGCCGCTTTGTCTCGTCGCGCTTGAAAACGGACAACTCATCGGAACCATCCGTGCTTGGCCGATCCGAATCGGCAGTCATGACGATCCGATCGTCCTGTTGGGCCCGGTTGCAGTCGATGCGACGAAGCGCAGCGAGGGGCTGGGAGCAAGCTTGATACGGGAATCCATCGCAAAGGCCACGAGTGCGGGTTATTGCGCCATGCTCCTGGTCGGTGACGAGCCTTATTATGGCCGGTTTGGTTTCAGGCCAGCTGCCCTCTCCGGCATTGTCATGACCGGCGAGAATCCGGCACGCGTACTGGTCCGGCAGCTATCCCAGGCTAAAAGCCTCCCGAGTGGCCTGGTTACGTCTATGAGGACCGCAAAGCGTCTTGGCAGAGCCGCCTAAATTAGTGCCGTACCAGCCCGTTAGACAGTAACAGCTTCGCCTGATCGGCAGGTACTGGCCGGGAAAAGAAATAGCCTTGAGCATAGTCGCAGCCGTGATTACGCAGGCATTCAACCTCCTCCTGCGACTCAACACCTTCGGCGACAACGCCAAGACCTAAATCATGCGCCAGTTCGATGATCGAGCGGACCAGCCGCAAGGCTTCCGGCGCGCGCAGCATGCGGGTCACAAACGATCGATCGATCTTCAGCACATTGAGGGGGAACCGATGCAGGTAGGAAAGCGACGAATAGCCGGTGCCGAAATCGTCGAGGGATAATTCGACACCCCGCTGCCGAAGCTCATGGAAGGTCGTCGCCATTGCGTCCGGATCATTCATCAGGACGCTTTCAGTGATTTCCAGCTTGAGCCGCCCAGGCGGGAGCGTCAGCCGATCGAGCAAACCGAACAGGCGCTGCACGCCCGTTGCGTCAGAAATCTGTCGTGCCGAGAGATTTACGGCAACTGAAAACAGCGCCGGCGTGAGGCCGGCATCGGTCCAGTCTGCAATTTCGCGCGCGGCATGTTCGATTGCCAACATTCCAAGCGGACCGATTAGGCCAGCCTCTTCGGCTAACGGCACGAATTTGGCCGGTGGAATAAGTCCAAGCTCCGGATGCCGCCAACGCATCAGCGCTTCGAAACCGGCAACACCATCGATTTTACCGTTCTGGCCAAGCGACATGACCGGCTGATACTCGAAGAAAATCTGTCCAAGCCGGCCGGCGCTCGCGAGGTCACGCGACAGGCGTTGACGCAATTTTGTTTCGCTCAGCAGGGCATCGTCGAACAAGGTTAGTTGATCACCGCCGAGCGTGCGCGATCGATCGAGCGCGAGTCGCGCGTTATGGAGCAGATCGCCGCCCGAAATCGCCCCGCCGGCAGTTGGTGCCGCAATGCCCGCGGATATTGTGATCGGCAATTGGGCATCGCCCAATTCGAACGGATAGGAGAGATCGTTCAAGATCGTCCGCGCGATTTTGACCGCCGCTTCGTGGTCTGTCACATCCTGCAGCCAAACGGCGAATTCATCGCCGCCGAGTCGCGCCAGCTCATCCTGTGGCTTCGCCCGGCCGGCAAGCCGCCGTGCGATCGAGATCAACAACGCATCGCCGGCGCCTGTGCCGAGACTATCGTTCACGCGGCGAAACTGATCGACATTGACCAACAAAATCGCGGTGTTACGAATGGATTCAGCACTGTTCCTCGTGTCCACCAAATGGGTGAAAAAGGCACGATTGCTAATCCCGGTCAGGCGATCTTCATATGCCGCGTTGCGCAGATTAATCTCATAGGTTTTGCGCAGGGTAATATCGGATTGCGATCCCGCCATACGGATCGGCACGCCACCATTGCCCCGGAGCACAATCCCGCGGCACTGCATCCAGCAATAATGGCCGTCGCCATGCCGCAGCCGATATTCCGTATCGAGTTGGGGCGTCCGGCCCGTGATATGCTCGTCAATTTCGCGTTTGAGTTGGACAACATCGTCCGGATGTACCCGGCTGAACCAATCGTCGAGTGTGGTCAGGCGACGATTGGACTCAGCCCCGACGATTTCCTTCCAGCGCGCCGAGAAATAAACGGTGCCGCTAGGAATATCCCAGTCCCAGATGCCGTCATTGGCAGCGCGCGAGATCAATGCATAGCGGACTTCGCTCGCCAGCAGAGCCTCTTCGGCCGCCTTGCGATCTGTAATATCGACATAGCCGGTCAGGATCGCCGGTTCGCCACCGAAGGTCAGTGATCGCGCCGAGCTTAAAGCCCAGAACGTCGATCCATCGGCATGCCGCATTTCGACTTCATGGTTTTCGACGCCACCTTCGCGCTGGATCAACTCCGCCAATCTCTCCCGATCAGCAAGATCCGTATAAAATGCGTCGGTTTTAGAATCGGTCGGCGGGATCAGGAATTGCTGGCGAGAGCGTTCATTCGCGAAAAGAATCCGTTGATTATCTGCGCAGGTGAGAACCAGAGGGATCGGTAACGCCTCGGCCAACACGCGAAATCGCTGGCGCAACTCCCTCGCGTTTCGGCTCGATAACGCGCCGAACTCACTCAGGAGCGCGCCCACCAAAATGCTGCAACATAGAGTCAGAATAGCCGAGGCAAGGGCTATCCATTGCCAGAACAAGGTCGGCATGTTCATTGCGAAACGGGTCAAATTATCAACCACGACAAGACCGCTTAGGATCGCCACTGCGGTAAGAGCGATCCCCAGCCTGCTTGGAGCCAAGGCGCCGGTCCAGCCGATGATGGCGCCAACAGTAATAGAGACGGCAAGTTCATCAGCGACAGCTTGAGTGAACCATATCGGCGGCGGCATAATCGCGCCGAGAGTGAGAAAATGGACAAAACCTAAAGCCGCGCCGACCACCACGCCGATGACCGCCCCACGACCAGCCGAGTGACGGGGAATCAGGCTGATAGGCGCAACGAGCAGTGTAAGCGCGATTGAGGCCAAGCCGTACCATGGCTGCACGCTAGATCCGCTCGGCAGTCTCGCCAATACGGGAAGAAGCTGCAGCGCCCACAGGCCCAGAGACCATGCCACTGCCTTCGCGGCCCCGCGCAGCACGGTCGAGTAACGCACCTGATCAAGCACCCCGACTGACCGAATCATGGCGGATGTGGTTGGCGTCAATAGACCCACCGTGATCGGACTGTGATGACATGCTGCAACACCACATTCCGAACCATCTTTTCCGTCCAAAGATGTGGGCCCCAGATTGGCCTGAACGACAAACAACTCCCCCGACGCACATGTTTTCGATGGAGCGGTACCACGCTATCAAAAAATGGGTAAATTTTCCATTTCTGATCAAGCGTCCCGCCAATCATTCAGTCACAGAGTTTTTGGATCGCGCCGCAGGTCCAGACG
>Ga0116226_10002825_pt1 | contig 15223 bp, 10 predicted proteins | sample S1TSphfallax_FD_89692 | JGI IMG/M metagenome (GOLD analysis project Ga0116226, IMG submission 89692) | Host-associated microbial communities from peat moss isolated from Minnesota, USA - S1T2_Fa - Sphagnum fallax MG | ecosystem: Host-associated > Plants > Peat moss > Unclassified | place: USA...
CGAACTTCGACCCGGCTCGTACAATCGGCCCAGATAAGTTCAAGCACACCACGCGTGCCGAGCAGGTCGATCTTGGCCTTGCCGTCACCGAAAAAATGAACGTGCGCCGGCGGATGGTCGTTCAGGTAGATCACCAGACGCATGCCATTCGCACACCGCACCGTAACCACACGGAACGGATAACCCATCCAGATGGGTTATGCAAGCCCTTTAACTTTGAATGGCGCCATAGAGGCTTGCGGTGGTCTGTCTCAACTGCACTTCGACCACCCGCACTGTACGCAGCTCAAACATCCTGCCTCCCGCACCAGCCCGGGCTGGCTGCATTTCGGGCAAAGCGGGCCCAGCGCCACCGCCGCAGCGGCAGCCGGTGCGGCGTAGATCTTGCCCGACACTTTCTCCGCCGGCTGCAAAAATCCGGTGTCGATCATGTGACGCTCGATCACATCGCCAATGGCCGCTACCAGCGAGCCGACATAGCGCCCATTCGTCCACTGCCCGCCGCGCGGATCGAAAACCTGCTTTAACTCCTCGGCCACGAACGCCACCTCGCCGCCGCGGCGGAATACCGCGCTGATCATTCGGGTGAGTGCCACCACCCAGGCGTAATGCTCGAGATTCTTCGAATTCACGAAAATCTCGAACGGACGCCGCACGCCATCCTGCTCGATATCGTTGATCGTTACATACATCGCATGTTCGCTGTCGGGCCAACGCAATTTGTACGTGGCACCCAGCAGTTTTTCAGAGCGCACCATGAGTTCGAAAGGCGGGGGCGCGGCGGGCGGGGGCGTGGCCGGCTTCACCTCCAGCACCGAGCCGGTGATGGCGTTCGGGCGATACGTGGTGCATCCCTTGCAGCCGCTGCGATACGCATCCAAATACACGGCCTGAAATGCCTCGAACGCAATATCCTCCGGCACATTCACGGTTTTCGAAATCGCGCTATCCACGTGGCGCTGCAGCGTCGCCTGCATCCGCACATGCTCTTCCGGCGCCAGATCCTGCGCGGTCACGAAATACGCCGGCAACGGCGCGGCCTCGCCATGCAGCGCGCGGAATTGGCGCAGCGCGTAATCCGAAACCTCCTCCTCGGTGCGGGAGCCATCGGGCTGCAAAACCTTGCGTGTATAGGCCAGCGCGAACACCGGTTCGATACCGCTGGAGACATTGTCGGCCACCAGCGAAATCGTGCCGGTCGGCGCAATGGAGGTGAGCAGCGCATTGCGGATGCCGTGGGCTTCGATCGCCGCACGCACGTCGGCATCCAATGCGCGAACCGTTTCGCCGGACAGGTATGGTGCCGCATCAAACAACGGAAACGCGCCCTTCTCCTGCGCAAGGGCGGCAGACGCCAGATAGGCGGCGCGGTTGATCTGGCGCGCCCATTCGCCCGCCTGCGCCGCCGCCTCCACCGTGCCGTAGCGCAACCTGGTCATCATCAACGCGTCGGCCAACCCGGTCATCCCCAGCCCGATCCGGCGTTTGGCGTGGGCTTCCTGGCGCTGTGATTCCAAAGGAAAGCCGGAGGCATCGATGGTATTGTCCATCATGCGCACGGCCACGGATACCAGATCGGCCAACTCGTCCGCATCGATCTGCGCGCTTTCGGTGAACGGCGATCGCACCAGGCGCGCGAGATTTATCGATCCCAGCAGGCACGCGCCGTAGGGCGGAAGCGGCTGCTCGGCACAGGGATTTGTCGAATGGATGGTTTCGCAATAGGCCAGATTATTGCGCGCGTTGATGCGGTCGATAAACAGCACGCCCGGTTCGGCATAGTCATACGTGGCCTTGGTGATGCTGTCCCACAGCGCGCGGGCGCCCAAAATTTTGTAGGTGCGGCCGGCGAACATCAGCGGCCACGCCGCATCCGCTTCCACCGCCTGCATGAATGCGTCGGTCACCAGAACGGAAAGATTGAAGTTGCGCAGGCGGCCTGGCTCGCGCTTGGCGGCAATGAACGCTTCCACGTCAGGATGGTCGCAGCGCAGGGTGGCCATCATGGCGCCGCGGCGGGCGCCGGCCGACATGATGGTGCGGCACATCGCATCCCACACGTCCATGAACGACAGCGGGCCGGAGGCATCGGCGCCCACGCCTTTCACGGGCGCGCCTTTCGGCCGCAGCGTGGAGAAATCGTAGCCGATGCCGCCGCCCTGCTGCATCGTCAGCGCCGCTTCGCGCAGATTTTCGAAAATGCTGCCGAGATCGTCGCCGATGTCGCCCATCACGAAACAGTTGAACAGCGTGACGCGCCGGCCGGTGCCGGCGCCGGAGAGGATGCGGCCGGCGGGCAGGAAGCGGTAATTCTCCAGCGCGCGGTAGAAGGGCGCTTCCCAACGCGCCGGCTCCGTCTCGATGGCCGCCAGCGCGCGGGCGACTCGGCGCCAGCTATCTTCGATCGTGAGGTCGATGGGGGTGCCATCCGGCGCCTTCAGGCGGTATTTGGCGTCCCATATCTGCCGGGAGATCGGGGCAACCTGCGCGAGGGCAGGGCGAATCAGTTCATTCATGCGGCAAGGATCGCAGGTTTGGCCAGGAAGGGAAGGCGGGGTTTCGGCCGGTAGGACGTCCGGCGCCACAGCACAGGAAATAAAAGTCTTTTTGCTTCTTTTTCTTCAGAAAAAGAAGGACTTGCTTTCTTTCTTGCGCCCTGCGGCGCGAACCTCCACCCGGGGCCTCCCCACAAGTGGGAGGGAGAAAGCGGGGCTGTGCTTGGCATGGGTGCCGACCTGTCCTAAACCGAAACCCCAGGGATAGCCCCGGAGGCCGAAGGTGAGCGATCTGACGCGTGGGCCGATCGGACGCCACATCGTGACCATGGCGAGTTTCATGGCGGCCGGTCTGGTCTTCCAGTCCGCCTATTTTCTTGTCGATCTCTACTTCGTCTCCCTGATCGGCAAGCGGGCGGTAGCCGGCGTCGGCAGTTCGGGCAATTTTCTCTATCTTGGGCTGGCGGCCGCGCAACTGGTGGGCGTGGGCAGCCTTTCGCTGATTTCCCAGGCCATTGGCCGCAAGGACGAAGCCTACGCCAAACTGGTGTTCAACCAGGTGCTTGGCCTGTCGCTGCTGCTCTCCGTTCTGGCGCTGGTGGCCGGCTATGGTGTCGCAGGGCCAGTGGCGGCGGCGCTGGGGGCCGATTCGGCGACCGCGGACTACGGGCGGCATTACCTGTATGGCTACCTGCCGTCGCTCGCGCTGATGTTCCCGCAAACCGTGCTGGGCGCCTCGCTACGGGCCTGTGGCATCGTGCGGCCAACCATGCTGCTGCAGACAGGGGCGGTGCTGCTGAACGCGATCCTGGCGCCTGTGCTGATCGCCGGCTGGGGCAGCGGGCATCCGCTGGGCGCGTTCGGCGCCGGGCTTGCGACAACGCTTGCCAACGCCGGGGCGCTTGCCGCGACGGCCGCGATTTTGCCGCGCATCCAGTCCATGCTGCGGCTCACCGGCCAGGCCATGCGGCCGCTGCCGGCGGTGTGGCTCAGCATCGTCAAGGTGGGCCTGCCGGCCTCGGGCGAGTTCCTGATGATGTTCCTGCTGAACCTGGCGCTCTACTGGTCGATCCGGAAGTTCGGGCCGGCGGCGCAGGCGGGGTACGGGATCGGGGCGCGGCTGATGCAGGCGTTGTTCCTGCCCACCATGGCCGTCTCTTTTGCGGCCGCCCCAATCGCCGGGCAGAATTTTGGGGCGGGACGGCGCGACCGGGTGCTGGAGACGTTCCGCACCTCTCTGCTGTATGCCACCGGCATGATGCTGGCGCTCACTGTGATCTGCCAAACCAGGCCGGCCCTGCTCGCCGGCGCCTTCACGCATGATCCGGCGGTGCTTGCGATCGCCAGCCAGTATCTGCGCATTGTTTCCTGGAATTTCGTGGCGGTGGGCGTGGTGTTCACCTGCTCAGGCATGTTTCAGGCGATGGGCAACACGGTGCCGGCCTTCGCTAGCAGCGCCAGCCGGATGTTCACGTTCGTGCTGCCGTGCCTGCTGCTTGCCGGCATGCCGGGAGCCTCGCTGCAGGATTTCTGGGTGGTGGCGATCCTCTCCGCCACGGTGCAGGCGGGCATCAGCCTCTGGCTGCTGGCGCGCACGTTCCGGGCGCGGCTCAAGTTCACGCCAGGGGGGATACAGGTAGCATAAGGAAGAAAGAAGTTCTTTTCTGAAGAAAAGAACCAAAAGACTTTTGCTTCTGGTAGCCGCGGATAGATCCGGGACTTGGCCGGATAGATGGGCAACTCTTCAGAAAAGCAGACCTTCCTCTCTTGCTCTCGGGAAATCCACGCTCAGCGTTGTGCCGGGGCCGCCGGTTACGCCCAGCCGGCCGCCAAGCTGCTGCGCGAGAGATTGCATGATGCCCATGCCAAGCCTGCTCGCCTTCGCACCGGCCACCACGCTGGCCTGCTCGAAACCCGGGCCGTCATCGGCAATCATCAGGCGCAGCCGGCCATCCACCAGCGGCGTGAGTGAGACCGCGAAGCCGGTTCCCTGGCCGGCGCGAAACACATGCTTGGCGGCATTGGCGGCCGCCTCCACCACCAGCAGCACGATCAGGGTGAGCTGATCCACGTTCAGATCCTGCGCGCCAATGTTCAGGCTGATCTGCACCGGCAGATCTTGGAACAGGTCGGCCAAATAGTCCAGCAGCAGCGTCTCCAGCCCGCCCGCGATGCCGCGCGGATCGTGCAGGCGGCGGTGCAATTCGCCCATGGAGCGGATGCGCAGCTCGGCGCGTTCCACCAGGTCGCGCGCCGCCGGGTCGTCGATGGCGCGCCGGGTCTGAGTCAGCATGGCAGCGACCACCTGCATGTTGTTGGCCACCCGGTGCTGCAATTCGCGAAACAGACTCTCCTGCAGATGCACTGCGGCCCGCAACCGGCCGATGGCGCCGTGCATCACGGCAATGGTGGCGATGAAGATGCCGCCGACGCACAGAAAGCCGGCCAGCCGTGCCGCGCTCGCCAGCTCCGCATGGGCACTCAGCCCCGGCGACCTGAAAAAGAAGTGCGCGGCGACGGCGGCGCTGATCACCAGCAGAACGCTGGCCTGGCGCCACCCGCACACCAAGGCCGCGATGGCGACCGGCGGGAAGAACGGCAGGAACGGTGTCTGGTCGAGCCAAACGTCGAACCGGAAGCGCAGGCCGATCCCAAGCCCGCCCAGCACCACGGCCAGCGCCCAGGCGGGCGCACCCTTCATCCGGCCCAGCCGGAATAGCGTGCGGAACCACGCCAACACACCTCCTGCAGGATGGCCCGGCCGAAATTGCGACAGCTGTAACGAAGCGGATTGGCGTGAGTCTGCCTGCAAGGCTGGGTCCACCGGATCAGGTCGCACGCGAATGGCCAAAGGCGGGTCGTCGCATGGTGGGCTTGGGTCCAATCTCCGGCCACGGACGAGCGGGCCGTGTTGGGGTACGTAATTGTTACCACCTTCTAACGGGCAACTACAATGGTGCGACGCGACGCCCCGGCAGTTTCGCCGGCATATGCAAAACAATTTTGTAATCGATCCGATAGCGCGTGGCGCCGGCGGCGAATTTGGTTCAAGATAGGAACGTTTGTGAACGGCAGCATCGGCATTCAATGTGTCGGCGCGCCGATGAAACTGCCCGTAGGAACAATAAAACACCCGGGGGCCGGCCCAGGCCACCGACATGCGCGACCGCAAGCTGGTGCTGCCGGCCGCCCTCGGCATCGGGCAGGCCGATTTCGGGCCCGCCTTTGGGCACGCTGGTCGAGAAGGTGGTCGATCGCTGGTATGCGACGCAAACGCCGCCGGTTCCGGACGCGGTGCGGCAGCAGATGAGCGGCAACCGCGCGAACGGCATCCAGGCGCCGTTGGCCTACAAGGCCCGTCCGCTCGATGGCATCTGGTCTACGCCGCCCTATTTGCACAATGGTTCGGTGCCGAGCCTGTATGCGCTGCTGTCGCCGGTGGCGGAGCGGGCGCGCAAATTCTTCCTGGGAGGCCGCGAATTCGATCCGGTGAATGTTGGCTATAGCGAAGCACCGTTCGACGGCGGCTTCGAGGTGGACACTTCGACACCGGGCAATCTCAACACCGGCCATGAATTCAATGATGGGACGGGCAAGGGGATTATCGGACGGCGTTTGCAACCGGATGAGCGGCGGGCGCTGGTGGAGTATCTCAAGACGATCTAAGCGTATGCCTCGTGACACAGTACCAGGAACAAAAGTCTTTTTGCTTCTTCTTTCGTAAGACAAAAGAAGATTCTTGCTTCCCTTCTGAAGAAACGCCGTTAACCATTCGCCGGACGAGCATATGCGCGCAGGAATACATCGGTTCCGCGCCGTGCGCGCCAAGCGATTTCACCCGCCGTGGTCTGCTCGATCAAACCGAAGGCCAGCTGGCCAGGTAAACCCCCTTCCCAGAGACTGATCAGGTCGTCGGCTGCCCATTCCGGCGAGTCCGTCGTCAATTCCCCGCGCGCCGTCGCAGCTTCAATGATTGCTGAAAGCGCCAACCGTGTACGCCCCGGCCCCGCGTCGTAGAAGCGTCGCGCCAGCGCCTGATCCGTGTGCAGCGATGCTGAAAGCGTATGCCTGATCATGCGCACGGAGGCATCCAGGACCACCGTCAGAAAAGCGATGCCCATGCTGTTCAGCCTCTCGCGCAGGGGCGCTGCCGCCTGGTCCGGGCCGGATACGGCGCTTATCATCTCATCGGACATCGCACGCACGACGGTTTCGAACATCGTCTCCTTGTCTGCAAAATGGCTGTACAGGGTCATCTTGGACACGCCGGCATGTGCAGCGACCGCCTCCATTGTCACCGTCTCGTATGGCTGGGAGCGAAATAGGCTCAGCGCCGCCGCCAAGATGGCGGCGCGCTTCGCGGCGTCCTTTGGCCGGCCAGCACGCGTGCGCGACGACGCATCCGACACGGCCAATTTTTTTGCTCCTCACTTACTGGACTAATCGGTCCACCATTATATATAGGAGACCAGCCAGTCCAGGAATTAGGCATCGTGCCGTCCTCCGTCAACACCACCCCACTCCCCCTTTGCGCCCTACTCTTATTGGGGGCCTGCACGGTGGGACCGGATTTCCGGCCGCCGCCTGCCCCGGCCATCACCCGCATCACCGAAAAACCCATGCCCGCGTCCACAATTGCCGCCGCCACAGCGGGCGGCGCTGCGCAATCCTTTGCCAGCAGCCGCGACCTACCGGGAGACTGGTGGACGCTGTTCAGGTCACGCCAGATCTCCGATCTGGTGGACCGCGCGCTGGCCGCCAATCCCGACATTGCCGGCGCGCAAGCGACGCTGCGGGAGGCGCGCGAAAATCAGCGCGCCGAGCAAGGCAGCGAGTATCCGCAAATCAGCGCCAGCACCTCGGCGGAACGCCAGCGCGAATCTCTCGCGGCGGTCGGCTTTGGCAACGGGTCGGAAACCTACACTGTCGTCAGCGCTTCGCTCAGCGTCTCCTACACGCTGGATGCGTTTGGCGGGATCCGGCGGCAGGTCGAGCAACTCGGCGCGCAGGCGGAGTATGAGCGGTTCGAACTCGAGGCGACTGATCTCGCCCTCGTCGCCAATGTCGTCAACGCGGCCATCACCGAAGCCTCGCTGCAGGCACAGATCAACACGACCCACGATATCGTCCGGGCTTATGACGAGGCGCTTTTGGTCACGCGCCGCCGCTTCGACCTGGGCGGCGTCAGCCAGGTGGATGTGCTGCAGCAGCAATCGCTGCGCGACAGCGAGGCTGCCACTCTGCCCGGCCTGCAGAAGCAACTCGAGCAGGAACGTAATGCGCTGGCCGTCTATCTTGGGGGTGTGCCGGCCCAATATGCGCGGCCCACGCTCGACCTCGACAGCCTGACGCTGCCTGGCGAATTGCCTGTGTCGTTGCCCTCCGCCCTGGTGGAGCAGCGGCCCGACATTCAGGCCAGCGCAGCGCTGCTGCACGCCGCGACAGCCAATGTGGGTGTCGCCACGGCGAATATGCTGCCGCAAATCTCGCTCACCGGCAGTTACGGCCGCGATGGCACCAACTTTTCCAACCTGTTCACGCCCACCGGTATCGTCTGGAGCCTGGCCGGCAGCCTGACGCAGCCGATATTTCAGGGCGGCACGCTGCGCGCCAGGAAACGCGCAGCCGAGGCCGAAGCGGACGTGGCGGCCGCGCAATACAGCAGCACGGTCAACACCGCGTTCAAGGATGTCGCCAACGCTCTGGTGGCCCTGCAACGCGACGCCGAAACACTGGCCGCCGATCTGGCCGCGCAGGCGACTGCGGAGAACAGCCTGGCGGTGGCGCGCGCGCAATATGCGGCCGGCGGCGGCACCTATCTGAACGTGCTGACTGCAGAACAATCGGACCAGGCCGCGAGACTGACCCTGGTTGGCGCCCGTGCCGCCCGCTTCACCGACACCGTTGCCTTGTTCCAGGCGCTCGGCGGCGGCTGGTGGCACCGCAACGATACAGCACCGAAACCCGCCCAATCTGCCGGAGTGTTCCCATGAGCAACTATTATCCCGACACCGTCGTCCGCGAGTCGGAGGCAGAGGCCAAGCCGCGCAGCTGGTTGCGGCTGTCGCTTATGCTGCTTGCGGTCGGTCTGTTGGCGGGCGGTCTGATCGGCTTTCACGCAGTCAAAGCCGCGATATTGAAGCAAGTCACGGCCAAGATTCAATCCGGTCAGCCGACAGTCGCAACAGTCAAGGCGGCACTGCAACCATGGCAGGCGAGCATGTCGGCTGTCGGCTCGTTGCGCGCCTTCAACGGTGCCGACATCGCGCCGGAACTCGGCGGCGTCATTGATGCGGTGGATTTCGATTCGGGCAAGATCGTCCCAGCCGGCAGTGTGCTCGTGCATCTGCGCCTGAACGACGACGGCGCCAAGCTGGAGCAATTGCAGGCAACAGCGGCGCTCGATGCGATTACGCTGACGCGCGACCAGCGCCAGTTGGCGGCGAAGGGTGTCGCGCAGTCCGTGGTCGATACCGACATTGCCAATCTGAGGGTGGCGCGCGCGCAAGTGGCCGCGCAGCAGGCGGTGATAGACGAAAAGACGATCCGCGCACCGTTCGCCGGCCGCCTTGGCGTGCGGCAGATCGACCTTGGCCAGTATGTCGCGGCCGGAACAACGCTGGTCACGTTGCAGGCGCTCGATCCGATGTTGGTAGATTTCTACCTGCCGCAGCAGGCTCTGGGCGAGATCAAGCCTGGCGGGAAAGTGACCGTGACCGTCGATGCCTATCCCGGCAAAAGTTTTACCGGCACCGTGGCTGCGGTCAATTCCAAGGTCGATTCCAGCAGCCGCATGCTGCAAGTGCGTGCGACGATCGCCAATCCGGCCGGTGAATTGCTGCCCGGCATGTTCGCCACTGTGAGCGTGGACACGGGCCAGCCGCACATGCTGGTGACGATTCCACAGACCGCGGTTGCCTATAATCCCTATGGCAGCCTCGTCTACGTCGTCCAGGACGACGCGGAGGTGAACGGTCCGTCGCAAAAGAAGGCTTACCAGCACTTCGTTACCACCGGTGCCGCGCGCGGCGATCAGGTTAGTATTCTGAAGGGTCTTCAGGCGGGCGAGCAGGTGGTAACCGCCGGGCAGATGAAGCTGCATAATGGCGCCGCCATACACATCGACAACAGCGTCGGCATGCCGGATGCCGCCACCGCCGCCCCGCAAGATCAGTGAATCGGACGCGGGACATGACATTCACCGACATTTTTATCCGCCGCCCGGTGCTGGCCTGCGTGGTGAGCCTGATGATCGTCGTGATCGGTTTCAAATCTTTCACCTCGCTGCCGATCCTTGAATATCCGAAAACCGACAACGCGATCGTGACGATCACCACCACCTATTACGGCGCCGATCCGCAAACCGTCGCGGGCTTCATAACCACGCCGCTGGAAAACGCCATCGCCCAGGCGAATGGCATCGACTATATGACATCAAATAGCACGTCCGGCACGAGCACGATTATCGCCAACCTGATCCTCAATTACGACGCGGACAAGGCAATCACCGAGATCAACGCGAAGATCAGTGCGGTGCTCAACCAGCTTCCGAGCGGCGTGCAACAGCCGGTCATCACGGTGTCCATCGGCACGACGCTGGACCCTCTGATCATCGGTTTCTCCAGCGACGACCTGACATCCAATCAGGTCACCGACTATCTGGTCCGCAACGTGCAGCCGCAGATGCAAGCCGTGCCCGGTGTGCAGACCGCGGAACTGCTCGGCCCGCAGAATTTCGCCATAAGGGCCTGGCTCGATCCGCAAAAACTCGCAGCCTATGGCCTGACCGCCACGGATGTCACTGACGCGCTTGCCAGCAACAGCACGGTCGCCGGCCTCGGCAGCACGAAAGGGCGCATGGTGCAGTTCAACCTCACCGCCTCCACCCAATTGCATTCCGTGCAGGCGTTTCGCGACCTGATCGTCAAACAGATCAACGGCGGCATTGTGCGCCTCAGCGATGTGGCCAATGTCACCCTCGGTGCCGACGATTATGAGTCCGGCGTATCGTATAACGGCAAGCGAGGCGTCTATGTCGGCATCCAGCTGGTGCCGTCGGCCAGCCTGCTCAGTGTTGTCGATCGCGTGAAGGCTGTGCTGCCGGCGATCCAGCATGCCCTGCCTGCCGGACTCCATGCCAATATCATCTACGATTCGACGGTTTTCGTGAACAGTTCGATCGCCGAAGTCGGCAGGTCGCTGCTGGAAACCGTGCTGATCGTGACGCTCGTGGTGTTCGCGTTCCTCGGCGCGCCACGCTCGGTCCTGATACCTGTCGTTGCCATTCCACTTTCGCTGATCGGCACCTTCGGCGTGATGCTGGTGCTGGGTTTCTCGATCAATCTGCTGACGCTGCTGGCCCTCGTGCTTGCCATTGGATTGGTTGTCGATGACGCGATCATCGTCGTAGAAAGCGTGAGCCGGCATCTGGAAGAAGGCATGCAGCCGCGCGATGCTGCCATCAAGGCCGCGCGCGATCTGGCCAATCCCATCATCGCCATGACAATCGTGCTCGTCGCAGTTTATGTGCCCATCGGGTTCCAGGGCGGGCTCACCGGCGCGCTGTTCACCGAATTTGCCTTCACGCTGGTCGGTGCCGTCACCATGTCGGCGGTTGTCTCTCTCACGCTATCGCCCATGTTATGCGGCAGGTTCCTCAAGCCACATAGCGGCGACACAGGATTTTTCGCGCGAATCGTGGCCCTGATCGACCGTGTGTTCGGCGCGATACAGCGTGGCTACGAACGCGCCTTGCGCAGCAGCCTACGCACCAGGCCGGTGACGCTGACCTTCGTGGCTCTGGTCATCGGCAGCATTTATTTTCTCTATTCCAGCGCGGATAGCGAACTGGCGCCGCAAGAAGACCAGGGCGTCGTCCTGATGCAGCCCAGCTCGGCGCCGGACGCCACGCTGAGCCAGAAACTTCTGTTCGGCGGTCAGGTGGCCGGGATCATGGCCAGGTTGCCCGAGGCCGCGCAAAGCTTTCAGGTCGAAAGCCCAGCGCAATCCATTGCCGGCATTACCCTCAAACCGTGGGACGAGCGGAAGCGTGAGTCCACGACCATAGAGCGGGAGCTGCAGGACAAGCTGGATGCCGTAGCCGGGCAGAAAATTGTGGCGTTTCAACCACCCTCCCTGCCTGGTGCCTCCGGCCTGCCGATTCAGTTCGTGCTAAAATCCACCAAACCGCTCGCCGCACTTTACCCGCAAGCGCAAACATTTCTCGCAAGAGCTGCCGCCAGCGGCCTGTTCCTGTTCATCGATAGCGATCTGAAAATCGACAAGGCACAGAAGGTGATCGACATCGATCGCGAGAAAGCCGCAGGGCTTGGCTTGACAATGTCACAAGTCGGCAGCGCGCTTGGTGGTTTGCTTGGCGGCGGCTACACTAACTATTTCAGCCTGGATGGGCGCTCCTACAAGGTTATTGCACAGGTGCAGCAACGCGCGCGATTGACCGTGGATCAGGTGATGACCATGCAGGCCGCAACGGTCAAAGGCATTCCTGTGCCGCTATCGGCGATCGGCCGCGTCCGCACGGAAACCGTGCCCGAGACGATCACGCATTTCCAGCAGGTGAATGCGGCGACCATTTCCGGTGTTCCGGCCCTCGGCGTATCGCAGGCAACCGCCCTGGCGTATCTGCGCGGCCTGGCCAGAACCACCCTGCCCGCCGATGTCGCCATCGACTATGCTGGGCCATCACGCCAACTCGTGACCGAATCGAGTGGATTTGTCGCGACGTTCGGGTTGGCACTGATCATTATTTTCCTGTGTCTCGCCGCCCTGTTCGAGAGCTTTCTCGATCCGCTCGTGATCCTGGTCTCCATTCCGATGTCGATTGCAGGCGCGCTGCTGTTCATCAACCTTGGCCTGGGCGGAGCCACACTCAACATTTATACCGACGTTGGGCTTGTGACCCTGATGGGGTTGATCAGCAAGCATGGCATCTTGATCGTCGAAGTCGCCAACGCCGCGCAGCAGGAAGGCATGTCGAAGCTCGAGGCGGTCATCCATGCCGCCGGCATCCGCCTTCGTCCGATCCTGATGACAACGGCCGCCATGGTGCTGGGGGTAGTGCCGCTGATCGCGGCGACCGGCGCCGGCGCTGCATCGCGCTTTAATATGGGCCTGGTTATCGGCAGCGGTTTGTCCATCGGCACAGTGTTCACCCTGTTCGTGCTGCCGGCGGTGTATCTTGCCATCGCTGCCCGCCACGCGGCGCCCAGGCCGGCGAACGCCACAACGGCGCTTGCCCCTCTGGCCAGCCATCCATGAGCTAGAGGCAAACGAACGAGGCGACCGCTCGTCGGAGTTTAGCCTGCACGTGCCCTCATGCTGCGGTCTCGATGCACTGGCTGCGCCACGCCCCTGTCAGTCATGCTCTCGATCGCGGTGCACCCGCCCACCTCTGACCATTGCCGAACTGAAAGCCTTTGTCGACTCAGCCGTACCCGCCGCCCCTGTGGATAGCAAACAGGGCACGGCCGGAGATCGGCGCAATGCATTCCGGGCCCTGCTCGCCCGCCGCCTGGTTCGCTCAGCAAGGTTTGACGAGGCACTGCCGTATTTCGCCGACCCGGATATGCGCAACTTGGTTATCGACCTCCGCAACGAACTTGGCGCCATCGCAGATTCCAGCGGCATCGTGAAGGCCCAGCACGCGTGGCAGGCCGCGAAATTGCTGCGTGACCAAGGCATGGACCTGACCGGCACGGAAGAATGGCCGGACTTCCATGAATCCGGCGGTTTGTTCGCCTCTCCAGATTATACATGGGACTCCGACGACCCATCGATAAAGCTGCCGCAAGGCGCTACGCCACAGGAGGCCGAACGCGTTCGCCAAAGCGCTCCTGACCCGGACAAGCGCTTTCACTACCGCTATGTTGCGTTTCGTCTCATGACGCGTGCCGCAGACAGCTTACCGGCAAAGAGCCAAGCCTATGCCGCCATCCTCTGCCAATCAGCGCGGCTGATGTTCAGAACGCATGAGGACAATACCGCCGACAAAACCTGGCGCCGCTATATCCACACCGGCGCCTACATACCCACACTTCATGCCTTTGGCCGCAACTGTCCCGATCCGGACTTTGCCGGCGCGCACCATACGCCCGCCCGCCTGTTCCATATATCACTCCATAACTGGATACATCGCTGGAAATACACTTTGCTGGCCGCAGGACCGTTCGCCGGCGCGATGTTCCTGTTGCAGCGGTGGGCCGCCCACACGAAATCGCGCAGGACAATTATTTAGAAACGGCATTGTCTCAAGCTACACGTCTGCGGAAGATCGCGTTTGTGGATCATGGAGCATCTTGGCAGACAGGCGCCAAGACATTGAATGAGCAGGATAGCGCAGTTCGTGGCGTTGAACGGGGATACGGCCGAGTAAAGCAGCCTCGATCTTTCAAAACGGCCGCTCGCCGATGATCGTGGCGCGGTGCATCACGCGGTGGTGCGGGCGGTAGTCGTCGGTCGCGTAATGCTGGGTTACCCGGTTGTCCCATAGCGCCACGTCACCCGCACGCCAGCGCCAGCGCACCGTGTATTCCGGGCGCGTCATATGGCGATACAGCAGGTTCAGCAAAGTCTCGCTGGCAGCTTGGTCCAGCCCGTCGATGCGTGTTGTGAAACCCTCGTTCACGAAAATCGCACGCCGGCCGGTCACCGGATGCGTGCGGATTACCTTGTGGCTGACCGGCTTGTTGTCGCGCTTGGCCTTTTCCAGCCGCGCGAGATCGGCCTCGGTTGTGCCGAAACGCTCGACGGGGAAAGATTTCGCGAGATCGTTTGTCGCGGTCAGGCCATCCAGCGATCGTTTGAGCGCTTCCGGCAGCCCGTCATACGCGGCGGTGGCGCTGGCCCATAGCGTGTCGCCCCCGGCCTCCGGCACCTTGCGCGCCGCCAGCACCGCGCCCAGAGGCGGGGTTTCGCTAAAACTCACATCGCTGTGCCAGGTCGCGTTGTCGCGCAGATCGTTTAGGGCGGTGTCCAGGATCATGATTTCCGGCACGCGATCCGAGCGCGGATAGATCGGATGGATGTGCAGAGGCCCAAAGCGCGCGGCGAAATCACGCTGCTGCTCCGGGGTGATGTCCTGGTCGCGGAAGAACAGCACCTGTCGGTCCATCAGGCCTGCCTCGATGGTCGAAAACGACGCTTCATCCAACGTGTGCGACAAATCGACGCCACGAACGATGCCGCCGATCGCGGGCGTTACCGGTTCGATGTCTATGCCCATGAGAGTTCTCCTACCTCCATTATGCATCCCCGATCTTGTCGATTTGATGGCGGGGCGGCAGGGGTGGCCAGCCCCCGTTTCGATTGAGCCACGGCAAAGTCTCGGTTCAGGAACTGTCGCTAGATCCACTATTGAGTGAGGGAAATAGGATTTGAACACGTCAGTTTGCGTGATATAGAGTCGGCACGATGAACGCGATCAATTTCGACCGGCTGGGCGAAACCCTGAAAACACTCGCGGCGGCTTTCGCGGCGACAGCCGCTGAACATGATTGCGACGGCAGCTTTCCGTTCGAGAATTTCGATCTGCTGCACCGCCATGGTCTGCTGGCGCTGACCATTCCCGCAAGCCACGGCGGCGGCGAGGCCGATCTTGCCACCACGGCGCGCGTTGTGCGCGCGGTGGCCAGTGGCGAGCCATCCACCGCCCTAGTGCTGGTGATGCAGTATCTTTCGCACCGCACCGTTCTGCGCACCTGGCCGGCGAA
>Ga0116226_10002827_pt1 | contig 15219 bp, 11 predicted proteins | sample S1TSphfallax_FD_89692 | JGI IMG/M metagenome (GOLD analysis project Ga0116226, IMG submission 89692) | Host-associated microbial communities from peat moss isolated from Minnesota, USA - S1T2_Fa - Sphagnum fallax MG | ecosystem: Host-associated > Plants > Peat moss > Unclassified | place: USA...
GCCCAAGAAAACGGCGAAGCACTTTCCGCGCATAATCAGGCTGCCGAACTTTCTAGAAAAAACAATGAGTCCTATTTCCAATGCGCCTTCCGACGCTTGACAGTCACACATTCTATTTTTTTTAAAATAGATAAAATGTTTATTTACAAGTATTACATATATTTCAGTGTTTTTTGGGAAAAATTTTGTAATTTTTTCGCCAAACAAATTGGGAAATTTATTGGAAATTTTTTTCTAGTGTACTTTCGACAAATTTTGCTATTTTAAAAAATCGCCAATTTTTTTATAATCTCAAAAATGAAAAAAAAAACCCATGTAATATATAATCACATTTTATAATTGATATTAACATATAATATACAAAGTACATAGTGATATATAATACAAATAATTATATAACTACATTTTATCTTTTAACCTCATATTAATAGGATTTTCTGGGATGAACTTATGAAGATTAAATTTCATTGGTTCACAGGTGAAATAATGGTTGGAATGGTGATAACTCTTGTGAGCATTTCATTTTTTCAAAATGCCTCTCATCATTATTTATTTATTTATTATTGTGATACTCTATGGGTACCCATCGGATATCACAAGAAAATAAAATAAATAAATAAATAAAAATTTGTCAATTTTTACATTGTGCAATACCCTCACGCCAAGAAATAATAGGCCCTCAACCTCCACCCTTGTAGGCTTGTTATTTTGGGAACGACCCAACCTCGGGCATTACCTTACTACACTTAAAACCCCTTTCACACTTAAAGAGTAGGTGTAAACGCCCTTTCTCACTTATGCCTCATGATCATTGATGCATTTTTGATATGTTTACTTACTTTCTTGGGAAAAGTTAGTTTTCATTTTGCATTTCAATGTGAAGAGCAATTTTAACAAATGCATTTCACATGATGAGTTGACAAAACTTTAATCTTTCATATAAAAATATGAACATCAAAACATATCAAATTAACAAAAATGAAATACAACTTTGAACTTCTTACAACAAATCTCAACTAAAAATTGTTTGATTTTTCATGTTGTGTCACATTTCAAACATCAACCTCCAAATTAATATTCTTCAACTTTATGTTACATGATGACACATGCATACAAGCTTTCAAATTTGCAACTTCAATCAATGCTATCAATTGCTCTTGATAGGGTTTGCCGAATAAGAAATATTATTTAGCTTAATTCACAACTTATTTTTAAAATGTCTTGGTAGGCTCATTCAAGCAAGTTCAATGAACTAATTCCCATCACCTACAATGGTATCATGATACAAATTAAATATTCAAATGTTTTGAATATTATAAATATTCAACCATTACAATAAATCATGGTCTAATTTTAACATTTCTCAAGTTGATGTCTTCTAAGAGGCCTCATTCAAGAAGTTGAAGGTACCAATGTTAGGTGCTAGTTGAATTTAACTTTCCATCCATTAACAAGTGCATTTTTAATTATTATTTTGAACAATCTATTTTTATTTTTATTTTGATGTGACATGTTTTTTTTTTCATTGCATTTTTTTTTGACAAGCAAAAAGTTTTTTGCCCCAACAAATTGCTTGTGATGGGTGCAAAAACAAACCTTGCTCGTGATCACCAATATTTATGTTCACAATAAGCTTAACCTCACGTTTTACAATGGGCAAAGCCCATAAGTGAAGGACATTCCCAAAATGTGAGGTTAAATTCAACTATCACCTCATCTTAAGCCCCTTATATAAACAATTCCCCCACTTTGGGGCCTCACCTTGCACAAATGACATTCAAACATCATCAAGAAGTTCATCCCCATAGCTCACTTTGCAAATTCACTTTTTCATGACTTTGGGGCATTTTCAGATTCCTAGGTGAGTTCCCTTTCATGTTCCTTTTGTCAAACCACATTTGCATTTGAACCAACTTTCATGCTTACCCCATTCATTTGTCTACACATCTTTTCAATCCCTATTATCAAGAATATATATCCAATGATTTGTGATAAGAATGCTTTTGATATTTTTCATGTATTTAAGTTAAGGTTGTGAACTATAGTCTAACCTCAATATCATGACATTAAATAATATGACACATTTTCACATCACCAAATTTCTTAGTTCAAAATTACCTATATAAAGTTGCATTCACACCTAGTGCTAAGGACTCTAGTATTAAGTCCCCTAACATGAAGCTAGTCATTTAGGACCTAAACCTATTTACCACAAAGATTTTATGTTAAGTTAACATTCATTTAATATTAAACAATCACCCATTTAACATTGGGTGCCACCTAAGATGTCACCTAGATTTTCACTTAACATTAAGTGTGAATGCACATTAATACAATCACAACACACACAAATATGATTATCAAAACCACACATTTGCCATATACTAGAGGTAATTATTGTTAAACTTGATTGAATTTCATTTAAAAATTTTAGTTGAAAGAATAATATTTCATTCATTCATGAAAGAATTTTCTTTAAAAGTTCCAACAAAACTTGGAAAGAACTGAAAAAATAATTGGGGTCATGTTTTAAGGTTTATAATTTAACAAACCTTTTGTGTAACTTCAATGGTTCTTTTGTATTGTCATTATTACAATTGCCTTGTGGCTATCAATCCTACTTATCATTTTTTCATGTAAAGTAATTCAATTGTATCAATTCATTGATTTATCAAATTAAGTGATTCTTGTTCATGGTCTTATATTTATGATGGTATGTTATTCAATTCTTAGTATGAAAGCAAGTTGCTAAAAGAAAATGATTGATTTTACATTTTGAAAGAAGAAAAAATTAACTTATCTATGTAAAGCTCAACAAAAGATTGTACAAATCACAAATGAGATTGTTAAAGGTGTCAAAGAAGTTTGAAAGCCAAAGTTCCAATGAGTGGTTGTTTTGTTAACATGGTTCAAACATGTGATTTCCCTTAGTTTGATCTTGTGATTATACATTATGCTTTATTTAAAACAAACATACCATCATCCATTCAATTTGACTTCTTAAATTGTTTTTGTTTGATTATTCTTGTTATGAACATATATGTTCAAAGGATGAGGCCTTAATAGATGATATGTATTTTAAAAAGGCCACAACCATTTCAGAAACATTTTTTATACATTTTACAAATGATCAAAATAAATCTAATTAGTATAATTTCAATGACAATAAATATCGAAGGAAGTTTATTGAAAAGATCTAAATAATTGCCTATAAGTCTTTTAAAGGATTAGTTGACAAAAAATTATAATTAGTTAGTGAAAACTTTTAGAGGAATTAGTTTACATAAACTTCTAGAAGACCTAATTAACAAACTTTTTGGAAGGTTTTTGAAAAGCCAAAATTAACAAAAGTTTTTAAAAGGTTTAATTGGCAATATTTTAATATTTGGTTTGATGAACATCTAAAAAGCTTACTAGGATAATATAATTGAAACTCTTGAAAGCACCATCCTTCAATCTCATTAACATGAATTGTCATTATGTACTCCATTTTCATTTCAAACTTAGTTTGTATCATGCCTTGTTCAACCAATAAAATCTTATCATTTTTGTTCATTGTTGAATCCTTATTATTATGATGTTTATATATTGTTTTCCATGTATATATATATATATATTTGTCGTTAACATATGAAAGCTTCAAACATATAAAAGTCTTCACCATTGTACCACCATTTCAAAAGATGGAATATTTTATCATCATATGGTAATGAACTTGATTGATTATTTTTTGTTTTGATGTACATATTGTAATATTAATCAATGAAGTTCAATTTTTTTACATTACTTATTTCAATAGTAGGTTATATATGCAAGTTTGTTTTGCATCATGTCCATGAACTTCATGTTTGAAATAGTTTATAGTTTCCAAGCTTTAGGTTCTACTTTTTGCCAAATAACAATATAAACTACCTTAAGGTTCATGATGCAAAAGTTGTAATAACTTTTTCATGCCAAAAGCAAACTTAAGGATAATTTCAATTTTTAATTACAAAATTTAACTTAAAAGAATCATAACATTGAATTGTATAGAAGGGCAAAATAAAATAAAATAAAATAAAATAATTTAACCTTTAAAGAATCCATGCATTTGTACAAAAGCAAAATCATTGTATAAAAAACATTACTAACAAGTTGTTCTAACAAGAAGTTTGGCCAATTTATTAAATCAATGAACTTGAATATTCAAATTGCTTGCAAATTTGGTAGTTATTCACATAAACAAAAATGCATTTTGAATATGAATTCCATTGCACCAATAAATCAATGTTCTAAGGAGCAAGGTGGCAACATTCTTTTGTCTTCAATGCATATGTTTGAGTGGTCAAACATAGATTGTAACATCAATTCAAGTGAAAAAATACTTGTAATGAAACATTCAATTCCTAGCCCTAGGTTAGAGGGAGATAGAGAGACATACCCCATAAAGTTCTCACTAGTTGATTTTGCTTCCTTGAATACTATGGAGTACATTTAAAGATGCATCAACAATGTATTCGATCTAAAGAACATAAACAAATGGTCAATTCACATTTCTTAATGTCTTTATGCCCAATCTTCACTATTCATGGAAAACAATGTATTTCATATTTTCTTTGATTCTAGGAAAGGTGCCATCAGGGATTGGTAGATTTATTAATAGGAAAAAAATGTAAAAGAAAGAAATCACAAATTGGTGAGTCATTATCTTAGTTGGAGTGGTAGTCATAGATATAACAAACCAATTTACCTTCAATTAGTAAAACAAGCAGAGTTCAAATGACATCATATGTCAACCCAAAAGCATGCCATGTTGTTGTAAATAACTTACACCAATAAAACCACCAACATGTTAAACTCTACACACAAACTAAAATAATTGGTTTCAAGTACATCAACACAATAACACCCATGACCTTGGTGAGAAAATTGGACAATTCTACAAGTACAAAAATTGTGAATGTGATTTCAATATTGTAACTAAATAAAATATACCAACAAAAAATTCATTGGACCCAATGCTGCTATAACTTTGCGTAAGAGGGTCTTCTACATGATTAATTTAGTAGTAATTTAAAGTTCACTGAACATTTATAATTTTCTACCAATAGAGTTAATGCAATTGAAGCATATAAAGGATGGTGTCGTTTCATCCAACATAGCATGTTGTTATTATCCCTAATATTTTTATGCATAGTGGTGCCAACAAGCTTGTTTATTCCTCTATAATCAAACTCACATTTGTATGTTATAAACTTTTGCAAGTAGAAGATAAATACCCCTTATTTTCTTGGTTTGTTCAACTATAGGCTTTGTTTGTGATCCATAAGTACAAGACCAATGATCCATATTCAATGTATATGTGTAGCTCTATCATAGTAACATACCTTTGATAACCCATTTTATGAAAAGATGGCATTGAGGAATTAAAGACATAGTAAGCATAACAATAATCTCTTTACATCCAATACATTTAGGTTGAAACATCAAGGACAATCTACTTGATAGTTATGGTGGAATTGGTTTTATAAGAGTATTTGAATCACACCCATCAGAAGCAAATCCCCATCTATTTGATGCAACACCAACTATGTATGCACACACACAATGCCAAAAAACAACATTTATGACTAGGACATTTTATGACTATGTCCCATGGTGAGTCATCCAATCATTTTAATCATTTGCCAACCCATGTTCGACTATGACTATAGTTGTAACGCCACTTGCATCTTAAAATGATTCTAGCTTTATTATACATATTTTTTTAATGCATCATTCAAATTAGGTTTTGCACATGAAATGCTCACCTTAACTACTTCACCCACAACATAATATTGATTAAATAAATCCCTAAATAGGATTTAATCATTATATATATATACAATGGTTGTTCATACTTTTGTTGCAATTAATCAACCAAAATATAGGGATGAACATTTCATTCACACCCCAACAATTGCAAAACTCAAGGTTCAATGGTTAACCTAAAAGTTTTAACTTCATGTATAACCACTTTAGGTTAAGGTTTGAAGTGAATGTTTTCCCTTTATCTACTTGGTTTGGGCAACATTTGGTGGGAGATAAGGAGGCTAACTTCTAACAGCCAACCTTGTTCAATTGGATAGAAAAGAAAAAGGGAGGTTCCAACAACAATAGTGCAAAGGAAACATTAATGACAATGGGCATGGGTTGTTAGTGCCTATGGAGGCCACTCTCCTCCCACCAAGCTTTATGAAGGACATGCACACTTTTTGATGTGCCTTCATGAGCAACGAAGTTGGATTCAAAGTCAATTATGTATAAGGTACTGCAAGGTGAAATATTATGCATTAGTTGTGTAAGATTATGATTCTATAAGCATGTCACATTCTATGATATGTGTAATTGTTTACCCATATGGTGTAGGGCACTTTTGACCTCATGTGGATCTATGCATTTACCCCCCTTCAACAGAACTTTTAGTTTTATTTATTGCCTCTTTCCAGTCCCACTAGTGTAATTCAATGAATGTAGTTCCATGAATATTTCCTTATCCTTGAAATAGGATTAAACACTAATAGGGCCCCCCACAAATATCTCTTTTAGCTCACCTTTGAAGTCATAGATGTTGCAAGGACAATGGGAATACTTTGATTAAAAGGTTGTTCACGAGAATTATTTTAACTACAAGCTAGTTTTATCTAGTTAAAAATTGTGTGGTAACTAGTTCAACAACCACAATTGTAATTAAGGCATGGGTATGTGATTATGTTATCATGCTTAGTTTATTAGGGCATCCCATTAACAATCCTTTGGGTAGTGTAATTTGCCCATTCTCGTAAGGTGGTAGTTGTGGACTAAATTCCTATAAAATTATTCCACATTTATTATAACAACATATATAATATGCACAAATCCACAATTCTTGCCTTGATTCTAAAAACACCTACCTCTACAATTCATTAAAACACCATATTCATGGTTATTTCATATAATTGGAATATGTATTTCAAAATACAATGTAGAAAATCTAGAAACATAATTTTTATTTTTTATATTACATAGAATTCACACAACAATAAGACTATGAAAATCATTGCAGAATCTATACTTATCTTGTTTACTGAAAATATCAAAATACAACAAAAGTTCCATGGTCTATTGAAATGAAATCAAAACAACAAGATTAAATATGTGGTATATCAAACACAAAATATGTAGTTTTGGTTACAAAGTATCCACATCTCTTCCTTTATTCCAAAATTGTGTGTCTAAGAATGAAAATCCTTTTCCCAGAACTCCCATCTTTAGGCAGTCCCCAAGTCACCATCAACATGATTCAAAACCAAACAAGAATTCAAAATTTAAACCTCCAATGTCTAATGACCAATGTTTATTTTTAATGTCTTTTTCATCTAAAACAATGTAATTAACCTACCCCCTTAACATTACCCCCTTTGTGCTCTAGATTTCATCTCCAAAATCCTTGTGAAATGACAAAAAATGAATTGAAAGCACTATGCAACCTTCGAGGCTTCTAGATACTCCACTATAATATTTGTGGTTTCAACTTATACAACCATTAGTGTTTTTGTACCCACCTTTGGATCTATAGTTTTGACCTCCTTCTCCACTAACTCAATTTGTGGCTTTACTTCCAAGGGTTGTATCTTTGATTGCTCTACCTTTGTTACTAAAATAGTTTCCATTTGTTTTTATTCTTGAACTATATATGGTTCTCTCTCCTCCTTGCCCCCTCCTCTAAGGTCCTATGGTTCCTCAATTTGCACTTCCTCCTCTTGAGTTGTCCCACTAGGCCCTGCTTTAGTTTCCTCATCTTAGCCTAATGTCTTTATACTTGTTAAACTTCCACAAAAAAAATTTGGATTTTTTTTTTAATACATTTTAAACTTGTACCTGAGGCTCCTCTCATTAGTTCTATGTTGAGCTAGATTCTTCTCCAATTCCCTTGCAAAGTACTCTTCTACAACTTTGCACCATTCTTCAAACTATACATTAGAATCCTTCACCTTGTTATTTGTCCTTGTTAGAATGTAAAATTACAACATCTGTTCATAATCCTCCAACCTTTTCTTCACACCAATTAGGTCCAGATTCTTATTTTACTCATTTGCAGTTTCCAACTATGCCTACTAATGTTGTAAATTCCTTTGATATTCCTTATTGCCTCCACCAATTTTGTTTTTCTACTTTTGTTATCCTTATGAGTTCTTCAAAATTAAACAAAAAAACACTCTTCAAATTCACCAATTCCAGATCTATCAATACATTCCCCTTTTCCTTTTTTTCCTCAGTCAATGTTTCCACTCGATTACCCAAAACCTCTTGTTGTTGTTTGTAATGGAACAATGTCTTTGCCCATTTTCTTTATGTAGTTTCCCAAGCTTTAGCCATCTTCCTTAACTCATGTAGTTCTTTCAACCTGTGATTTCATTAAAGTTGTCTTAGCCTTGAACTCTTTATTTTTGTCTTGTAATTTTTGTATGAGCACTTTGATTTTATGCTCATTCTTTGTTTTGTTCTTCCTCTAGATATTTATGTTGTGCTTGTATTCCCTCTAGAAGTCCCTTTCTTTGTTCAATTCCACTTGTAATACCGCCTTTTCCTTTTTTTTTTTTGGCCAATCTATTCTTCAGATTGTTCACCTCCAAATTCAAATTCCCCATATTCAGGCTCACAATTGCCATGGCCAAAAGCAATTCAATTGCCTTATTAGCTTGCATTACTTCCATAGTTACCTCTTCCACATATTTTGGTGTATTTATTTGTGTTGTAGGATTTTTAGATCCTTTTGTAAAAGATCCCAGCTCTTGTACTAATTTACTCCCCAACCCAAACTCAAATGGCTATCCCTTTACAAATCCTTGTTTACTAACTAATACCTATAGTTTTGTTGGTCTAAACTTTCCTAAAGGAGTTTATGTTTCCACTTTTTCCGTATGTAGTCTAGTAGCCTATAAACCTCCTTGTGTCTATTGTTGTTGTTACAAATGTTATTATAAATGTTAAAAATGTTGTGGATTTCAAGTGGTGTCCATCTAGTTTTCATACATGTCCCCATCCATCTATATATGCTCCTCACCCCCTAGAAACCTTGTATCTTGCTCCCTCTTAACCTTTTGCTTTTATTCCCTTAGTTGTCTTTCCTATGGAGATGACATATGTGGTATCGCTACACTTTACTTACCTGCCTATACCAATGTTGGCATTGCAGATGGTGCCATTCTCCCCTTCATCATCTTTTGTTCCTGTGTTTTTGCGTTCTCATGTTCCTTCTTAACTCTTGATCTTGAGGCTCCACCTTTTTCAGCTTAGTTTTTCCTCTTGAAAGCATTTTTTGGAAATTCTATCACATCCTTCTTTATATTCTCCAATGATGCTTGCATCTCCTCTCTAGTTCTCTTGACCTTGGCATGTGGTTTTTGTAGATTCTCCTTTTGGTGAACAAACAAATATTTAAAAATCTTTGCCATTATTAGGGTTGATTGACAAGTGTCCTTTTATCCCCCTTATTCCCCTTAACACACTTATACCACCAATCTAGCTTGTTACACAAACTATTGTATATAATTTGCCCAATCCACCTTCTTCCTCTTTTCTATTCTCATCAATGTGATGACATTCTTATTGTTAAAATAAGTTATTTTTTTCTTTTTGATAAATCATAGATATGATTGTAGGGTATGTAACAGAATATGGCAAACCCAAATTTTTTGCATTCCATTGATTTCTTGCATAATTTGTGGGTGTAATTCTATAATTATGTAATGCTTGCAATGTTACTGATTTACTAACTTGCCCATTTGAGTCTTCTATATACCCTTTTACATAGACTCCAAAAAGATTTACAATAAGTTGTTTGTTAATCACATACACCTTCTCTTGATAACCAAAATAGATATTTGTGCCCTTGATAACAAATGTGTTTAGAAATTCCAACATGACATTTAGCATCTGTGCTTCCCAATACATCATAAACAGAGTGACAAGCCCTACTTTATAAGCCCATTCTTCCTCTTCATTGATGTCCTTCCAATTCTCCATCCTTTTAACATGTTTATCATAGTTTTATTTCGTATGTATCCAAATAAATCAATCAAGATTTGGAATGAAAATACCTTTGTCCAAAAATGTGGCTCTATCCATGATGATTACACATCTTTTTGCCTCTATAGCCCCTAGCGCACTCATATCGATTTCCATTGCCCATGGTTGCACTTTTATCAACATGTACATTTTTGTTGATGGCTGCACTCCTACCTTAAAAATGTCCTCTTCCTCTACATCCTTCTACATTGCTTGTGATTCCTCAGATTATTGCTCCACACCTTCGTCTTTTTTTGATTTTTCAATGTTCACCGAATCCACTGATGTAGCTTTTGGTTCTTCTTGCTCACTTATACACCAACCTCTTTTACATCTATGTAAAAACTCAATTGCAAATGTTCTAAATATGTACACATTGTGAATTATTATCTATGCAAAATACCTCTTCTCATTATATGTTTTGTTTTCTTCACACTCTAAAGATGACGGTGAATGTGGCAGCAACCTCACAACTAACAATTGAATGTTCATTATTCTAGCATGCTTTGTCTCCTCAATTTTTTTTCCAACAACTCCACTTCCTCTTCCTATCTCCATTTATGCTCATTTTTTTGTGTTTCCTTTTCCTTTGCTACTCTTTATAATTTTTCAATCGTGCTTTGGGCATTCGTGCTTTTGTGAATTCTAGAACTTTGAAAACATGCACAACTTTTAGCAGCAAACAAAAACAACTTTTGACAATTATTCCATTTATTTCCGTCCTTGAACTTCTTGCCCATCCCATTCACTTATTGGCGTACCTGTTGTCTTTTAATTAACACCTCATCCTTGAAATTATGATGATTTATCACTACCATTTTTGTGTCCCTTATACAACCACATGGAAGCACGTCACATTATCATTGTGAATGAATGCTTCAAATATCATCTTCCAATTGTTTTGCATCCATAGTCCTCCTAAATTAGTTGTACTAAATCCACGTTGTTCTCCTTATACGCCTTCTACTAAATGTGCCATAACATCTGCTAATTATGTCAATACATTTGTTAACTATACTAATACTTCTGTGGATTATGCCCTCACATCTGATGATCATGTGAATACATGTGATAGCTAATACCCCCAATATACCAACTTCAAATTTGTGTATTTCATATTCTTCACTTATGTAGTTATAAGTCAATTCAATTTGTTCATCATCTAAAGTTTTGAAGTCAAGATTTGCCATTCATTGTTTTTCTTCATTGCCCCACATGTGTGCTTCCTGTGGTACATAATCTTCATCTCCCACTTTTGTATCAAAATCTTTTTTCCTAAAATCCACCTACATTTTGTTCCCAATATATTGGCATCTATTGTTCTTGTTTCTAAACTTCAAATTCCATGTATTTGTATGGTTTGAACTTATTCAAATTGACTAGCACATGATTAGTCTCAAACTTCTCAATTGTCACTAATAATATAATGTTGTTTGGCAACACATTACTACACTTTTGTACAGTTCAAACCATTTCCTAGTAAACTTTGTTAAATGTGACTTATTTCCTTTTGGAAACCACATAACATAATCACCAAAACTAAACTAATTTTCTAGATTTTTTTATTGATTCCATAATGATCTATTCCACTACTGAATACCATTAGTTTTTACAACTTGCATTCTAGCCTCCTATAACTTTTCCAACTCTGAAATTGTGTTAGTTAAAACTTTCACTAAAGTATTATCTCTTTGATGTCCACCAACAATTGGCACTATGTATTATGTGGGCATCAATGAATGTAATCCATACACTAATTGATTTGGTGTACACCATGTTATTACTTTATATGTAGTTATGTATAAAAATAACATTGTTGACAGATGCTCATCCCAATCTGTTCTATTCTCACTAACTAATTTGGTCAAGAGTGTCCCAAATACCTTGTTAGTAGACTCAACTTGCCCATTCCCTTAAGGATAATAGGTTGTAGAACTCACATGTTTCAACAGAAAATAATCTATTAAATATTTAATGGCATCATTAATGAATGAATTCTTTGATCTATGATTATAGTCAAAGGACATCCAAAATTGGTTAATATGAATTCATACATAAATTTTGTTGTTATTGTTGTAATAATAGTTCTCAATGCTTTTGCTTCCACCCACTTGTAACATAAGTTGCGGTTACAAGAATGTTTTTATTTCTTGTATATTTACCTACTAATTTAATTGGCCCCACAAAATCAAGTCCCCATTTCATAAATGGTTATTCTGGAAAACTTGTGACCAACTTTGCAAGACTTTAAGTCACCAATCCTCATGTCTTTGGCATGTATCACAAGATTTGTAGTAATCACGCACATTTATGTACAAAACTAGCCACCAATATTTGGCATCCAATATTTTCCTCTATGTGATTTCAATTGCAAAATGCCTTTCAAATGGTCCTTCATGCAATTCTTTCATCACCGTCTATGCTTCTATAGTTGTCAGCATCTTTGGACTTTGTTGTCTTGGCCCATTATGTATAAATCACCATTCTTCAATGTGAAATGTTTTGCTCTCCTGACCAATTTCTACTTTTGCTGTATAAATAATGTGCCTTTAATCTAGCTTGTTTTCAAAATTTTTTTTACATCATTTAGCCATTCAAACTTTGTAAAACATATTTGCATGTGTGGTTTGATTAGGCACACATATAGGTTTTGTAATATCTAGTAGTTTTAACAATGAATTCTGTAATTATGTGAGTTTTGTCTGGTCTATACATTATTGTGAAGTCATATTCTAAGAACAATAACCATCTAACTATTCTTCCTAAAACCTATGATTTGTTGACCAAATAAACTAATGCCATATGATCTAGATAAAAAAACAAACTTATTACCCAACAAATAATGTCTAAACTTGTGTAAAAAAAAAACCATTACTAAAGCCTTTCTATCTCTTGTGCTATAATTATGTTATGTTATGTTCAAAAGTTTATAAGCATACACCACCGATTGAACACTCTCCCCTATTAAATTATGAAATAACATAACTCCCATAGCTAATAAAGATGCGTTTGTATGAACATGAAACTCCACCTACCAATTTACTAATATCAAGATCGGTGTTTCAATATACTTCTATTTGATCAACTCCCAAGCCTTTTGACATTCTTTTGTCCAAAGAAAATTTTGTCTTTTTGGTCAATTTAGTGATAGGTGCCATAATAATAAGATTTTTTTTGATAAAACATTTGTAAAACTATGCCATCCTATTGACCTAAGAGAATAATGATTCATATTCCATAAAATAAAGCTTGAAACACACAAAAATGAAATCTGAAAGTTCATGTACAAGTTTGTCCTCCTAATCTTATATTAGTTAATTCAAAATACAATAATTATAACTTATCATTATAAACAGTTGTTAACCAATACCTAAATTAATCGTCCAAAATTTCAAAAAACTACACCTTGTTTAACCACCTATTCAATTACCAGTTCTACCAAGTACAAGTTTTACAAATCACATGTTGACTAACTTGTCAACCTATCTTTTAAACTCAATATAACATTACCCACTAGGTTTAGTAACTAGTGGTGGCATCTTTACTATTTCTTGTATTTTCTTTGCATCTAGTAGTTTCCTTTCTTTGGAAACAATAAACCCTAATATCATCCTTAAAAATACCATATACGTGTCTAGATTTAGACTAATGCCATATTCTTTGCACTTTTGAAAACATAATCTAAACTTCTATAAATGACTATCCATGTCATTGTACACTATAAAGTCATCCAAAAATATCTTCATAAAATTGTCCAAATATTCTTTGAATGCTTTGGTAACAACTTTTTGATATGTTGGAGGTCCATTTTTTATTCAAAATGATAGCACCTTCCATACAAAAGCCCTCGAGTTTGTAACAAATGTAATCTTGTATCTGTCCTTTAGAGCTATATAAATTTGATGATATCCTAAATATCCATCTAACAAAAAAAATGCCTCATACCCTGTTATTGTGTTTAGAATTTCACATGTAGAAGGTAAGGGGTATGGATCCTTCTTTGTGGTTGTCATCCAAATTTAACAAATGACCTAATAGGTTTAAAATGTAAGCATGTTGTTAAATCTAACTTGTGATTTAACTTGTTATTTAACCTAACATGTAGTATTGACCTAATTAATTACTAAACCTAGTAGGTAATGTTATATTGGGTTAGGAAGATAGGTTGACAAGTTAGTCAACATGTGATTTGTAGAACTTGTATTTGGCAGAACTAGTAATTGAATATTTTTGTATGGACCTCCAAGACCATACTCAAAATGACCACACACACCCAAGATATAAGAAGAGTTGAATACCTTTTGGTTGGAGTGAACGAGATAGGTTTCAGGGGTACATAAGTACCCATACACATGTAATCTAGTAATTGGTGTAAGTTGGAAAGTTTAAGAGCTAGGAAGATGGGTTCATGTGTCTTTTTATGTACTAGAGTTTTCAAGTTCGACAAATTAGGGTATTGAATTGAGCTACAAACTATACAAACAAGTTTCTATGTCATTTATAGACCTTTATCTTCCAAAATGAAGTTGAATTACCACTTGTCGACATCTACAAAATTTAAAATTGGTTCTTGTAAAGAAATTCAAAATCCGGAACTGGTGGATATTTAAAAAATAAAATGATATCTGCCCAACACTGGAAAAAACCACTCCAATCTTGAATTCAAATAGATCTACTACAATTGATGCATAGATCTGTAAAACTGGAACAGTGAGGTAAAATTTTGAGGAAGTAAAACTGAAGCAACTCAGTTCCCTAAGAACCTGAATTTACTGTGATTTTAGTTTTAAAAAACTTTACTTTAATACTTTTATTACTGTCACGGCCGAGGAATGATGGGAAGTTGTGAACACAAGTAAAGAACCCAATAGTTACCTACCTAGGGTATTGGGTATTTAATTTTTTTTACTTATGGGACTCACCAGCTTATAATAAATGGCGACCGGCCACACACCCACCAAGGCGAAACCGTCACTTCAGGGGGCCGGCCGTTACAATCTTGCACTAACGGCCCCCCCTCCCCCCCGTCCCCACTACCTGTCTGTCCTACGGGACGGCCGAATTTCTCGCCAAGCGTGTCGCTAAACCAAGTTCTCAAGCGTTTCCGTGTCAGTCAGCAAGCGTAAACACGTTCACACGTTCACAACAGCC
>Ga0116226_10002828_pt1 | contig 15219 bp, 11 predicted proteins | sample S1TSphfallax_FD_89692 | JGI IMG/M metagenome (GOLD analysis project Ga0116226, IMG submission 89692) | Host-associated microbial communities from peat moss isolated from Minnesota, USA - S1T2_Fa - Sphagnum fallax MG | ecosystem: Host-associated > Plants > Peat moss > Unclassified | place: USA...
TTCTTTGGATTGACACAATCCTTTATGTAAAAATGAACTCCAGGGTTTAGACAAGTATATTCACGTGAACATTTTAATGAAACTCAAATTGTAGATATGGAAATTTGATCGTGAAAATCTACAAAGCTCTTATGTTGCTATCTGTTAGATTAGGTTTGAAAAAAGTAAATGCTTCCAAAACTATCCATTTTATGTCGCTCTTATGTCATGATGCAGGCCCAACAATTGAAGAGAATATCAGAGAATATCCGGAGGCTTTGATCTCATCAGGTGGCCCATTGCTCATTCAGCCCAAAGGTACTAGCAAGATTACATTGATAGCACCTTGTAATGGGACTGGAGGTGTTGATCTCTTCACCAAGCTGAAAGTTTTCCGGAAAGAGAAGTGGGTTCCTGCAGTGGTCAATTTTGGACCTGAAAGCTATGCACATGAAGGGTGTTCAGCAAGCATGCACAAATTTGTAACTTTGCAAAAGTCTGGTGATATTCAAGAACTTTCTTGGTCAGTTGAAATGGAGGATAAGTTGGCTCACTTTGAGAATCATGGTTGGAAAATTCAGTTATGAAAACTGGCAACATCTGAGTAGAGAGAGTTGGTGAGATTTTGAGTTGTGTCAGGGGGGCAGGTTGGGGGATGGTGGTGACAAGGTAGGATGGGTGGTGGCAAGGGAAGAGTAGCAGGGGATGGGCCAGTGACAATGTCAGGAGTAAGAGGAGTAGGAGAGAGCTGGCACTCATCCACCTTCCTCCTGAACAAGTGAACACTTATTTGGAGCTTCCAAATCTCTGAGTGGAGTATCCAATATATCAAGGTGTAGTTTCATTTGGGATTGATATGTATCTGGCAGCAGCTTTCAGATTGGTAATTCCATCCTTGTGCTCAGATCAGGTTTTCTACACAATTGACCCATTGAAAGGAGCAAGCATGATTCCAACAATGGAATTTCCTGCTTCTTTTCTACATGACAGAGGAAGACTAGATGTTGGTGACTGCTGCTTTCCATGTCAAATAGGGGAACATTTGAATGCTTGTTCTGAGAAAAAAGAAGATGGAAAGAGTGGAGTCTTACTGAATCCCCCCCAAACTGTACTCAGAGCAGAGCAAAGCAACTTTGAATGGTGATGATGGGTGTACAACTTCAACAACGACTGTTCAAAGGGTGGTAAAACCTGATACGAATACATTTCGAAAACAATTTCCCCAGGATACTTGTCATATAGTTGCATTGGAGAAGCTGTGAAACTTCTAAAAGTGTAAATCGAGAACGGGTGTTGAACTTTTAAGACTGAAGTATCCTGCACACAAAGCAGGGTTCAAAATCTGCACACTAGTGAGCAAATAGAAAAGGAAACTAGTAACACCACAGGCACTTGTTTTGCCACTTGATCTTTTGTTTGATATTTTATGTTTAGCATAGGGTTTCAAAGAAGCAACAAGAATAGTTCCAGATTGTTTGCTCATGTTACGTTGCAGCATCCAGGCACCTTTCAAATTGAGCAGTTTGTACAATTTTTGGTTATCCTTGGACAGGAACTTGGAGTTTGGCCATAGAATCTCTCCCTTAGGTTTTTGCAGGTGTGTTAGTTTGGATAATTAAGATCATAGAGAATAGAAAAATTTCAGTATTGGACCATACCAACATTGAAGATTTCAGTCCTGCTAGCTGCCCACAGGTGTGTGCAGGGTAGCGGTGGTGGTTTGGCAAAGGAAAAAAAGCATCAGAGGAAATATGAACTATTTGAAGCCAACTCCAAAGGTTGGCATGTGTAGTAACAGATTTACTCTAGAATATGGCATTGGATAATAACCATCTTTTACACATATAAAATCAAGAAGCCTGTGTGAAGCTTTCTTGAATTGAGTTGCTTGTCCTTTTAAGCATTTTTTCTTCAGATGCTCACCAAGTGGTTATTGCTCTTCAGCCATGTGTTTTTTCAGTGGATCTGGATTCACGCATCTTTTGGCCACCTGTGCAGCTCTACAAACCCAGTCCAGCACAAATGCATCCCTGAGCAAGGGATCTATCCAGACCCGTATCTTACTTCTAGGATCCTAATCTGGAAAAATTTGCTGCTATGACATCAGATAGGAGGATTTCTGCACACAGTTCTCACAGCTTCTGTTGTACAGCTCCTTTGCCAGAAAGAATCTTGAGTATACTGACACCAAAAGCAAACACGTGACCTACATTTGAGGAGATGTATCCAATTGCAGCATGTTGATCCGGGACGAGATATTCTGTGATGCCAGTAATCCTGCAATTGCTACATGACTGCTGAACTGATATTCCAACTGACCCCACACAACACTCCCCTGTGCTTCTCAAGCTTGCTCCATCTCTGTTCTCTTTTATCCTTCCTCCACTAGGCAAGATGCCTTCTGTGAGAGTCACTACAGAAAACTCTCCTCTGATCTCTGGAACTGTGGCTTTAGCAATCTGGGCCTAAAGGTCATAAGTGACTGTCCACAACAATGTTGCTGCTCTGATGTACTTGGGTGCAATTGGAGGACTGAATGCTCACAAATGTAATTAAGACTCTTGGCAACATCAAGCACAACCTGAAAGTAAAGCTCTCCAGGAATTGAGAACTGTGAAAGTTTTGAGAAAGCCTTCTGGTGTAGCTGATATTTAGCTGCACACTTGGGTAATGGAACAAAAGTCTTGGATTTACCTTTCAAGGAGGACGCTCCACTTTTTGATGATACCCTTCATTGGCAATGATCTGTGCTTCGCCTGACACATTGTGATGAAACTCACTGGCTATTATCAGCAGTTTGATATTGCTGCAATTCCATCTGACCTGACTGAAACCATCATTGAACAAACAATAGCTGACAATCAAACATGCTTCTATGGGACCTTATGGCTCAAATCCCATGACGTGAGTTAGTATTTGTGCATCAAATCTGCAAAAGTACCCACATTGTTAACTATCTTACAAATTCTTGGAGAAGTTCTGTTATATAAGCTCAAGCCAAAACTTGACTTCAAAGGAAGTGATTCTTAAGTTTGCTCGTTTGGAAGCTTTACACTCCAGATGGGATGCTGAGGCCTTTCTTTTAGCTTTCTGGTTGATTCATTAACTTGTAAGTGGCCAAAAAAAATTCTTCTTGTGTGGTTTATCAAGTTTTTCACAACAGGGTGAAACGATGTCATAATTTTTCCTTCTCATTAAATCAGGTTCATGGGATCTTGCTTTATGAAATCAGACAGATAAGAAAAGAAACAGAATGTATGCACAAGTTGTAACTAAGTCCACCAAATAGTGTTGCTAGTACATTGCTCCATGAGGATGTCCACTCTCTGTTTGAACAGGCCTTTGGACAACAAGGCCTTTTGTAACTTTTTGTGCACCCTGGCAGATTGGTAGTGGGCTATGACACTCTTGGGTCTGTAGTGTTCTACTTTTTCTTCTTGCGAAGTAGTTCTTGAAGGAGGAGAGTTTGCACAAGATGCAGAGTGGAAGCCATATGGCAAATGCTAATAAAGTTTTTTTTCTTTCAATCCTCTGGGAAAGGGATACAAGTCTAATAATGAAATTAGTGATTACATCAAAGAGCTAAAGAAGAAGATTCAGTGCAACATTTACAAGAAAATTGGCCATTGGGGTAAAGAATGTCCAAACAAGAAGTGGAAGGTTGAAGCAATAGATAGAAACAAAGGCAACTCCACCATTACCATCTAGGAAGAGTAAAAAACTAGAGCTCTAATGGTGGAGGATTCCAAACCATTGTTGGAGGAGATGGGGGTTGAATGGGTTTTGAATCCAAATCCCAAAAAGCAAAAAGGTTCACATGCATTGATGATTCAAACCAAGCAGCTTGAACAAACTTAGGAACTTTGGTCACAAATAACAAATGTGATGCATGGTTTGTCAACTTTGGAGCCATAAAACACATGTCATATAGGAAGGAATGGGTGACCAATTTTGCTCCAATTCTAGTTGGAAACTAGCTATTGCTGATTACAATTGATTTGAAGCATTGGGTGGAAGGAATTGGTAGCATATTCATTTTGACAAGCATTGATGGAGTCATCAAAATTGTTATCATTGCAAAGGTTCTTTACATACTTAACCTCAAACAAAACCTATTTTTAATTCGTCAAGCTACTAGCAAGGGGGGTGACAACCTTGTTTAATGAAGACACATTCACCATGATTGACAAGAACAACAATGCAGTAACTTTGCTTGAAGGATGTTTAGATGAAAATATGTACTAATTGAACATAGAGGTTGTGCTACCTAAGGAGCAAAATGATTTTTTTAATCATTAGACAAATCTAACATGCATTGTCTCAAATGACTTGCAATTGTGGCATGCATGATGTGTTCATCTGGACTATGTTACAATCAAACAAATGAATAGGGATTTTGTTGTCATTGGCTTAGAAATCAAAAGTGCCATGGATTTGGAGCACATTTGTGAAGGATGTAACTTGGAACAATAACATAGGCATTCTTACCCTTTTGACTCAAATTAGAAAAGAGTTGTAGCTCTAAGAAAATTGATACATTTGGATCTCTATGGTCCAATGGAAATGTAAATTAGTGTGAGGTGCCTTCTATTGCCTACTATTTTTAAATGATTGTAGTGGATTTTGATTATTTATTTTATCAAACAAAAATTTGAAATGTTGAAATGTTTTAATGCCCTATTGTAAAATATTCAAAAAGAAGGGAAGGAATCATAAAAACCCTTTGATCAAATAAAGGTGAAAAATATATTGATTGGCATTCAACAAAATTTTATAGATAACAAGAGTGTGCATGAATATAATATGTTTTATGGGTGCGATCACAATCAAATGAGTCAAAAACCATGTGGAACAACTCAAAAACTATCAATTTTTTCAAACATGTTATGTAATGCCACTTTAATGTCATGTTGATCAAGAAAATTTGTGCTAAATGATTTATATGAGTGTTTAGTTTTTTTTAGTCATTTAATTTTAAATTTTGAATTTTGGTTTTAGTAAAGGACTCTTGAACTTTAACACCCCAAAATCAATTTTATAAAGCATTAGGCTAATTTAAAAAAATTGAGGGGAAAAAAATTGAAATGATTTCATAAGCTACCATCCACATATGAAAAACACTCATAATAAAAAATTTATGGTACTTGAAATTTTTAGAAATTGAAAATATAATTTCAAAATTTTCAAATTTCAAAAATCAATTGTTAGATGTAAATGGGTCATAATGTGTATGACATATAGACCAAATTTTTGGCTTATCATACAAATAACTAAAGTTTAAAATAGTTATCATATTTTAGTATGATTTGAAATTATGATCATTTTTTGAAAACAAACGTATAATATAATAAAATTTATACATTTTTTGGAAATTCATATTTAGTCAAAAAAAAATAACATAAGTAATGTAATTTATTGAAGGAATTCTCAATGTTGTCAAAAACATGTTGCAAAAAAAATCCTTCAAAAAATCCTCTCTATGAAAAAGTCAAAATGTTCATAAAGGGCCCATTTATGGTTAAGTCCTTTGTCACTATTGGTTCATTTGATTACGATTACACCTTTATGTCCATGAACAAAATGGATTCACTAAATGTGGCAATTGAATTGTGATGGAGGTAACTTAAAACATCCTACATGCAAAGGAGTTGCCAATTTTGATGATCATATTCTTACTATAGATATCAATCTTTGCAACTAGTTGTCAATGTTGTTCATCCTAATAATATGTAGGAAATAATGGGAGTGCAATGAAATCAACCAAAATACCAACATGGGGATAATGTGGTTCAAGAACTAGCACTTCCTCCAAATGATCTACTTCAAGTTAATGGTGTACATCATGCAAATGATGACACAATAGAATATGCTAATGGAAAATTCCTAAACTAGGAAATAAAGTTCATTGTAGATCTTGGGTCTCAAATTGAAATAGTCGTTAACATTGTTCTTGAACAAAATTCAAAGCTGACATTACAATCAAGACCTACACAAGATCACCAACCACCAATGTGTCATGGAAATTTTGTACCTATTTTCACCAAACCATACAATCAATCTCAAGGATATATTCTTGATTCTTTACTACATGAACCATCAATTCATTCCATAAATCCATAAACTATATTAAAATGCATCATTAGTATGAAGCCATGAACAAGGAATATGAATCCTTCATGAAGAATTTTACTTGGGATCTTTTCCACCCACTTGCTAAACAAAAGGTTTTGAAATCAAAATGGGTTTATTAAATTCAAGATTCATTATGATGGTACGATTTTTCATTACAAGGCATGTTTGGTAGCTTAAGGCCAAACCCAATGTTATAACATTGATAATGATAAAACCAATTTTCCTATTATTCAACATGAATCCATTTGAGCAATATTTAAATTGGGTACTACACATGACATGGATATCATTTAATATGACATCAAAATGCCATTTTTGTATGGTGAGCTGCTTGAAGAAACTTTCATGAGGCAACTTCAAAGTTATAGCAAACTTAAGAAATAACAATTTGTTTGTCATCTTCACAAAAACATTTATGGGTTTTGTTAGGCTATTCAACAATGGAACCTAAAGTTTGATTTCTTTCTAACCAAATATAACCTTGTTGCAAGTATTATAGATTATTGTGTTTACCATGATAACAATTGCATTGAGGCTATATATCATTGAGATTTTTGTCAATTTTGGAATTACATGTTCCATTAATGAAGCAAAGTTCATGGACACGTTCGATTACCTTTGTCAACACTTTGAAATTACTCAAGGGTCTAGTGATTACTATGTGGGATTTCAAGTTCATTGATGGAAAGAGGTGTGAACAATTTTTCTTCATTAAAGGCATGACATCAAAGAGATTTTGAAGCTCTTGGAATGGTAGCCTCCTATCCTATGCCAACACCTCTAGACCTTCAAATTCACCTAATAGTTGTTATAAATTAATATGAGACTTCAAATGTATTGGGCGCAAACACACTACAAGGGGGCCACCTTAGGCAATTTAATGACATGTGCATAAAAAATACAGTTGCAAAATGTGTTGCATTTAATTTTGGGTTTCAGTTTTGGTGTTTTGGCTTTATATTTTGATTTTCACAATGTTAATGTTATCTAATATTAGTTGAAAAAAGAAATAAATTTAAAATATTAAATTCAAAAAAAATAGATGTATTTATGGTTTATGCAATATAATACAACCCATTTTTTCTAAAAATCGCATTAGGTTTTGGTTTAAATTAGTCAATAAAAAAAATTGAAATGAAATTCTACAAACGACCCACTTCCAATATCTTGTCATCTTCCATTTGAAAGCGATTGTTTATCAAAATTTTAAATCATCACATAATTATGGTCATCAACTTTAAACACCAATTATAACATGATAGTTATCAAACTTTTCATATGACTCCCAAATTTATTCCAATCATATGGAATCACAATGTTTAGTAGATGCAACAAATTTCAAAAAAATTTAAAAACATTTCAATCATTTCTTGAAGATATTTGCATTTTTTAATACATTGTGACACATTGTTTTGCCACAAGCATGCTCTAATGTCATATCATATGAAATAAAAAAATGTAGTTTTTTTGGATATGACTTCTTTGGGTTTTGACCTACCATAATATGAAAAAACATTATGAAAATCCTTTAGAATATAATGACATGGTTAAAGTTCAAACATGGTACCTTTGAAAAACGATACAATGTGACAACAATCTAGGCCCCCCTCATAATGTGCTTTCACCCTACCTTACAAAGAGGGAGTAAGCTCATTTATGTATGCTATGAACCTAATTCACATTGGCATTGTTAGTTGCATAACCAAATTTGTTAATCAACCTATTACAATGCATTAGATATCAATGAAACAATATTTTTGCTACTTGTAAGGCACATTTAATTATGTCATTTTCTATTGCAATAAAGTGATAGAAAATATTCTAAGAGGTTATTTTGAATTTGTAGGGGATCAAATCTTGTATCAAATGTTTTCACAATGGTAAATGTTGCAATTTACTTGGGTTAACAAACACCAAACTTGCATTTCTTTTTCAACCATAGATGTTAAATATGTTTCAATTTGTAAAGCCACTAAGGAAGCTATTTTGTGGTGTCATATTTTCTTTGGCATGAGTTATATTCAAATAATGAAGTCATGAAGGAAGTTTTTGGTTGTGTTGTCTTTTTTCCATCATGGGTGGGTGTTCCTCAAACCATGTTGACACCTTTGCATTGTAATAACCAAAATGTCATTCATCTTATCAAGGACCTGGAATTCCATTGCAAGACCAAGCATATTGAATTACAATACCATTTCATTCATAAATGATATGTTGCCAAGGCAATTTATTTGATTTGTGTTGCATCTACAAACCAATTGGTTAATTTGCTTACCAAGTTTTTTATTGTTAATGCAACTCAACACTTTCACAAGTTCATGGGACTTGCCTTTCAATCTTGTGTGCCTTTAAATGTTAACAAGTAGTGGTAGACTATATATATGATGTAGGGTGTAGTCATGTTAATAGGATCCATTGTTGCCCATTCAGGGGATTTTTTTGGGGGAATCTTCTTGGAAAATTTTCAAAAAAATCTTCAATTAAAAAATATATATTAAAATTTTCTTTGTACTATTTTGTTAGGGTTTGTGTTAAAATTTTCCCCCAAATATGTCATTTTCAAAGTTTTCAACGTCCATTTACAATTCCTTTTATTGCTTTTAAAAAATGGTTACATGGATATTACATTACTTTGAAGGTCCAAATCTTAATGAAATAATTTCATATTTTGGAAATTTGTAAAGTAAGACATTAGATTCAATAATGTGCAAAACATTCAACTTATTTTCAAAATATTTTTTTTTAAAACACTTTTTGGTGTAAAAAAATTAAATTTAACTATGGTTATGATCTTTTTTGGCTCCTATAAGCATGACTACACCTTTATTCATTTTCATCAATGAGAATTTAATTTTGGTTAAATACCTTGTAGTAGAGTCAATGTCATTCTTTGTAGTTTCAGGACAATTAACATTCATAAATTTTGTATTCACAAAATCAAGTTGCACCTTATAAACTATTACATTAAATTCACACTAATTTGGAAATAATTTTTCTTCATCCAATCTCAAGGTGTTGGCCAAGTTTGGCACGTTCTTGGATTTTAGTAGGTTATAAATATAGGTTATAAATTAGGTCATAAGGTCTTTAGATTGAAAGCTCAAAATTTTCTTGGAACCCATGTTAGAGCTTAATTGGAATTGACCTATTTTCAAACTTGAACTAGAATTTGATTACCTAGGCATTACCCCATTTTAAAGAAATTTAAGTTCTTTAGATACATATGTGTACTTTTATAAAAAAACATTACGAGCTCGGTCCTATATTCTAGACAAGTTATTGTATTAAATTTATTATACATGAATAATATTACATACTTTTTATTTTGACTTGTGTGTAATATTGAACAAACTACTATAACATTATTTTTTTGGTTTAGTTGGGTGTAATGAAAATGGAATCAAACCTTGTCTTAAACCAAATTGGTTTTAAATTCTTTGTGAAAATGACTAGAATTAAAGGTTTTTTTAAATTCAAAGAATTGGTCTCAAGACCATACCAAAGGTTCCATTAAAATAAAATGAAAAGTTAGAACCAAGATCGAAGGCTCTTTTTGAAATCAATAACTAAACAATACTAATTTGACTTGATCAACATCACTTGATGTTTCATTGCACACACATAAACATGTTTCAAAAGGATTACTTAAACTTGCCATTACCCCTTCAAAACTTCACTAGTTTCAACTTCCATGCATTTGGATTGGCAATTAACAACTTGCCCCTTCTTTCATGTGAAATCCATATGTGACATAGCTACAAATTTATTTTGATCTACCTGGTTGAAGATTCCATCAAAAAATGAGTTGGGCATCAAAACCAACAAAAAAAGATGCCATACCAACATTGGGGTGGAAAAAGAGGAGGGGGAGATGGTGTTAAACAACAATCAACTCCATATTTAATGGCAAAATATGTGCAATATGTTAATAGGTAAAATGGTGAAAGAAATAGGTAGGTGTGAATATATCTGTGGGTGGAGGGAGGTAGGTATGTTCATGCAACACATAGAGAGACAAACATGGGTTACTTTTTAAACATATGAAAGCAAAGATATGTAAGGAAATGAATATCATGTGTCACTTTGATTGCATGAGTATTAAAACTGTTGTGAACCTTTCTTGACAACTTCAAATGGGTGCTTTCAAATTGGTTACAAAATGTCATAATTTTAAACTCATGTCCAAAGTACCTCCAATGTTTTTACACTAGAAACCTTTCACAACACCCTTGGCAACCAAATCTTAAATCATGGAACTACTTTGGACATAAGTTTTAGCATAGGCAAACCAAACTAATTCCCTCTCTTATCAAGTTTAAAGTCATATCATGATCTACTTGAATATATCTATAGTAACTATATTGGTTAGATTTATGAAAAATAAAATACCAAGTGACACTTAAACTTGAATCTATATTATTGGCTTTCACATAATGTCTTATGATTTCATCATTTTTGCAAGTTTCCCAATTGTTGATGATTTTTATTTCTTCCCATATCAATAATGACATCAAATGAAAGACATTATATGTTGCATATGCTCTAAAGATAGCATATAAATTAGGCATGTTTTTCCCACACAAAGTCAATTTTATGTGTAAAACAAATGGACAACATTTTTTTTACATGAAACATTCAATGTCATGAAATCACGAGGGACATATAATATACAACCTAACTTGGAAAATCATCTAAAAACATGAAATGGATTATGATATAACACCTTATTGTTAAAAATTTATTTCATTTGAAGATATCTTATTTTCCTTGGAGAAATGGGAAAAATAAATAAATATGGAATTTTTGTTGAGAGGGATGAAAGGGATAAACGGTTACTTAATGTTTTCAATCATGCAAGTTTTCAAAAATTACACATCAATAGTCCAAAAATGTTGAAGTCAAAATGAAAATGGATTTAAAATGATTAACGACCTTGATAGTAAAACAACATGAGGCTTTGCACTCGAAATAAATCCTTGCATGTTTCACTTCCATTAGTTGATTAATTACCTTTTGAATTACATTAAATTGTGAAATTTTGGTGTATTTTTAATTAGTCACCATTTAATATAATCCTAAGCTAGTCAAAGTGAGATGAAGGATTGATGTGCAAAGGTTAAATAGAAAGCACAACAAAATGTTGAATTAGTTTCACAAAAAATGATTAAACATAATTAATAATAAAATGATATGGATTGAATAGAAAGTTAAACCATCATCTTTGTAGGGTAACCACATTTATCACCAAATAAACCCCCATCAATAGATGTTTGGTGAAGGTTGTGATTTAAGGCACATTTGTAGATTTTGTAGTTCATCATGTTTGGCCAATGTTTCATAATAGGTGTTTTGTTGTTTTAATTCAATGGACACATAACAACACAAATTGACAAAAATCTAAATGCATGGGGCTTTTGAGTGTTTAGTAATTGGCATTTACTTGTTTTGGTTCAATGCACACACAACAACACAAATATGCAGAAATCTATATGCACGAGGCTTTAAGTGTTTGCTAATGGGTATTTAATTGTTCTAATTCAATGCACACACAATAATACAAATTTCCAAAAATCTATATATGCATGGGGCTTTAAATGTTGGGTAAATGTGTGATTTTATGACAAGTACAACATCAAGATAAAGGGTTAAACCCTAACTACTATACAAAGTCAATTTGTGGGATGCAAGGTGCATTTATTTACTTTGCAAAAATCCAAAAAAAAAATCCAATGACACATTATAAACTTAGGATACTCGAAAGCAAAATTTATGAACAATTTAAAGATCATTAGATAGGTTCCTATACCTACTTGCATTATGTCCCACCAAAACAAAAGCATGACAATCTTGAATCCAAATTATAAGTTAATTAACTTGAGTCATTCACTCCTTTCAATTAGGAAAAAACACCTTCAACCTACCAACAAGATTGTTAGAAGAACTTTAATGCTTCTTATAAATTACACTACATAGTGCAAAAATGTTAAAAAACAAATAAAAAGACCAACATAGATGTGAAAATAAAGAACTTTGATGAATGCAAAATCGAGGAAATAATGTTAAGAACAACAAAACATGAGGTGAAAGTACATGTGAAAATAAAATAGAAGTGTGATGAATATAAAATTAAAGAAACAATGCTAAGAATAACAATAGAAATGATTAATAGGATGGAAACATAATTAATGGAATAAGGGGTGCCAAAATAAAAGTCCTTTTCCAAAAATTACATGTGACATGTTGCATTCATATTTTGGTTTATAATCATGAACATAGTTATGAAATTCTTGGTGTGGGAATGTTATGGAAGCCCAAAGAAGCATGAATTTTAATGAATTTTATAGATCAACCGGTGAACATTCGGTAAACATTCGCCCCCAAGAATGTTTTGACAAGGTGTTTTACCATGTAAATTCGCGAATTTTAAAGTGCAAAATGAAGAATGTCATTACTATGATCATGAATTTTGTATTTTTCATGTTCAATTTACCATTGGGTGTTAAATATAAATATTAAAAACTAGATTTTGATCTTATATCGTGTATATTATGCATTCATGTTCTCCAAATAAAAATGAATAAATTTTGTTAGACCTACATCCTCAAAATTTCATAAATTTTAAGGTCAAAACACGTTTGAACCAACTTTCTTCAATTGTGTTGTAAAAAAGTTGCATCAATTCCAATTCCTTTTCTTTTTTAAATTATCAATTTTTAGATCATTTCTAATTTTGGGAGGAATGATGCACATTTGACAAGGAAAAGGAATGACTGGAAAAAAAAAAGGGCTATCCATTCTAAAGGTTCAACATGCAAGCTAATTCTCAATTTGCATCAAATTTTGAACCTTGAACATTTGTAAGTATTGGAGCCTATTCCAACTATGGTTTTGAAAATCCAAATCATTCTGCTCCCCTTGTGATTTTTCTATATATATAATCAACCTCTTAAGGTGACTATTTTAACTATATTTTCACGCAACATAAAGGTGAAAATAAAAGAAAATTATGTTAAATTCTTATATTATTACTAAATATAATTAAACATGTATTCACACAAGCAAGAAACAATGCAAAGGAAGTTGGTTGTCACAAATATCATTGTGCTCTAATTGCTTATAGTTTAATATTCATAACACAACAACAAGAAACCAAAATTTGGAGTGGGAAATTTTTGCATATTCTTCCCATCTCTTTGATATTACATGGGTGACACAAAAACATGTTACTGAAACATTTCATAATCTAAGTAATTAATTATATATTTTTGGTCTAATTCCAAAATGGACAAAGGGATCCCCCCCCCATCTTGAAGAAGCTATGACCGAGAAGAACAAAAGCAATATGATGTTCAATGTGCCTTGCAAAAAGAATAGCATGATAGACCAACCAATTATGGGGAAGGAGTCCCACCTCACCTTACACTGACCACAACACAAAAATTAAGAAAAACATAAAATCAATTTAATATTGCATGTTTTAAAAGCAAATGGATGAATGAGTAGTTAGAGGAGACCATGGATGTAATGGAAAAAGAAGCCATGAAAAACTTCAACATGCATTGGAACATACCGCTGTCATCACTATTTGACCATCCCAATGGCAAGACCAAAAGCATTCACATGTGCATTTGAACATAGAAATGCATGATGGAATTGGCCATGTGGGTGAAATTTGGGATGGACATGAAAATGATCATTAACATGAAATTATTACATATAGATGAAATTCCAAACCTTTCGTACCCCAAGTTTTATTGGGGCAATTACATAAAAACATCTCTTTTGTGCAAACATTGCAAGATATCTATTGTTAAAGGGGAGGGGAGGGGAGGGGGCAGGGGCAGAGGGGGAGGGGGAATTGATATCCACGTTACCAAAATTGCAATATTTATTTCTTTTGTTTGTGTTACTTCTAAAGTTGTAAACCCTTTGAAAAAACATGATGAAATAAGTAAAAGTATATGCTTGTTTAGTGGGCAATAACAACATGGATACTTCCATTCCTTGCACATGGATAGGTAGCCTTGGGTGGGGGCATTGGGGTGTGGGGATGGGTAAAATACAAGTGAGTCAAGATAGGTTTGTAGAGGCCCTTGGTGGGAAATCATGTAATTTATTTCTAAATATGGATGGGTAGTTAGACTCAGACTAAACCTTATTATGTTTGGGACCAAGGAAGAGGGTTTAGGCCCCCTTTTAGGGGACCCCTAGGACCCATTATGGGATGGGGGATTAAGGGGATGAAAAGGGAGGAAAGCGCATACAAAGGAGGAGCATGGAGCTCGTGCAAATGAACAAAAAGGAAGAAATGTTGTTGATCAAGCACATTTGAGAACAAGGACATGCCAAATAAATGAAACATTGTGTCATGGATGAAGTTCATCACAATCGTGTATTGGCAGTCTGCCTTATTGCTGCCTACAAAACTGAAACTTATGCAAACAAGGATTAGAACAGTAGTTATAGGGAAAGTAAGGAAAACATAGTACCATAACCTTGAGATTGGTCGTACATGAGATGAGATTTATTAAAAGCTTGCAAAAATGTACATTAGCATTCAAGGAGTTGGGCAGGAAGGGCGGGAAAGGGCCTTGAAACTCAGAAAATCATCAATTTTTGTGGTAAACTGAGTTTCATCCTGTCTTTCCTGAGTGCGTCCACTATTTTGTTACATATATTTTCACTCCTAGTTGTACAGTTACTATGATTAGTCTTGAAGCTTGGCTTGAACCTTCTCCATCAAATGCTGAGTTTCAGGACTTCATACCCAGATTTGATAAATTTTCCTTACTGTGCAAACACCACTGAAGGAGGGGTTTGAGGGTGAAAGGGGGCCCAAAGACAGGGTCACCTTATGGATTTCTCTAATATTAGTGGGTGCCCGTGACCTTCGGCCACTGTGAAGTCCCCCGTTTTCTTTAAAGCCGGTTCATGTTTTAGTTTTTTTTAGAAACTTTTATCTTTTTTATTTTTTATTTTAATGTGTTTTCTGTTATTATTTTTATTTTATATTTATATATATTTATATATTATTTTATATTTTATGCCCAGCCCAGTTTTTATTAGGATTGAGCAAAGGAACTTATGGAAAGAAATCAAAGAATTCAA
>Ga0116226_10002829_pt1 | contig 15217 bp, 12 predicted proteins | sample S1TSphfallax_FD_89692 | JGI IMG/M metagenome (GOLD analysis project Ga0116226, IMG submission 89692) | Host-associated microbial communities from peat moss isolated from Minnesota, USA - S1T2_Fa - Sphagnum fallax MG | ecosystem: Host-associated > Plants > Peat moss > Unclassified | place: USA...
AGATCGGCGCGAAGCTTTTCACGGTGGGCACATTGGCTAATCTAGTGCACCATATGCACCATCTCAACCGCTACCAGTTCAATAAGCTCCAACCCTCTAGGTGAAAGTGGCTTGGAGCGACGCTCGGCGTCCGGGGCGACCAGCGCCGATGGGGGGCTGCTCGTTGGGGGTGTGCCGAGGGAACTCTGGCACGAATGGGGTAAATCCCTCGTTTTCTGCCATCCGCCGAACCCACGAGCCTAGAGCACGGCTCCTAGCGACGCAGCTGCCCTATGGCAAGGGAGACAATAGCCTACGACCGTTGGATATTGGTGGGCGGTACAGGGATTGAACCTGTGACCCCTGCCGTGTGAAAGCAGTGCTCTACCGCTGAGCTAACCGCCCGCCCTAGGCCCCTGTGCGGGGGGCGGCAAGTCTAAGGCCTTCGCTGGGCGGAAGGCAATCCGACCTCCGCCGGCGGCGTTTTCGATCGAAACACGAGTCGCGTATACGAGACGTAATTGATCAGCATGCCGGCCCCGGACCCGGCCGCAACCCCGAGGATCGGGTACTCGGCCGCCACCGGCACGGTCGCGACGATGAGCGCATAGCTCGAATAGTTAGCCAGGGCGCCGACCGCACTCGCGCCCATATACCCAGCCCATTGCCGATAGAGCGGCAGCGTCGTGGTCCGGTCGCGGTAGGTGAAACGACGATTCAACCACCAGGTCGAGGTCGCGCCGAGCGTGAATGACAGCACCCGCCCCGAATAGAGCCCGAGGCCCAAGAGGTGCAGCGCGACCCAGAGTCCGCTGGCGTCCACGGCGAAACCCGCGACGCCGACCAAGGCGAAGCGTCTAATTCGTTCGAACGATGTCGGCCACGGCATCGGGGGCGCTTCTCTGAGAGCGGCGGGGACTTCGGATCGGCACGCTAAGGTAGTGCAGCCGCTTTGCCTCGGCGCGGCCCAGCGTCACGCTCTGCATGATGATGCCGCAGGCCAGAGTCAGCAGCGCCGCGAGCATGAGCCCCGTGGCGAGCACGGCGGTTGGAAGGCGCGGCACGAATCCAGTCTCCAGGAACTCCGCGACCACCGGGATCCCGAGGAGCAGACTCGCCGCGCTCAAGGCCGCCGCCACCACCGAGAAGAATTCGAGCGGCTTCTCCTCCCGGAGAAGCCGTCCGATGGTGAACAAGATCCGCGCGCCATCGCGCCAGGTGTTGAGCTTGCTGGTCGACCCCTCGGGGCGATCGCCATAGCGCGTCGGCACCTCCGCGACCGGCAGCCGGAGTTGCAGCGCGTGCACGGTGAGTTCGGTCTCGATCTCGAACCCCCGCGAGAGCGCCGGGAAGGATTTCACGAATCGACGTGACAGGACTCGATAGCCCGTCAGCATGTCGCCGAAGGAGCGACCGAAGAGGCGGGCGACCGTCGCCGTGAGGAGCCGATTGCCCGTCCGATGCCCGGCCCGATAGGCGCTCGCCGTGGTCTCGACCCGCGCGGCGCTCACCATATCGAGCGCCTCGGCCCATAGCCTTGCGACGAGCAGCGGCGCCGCGGAGGCGTCGTACGTACCGTCGCCATCGACCATGAGGTAAATATCGGCTTCGACGTCGGCGAACATCCTGCGCACGACGTTGCCCTTGCCGGGCAGGAGCTCGCGGCGCGCGACGGCGCCGGCCGCGCGGGCGCGGGCGAAGGTATCGTCGCTCGAGTTGTTATCGTAGACGAAGATCACGGCATCGGGGAGCGCATGCCGGAAGTCCTGTACCACGCGTGCGACCGTGAGCGCCTCGTTCCGACACGGAATGAGCACCGCAATGACCGGTGAGGGACTGCCCGGCGACAGACTAGGCATACGAGCTCAGCGCCCCTTGAAGTCCTCGGGCACCAGCTGATGGCGGCCGAGGAGCTTGTAGAAATCGGTACGGTTGCGTTTGGCGAGGCGGGCCGCCTGACTCACGTTGCCGCCGGTGATCTGAAGAATCTGGGATAGGTAGCCGCGGGTGAACTCGTCGCGCGCGTCATCGAAGGAGGGTAGACGGCCAGGCGAGCCGCCGAGGGACTGCTGCACGAGTTCCACCGGAATGATCGGCGTCTGCGACAGCGCGACATTTTGGCGCACGACGTTGTGCAGCTGGCGGATGTTGCCGGGCCATTCGGCGGTCGCGAGAAATTCCACCGCCTCCGGAGCGTAGATCTTGCGCACGCCGGTGTCGCGCGCGATCTGCTGCAGGAAGTGCGCGACGAGTAACGGGATATCCTCGCGACGGCGATGCAGCGGCGGCATCTCGATGTGCACGACGTTCAGCCGGTAATAGAGATCCTCGCGAAACTGGCCGGCGGCCATGAGCTGTTGCAGGTCGCGGTGCGTCGCCGAGATCACGCGCACATTGACCGGCAGTCCGGCGGTGGTGCCTACGGGGCGCACGAGATTTTCCTGGAGGACCCGCAGCAGCGTCACCTGCAGCCGCATCGGCATATCGCCGATTTCATCGAGCAGCAGCGTGCCGCCGTCGGCCGATTGGAACAGGCCGGGCTGCGACTGGATGGCGCCCGGAAACGCGCCCTTCTCGTGTCCAAACAGCTCCGACTCGAGGAGGTTTTCCGCCATCGCGCTACAGTTGATCGCGACGAACGGCTTGTTACGTCGCGGACTCGCCTTGTGGATGGCGCGACCGAGGAGTTCTTTTCCGGTACCGCTTTCTCCCGTGACGAGCACCCGCGCGTCGGTGCCCGCGACCATGTGGGCCTGGGCGAGCTTCTCTTCCATGACGGAGCTGCGGGTGATGATCTCCGCGCGCCAGTCCTGGTCCGTGTCGGCGAACCCCGAGATGCGCAGCGCCTTTTGCACCTGGTCGAGCAGTTCCTGCTTCTCCACCGGCTTCGTGAGGAAACCGAACGCGCCCATCTGGGTCGCCTGCACCGCATCCGGAATCGTCCCGTGTGCGGTGAGGATGATGACTTTCAGTCCCGGCCAGCGGTTCTGCAGTTCCTTCAGCAGGCCGATACCGTCCATCTGATCCATGCGCAGATCGGTGACCACGAGATCCGGTCGGAACCGACTCGCGGCGCCGAGCGCGGCCACGCCGTTCTCCACCGGCTCGACTTCGTAGTTCTCGGCGCGCAGCCGAATGGTTAGCAGCCTCAGCAGTCCCGGATCGTCATCGACGACGAGGATTCGAGCCTTGCGTCGGCCACTGGGGGTCGCACGAGCCTGGGCGTGGATCATGGTCAGCGTCCTTCGTTCGGCGGTTGGCGGTCGTTGATGTTGCGCTCGATGTTGGCGATCGCGTCGAGTTTCGCTTGCGCGTCGTCGAGCTGCTTGCGCAGACGCGCGTTCTCGTCGATCTCGGCCTGAAGCCGCTTACCGCTGGTGGCGGCGCGCTCGCGGTCCGCCCGTTCGGCGTCGGCTCGGAGTCGATCGTTCTCGGCGGCGAGCTTCACTTCCGCGTCGACGCGTTGCGACTCGAGGAAGGCGAGCGCCCGTTCCGCCGGCAGCAGGAGCTCAGGCGTCGCGACCAGCTCGCGCAGCAGTCGCTGCGCCGCGAGCGGATTGGCGGCCGCATGGCCTCCGGTTGCGAGCGCCAGCGCATAGCGGAGCTCGTGGCTCGGCGTCGGCGCCTCGTCATAGTCACGCTTGATGCTGGCGAAGATTTCGGCCTGCTCCGCGGGACCGCCGCGCACCAGTCGTTGCAGCGTGTCGAGCAGGTTTGCGACGCTCGCGGCCTGCACCGCGCCGCGGTCGATGACGAGCGGTGCGCTCGTGTCCCGGTCCCGCGACGGCACGCCGCCGCAGGCGCTCAAGATCAAGGTGAGCACGACGGCCCCGCCGCGGCCGCGGCGTCGATCATGCGGCATGCGCTTGCCTCGAGCCGCTGGTGGTGAGCGCGCGCATCGGCATGCGGATGCGGAAGTGCGCGCCCGGGAACGCGCCATCGACGATCTCGATCGTGCCCTTGTGGGCACTCACGAACTCGAGCACGACCGACAGACCGATGCCGGTCCCCTTCACATGGCCGCCCGGCGCCTTGCCGGTGTAGAACGCGTCGAAGATCCGCCCGCGCTCTTCGGTCGGAATCCCGATGCCGGTGTCGGCAACGTCGAGCTGGAAGACGTCCTCGCCGGCGCCGCCATGCAGATAGATGGTTCCGCCCTTGGGCGAGTATTTGATGGCGTTAGACAAGAGGTTCTCGAGAATGAGGCGCAGCTTACCGCGGTCGGCGAACAGCGTGAGATCGGCGACCTTCACGTCGAGCCGCACGCGCTGCGCGAGCAAGGTGAGCTGCTGGCTCTCGAGGACTTGTTTGACGAGCGGACGCAGACGGAACTCGGTCGCCTCGAGACCGACACTCTCGGTCTGCCAGGCGCTGAAGGACAGAAGGTTCTCGATCATCCGCTGCAGCTTGAGGCCGTTCTCGCGCAGGATCCCGGTGACCTCGCGTTGTTCGCTCGCGAGTTCGCCGACCGCGCCGTCCATCAGCAGCTCGGTGCCTTCGCGAATGTTCGCCAGCGGAGTCTTGAGTTCATGCGACATGTGCCGCAGAAACCGGCTGCGCTCCTGGGCAAGTTCGAGCAGCCGTACCCGCAGCCACTCGAGCTGGCGACCGAGGCGCTCGAGGTCGAGTGGCCCGGTGACGCGGATCGGGTGGGTGAGGGTGCCACCGCCGAGTTCACTGATGGAGCGATCGATCTGCCGAATCGGCCGCGCCACGGCGAGCGTAAGCGCGAGGATGGTGATCAACGTGACCGGCACCAGGAGCGCGGACTCCCAGAAGAGTCGTCGCTGCGCGCGTTGAGTGCTCTCCTGAAGCGCGTTCATCTCGGCGTCGATCTGGGCGTTGCCCTGTTCGGCGAGCGCGCTGGCAATGACGCTCAGGCGGTCGAGCCGGGCGAGGATGGCGGTGAACCCTGGATTGCTGGCCGAGGTGGATGCCGCCCGCATCGCGAGTTCGAGTTCGGTCTGCGCGGCCGCGAATTCGCTCAAGTCCTCGCGGGCGGAGGCGGTGCTGAGCTCATGCTCGAGCAGCGTCCGGGTCGCCGTCAGCCGACGGTCGTTGTCCTCGAACGCTTCGAGGAGCTTCGGATCGCCGAGCACCTGATAGAGGCGCGTGGTGCGCTCGAGTGCCGAGAGCTGCGCAAACAGATCCTGGCTATAGCGCGTCGCTTGGACGCCTTCCAGAACGAGCTTTTGGCTCGATTCGCCGAGTCGTCGGATTTGGAACGAGGCATTGATGACGGCCACCAGCAGCGGGATCGCGATCAGGCCGAGCCCGAACAACATCAGGCCACTTAAGGATTTGGGTCGCGGCCAGCGCATCGGCCGATTCTAGCTCGATCCGCCGCGGCGCGCCCCGATCCGCCCCGGGCGCGCGCTACCAGGGATGGCGTTGCAGCGCCCGCTCCCAGGCGATCGAGTCGCGCACGATGGCATCGAGGTCGTCGTAATTCGGCTTCCAGCCGAGGAGGCTTCGGACGCGGTCGGCCTTCGACACGAGGCTCGCGGGGTCGCCGGGCCGCCGCCCCTCGAAGCGGGTCGCAAGCTTCATCCCGGCGACCCGCTCCACGCTCGCCAGCACCTCGCGGACGCTGAATCCATGGCCGTAGCCGACGTTGACCACCGTCGAAGCGCCATCCGCGCGCAGATAGTCGAGCGCGTCCAGGTGGGCGAGGGCGAGGTCGTCGACATGGATGTAATCGCGCACGCCGGTGCCATCGGGCGTGTCGTAATCGGTGCCATAGACGACGATGCCGGGACGCTTGCCGACCACCGCCTCGCTCGCCACCTTGATGAGGAGCGTGGCGTTAGGGGTCGACTGCCCGATCCGGCCGCGCGGATCCGACGCCGCGACGTTGAAATAACGCAGCGCGACGTACCGCATGTCGCTCGCCGCCGACAGATCGCGCAGGATCCACTCCGACATCAGCTTCGAGGTGCCGTAAGGATTGATGGGCGCGGTCGGCGTATCCTCCGAGGCGACGCCCCCCGGCGGTAAGCCGTATACCGCTGCGGTCGAGGAGAACACGAAGTGACGCACGCCCCCCTCGACGCAGGCCTCGAGCAGATTCCGGGTCCCGCAGGTGTTGTTGCGGTAGTACTTGAGCGGCTCGCGCACCGATTCTGGAACGATGGTGAACGCCGCGAAATGCAGCACCGTGTCGATGTCGTATTCGCGCAGTATCCGACCGACGAGGGCGCGATCGCCGACGTCGCCTTCGATGAGGAGGGTGTCGCCGGTCGCCTGGCGGAAGCCGCGCGACAGGTCATCGAGGATCACGAGTCGCTCGCCGCGCTCGCGCAGTTTGAGTGCGGTGTGGCTGCCGATATAACCGGCGCCGCCGGTGACCAGAATCGAACGTGGGCTCATGTCAGGATGATAACGAACTCATGACGATCTCGGTGACTGCGCAGCCCTTCGCCGCGCTCACGCCGGAGCTGGTGCTCGACGCCGCGGCGGCGGTGGGCATCGATGGCGACGGGCGACTGCTCGCGCTCAATAGCTACGAGAACCGCGTCTATCGGCTCGGCACCGCGGGGGCCGAGGCCTGGGTGCTCAAGTTCTACCGACCACGGCGCTGGAGCGATGCCCAGATCCGCGAGGAGCACGACTTCACCTTGAGCCTCGCCGAGCGCGAGCTCCCCGTGGCCGCGCCGCTCGCCATCGATACGGAAACGCTGTTCGAGCACCGCGGGTTCCGTTTCGCGGTATTTCCCTGTCTGCCCGGCCGCGCCCCGGAACTCGATTCCCCGGAGGCGCTCGCGCTCCTCGGCCGCACGCTCGCCCGGATCCATGCCGTAGGGGGCCTCGAGCGGTTCCAGGACCGCCCGGCGATCAGCATCGAGCGGCTCGGCCGGCGCGCCCGCGCCGATATCCTCGCGGGACGGTTCGTGCCGGACGCGCTGCGGGCGAGCTATGAATCGGCCTCGGCGCATCTGCTTGGCGTGATCGAGCGCGAATTCGAGTCGGTGGGCCCGGTGCCGATGATCCGGCTCCACGGCGACTGCCACCTCGGCAATATTCTGTGGAACGAGCGCGGTCCGGTATTCGTCGATCTCGACGACTGTGCCATGGGACCGCGGGTCCAGGACCTGTGGATGTTTCTCTCCGGCGATGCGGGCGAGCAGCAGTCCGCCTGGGAGCGGGTGATCTCGGGCTACGAGGACTTCGGCAATTTCGACTATCGAGAACTGCGCCTCATCGAGCCGCTGCGGGGATTGCGCATGCTCCACCACGCCGCCTGGATCGGCGGCCGCTGGCATGACCCGGCGTTTCCGCGCGCTTTTCCCTGGTTCGGGGAGCCGCGCTACTGGGAGTCGCATGTGGGCGATCTCCTGGATCAAATCGCCGCTATCGAGGACCCCCCGATCCTGCGCCGCTAGCGGGCGCAGGCGGCGGAGTGCGCTACCCGTGGCGGCGTTCACGGTCTCGCCGCTTAAGGGTTGGCCGCAGCGGCCGGCGGCGCGCAGAATGGGCGTTCGGGTCCCGGAGTCCGGGCTCGGCTATTTGCATCGGGGGCTCGATGGTGGATCTCGAGATGGTCGATCTGAAACCTGCGCGGCTGGCTTCCGCTCTGCTCCCCGCCCTGGCGCTCGCGGCCGTGGGGCTCGTGGCCTGCGACGGCAAGTCGGCGTCGGGGATCAGCGGCTTTTCCGGCAAAACTCCCACCGCGGCGGGTGCTTCCGGCGTGGCGCACCGGCCCGCGTCCTCGAACCCGGGCGCCGAAATGGTCAGTGCCGTGCCGGCAGGCAAGGGCAGCACCAGCCTCAACCTCAAATTTGACATTAAATCCCGGCCGAGCGTGGGCGAGCCGGTCGACATCGACGTCGACCTCACCCCCTCGAGCGAGTTCGATCGCCTCCAGGTGGTGTTCCGGGCCAATGAGGGTCTCGAGATTCGCTCCGGCGCCACCAGTCCCCCGGTCGACAAACCGCCCATCGATACCCCGCTGCATTTCACGCTGACGGTGGTTCCCCGCAGCGAGGGGATCTTCTCGATCTCGGCGGTCGTGCTCTCCGATTCCCCGGATGGCTCGATCTCGCGCACCTACGCGATTCCGGTCATCGCTGGAGCCGGGATTGCGGCGCCGGATGCCGCCAGCGATGCCGCGGGCGTTTCGGGCGCTTCGGGCGCCGACGCTGCTCGTCCCGCGTCCTGAGACACTCGATGTCCCACGGGGCAACCGGTGCCGGACGCGACGATACGACGACGGTGGCCGCCGAGTCGGTGACGGACGGCGTTTGGACGGGCGATCGCTCGCCGAGTCCCTACCATCAATTCCTCGCCGGTCAGATGCGGGCCGCGGGCTTCGATCCGGCGTCGGTCTCCGATTCGGCCGCGGAGTCGGTAAATAAGCCGACGCTGCGCGCGTTGCTCGATTCCATCAGTGCTTACTACCAAGTCCTCGATGAGGAGCGCCGCGGCGTGGTGCGCTCGATGCAGCTCATGTCCGACGCCGCCCAGTCGGTCTCGCGCGAGGCCGCCGAGCAGAGTTCCGGCCACCTGCAGCTGATCCTCGATCACATCACCGATGTACTCATCACGCTCGATGCCGACGGCCGGGTCCGAACCCTGAATCGTACCGGCGAGCGGGTGTTCGGCTACACCGAAGCGGAGGTCCTCGGTCGGCGCATCGACTCGCTGGTGCCGGGGCTCGCCGATTTCGGCTCGCTGCGGCGCGCGCTCGAAACTCGGGAGTTGCGCGAACTGCGCGCGCGACGCCGCGGTGGCACCGAGTTTCAGGCCGAACTCGCGGTCAGTGCCACGCGGGTCGAATACCGCGACGTGTATATCGTATGTCTGCGCGATGTGACCGATCGCCAGCGCGCCGAGCAGGCCGTGTTCGCCGAGAAAGAGCGCGCCCAGGTCACGCTCCAAGCGATCGGCGATGCGGTGATCGCGACCGATGCCGCCGGCGTCATCGAGTATCTGAACCCGGTCGCGGAACGGCTCACGGGCTGGAGCGCCGCGGACGCGCGCGGACGCGACATCGACTCGGTCCTCACCTTGCAGGACGACGTCAAGCGCGAGCCACTCGCGAATCCGGTACGGCTCTGTCTCGCCAATGGCGAGGCGGTCTCGCACGGCGATCACGCGCTGCTCATCGACCGGCGCGGTATGGAGATCGCGATCCAGGACTCGGCTTCGCCGATCCGCGATCGCAAGGGCGAGCTCATCGGTGCGGTGGTCGTCTTCCATGACGTCACGCGCGAGCGGCGTCTGAAGCGCGCGCTCGCCTACCAGGCGACCCACGACGCGCTGACCGGTCTCATCAATCGGCGCGAATTCGATAATCGACTGCAGCTCGCGCTCGAGCGTGCCGCGCGGGGCGAAGCGCGCCATGTGCTGATCTACCTCGACCTCGATCAGTTCAAAATCGTGAACGATACCTGCGGACACCCGGCCGGGGACCGCCTGATCCGCGAGATCACGAGCATCCTCCAGACGCGCGTGCGCGCGAGCGATGTGATCGCGCGCTTGGGCGGCGACGAGTTCGGCATCCTGCTCGAGGACTGCAGCGTCGAGCATGCGCTCACGATCGCCGAGAGCCTGCGCCAGGGGATCGCCGATCATCGCTTCGTGTGGGGCGCGCGCAGCCTCGGCGTCGGCGCGAGCATCGGCCTCGTCGAGATGGACGGGAGTACCGAGACCGTCGCGAGCGCCATGAGCGCCGCGGACATTGCCTGTTATGCCGCGAAGGACCAGGGACGCAACCGCGTGCAGCTCTACGACTCCGGACGCACCTCGGGCCGGCACCGCGAGATGTACTGGGTGAGTCGGGTGACCGAGGCGATCGAGGAGAACCGGTTCGTGCTGTTTGCGCAGCGCATGGCGGCGATCGCACGCCCGGAGGATTCGCCGCTCTTCTATGAGCTATCGGTGCGGCTCGTCGATGGCGACGGCAAGCTCGTCTTGCCCGGGGAGTTCGAACCCGCGGCGGAGCGCTACGATGTGATGTCCGCGATCGATCGTTGGGTGATGCGCCAGGCGGTGAGCGTGCTTGCGGCGCGTGCCGAGCGCGAGGAGCTGCTGCCGCTGCTCTCGATCGCCGTCTCGGGCAGCTCCCTCGTCGATCCGGGTTTCCTCGACGCGGTGCTGAGCCACCTCGGGGATCCGCGCGTCGCGCGGTCGCTGTGCTTCGAGCTCACCGAGACGGCCGCGGTCGCGAGTTTGCCGAACGCCATCTACTTCATGAAGGAGTTGAAGGCGCGCGGTTGCCGCTTCGCGCTCGATGATTTCGGCAGTGGCCTCTCCTCGTTCCGGTACCTGAAGACGTTGCCGGTGGATTTCGTGAAGATCGACGGCGAGTTCGTGGCCAACGTCGCGACGCAGCCGATCGATCGCAGCATGGTCGAAGCGATTACCCAAGTCGGCCGCGCGCTCGGCATTCGCACCATTGCCGAGCGAGTGGAGTCGTCCGAAGCGCTGCTCGAGCTCGAGCGGATCGGCGTCGACTTCGCACAGGGCGTGCATATCGGCGCAGCCATGCCGGCCACGGAGCTCTTCAGCGCGCAGCTCGTGTAGACTTCTCGGGCGTGCCGAGCCCTCCAGAGTCCGATCTTCGCCTCATTGCACCCGATGAGCCGCCTGCGTTCGAGATCTTCGGCCGCGGCGGACGCTATCCCGCGCTGCTCGTTTGTGATCACGGCGGTAATCGCGTCCCGCGCTCGCTCGGCGCGCTGCAGCTATCCAGCGCTGAGCTCAGCCGACACATTGCCTGGGACATTGGGGCCCGCGCACTCGCCGGTGACCTCGCTGAACGATTGGGGCTACGCGGCGTGGCAGCCAATTATTCGCGGCTGGTGATCGATTGCAATCGTATGCTCGAGGATCCGACCAGCATCCCGGAGGAGAGCGATGGGGTGCGGATTCCCGGCAATATCGGCCTTCCGCAGGCCGCGCGCGAGCGGCGGGAGCGGGAGTGCTTCTGGCCCTACCATGAAGCGATCGACGCCGAGTTCGAGCGGCTGCGCCACGATCGACCGACCGAACCTGACCGGGCGCCGGCGTTGCTCGCCATCCACAGTTTCACGCCCGCGCTGCGCGGCGTCGCGCGTCCCTGGCAGTGCGGCGTGCTCTCGGACCAGGATCTTAGAATCGCGACGCCCCTGCTTGGCGCATTGCGCGCCCGTGGCGACCTCGTCGTCGGCGACAACGAGCCTTACTCGGGACGCGATCCCGCCGGTTACACCAACGAGATCCACGCGCAGCAGCGCGGTTGGCCCGAGGTCTGCATCGAAGTGCGCCAGGACGAACTCGCCTCGGCCGTTGGCATCGCGCGCTGGGCCGAGATCCTGGCGCTCGCGCTCGAGCCGATACTGGGGGATCCCGCGCTGTATCAGGTGCGCCGGCCGGTGCGCCGGTGAGTCGCGACGCCGCGCGGCGCATCCTTGCCGAGGTGTTCGGCTACGCCGAGTTCCGCGGTGACCAGGCCGAGGTGGTCGAGCACGTCGCGGGCGGTGGCGATGCGCTGGTCCTCATGCCGACCGGTGGCGGCAAGTCGCTCTGCTTTCAGATTCCGGCGCTACTGCGTCCCGGCTTGGGCGTGGTGGTGTCGCCGCTCATCGCGCTGATGCAGGACCAGGTGGCGGCGCTGCGCGAGGCGGGCGTCCGGGCGGCGTGTTTGAACTCCGCGCTCAATTTCCGCGAAGCGCAGCAAGTCGAGCAAGCCGTGCGCGCGGGCGAACTGGATCTTCTGTACGTCGCGCCCGAGCGGCTGCTCACCGAGCGCTGTCTGGAGCTCCTCGATTCGGTGCCGCTCGCACTGTTCGCCATCGACGAGGCGCATTGTGTGTCGCAGTGGGGCCATGACTTCCGCCCCGAGTACATCCGGCTCTCGGTACTCGTCGCGCGTTACCCGTCGGTGCCGCGGGTGGCGTTGACGGCGACCGCGGATGCCGGCACGCGCGCCGAGATCGTCACGCGGCTAGGCCTCCGGGCGCCGCGGATCTTCGTCTCGAGCTTCGATCGACCCAACATCCGCTATCGCATCGCCGACAAGCTGAAGCCGCGCGACCAGTTACTCGCCTTCATTCGCGCGGAGCATCGCGGCGACTGCGGCATCGTCTACTGTCTCTCGCGCGCCTCGGTCGAGGAGACCGCGGCGTTCCTCGCCCGCCAGGGCGTACCGGCGCTCGCCTATCACGCTGGCATGGATGCCGCGACCCGCGAGGCGCACCAAACCCGCTTCCTGCGCGAAGACGGGCTCGTGATGGTGGCGACGATTGCCTTTGGGATGGGTATCGATAAGCCGGACGTGCGCTTCGTCGCGCATCTCGATCTGCCCAAGAGCATCGAGGGTTATTACCAGGAGACGGGCCGCGCCGGGCGCGACGGGCTGCCCGCGGATGCCTGGATGGTCTACGGCCTCGGCGATGTGGTGCAGCAGCGGCGCCTGATCGAGCTCTCCGAGGCGGCGAGCGAGTGGCGGCGGCTCGCGGCGACCAAACTCGACGCGGTACTCGGGCTCTGCGAGACCATCGAGTGTCGCCGGGTACGGCTGCTCGAATACTTCGGCGAAGCGTCCGCGCCCTGCGGCAACTGCGATAACTGTCTCGCGCCGCCCGAACGGTGGGACGCGACCGAACCCGCGCGCAAGCTCATGTCTTGTATCTATCGGTGCACCGATGCCAACGGTTATGGCTTCGGCGCCCAGCATGTCATCGACGTGCTCTGCGGCAAGCTCACACCCAAGGTGCGGGAGAACGGCCACGAGCGCCTGAGCACCTTTGGCCTCGGAGCCGCCGTCGGCGCTCGCGAATGGCGCTCGATTCTCCGTCAACTCGTCACGCTGCGGCTGGTTGAAGTCGATACCGCGCGCTTCAATGTACTGCGCCTGACGCAGGCGAGCCGCGCGGTGCTACGGGGTGAGCGACGCCTCGAGCTCCGGCGCGAACTCGCCTCGCCGGAGTTGCGCCGGGCGGGGAGGCGTCCCGTCGACGCGGAGCGCGCCGCGGAACTTGCGCCGGTCGCTCACCCGAGCGTGTTCGAGGCGCTGCGAGAATGGCGGCGCGAGGTCGCGCGCGAGCACGGCGTCCCGGCGTATACGGTGTTCCACGACAGTACCCTGCGCGAGATCGCGAACCTGCTTCCCGCGAGCGTCGAGGCGCTACAGGGGATTTCCGGCGTCGGCGCGGTCAAGCTCGAACGCTTCGGGCGCGGCCTTATCGAGGTGGTCGCCGCCGCGACGCAGCGGCTCGCGGGCTAGGTTTCGCGCGCCGCTTTGGCGGATACTAGCTGTCATCCTACGCAAGGAGTCCGACACCATGGTTCAGCCGCCTCGCAGCCGTCGTCGCTTCCTCTCGCATAGCGCCGCCGTCCTCGGTAGCGCCGCGTTCACTCCCTGGGGATTGGCGGCGCGCGCGTTCGCCAAGGACACCTCTGCGCCGGGGTCCGCGCCGCCGGCCGGGACTTCCGCGGCAGCGGCCGGGACACTGCGGATCGGTGGTGAGCTCGAGGTGAGCCGGCTCGGCTTCGGCGCGATGCGGCTTACGGGGGATGGCATCTGGGGCGAGCCCAAGGATCCGCGCGAAGCGCTTGCGGTCTTGCACAAAGCCCTCGATCTCGGCGTCAACTTCATCGACACCGCGGACGCTTACGGACCCGAGGTGAGCGAGCAGCTGATCGCCGAGGCGCTCTATCCCTATCCGCGCGGTTTGCTGATTGCGACCAAAGGCGGCCAGACTCGCCCCGGGCCGAATATCTGGGTCCAGGACGGGAGTCCCAAGCACCTGCGCGAGGCCTGTGAGGCGAGCCTGCGGCGCCTCAAGGTCGCCCGAATCGATCTCTACCAGATGCATTGGCCCGATCCGAAGGTCCCGTACGCCGACTCGATCGGCGAACTCGGCCGCCTCCAGAGCGAGGGGAAGATCCGCTTCATCGGCGTCTCGAACGTAAGCCCGGAGCAGCTCGCGACGGCGCGCTCGCTCGTCAACGTAGTCTCGGTCCAGAATCGCTACAACGTCGCCGATCGGAGTTCGGACCCGGTGCTCGAGATCTGCGCGCGCGAGCGAATTGCGTTCATTCCGTGGGGCCCGCTCGCGCAGCGCGCGCAGGCGAGCGCCGCCCCCGATCCGCATCTCGCGGCGCTCGAGACCGTCGCGCAGGCGCGCGGCATCGACACCAACCGCGCGGCGCTCGCCTGGCTCCTCGCCCGCTCGCCGGTGATGCTGCCGATCCCCGGCACCTCGCGCACCGACCACCTCGAGGACGACGTCGCCGCCGCCAGCATCAAACTGACCCCCGCGGAGATGACCGCGATCGGCTGATCCCTGGCGCATCGGCTGATCCCCGGCGCATCGGCTGATCCAGGCACAAGGAGGTGCCCCGCCGCCGCAGGTGGCGGCGCGTTCGGCAAACGTCACGCCGTTTGCCGAACGCACGCTGGGCCGGGCAGGAAGCCCGGATCCAGCGTCAATTAGTAATGCTAGATCACTCGCCCCGGGTTCAGGATCCCGCGCGGGTCGAGCGCGCTCTTGAGCGTGCGCATGACCTCGATCTCGGCGTCCGTGCGGCTGACCCCGAGCCAACCCCGCTTGTGGGTGCCGATGCCGTGTTCGGCGGAGACCGATCCGCCGAACCCGCGCAGCGCCTCGTAGACGATCTCATCGACGCGCGTGATGTCCTCCGCGCGCTTCAGACCGGCGAACAGATGCAGGTTGCCATCGCCCATGTGGCCAAAGGTTCCCATGCTGCGCACGACGCCAGCTCGAAAGGCGCGGTCCGTGACCTCCGAGACGTAGCGCTCCATCTTCTCGAGTGGCATCGAAACGTCGTAGGCGAAGCCCGGTTCGAGTCGATGCACGAGTTCCCCCGCGCTATCGCGGATCCGCCAGAGGCGGGCTGCATCCTCGAGCGAACCTGCGACCACGGCATCCGCCGCGTGGCCGGCCTCGAGCGCTTCGGCGACCGCGGCTTCCAGGCGCGCCGCGTCCGCGCCACCGGCCATCGATTCGATTTCGATCAGCGCATAGTGAGTGTGCGGGGCATCGAACGGCCGGCGCAGCGAATAGGTAGCGAGGGCGAGTTCGAAGTAATCCGACCACATCGCTTCGAAGGCGCACAGCGCGGCCCCCAGCCGCTGCCGCGCTGAAGCCAGCATCGCCGCGAGGTCCGCAAACGAGTCGAAGGCGACCAGCACGGTTGCATGCTCGGGCGCGCGCGGAAAGAGCCGCAGCACCGCACGCGTCACCACCCCGAGCGTGCCCTCGGTGCCGATGAAGAGTTGTTTCAGGTCGTA
>Ga0116226_10002830_pt1 | contig 15214 bp, 16 predicted proteins | sample S1TSphfallax_FD_89692 | JGI IMG/M metagenome (GOLD analysis project Ga0116226, IMG submission 89692) | Host-associated microbial communities from peat moss isolated from Minnesota, USA - S1T2_Fa - Sphagnum fallax MG | ecosystem: Host-associated > Plants > Peat moss > Unclassified | place: USA...
GAGGGCTCGCATCTGCGGAGTCATCGACGCAGCAGTGCCCGCGCATATTCGACGCCATCGACATGACTCTCTATGCAGAGGTGGATCCGCCAGCCGCCGCCCCGGTCGCGCAGCCCGAGGACCACGCGGACGGTCGAGGCGATCGGGCCCGATAGCAAGCTCGCGGCGTCGCTGAGCGTCGCCTTCCAGCGCTGCGTATAGGTGACGAGCGCGGCCTGCGCGCTCAGTCGGTGGACGTGAAAGCCCCAGCAGCGCGTCTCGAGGTCGCGCATCACGGAATTCGAATGCGACCAATAGCGATCGATTGCCGGCCAGCCGACGAATGCCTGGGACGCCTCCTCAGGGCGCAGAATCGGCTGCGCTTCTTCGGCGTCCCACAGCGCTCGCTTGGCATCGAAGCGCTTGCCCTTGGAGAGCGAAACGTAGTGTTCGACGAAGGCGATGACCGATTCATCGGTCGCAATCGCTTTGGCGGGCGTGCTCATAGAAGCGCCTCCCGCTGATAGGCCGCCAGCATGCCGAGCAGTGCAGCGGGAGCCGCTTCGCCCAGGTGTCGAAGCCGTAACTCGGGCCCGGCGTCGAGCACCATGGTGAGTGTGAGCGCGCGCGTTTCGATCTCGGCCCGATGCTCGAGATCGACCTCCACCTCGGCCGCGAGCAGCACGTGATATCCGGTTGGCCACTGCGCGAGCAAAGTCCAACGGTCCTCGACCCAGCGATACTCCGAGCGGCGCTCGTGCCAGTGGCGATCGATCGCCGCGCGCTCGCTCAACACTTCGAGCCGATCGAAGGGGAGGAACGTGAGCGGTCCGCAATCCCAGACGGTAGCGGCCGCGTTCCGCCAGAGTTCGCGCCACGCGCATCGGGCGCGATCGAGTGTAGCGGGGGCGGCCATGGCCGCCGACTATACCCGCGGTTCGTCGCCGATGGCGTCCGGCTCAGCGGTGTCCGCCGCCGCCGCCGCCACCGCCGTGGCCTCCACCACCGCCACCGCCACCGCCACCGCCATGACCACCGCCACCGCCGCGGGCACCGCTCGGAATCGAAGGCGCACCGCCGCCGTGGCCGCCAGGCCCTCCGCCCGGCACCCCGCCGCCGCGGCCGCCATCGCGAAAGCCGCGGCCCGGGGGACCCACCCAATAGCCACCGTCCCAGCCGCCATAGCCGTAACCGTAGGGCTCGTAGTAATCGGGGTAGTAGCCGACGCTGCCGTCATAGCCCACGCCCGCGACACAGGACCAGAGCCCGAGCGTTGCGGACAAGGCAATACCGCCCATCAGCAGTCGACCGGTAACACGGCTCACTTCGGCTCCTCCCGGCTATCGCCGAGTGACCATTCCATCACGCCGAAGGGAGCGCCCCAGGGATCGGCGAGCACGGCAAGGTTGCCGCCATGCCGATCGACGTGAGGTTGAACCAGTACACGGCCGCCGAGTGCGAGCGCCTTATTGGCGGACTCGGTCGCACTCTCCACCCTCAGGAAATCGAGCCAGTGCGGATGTCGCCGGACGGAATCGGTAGGTAGCTGGTTGAGGCCGACGCGGGCGAAATCCTCGGTGGAGAGGATCACATGACGCAGGCCGTCATTACTCGACAGGTCGAAAACGTCATAACCGAAGACGCCACGATAAAATTCCGCGTCCTTGTCGGGGTTCTTCACGAGCACCGAACTCCAGATCCATTCGCCTGGCTCGGCCAGGAAGTCCGGTGTGTCGCCGCCGGCGGTGGTGATCACGCCAAACACCGCGCCCTGCGGATCGGCGAGCACGGCTTCACGCCCGCGATCCGACCAGTCGTGCGGCGGTACCAATACCTTGCCGCCGTCGCGAAGCGTGGCGTCACGGGTTGCATCGACGTCGGCGGTCGCGACGAAGGTTAGCCAGGCCGACTGGCGGTGCTCGCCGGGTCGGAGCGGTCGCTCGGCGAGATCGCCGACCGGCTGATCATCGAGGAGCGCCAGGGCGTAACGGTGACCGTTCGAATTCCCCGCTTTGAACGTCCAGCCAAAGAGTTCGCCGTAGAAGCGCTCCGCGCCCGCGAGATCCGGCGTGACGAGTTCAGCCCAAACCACTTTGCCTGCGTGCCGCGGAGGAGTCTGGGCAACGCAGAGCCCAGACGCGAACAACGATAGGACTGCGGTGGCCAATAAAGGGGATCGAATCATGGATGGACGACTCCAAGTAGGGCTCTCAACGTACAGCTCCCCCGGGTGAAGCTCGGTGCGGCGGCGCACTAACTGCCCGGCGGCTCGTTCCAGAGACGAATCACGGGCTCACCGCGGTGGTGGTCGAAGCCCAGAACGCTGAGACTCGCCGTGCCCAGGAATAGTAGTCCGCCCATCGCGGGCGGTTGTCCTAACCAGCGCGCAGCGAGCATGCGCAGGAAATGGCCGCTCGAGAACAAGAGCGCATCGCCGTCCATCGCGCGCAGCCGCGCGACCACTCGGTCCGCTCTGCGCGCGACGTCGGCTACGGACTCACCCGCCGGACAGCCATCGTGAAAGATGTTCCAACCCGGTCGCTGCGCCAGGATTTCCGCGGTGCGCAGGCCCTCGTAGTCGCCGTAGTCCCACTCGAGGAGGTCGGTGTCCACAGCAGCGACTTCGCCGAACCCGGCGAGTTCACAGCTGCGCCGGGCGCGCTGCAAAGGACTCGTGAGGACGAGCGCGAATGGCCCGCGGGGCAGCCGGTCAGCGAGCAGCCTGGCTTCGCGCTCGCCTTGCTCGGTGAGCGGGAGATCGGTCATGCCGGTGTGTTGGCCGGAGCGGCTCCACTCGGTCTCTCCATGCCGCGCCAAATAAATGCGTGGCAGGTCCCCGACGCTCACGAGTCGGGCGCCCCGACGAGATCGGCCGACAGGACGAAGCCGCTGCGACGGATGGAATCGACGATTCGACGGCAAAGATAGTTCGGGCCCGGACCGGTGAGTTCGAGATCGACCACCGAGGGATCGGAGCCATCGCCATGCCGATGAACCCGGAGGGTGTAACCGGCGTTAGCGCCTAACAGCGAACTCAGGAAAGCCGGGTCGCGTGGGTTCTCCACGTCGGGCGTGAGGTGCACGGCGAGCCGCAGATCGCAGGGCAGCGGCGGATCGCAGCGTCCAACGCTCGAAATGGCTAGCATCCAGAGCGTTACCGCGACGACCGCCGCCGTCCGCCGCAGCTCAGCCGCGCTCGCGTGCTCCGCGACCGTTCGTCGAAGTCCAATAACCCGCGCTGCGGTAGTGGTCATAGATGCCGATCTCATGTTCGCGATCGATCGTGGTGGCGGGATCGTAGGCCGGAGCGGCCTGGATTTCAGCCCGGGTGAGCGTGGCGTAGACCGAGCGCTCCTCCCAGCTTACTTCGTGGATCCATTGCGGTGAAATCAGGACCTCGTGGCCGAGCCACCAGTTGCTCGTATTGACGATGAGGAAGCGGATCGCCCAAGTCTCCTGCTCGACCAGAAAACCCTGCACGTGTCCCAGGTCGCCGTCCGCTGCATGGATGTGATAACCCTCGACCTCCTTGCACGAGCGCAGATGCACATCCTGGCCCGCCTTGTCGGCGTCGAGCGCGTCCGGGTGACGCGTCGCGACGACGCCGGCCGGACCGGGCATCAGAAGACCCGGATAGAGACCGCCGCCCCAAAGTCCGACGCCCCCCCAGTAGTAGGGGTAGCCGTAGTAACCGAGGTACTGGGTCTCGTGCTGTCGCGACACGGGTTTGCGCGTGTCGATGGTCGGGCTCTTCTCGATCTGGTCGCGCGTCAGGGAGACCGGAAGGACACGGTCCGCGGCCTGCGGCGCACCGATCGCGATCGGGGAGATGAGGACCTCGCGGCCTGAGAGCCAGGAGCCGGTGTCGGCGACGAGGTAACGAATGACCCAAGCCTCGTCGTCGAAATAGAAATCCTCGGCATGGCCGACGTTTCCATCCGAGGCGGCGATGGTGTATTTGGACAGTTCGTGAGTGTTACGCAGCATGATGGGACTCGCTCCTGCTTGGGGACCGACCGGTGGATGGAAGCCGCGTATTCGACCATTCCTCCAGGGGGTGGTCGGTGCGCTGGCGTACTCCGGACTACAGGTACGGCAGCATGAGACGTGCCGCGCTGTCGCGAAGCACCCGGGGTAGGGTCCGGAGGCGCAGCGCGGCCTCGGTAAGCGGGGTCGAGCAACGGGTATCGATGAGCGCATCCACGGCCGCGACCACGCTCGAGTCAAAGATCTCGAGGTCGATCTCGAAATTCAACCTGAAACTTCGCATGTCCCAGTTTGCGCTGCCGACGAGACACCACTCCCCATCCACGGTCATGAGCTTGGAGTGATTGAACGGGGGTTCATGCAGGTACACGCGGCAGCCGGCGCTCAGTAGCGGAGCGAGCTGGACCCGTGACGCCCAGTCGACCGTCGGGTGATTGCTATGCACCGGGATGAGTAATTCCACCTCGACGCCGCGCAGCGCGGCGAGCGCGAGTGCCGTAATCAGCCGGTCGTCGGGGAGGAAGTATGGCGTCATGATGCGCACCGACCGCCGCGCGCAACCCACGGCCTCCAGGATGAGGAGCTCGATCTTCTCCAGGTCTTGATCGGGGCCGGACGTCACCACCCGGGCGGTGCTCTGACCGGAGGGGATGAGATCGGGAAACCAAGCCTCGCCCCGCAGCGCCTCACCGGTGGTAAAGAACCAGTCCTCGGCAAACACCTCGAGGATCTGGGCTACGACCGGCCCTTCGACCCGGAAATGGGTGTCGCTGACCGGCTCCTTCGGCTTCAGACGCAGCAGGTTCTCAGCGCCGATGTTGAGGCCGCCCGTGAACGCAATGCGGCCATCGAGAACCAGGATCTTCTTGTGGCAGCGGAGGTTCAGAAAGGGCATTCGCCACGGGAGCGAGGAGTGCATGAAGCGTGCGGCGCGAACGCCGCCGCGGTGCAGCGCCCGATGGGTACCCGAGTAGAAATAACCGCCGCCAATCCCATCGACGAGTACCCGTACTTCGACTCCACGCTGCCGGGCGCGGATGAGCGCCTCGATGAAAGGGCGACCCGCCACATCGTCCCGGAAAATATAGCTCGCGAGCGCAACGCTCTGAGCGGCGGCGTCGATGGCCGCCACCATCGCCGGATAGCCTTCGTCGCCATTGCGCAGGATGGAAATCTCATTACCGTTTTCGGTGCTTCGACGGGTGATCCGCCGGCCGGCGCGCTCGAGGGGCGCCAGCGCATCCTCGCCCCGGGAGTGCCGCGCGAGGGCGGCCTCGGGTCGCATCGGGCGTAGGCCCCGGACGCTCAGTGCCCGCCGGCGGACCCGGTTGATGCCGAGCAGCAGATAGAGGACGCTGCCAAGCAGGGGCGCCAGCCATGCCAGGCCGATCCAGCCCGTGGCGGAACTCGCATCGCGCTTGGTGAGAAGGACGTGCAGACTCACGCCTAGCGCGAGCAAGACATGAAGCCCGGTGATGAGCACCGGGTCGAGCGTGTTCAAACGAGAACTCTAAGGGGTAAATGCATGGGACTGTCGGACGGACTGCTCGGTGGGACGGTCGGGGCGGGAATGGTATCCCTCGTCGCCAAGTTCATCGACCAGCGCGGGGTCGTGCCGCCCGGGTGATCCCGGCCGGGCTGCACTGTTGCTAATTGGCAACAAAGGTAGCTTTGTTGTTAATTTATCCGATCCGCGCCCGCGAAAGACCTGCAAATCCATTGCACGCGGGTTAGGGATCGCGTAGAAAAGAAAAAAAAGCAACAGCAGGACGCCGGCATGTTTCGTCGTCTGGTCGTTGCATTCAGAACGCGTCAGAAGGGAGTTCAAGGCATGTCCACTCGTGTGCACTGGTTGATCGGGTCCGCCATCGGGGCGATCGGGGTTGCGCCGGCGGGTTGGGCGCAATCGGCAGCTGAAACCGCGTCGTTGGCGCAGGGTCCTGCCGCGCTCGAAGAAGTCGTGGTCAGTGCCAGAAAGACTGACGAGAAGATCGAGGACGTGCCGCTCGCCATCCGCTCTTTCGACTTCGACGCGCTCTCTAAAACAGGCCAGGCCGGGCTGATGGACATCGCGGAGCTCACTCCGGGTTTCCTTTTCGAAACCTTTTCGTCGACTTTCGACTCCTCACCGACGATCCGCGGTCTTGCGCAGTTCGACGTCACGACACCTCAGGCTAACGCGCCGACGTTCATTGACGGCGTCTACGTGCCGCGTGATTACTCGATCGATCTCGGGATAGCGGATGTCAGCCGGATCGAGATCGTGAAAGGGCCGCAGAGCGCGCTCTATGGCGCCAACGCCTTCGCGGGTCTCATCAGCTACACGCTCGCGCCGCCACCGAAGAAGCCCGAGGCGGACGTGACCGTGGTCGCCGGGAATGCCGGCCGCATCGATACCAAGCTCTCAGCTGGCGATTCGTTCTTCGATGACGTCATCGCGTTTCGGGCTAACTATGCCTCGAGTAAGTACGACGGCACCTGGGGTAATAGTTATCCCTCGAATGAGTACGGCCAGAATCTGCATGTCGGCGGACATGACAACCAGACCTATGGCGGCCAGGTCCGGTTCACGCCGATTCAGTCGCTCGAAGTGAACCTCGATTACTTCCACCTCGATCGCAACGAGACCATCAAGCCGACTTACAACATAGTCCAGGCCAGCAGCTTTCTTTCAAGCGACCCGGAAGTGAAGTACAACTGCGGGCTGCTGCTGTGCGGAACGTTGTCGACGAATCCTCTGGCTTACGCTTCCGCCTTCTCAACACGTCTGCCGGGCATCGTGCAGCCGGATCTCCCCGGGTTTACCTCCGGCACGGATTTCTACAGTGCCCGCCTCCGTTATGACCTGACGGATGAACTGCACCTGAACTACACCTATGGCTGGGTCGGTGCATATGCCACTGAGATCACGGATCCAACCGATGATCCGGTCACGCCTAGTCTCGGCATCAACCTGAGCGCGCTCGCCACGGGTAACTTCGTGCTCGGCAATTTCGTCAGCATTCAGAAGGAAGGCGGCACCAACCAGATCGGCAGCCATGAAATTCGGCTCGATTGGGATCATGGGCCGATCAAGGCGCTCGTTGGCTTCTATTCATCCCGCGACACCGATCGCTATGAATTCGCTCTAGGTTCGGTGGCGCCGCTCGCCACGGTCACCGGAACCGCGCCGACCCAGCCTTTCAACCTCACCGCATTTCCTTTCCTGCTCGAGGCCAAAACCCTCGTCACGGACACGACGGCTGAATTCGCGCGCTTCAGCTACGATTTCCTGGACGCCAAGGCCAACGTCGCGGCAGAAGTGCGCCACAGCAAGGAGGACGTGACCCAGACCTATACCGGCGTCCAGAATACGACCTTCAACGACACCACGCCGCGGTTCACGGCTAGCTACAAGCTCGCCGACACGAACCTTCTTTATCTGTCTGCTGCCCAGGGCGTGAAGGACGGCGGTTTCAATCCGCCGAGCGAGAGCGGCTATCCGCTGCCTATTTCGGAGCAAACCTTTGCCCCGGAGAAGAACTGGACCTACGAGCTTGGTACCAAGAGCAAGTTCTTCGATGGGCGCGCGATCATCAATGCGGACGTGTTCCTGGTGAAATGGAGCGCACTGCAGATTCAAACCGCAGCGACGTTCCCACCCGGCGAGGTGCCTCCTAATACGCCGATCGTGGTTATCACCCAAAACTACGGCAATGCGACCTCGAAGGGCTTCGAATCAGACGGCCTCTTCGAAGCGACCCATAACCTCGATCTCACTTACTCCCTCGCGCTCATCGACGCAACCTTCAATAGTGGCGACGTCTCGGGCCGGTTCGAAGCCGATGGCGTGTGCGTGTACAACGGCGTGACCTATTGCCCATCGAGCGGGAACATTGGTGGTAAGCAGCTGCCGAGAACGTCCAAGGTACAGGCCTCGGGCGGCGCCACGTGGAAGGCGCCCATCACGACGGACATAAGCTATGCCCTGCACGGTGAGTTCACCTACCAGTCCAATCAGCAGGTGGAGGAGATGAACCTCGCACAGATCCCCTCGCGTCTTCTTTTCAATGCGAACGCAAGCCTGAAGGGCGACACTTGGGACGTCACGCTTTGGGGCCGGAACATCTTCGACAAGAAGTACGTCGCGGACTCGTTCTTCATTCTCCAGTCCGGCGAAGCGAGCTATTCCGCCAGTCTGGGTGAGCTTGCTACCTACGGAGTAACGTTCAGCCTCCACTATCGTTGAGATCGTGCCCGACACAGAGCACGACCGCGCCGCCCGCGCTGGGGCCAGAAGGATCGATCGCGATCGCAGCTCCCTGACGCCAGGCTAGGAATCCCCCTTCCTTCAGCGTCAGGGACTTCTCGTCGGCGCCTGCGCGCACGTCGACGTTGAGATCGCCGGAGATCAGCAGTAACCACTGCCACCGCGACGCTGTAACGGGGGGGGGCGCGGCAGCGGACGAGAGCGGCAAGTCCGGCGGGACGTTGACGAGTCGCGCCGCGGGGCAGGTAGGCGTCTCGGCCCCGAGTTCCCGAACCTTCCAACCTTCGATGGACGCATGCGCAGTCCAGGGCCGATCTTCGGCGTGGAAGCAGATCGGCTGGCGTAGCTCCGCGGGGGTGACGGGCGTATCCGGGGCGACGGTGATGGTCTCGGTGTCGGCGCCCGGTTCAAAGAGTTCGGTGCCGAAGCCATCGGTCCATTGAACGATGCCGTAGCCGGTCTCGGGGACGCTTCCGGGCACGATGCCGTGCAGGGTATGGGGCGGGTTCTCGAGATAGTGATGTCGGCGAAGCCGCGTGAGTGCGCCTTCACGGGTGGCATCGATCCAGTGCCAGATCGGGTAGTCACCCGCGAGGATGTAGTGACGCTCCGTGACGGAGCGGTGATAGTGGCGGTGAACGCCATGCTCGAGAAGCGATTGCACGTTGCTCGAGAACCCGGCCGGACCGTACACGATCCGCGCGAATCCGGGCGAATCCGATACCTCGAGCAGCGTACGGCGACCCATGCCGGGATTACCCGGAACTTCCTCGAGCGGCATGGTGGCGGTGTCGAGCGTAAACCATGTAGCGGGCGCGGGAGTATTCATGCGGTCGATTGTGTACACGCTGCTTCCAGCAAGGCAACATGATGGCCGTGGCGAATTCCATTCCTCGATGGCGAGTGCTCGCGACGTTCTGCGTCGCATTCGCGATCATGGTGGCCAATAACGGCTTCCCCTTGGGGGGCCTCACGATCTTCGATACCTACATGCTGCGGGAGACGGGCGCCAGCATCGGAGGCCTGCGGGTGCGCGATACCATTACGGTGGTCGTGCTCGGCCTCTCGGTTCCGTTTGCCGGTTACGTCATCGATCGTTTCGCCGTGAAGCCCGTGATTCTGGTGGGGCTGACCCTAATGGCTGTCGGTCTGCTCGCCTATCCCTATGTGGGGAGCCTGTGGCAGATCTATGGCTTGCATGTGCTGCTCGGGCTCTCCGAGGCGACCTGCGGAGTAGTGAGCTGCGTCTACCTCATCTCCAATCTCACCGATCGATTCCGCGGGCCCGCGCTCGCCACCCTGATCGCGGGCTCGAGCCTCGGCAACGCCATCGTGCCGCAGTTCAATGCCTGGCTACTGACCTTCCTCCCCTGGCGCGAGGCCGTATCGGTCGGCGGCTGGATTGCCGTGCTGCTCGTGCCGCTGGTGCTGATCTTCGTCTATGAGCCCCGGGCGCAGCGCGAGATTGCCCCGGCCGCGCCCACCCCGGGCGTGACCCCGAGCCGCGATTCGAGCCTGGGGAGGACGCTGCGGTCCCGCAATTTTCTGTTGCTCGGGCTGATCGCCGCCCTGACCGTGTTCTCGGTACTCGTGCTGGCAACCAACCTCGCACTCGCTTTTCCGGGACAAGGCCCGAAGCTGCTCTTCGCGTTGTTCGGCACCGCGGTCGTCGCGCAAGTGCTGGCCGGTTTCGCCGCTTACCGCTGGCCAGCGGGTCGAGTGCATGCGGTGTTGCTCACGCTGTTGGTTGCGGGCTCGGTCTCGGTCGCAGTCGGACCAGGCGCCTGGCTCACCGCCGGAGTCGCGCTGTTCGGGTTTGGGTGGGGCGGCAACAGCGCCATGCTCCAAGTCCGGCCTACGGTGCTGTTCGCGGGCCCCGCTTTGGGGCGCACGCTCGCCGTACTCGCGGTCTTCGAGACCCTCGGCGGCGGCCTCGGGCCCACGGTGGCGGGCGTTCTGCGCGACCTGGCCGGAAACTACTCGCTCGCGTTTGAGCTCAGCATCGCGCTCACCGGGCTCGCGTTCTTGTTGTCGCTCGCGTTCAGTAACGCCCGCCAGCCGCGCGTCGTGCCTTCGTGAGATGACGCAGCTCCGGGGGCAGGTCCGGCGCGTACGGCGCCTCGAATTGAAACGGTAGCGGCGCGTGGAAGCGGACGGTCTGCTCACCGTCGCGGAAGCGCAGCAGGGCGAGTCCTCCCTGACGTGAGCCGAAGGGCCCGTGCAACATTCCGGCCGGGCGCCAAAAATACGCTCCGGGAGACATCACACCCTGGGGGCCGGTGATGTCGCCGGCCAGCATGAACATTTCCTCGGCGCAGGTGTGGGTCTCGCGCGCGAGCTGGTCTCCTCGGGGCGCCACCTGCGGCGAGACATTCAGCAGCCAGGTGCGATGCAGCCCGGAATGGGCGTCGGCATACAGCGCCTTGCGCGCGAGGCGCATGTAGCGAATCTCGGGGAGCACACCGGAATCGTCCCAAGGGATCGAGGGGGCGTCGATGAACACGGGCTCGACGGATTCCGTGATGAGGGGTGGGGGGCGGTCGGCCCCGGCGGTGACCGGCATGCCTCCGTTCCGCTCCCCCTCCAACGTCGCCTCGGGTGCCAGTCGATTGAGGAAGACGAGCACCACCGCGCCGCGTCGGCTGCGCCAGGCGAACGGTGTTGCCGGCGGCAACCGGCCATAGGAGTCGCGGCGCAGGAGTTCGGTCCCGAGTTCGAGATCCCCGTCGAGCACATAAAGCTCCTCCTGGAACGGGCTCTCGACCATGGCGCGCCAGTGCGGCGGGATCCGCAGCAGCGCGCTCGACTCGCCCGTCGCGGCGTTAAAACTCAGTCGCTTCCAACGGAGTTCCTCGCGTCCCGGCAGACCGCAGTCTCCGCTCCAGGGCAGGGCCTGGGCGAACAGGAACTCGATATGGGGTCGGCCCATGGGCGTGCCTTTAGATGCATAATCGGGAGAATCTCGGGAGGGGATGGACAACATGCAGCCATCATTGCACAGCCTGAAGGCGTCGCGCTCATGAGCACCATCGCCGCCGATACCATGGTCCCCATCCGCTGGCGTGACGCGTTCGGGGCGCGTCCGAGTCTGTTCGTCTGCTGCATGATCGTGTGGACTTTGACGAACCTCGACCAGTCGCTCTTTGCCTACGCCATTCCCGGCATCCTCGAGGAATTCCACCAACCGCTGAGCGTGGCAGGGATCGTGCTGACGGTGGCTTTCGTGTTCGCGCCGATCGTGATCGTGTTCGCGGGGATGGCGGCGGATCGCTACGGGCGGGCGACCATGCTGTGGGTATTGCTCGCCAGTTCCGCCTTGTTCGTCGGCCTGCAGGGCGCGGCCACGGGGATCGTGAGTCTCACCATCTTCCGGGCGCTCGGCTTTGGTTTGAGCGGTAGTCTCTCGCCGATCACGAACGCCATGACGATCGAGAACGCGGCGCCGCGGCTTAGGGGCGTTGCGATGGGCGTTCTGCAGTGCGGTTATCCGATAGGCTGGTTCATCGCCGCGATGATCGTAGCCCCGATGCTGAGTCATTACAGCTGGCGAGCCGCCTGCTACGCCGCGTTCGGCGTCATCCCGATCGCGCTCGTGATCGCGTTCATCGTGCGGGGAGATCGGCCCCGCGCGGTTGCGACGTCCGTGAAGGCCGCAACGGGTGTGATGGAGGGCGCGCCGCGCTCGGCGGCGCTGCGACGGCTGTTCGCGCCTGACCTGCGCTGGAAGACGGCGGCGTCGTTTTCGATGTTTCTGACCTTTGGCGGCGCCTATGCGGGCTCGGCGTTCTTCTTTCCTACCTACTTCGTGCAGGCGCGGCATTACACCCCGTCGGTCGCCGCCTCGATCGTCGGAATCTCGAACGCCGTTGCCATCATCGGGTATCTCTCGGCGGCGTTCGTGGGCGAATTCCTGATAACCCGGCGGAACGTGTTCTCGATCTGGTGTTTCGGAGGGGCGGTCGCGCTCTGCGGCCTGCTCTGGGCCTCGGGCAGTATGGTGAGCGATGTCGTCTGGTACTCGGCCATGGCGATTCTCTTCTTCGGTACCCAGGCGGTGGTCGCGACCTTCATCGGCGAGGTGTTTCCGGCCGACATCCGCACCACCGCGCTCGCCTTCTGTGGCTCGGCGCCCCTCACGCTCGGGTTTGCGATCTTCCCGTCGGTGGTGCCCGCGGTGATCGCCGCGGTAGGTTGGGCCTGGGGGTTGACGCTCGTGGTGATCCCGCTGTTGGTGGCCTCCGCGCTGATCGCCCAGCTGCTGCCGAACATCAAGTCCGGGTCCGCCACGACGTGAGTGATCGGAGCCGTGTCGTCCTGGTGACCGGCGCCGCCGGGGTCATCGGGGCAGAGATCTGCCGCGCGTTCGCCGGTGCCGGCGCCGCGGTGATCGCCGCAGACCTGCGCGATGATGCGACGGCGGCGCTCGCGCGGGAGCTCGGGCCCCGCGCGATGGCGCTGCATCTCGATGTGACATCGCCTGCGGATTGGGATCGCGCCCGGGAGCGGGTGCTCGAGCGCTACGGCCGGCTCGACGTGCTCGTCAACAACGCGGGGACGCTGAAACCCGCGACGATCGAAGAGGCGACCCTCGAGGACTGGCGGCACGCCATGAGCGTCAACGCCGACGGCAGCTTCCTCGGCTGTAAGTTCGGCGTGGCCCTCATGAAGGAATCCGGCGGCGCGATCGTGAATTTCGCTTCGGTGCTCGCGATCCGCGGACGCTCGACCCATCCCGCTTACGGCGCCTCCAAGGCGGCGGTCAGACTGCTGACGCGGTCGGTCGCGCGGCATTGCGGTGAGAAGGGCTATCCGATTCGCGTCAATGTCATTCTGCCGGGCGCGATCGATAGCGAGATGGTCAGATTGAACGTCCCTCCCGGGGGATCCGAGGCCGACTACCTCGAGTCGCTGCGTGCCGCGCATCCGATCGGCCGCCTCGGCACCGCCGCCGACATCGCCGCCGCGGTGCTGTTCGCCGCCTCGGACCAGTCCTCCTTCATGACCGGCTCCGATCTCGTCATCGATGGTGGAAGCTCGAGTTAGGGATGATGAACACACCCTCGCCGCAAATCCTCACGTTGAGCTGTCCCGATCGGGTCGGGGTGGTCGCGACCGTGACTCAGTGTCTGGCCGCGCGCGGCGCGAATATCCTCGAGGCGCAGCATTTCCGCGATCCGGTGTCGGGCCGGTCCGTGATGCGTATCGTGTTCGATCCACCGGCCGGATTCGAGACGGCGGAGTTCCGACGCGCCTTCGAGGCGTCGACCTTGCCGCTCGGGCTCGAGTGGACGCTCCGGGATTCCGCGGAGCGTCTGCGGGTGGTCGTGGCGGTGTCGCGCCAGGGACATTGTCTGAACAGTCTTCTGCATCGCTGGAGTACGGGGACGCTACCCATCGCCGTCGCGGCGATCGTCTCGAACTACGAGGATCAGCGGCGGCTCGCCGAATGGCATGGCATTCCATTTCACTACCTGCCGATCGTCGGCGGGGATAAGCCTGGCCAGGAGCGGGCGCTCCGCGGGCTCTTCGAGCAGTACGGCGGCGAGCTACTCGTGCTCGCGCGCTATATGCAGATCCTCTCGAGCGTCACCTGCGCGGCGCTCGCGGGACGCGCGATCAATATCCACCACTCTTTCCTGCCCGGCTTCAAAGGCGCGAAACCTTATCATCAGGCCTACGAGCGCGGCGTGAAGCTCATCGGCGCCACGGCGCACTATGTGACGGACGATCTCGATGAGGGTCCGATCATCGAACAGGCCGTCGAGCGTGTCGATCACATTTATAGCCCCGAGCAGCTCACCACCATCGGCAACGATATCGAGAGCGTGGTGTTGAACCGCGCGGTGCAGTGGCATGCCGAGAGCCGGATTTTCGCGTTTGGGAATCGGACGGTGATACTGCGCTAAGGACTATCACGGAGTTTGCGCGCGTCGGCGGCACTCCCCGGCATGCCGAGATCGTTCGGCGCGTAGACCGTCTGGCGACGAGTGCCCAGATCGATCGTGACGCTGTCATCGGGCGTCTTTGCGCCGATGCTGTCGCTCGCTGGGTGATATTCGATGCGCAGTTGCCGGTCGTCGACGATCACGCGCAGATACCCGTAGCCCGTGTCGTCGTAGTTCTCGAAAGTGACCGCATCGTCGTGCGCGCTGGCATGCTGGAGGGTCTGCGGCGTGCGCAGCGCCACGCCTTTCTGGGGGCGGAGCTTCTGCACGTTGTGCCCGCCGTTTCCGCAGATCAGATAGGGGATGTCGCTACCGTCGGACCGGTGGCGCGTGAATCGCTGATAGGAGTGGGCATGGCCGGCGAGCACTGCATGAGGCCAGACGCCGGTCTCCGCGCAGATTGCATCCATCTGCTGGCGCATCGCGAGGCTCGAAGAGTGCTGCCCGCCGATCGCATACGGCGGATGGTGGTGGGCGAAGAGCAGGGCGCCCGTGAAGCCCTCGGTCTTCACACGCTCGAGCGCCGTGCGCAGAAATTGTAGCTGCGAGTCGCCGATCTTCGGATCCGAGATGACGCCCGGATCCTCGAGGGTATTACTGTAGAAAACGAGGATCCGCAGGAACGGAGCCTCGAAAGTAAAGAATACTCCAGGCTGGATCTGGGCGGTGCGCGAGAGTCCACCGGCCTCCGGGGTGACGGAAAAGCCCCTGGCGGGATCCGCACAGAAATTCCGCAGGTAAGCTTCGAGACTCGTCGCGTGCGCGAGCGGGGAAATCATGCCGTCGTGATTCCCCGCCGCAGCGAGCACCGGCGCTGGGTAGTTGCGATAGGGCTCGTAGAACTGGTCGTAGTAGTACTCGGACTCACCGACGTTGTAGACGATGTAGCCGAGCAGCAGGGCGAACTGCGGAACCTCCTTCGGCTCTACTTCGGCGAAGTCACCGATCATCTTGTCGGTGACTTCGTTCTGGGTTTTCGGACCGCGGGTGCTGCCGCAGTCGCCCGTGGAGTGGAACACTATCTGACCGTTGCTCTCGATCCGCTGGATCGCGC
>Ga0116226_10002831_pt1 | contig 15214 bp, 14 predicted proteins | sample S1TSphfallax_FD_89692 | JGI IMG/M metagenome (GOLD analysis project Ga0116226, IMG submission 89692) | Host-associated microbial communities from peat moss isolated from Minnesota, USA - S1T2_Fa - Sphagnum fallax MG | ecosystem: Host-associated > Plants > Peat moss > Unclassified | place: USA...
AACCCGTCGTCCCGCTAACATACTAGTAAATAGCAATGTCCTTAACGCAACATTTCTGACAGCCACTTTTTTGCACCGAGTATTGTTCTTCCAAACTCACAAGAGCTCACTAGCCGCAATGCTGCGCCGTCCACTCGGCGGCACCAAATGCGAGTTCGGCGATGGTTTCGCGATCCAGCATTGGCCATCGTTGGCAACTCGCCTCGAGTACAGATTCATCTTGCGTATCCACCGCCTCAGCGCATGCAAGCAGGCCACCCAGGCACCCGGCGCGTAATTCGATAGCAACGCGAATTTCAGCATCGACCCCAAGTTGCTCGAGTAAGTCTGCGCTATCCATCTGTAGTGCCAAATGCACCATCGACAACATACCAGTCAGGTACGCACGGTCTGGTAATTCGGAGTTTGCATGCCCACTCTCAATTCGATGTGCAGCCAACTCCATAAAACGCGCGCGTGTACTAACCAGTTGCACAAGCGCATTGGAGCGAAGCGGTACGTCGATGTTCTGCGCGTACATAAGCAATTGGGCCCAGCGGGAGAGCTGTCTGGTTCCCACCCGCATGATTGCCGTACGCAACGTGTCAATAGGACCACGCCCTCCCTGCGCAGCATTCGCAAGGCGTAATACCTGTATAGCAATCTCCGGGGTAAGCTTAAGCGCTTCCGTAAGTTCATCCATACGAGGCTGACCGCTGACGACGGCCAACAGGCGTAGCAACGGTGCGCGGCAACTCGGCGCCTTGCGACACACGAGCACGTCGGGGTGCGCAAAGAAGAAACCCTGAAAGAGTTCGCAGCCCAACATTTTGGCGTGCTCGAATTCTTCCTGTGTCTCGACCTTCTCCGCAAGCACCGTCTTGCCTGCGCGCCTAAAGCGATTGATCAGCTGGAACCATTGCGATCTCGGCGTGCATGCCAGATCGATTTTGACGATATCGATCGCGTCGAGCACAGCATCGGGAACCGACCTCTGCGGCGAAACATCATCTAGTGCAAGCCGGTATCCGGCTGCATGCAGCGAATGGCAACGCGCAATAACAGGTTCGTCCAGCTCCACATCTTCTAGTATCTCAAGCACAAAACCTTTTGTCGGCAGCACCAAGAGCGCATCGCTCATCAGAAGGTTTCTGCCAAAATTGATGTGACCGGGGTGTCCATTCAGAACCGCGCTCAGATTAAACGTGCCGAGCGTATTCTCCAGCACCTGCGCACTTGCCTGCGTCGTATTGGTTACGCCTGCCGCACCCATGCGATTGCGCCGAAAAAGAAGTTCATAGCCGACCAATGTTTTTCCACGATTGAGAATCGGTTGCCGCCCCAAATAAATATCTGTAGCTGACGACTCTATAAGGTGTGTGACATGCGTCTGTTCCATTACCATCCCCCCGATTTCACCTTGAGACCAACCATCACGCTGCCAAGCAAAGGTCCACCACCGAGGCCAAGCTTTACATGTTCAATAGGATGACGATACGGCCGGTATCGCGACGTTGTGTACGATGACAATTGTTGAGTCGACTTGTTGCACAAAAGTGCCTATCTGCTTGAGCATCAGATCGATGAGTGGGTCTGATTAAGCTGTGCCGGTTGATCACGACCTTGACGAATTCCCACGCGCCACGTCCGGCTTGTACTCTGTGCATTTTTCTCGTTGAGTAAGCTCAATTAGGGCGCTCATAGGACTTTCTACTGTTGTTGGCAGGGATTTGAGAATGTCAGCGTACAAATCTAAGCCTTGCAGGCTGCGCCAAACAGTTTTATTAGTTACAGCTTGATCGCAGGCCGCGTGTCACGCGGCCCCAGCACAACACAGAACAAAAACGTATGCCGCCGCCCGCCGTTGCCGGCACACCGACGGTTCACCTACCGGACGAAAATCGACGCAACGAGCGGCACTGCGGCAAAACGGGGCGCCTACGCGTAGATACCGATGAGATCCGGGTATGTCGCTTGACGATCACCAAAACCCACTGACTTGTCCGACCTGTCGCAGAACCATTACGTCGAATTCCTCGACCACCGGCGTGGCGTGCGCAGTTCGGTGCATGTCTCCGGGTTTTAAGCGAAAGCATACGAGGTCCCCACACACAGGCCGTTATCTGCCCCTATAATGTCTCAATAGAAAATTGACTACAATCCGTCAATTTAGTGTGTAAGTTATGCCAATTCACGAATAATCATGGATCTGCTCGAATGTCTCCGCGCGCTCGTTCTGGTCGCCCGATACGAAAGCTTTTCGTTAGCCGCGAGAAGAGTCGGCACGTCCCCCTCCATGATGATCAAACGGGTCAATGCGGCTGAGTGGCGACTCAAGGTTCAGGTGCTTAAGCGAACTACCCGTAAGGTGACCCTGACCGATGCTGGGCAGCGAATGTTGCCAAGCCTGCAGAGCCTGGTGCACGACTTCGACGAATTACTAACATCCCTAAGGCAGGAAGGCCCAGGAACAACAGGAACTATTCGGGTCAAAATATCGCACGCGCTGTCTGTTTCCGGACTTGGCCACAAGCTGAGTTCGTTTCTGAAGGAGCACAGCGGCTTGTGCATGGAAGTCGTGCTGCTGGATCGCCCGGTGAATCCGGAAGCGGAAGATTTTGACATTTCCATTGATAATCACTCAATGACGTATCCCCACGTCACGGAAATACCGTTATACGTTTGTCAGTTTATTCTTTGCGCTGCGCCGGCATATTTATCTCGGCGAGACCCACCTGTGCATCCGCGTGAACTGCAAAGACATCAGACCCTCGCGCTTGAGTCAATGGGGAAAAAATGGACGTTTCGCGGGCACGATCGGGTGCTGACGGTCGATGTTTCTCCGCGACTCATCACTGCCGATGCACGAGGCGTTCTCGACGCCGCAAAGGATGGCCGGGGAATTGCACTACTGCCCGCTTGCGTTGTCGAGGAGGCGCTAATGACACATACGTTATTGCCGCTGATGCAGGATTACGCCCCAGTCGAGGCGTGGGTTACGGCATTGGTGCCCGATTCGAAAATTGATATACCCCGCATACGAAGCTTGATCGATTGGTTGACCACGATACCCCTTGAACGGACATCGAGCAACGCGTAGCACGAACGCATCAGCGTGTCCTGTTACTAGCGAATGGTCGCAAGCAGCACTCACCGATCGATGTCGGCCACCTCTTCCCTCAAGAAATCGAGCAACAAGCGCAATGCAAGGTCGGAGGCGCGATGTTTGGGAATGATAGCCCGGATATCGCAGGACGGCATGGTCCAGTCAGGCAGCACTCGTACCAATTCACCTGTCTTCAAAGCGTTACTGATGACGTAGTCCGGCAAAAGTGTAATGCCGTTCCCCTGCAGTGCGGCGGTCAACAGTAAGAGTACGTCATTCGCGACAAATTTTGGCAGGGGTTTCCAACGGAGCAGCTCTCCGTCTTTCTCTAACATCCATTCAAATTGGGTCAAATGAGACGTCATACAGTCGTAGTCGGAAAGTTCTCTGGGATGCACCGGCACCCCTTTGCGCGCGAGGTAGTCGGGCGACGCGCACATTAGTCGGCGAAGTGGGCACAGCATCTCGTCGACGACCCCATAGGGGTGAAGTTGAACTAAGCCGATAGCCAAATCGTAACTATCCTCTAAAGGGCTTATGTGCCGGTCAAGAAACGTAACCGCGAGGTCGATCTTCGGGCACATTCGCTGAAATCGCGCAAATGCAGGCCCGAGCCGAATCATCGCAAGCGCCGGGGGCACCTTGACTCTCAGGTGACCCTCGATGTCTTCAAATCGTGTCGATGGACCGCCGATCAATTTGTCGAGTTTGTGAAGCAGTTGCGTCGCCAGTTCAAGATGGTCAGTGCCCAGTGGGGTAGGCGATACCGATCGAGTGCATCGCTTGAACAGCGGCGCCCCGATTTCTCGCTCCAGTTCGTTGATCCGTTTCGTTACCACTGACGGCGCAACGTTCAACTCACGCGCGGCAGCAGAAAACGAACCATTCTGAGTGATTGCGACATAGGCTCGCAGGCTAAATATCTTATCCATATTCATTTTCGCTTACGCGAGGGGTATAAAGCGCCCTTCGTGTTGTCTACCTCGACGTAAGGGATGGGAGTATTAAAAAATACATCCTTCCATCACGTGACTTAGTCGACAACGCGCAATTCATCGACGTCTCGCATGCAAATCCATATTGCTCGGCGTGTCGATACATTGAATAACCTTTCCCTCGATGGGCTCGCGTCCATTGCACCTGAATCGCTGTGTGATGGCAGCCGCATATGGCGCTTCGAGTCTCGCAGTCTCCTTATTCTTGACCATCGTCTTTAGTGCGGACTGTAGCGCGTCAACTTTGGACTCCGAAAAATTCGGATTACATGCTAGGTAATAATCAACCCGCGCGACTTCGAACACCGGGTGGATGTGAGTGACGCCTGCCATATCGGCGAATGCCATTCCTTGATATAGCCCTACGAGCCACAGATCAAAGCGCCCCACGGCCAACTTTCGGGCGTTCATGGCATCCTCCTGGGCTAAATCCAATTCGGTAAAACCCAGACCACTCAGATAGGCGGTCTTGTGACCGTGGATGTCGCTGCCAATACGATAGCGCTTAGCGTCGTCTAATGTTTTGAGGTGGCCTGTGAAATCATCGCGTGCGTAGAACACCCAATGATCGGCCACATACGGACCGACCCACCGGAAATGGGGTTCACGTTCGGGGGTGCGGATCAAAGACATCACACAAGTATCGGGCTCGCTGAGGGCTTGCTCGATGGCTCGAATCATCGGCATCTGTTGAATCTTGTCGATCTTAACTTGCGCATGAGCTGCTGCCGCACTTAATAGGTCAATCGACAATCCGATCACTTGACCGCTATGCGGATCGACATAGTTGTACGGCGGCATATTTTCGCCAACCAGATGCAGATCCGCGTGACAAGCTGCACTCCATGTAGCCGTCAGCAGTGACAGACCGATAATTCGCGGAAAGTAAGTGGACATCATAGCTGTCTCCTGGCTTATCGAAAGATAGGCTTTGAGTGCCGATCTTTGCCGATTTATTACCGCCAGCTTCTGCGTTTATCTATTTTGGTCGCCACACCATTCGGCCTGAGGCTAACAGCAACGAATACATACAATTAAGGCAACTCATCAATACGATCCAGACAAGCCTTTGCTATCTCGCCGAAAGAATTAAAACCTTTCCTAACCCGACATCAAGCCGGTGACGGTATTAGGTGTGAGATGAAAACCCCACCAACTACAGCCAGGCCTATGTCGCTTTTGCCAAGATCGAGATCAGGCGGTTAGTTTCCTCAAGTAATGCCGCGTGGAACGGACCAGGTATCACCCGATCGTCGAGGATCGCCATTAAGTCTTCGATAGCAATCCGAAACCGTTGGTTGGCTTCACGACGTTGCGTTGATAACAACTCGACGCGCATCGCCTGCACACACATAGTCAAAGCGACAACTTGTGCACTAAGCCTCGACGCCAGATCGGTAGTCGCCTCCGTGTACTCAACAACCATCTTCATAGAATTAAGAAATTCATCACTCATAACGGTATTCCGAAATCAGAATGTTGTCTAATTATCGAACTCATGCTTGCAGAGCGGCACGGTGCGCGTCTGATAGGAAGTGAGGTACGAAAAATATAGGCTTTATCGTCAGATACCCACGATGATGATGTCCCACTCGTCTCGGCATTCCGCGAGCTATCTAGCCGCCACAGGCACTCGTGATACCTTAAAAACAGATACCGTCTCATCCATCTTTTCGGCCTGTGCTTCAAGCGACTGGGCAGCCGCGGCGGCCTCTTCGACCAATGCCGCATTCTGCTGCGTGACCTGATCCATTTGGCTGACCGCCTGATTGACTTGCTCAATACCGCGGCTTTGCTCCTCAGATGCGGCAGCAATTTCGCCGATAATGTCGGCGACGCGGCGCACGGCTTGCCCCGCTTCATCGGTGGTACGACCTACCTCGGAGGCTTGGCTAGAGCCTTCCTGGATAGTCGCCACTGATTTTTCAATCAAGTCCTTGATTTCCTTTGCAGCTGCAGAAGATCGCTGCGCCAAGGTACGGACTTCGGTAGCGACGACCGCGAAACCGCGCCCCTGCTCACCGGCACGAGCTGCCTCAACCGCCGCATTCAAGGCCAGGATGTTGGTTTGGAAGGCAATGCCCTCAATCAGGGCGGTAATTTCCGCGATTTTGCTGGAGCTCGCAGTGATTTCGCCCATGGTCTCGACCATGCGCCTAACCACTCGATTGCCGGCATCGGAAATCTCTGTGGCATTCAACGCGAGCATACTGGCCTGACGGGCGCTGTCTGTATTCTGCTTAACCGTAGCAGTGAGTTGTTCCATGCTGGCCGCCGTCTCCTCCAGCGAGGCGGCTTGCTGCTCCGTGCGCGCAGACAGGTCAACGTTTCCGCTCGCTATTTGCTTGGTCGCGACACTCACCGATGCTGCTGAATGACGGACTTCACCGACCACCTCTCCTACACGGGCCAGCAATGCGTTGAAAGCCGCCGCGGTTTTACCTATCTCATCCATACGTTCGATTTTCGCGGCGTTGCTCAGATCCAGCGTGCTGCTGACGTTCTGCAAGGTACCTTGCAAGCCGCTCAATCCCCGCTGCACGATCCGATAGAGTTGGAAGCCGAGCGTTGCCGATACGATCACGGCCGCAGCGATGATCGCGATCAATACCCAGAACGCCTGCATGTAAGCCGCATTGTTTTCTTGTCGGGCATCGCCACTCAGCTTAAGGTTGTAGTCGACATGCGCATTCAATGCAGTAGTGAAATTTGCCGCTGCAGCGAACACGGCGCCGCCATCGAGTAGCATCGTTTTGGCGCCATCTGCATCGCCCGCCTTTAGTTTCGCTTCGAAGGCTGTCCGCGCTACGCGATATGCGGCTAGGTCGGCCTTGCAGGCTTCGAGCAATCTCCTATCGGTGTCGTCCGAAATATAGTCTCGCTCGTAGGTGGACAGATGCTTATCCATACTCTCATCGAGAGTCTTAAGCTGAGCTTCGGTCGACATTTTTTCACTGTCAGTAGCCGCTATCAAATAGCGATAGGTCTGGATTCGCTCCTCAAAAAAGTCACTACGTTCCGCATATATCTCAAGAACGCTTGGAATCGTATTCGTTTGCACTTCCTCGAACCTCTGCTGAGATTGGAATAAGGCTCGAATGCCGAAGCTACCGACAAAAATCAGCGCCAATAAGGCAACTGCCAACATCAAGATTATCCGTTTCGTAATCGTCATAGAAATGCCCATTTTGGAAGTCGCAGCATAATGGTTCGTCATGAACAAGTTTAACTAGCGTTTCGTAAGACTTTGATGCATTTCCATGAAATCCCGCTCCGGGAAAAATTAATATATTTAACTAATTTTTAGTAGTCCATAATCTATATGGTTATATAAAAAAGATTCATCTCTTCAAGCTCGTATGGTTTTTACTAAAAAGCGCCTACCGCTTATCTAACATACAGTCTAAAAGCCAGATGCGCTCGGTCGACTTTGGCCGCGAGCTACCATGGCGCACTGTAGTTCAGTGGTAGCCGGTGTTCGGAACTCGGTTGGGTGGTACGACGCTCAGCCCATGTAAATGTCCACCAAGTATTTCCGCTTCGCTATATTAAGAATGTCAGCGTACAAATCTAAGCCTTGCAGGTTGCGCCAAACAGCCTCATTAGTTACAGCTTGATCGCAGGCCGCGTGTCAGGAGGCCCCAGCACAAGATAGAACACACGTATGCCGCCGCCCCCTTCCGGCACCCCCACCGCATGAAAATCGACGCAACAAGTGGGGCGCCGTTGTCGCTTTTCCGATGGCTCCGCTCATGAGCCACAAGGGAATACCTACTGGCCCGCTTCGACATTGGATATGCCAAAATGGCAAACACTAAATTGATCCGCATCAATCAAAAGGGCAACTAGCGGCACTAAGGGAAGAAGGCCCACCTCCCCGTGTAGATGCCGGCTAGAGGCCCGCACCTCGATTTTTGGTCACCGAAACCAACCTGTCCGACCTGTCGCAGAACCATTACATTGAATTCATCGACGAACTACGTGGCATACATAGTTCGTCGAATTTCTCTGCAGCTTTCAGCGACAGCACGCTAGGTCCGTACACACAACATTATCTGCCTCTATAATGTCTCAATAGAAAATTGACCACAATCCATCAGTTTAAGTGGTAACTTATGCCAATTCGCGAATAATGATGGGTCTGCTCGAAAGTCTCTGCCATTTCCGCCACTTCGCGCGTAGCGCCGATCGAAGACACCGTCACGAGCCGATGTCTGAATACCGTGCGTTCACTTTCCCGGAATCCAAGACTGGGACGCCGGCAAATCATATGAAGCATCTTCAAGCACGGCGATATCAACAGGGCGTGGGGTGTTATCACACTGCCCCTGGATTTTAACGATATCCTGAGGACAGGCAGAAAAGGCCACAAAGCAATCCATTTCTGCGCGCAGCGTAATGGAGTCGCCGGGCTTAGTTACGGTGGGCAAGGTGTGCAGGGTTATACCGTCTGGCTGCACACGGATATTCATGAAGATGTTGAACGATGCCAGGTTCGGCCGCGGTGGCGTGACGCCTAGCTCAAACATACCTTCGAACATGTTGTCGCAACAATTACGATGGTAGTCGCGCACGCCAAGTAGTTCGTAACGCTTACGATCACAAGCGGCCATGAACGTGTCATGAACGCCAGGCGTCGTGTCTTCCACTACGGTTAATACAGGATGACGCAGATTTGTTACGAAGGTGTCACCGACTACAGGATTCAGTCTCTGATTCCATACACGTGTAGTTTCCATACACATGTACTCGTTGAGGTCATAAGCATTCCAGGCCCAACAATCCACAACTTGCGTCCCATAGGTATTGATGACGCGTACAGCCTGCCCCGATTTCAGTCGAATCGCCTTTCCGTGCCCGGCAGGGATGGTGACAGTAGATTGATGCATATGGCTCATGATCGCGATAGCCCCTGAGAGAAGCGATAAAGAAATTGCTGGAGTCGTGGCGACGTCGGTGTGTCAAGTACCTTTTCAGGCGGTCCTTGTTCAAGGATTTTCCCGCGATCCATAAAAATAATCCGGTCGGCAAGATCACGCGCGAAGCCTATTTCATGTGTGACGACGATCATCGTCGTTTCATTCAAGACGAGTCCGCGCATGACCGCCAATACTTCGCCAACCAATTCTGGATCGAGCGCACTGGTGGGCTCGTCGAACAGAATGATTTCGGGCTTCATTGCAAGCGTACGGGCAATGCCGACCCGCTGCTGCTGGCCGCCCGATAGGTTCATCGGCATCGATGCATGCTTACCGCCCAAACCGACCTGATGCAATGCTTCGATGGCAAGGTCGCTTGCAGCGAGACGATTCATCCGTTTGACCGATAGCAATCCTTCCATCACGTTTTCCAGTACCGACATATGGGGCCACAAATTGAAACTCTGAAATACCATGCCGATCCGACTGCGCTGCGGTCGTATTTCTCGGTCGGAACACCGGGCTGTCGTGCCGTCCGGATTTTCACGCATACCGATCCGCTGTCCGCCGATCCAGACTATTCCTTCGTCGGGCGGCGATAGCCAGTTCAAGCAACGCAGCAATGTCGATTTCCCGGATCCCGACGGGCCCAGTATGCAGACGGTTTCACCCCGCGTCACGGTCAGATCAATACCGTCAAGAATACGGCTAGTGCCGAATGATTTGACTATCCCGTGAGCTCGCAAAGCCACTGTCCGCATACCGTCTGATGCATTCATGGTGATCACCGTAGCAAGTTATCCCGCCGGGCAGCATCGATTCGACGTTCCCATAGCCGGGTCAAGAAATGAATGGCCGAGGTAGCAGCCCAGTAGACCATCGCGACGACGAAATAGACTTCGAGCGGTGCATATGTTTCGGACACGATGCTTTTAGCGGCGAACATGAATTCGTGTATAGAAATCACCGAGAGCAGTGCAGAATCTTTGATAAGGCCGATCAATAGCCCCGTCAGGGTAGGTAGTAAAATCGGCAATGCTTGCGGCGCGATGATACGGTGCACGATCGTGGCCGGTGACATACCCATCGCGAAACCCGCCTCTATGGTTCCGACAGGTACTGCCGACATAGCCGCCTGTATCACTTCGGCGACATACGGACCGTAATAAATCGCTATAGTGATGGTGCCGACCAGCGGGGCCGGAAGCAGCACACCGAAATCGGGCAATACAAAGAACATCATGTATAGCAACACCAAAAGCGGCAGACCGAGCGTAAGAGCGGTATAACCGCGTATCATCGCGCCCAGCCATGGGCCGCCGCGACGCTGGCCCACCGTCAATAACACGCCCACCATGCTGGTCATGGCAGTAGCGGCCGCACATAACCAGACTGTATTGCCGAACCCTGCCGCGAGCTCAAGCCAATGACCGGAGAGGACATCGAGATCGAAGCTCATCTGATCAGTCCAGTCACGAATGTCTTAATGCCCGATGGGTTTCGAGCACGCGTTGCATATCGACAGGCGTAAATTATCGGTAATGCCACCGCCAGATAACCGATACTGACAAGTAGCATGACTTGCGTCGATGAGTAGGTCCGTGCAATAACTTGCTGTCCCGCGTAGGTGAGCTCGGTAACGGCAACGACCGAGGCAAGTGGAGTAGTTTTTAGTAGGATCGTAAATTCATTGATAAGTGCTGGCAGGCTGGCGTTCAGCATTTGCGGCAGCACGATCCGGAGCGCGATACGCGAAGGCCGCATCCCGAGCGCAATCGCAGCTTCGTACTGTCCGGTTGTTATCACCCTGAGATTGCCTCGCAGAATTTCTGCTGTATACGCACCACTATTTAGACCCAGAGTGAGCGCGGCAGCGAACATCGGATGCCCGACTACTCCGATAACTGGTAACGCAAAGAACACCACAAATAGTTGCACGAGAGCCGGCGTACCTCGCATCACACTGATATAAAGCCGTGCAGCCCATTTCAATTGCAAGATACGCATCTCTTGCATCAAGAGCGCAAGATGACCGAACGCAAGACTGCCGATCGCACCAAGCAGCGCTAATTCCACGGTAAGCAGCCAGCCGTCGATTAGCGTCGGCACGCTTTGAAACACGTGTGGGTCGAGACTACTCACGGCGGGTTCCCGAAATTAGGATTCATTTAGCTCTTCAACCACCGACAATTCGAGCGACCGAGGTATGTCATTCCCAGGAATACCAGTACAGCAGGCCGAAACGATGAAAACCATATCCGCCACAACGCGACATGCGACAAAATCACCGACTCGCGTGATATTAGGTAGCGGCTCGATACGACCATCCTGATGCAAGGAGACATGCATGAATAAGTTGACCGGATCGGGAATCTTCGGCGGCTTTAGTCCCAATGTCTTGATTAACTCGCTCACCGATTCGACGCAACCGGTATGCCCCACGTATCCCTGTTCGACAAGATAAGCGGTCGTCGAGGCAGGCAACAGCAGATCATGCTTTCCTACTGAATCTTTGCCGAGCACCATCAACGCACGGCGGCGATTGCTGACGATGCGCATACCCGCCTGCAATACATATGAATTACTGAATACGCGAGTATGGTGAACTGAAATATATACATCATGGTCGGTCCGGCTAAAACCAAATATCGACGCAACCGCTCCCTGTCCTTTCGCCTCGACCCGTAGAATCTGGCCTGCTTTTACGTCTATTGCACGCGACTCACCTCCAGGTACATAGACGGTTTGAGGCGGCAATGGAACACGCGAAAACGGTTCTTTAAGAAGTAGCATTTGAGTCCGTTGGGGTGGAGTCAGCAGAGTTGGGTAGGATAGAAATCGCAATTTCCGTCACCTTAAGGCCGTTGCCAGGAATGATGTCCTGCGGACAGGAAGACACCGCGCATACCATGTCTTCAAGCACGTCGAACGTGATATGGTCGCCTGCCTTGCTGATCGGATCCGTAACCTGCATACGACAATCGCTCGTCACCGGACCGTTCTGAAATAGATTGAACGGCTCTGGTATATCGAATGGCGATAGCCCGTACAAAGCCAGGCCCGCATGTAGGTTATCGAGGCAGTTTCGATGTCCTGTCACATTGAAATCAACCACGAAGCGCGTGTCGTCACAGGCCGGCACATTCGCATCGTGTACGCCTACCGTATCTTCAATCACTCGCAACAACGGTCGCCCCAGGGTCGAATAAAGTGTGTCGCCTACTTTGAAAAACAAGCTACTAAGATGGCGACGTGTATGGGTTGGCGATAGCTTCTCGCTGTGATTAGACGCCACCACTGCCACAAAGTCGGCTGCTTGTTGACCCTTCACATCGATGATAGTCAACTGTTGCCCCGCCTTCACCTCAAAGGTGCGCCCATGCCCTGCCGCAATGGTTAACATTTGCATTAGATCTACCTCTTCATTCGGGATGTTTGATCTACTCAATCTACTTGGCAGGGATAAAGTCGGATATCGGTGTGTCAAAGGTTACACCTAGGTTAGCTCTTTGCAGACGCGCCAGTTCGCCCGATTTTTTCATTGCGATGATCTGGTCGCTAATTGCCTTGTTGAGACGCGTATCGTCCGGACGCGTCGCCCAAGCGATCCATTGCGAAGGTCCAAGTTCGCCCGTCGATTTCAGCTTCCCTGGATTCTGTTTCATGACGCCCGCAAGGACGGTCATGTCGTCAAATACGAAATCAGCGCGCTGCGCCAAGAGCGCCGCTATGGTCTCATCTACACTATCCACGCTGATCAGCTGAATCGGCGCAAGCCCCTTGGATTTCAGCGTATCGTTGACCTGTTTGAGTATCTGTTCGGGCGCACTCGCGCTCTTTACCGCCGCGGTCAGACCGGCGAGAGATTCGATCGTGACTTGGTGTGGAATCTTCTTAAAATCGGATCGTACCAGTACACCGTTGACCGTCTCGCTCATCGGCACAACGTATGCAATACGTTTTGCGCGTTCTGCAGTGACATTCAGTGCCGAACCTTCGATATCGAAGGAATGCGCGAGCAATCCAGGAATAATGCCGCTGAACGACATACGTTGGTATTCAATCTTGACGCCTAGTTTCTTTGCGACGGCTTCCATCACAGCTGGATCGAAGCCCACAAGATTGTTGTTGTTATCTGTGTATTCATATGGCGCGAATGTCGGATCAATCGCAACCGTCATTACGCCTCGACTCTTGATGTCATCCAACGTATCGGCATTTGCGACCACTACGCGGGTCAATGAAGTCATGGAAAGCAGCGCGACAAGAACAATATGGGAGAGGCGATGGACAGGCATGGCGAAAACTCCTGTAGTTAGGTGGGAGACGACCGTTCTATGCACGAACCGTACCAGCACCCAACATGAAACGTATGTTGCACATCAACACATTGTTAAACGGCAGTTTCTTAAACGTATCTACGGAAATCAAAGTTTCATACTGATCGGCCCTGGTCTATAATGATGATGTTGCAAACCGCCAAGCTTTTGCACCGAACACGTGCGCCTAAACAGCGATGCACGCTTCCGGTGCCGATATCGCACCACGACGTGCTGCCCGCTGACTGATAGCCAAAATGTCAAACGCTGCGAAGAAGCAAGAGAAGCGCCCCCACCAGTCGATCGAGAGTCGTATCGCCGAATGCTACGACGAACTGTCAGAGACGGATCAACGGCTGGCTGATGTGATTCTGAGTTCGCCCGGACAATTAGCGATGCAAACCGCCACCGAACTCGCGACGACCGCGCAGGTATCGAAAGCGACAGCGACACGTTTTTTTCAGAAGCTTGGATATGCATCGTATGAAGATGCTCGTGTAATTGCGCGCGCATCACAGGTAAACGGGTCGCCGCTATACCTTCAGGACCGGGGCCGCAAAAATACGAGAACGAAACTCGACGACGTCATTCACGACCACTTGCAACACGAGCTCGACAATCTCGCTAACACGTATCGATCCCTCGATACCAAAGTCGTGGCAGAGGTCGTCGATGCGATCGCACACGCAAGACGCGTCATGATTATTGGATATCGCCACAGTCATACGGTAGCCACCATGATCCGGCGCGAGCTGATTCAGGTACGCTCTGGCGTCGTATTATTACCTGCCCCAGGCGACACGATCGGTGAATATTTAGGTGATGTTGGCGCGGAAGACATTGTGATCATTATCGGTCTGCGGCGTCGGGTGCATGCGGTTGGCCATGCTGCCGTTGCGCTCGCTGGTGCCGGCGTGCCGATCTTATATATGTCGGATGTTATCGCGGGTAAACCAGCGAAGCTGGCGCGCTGGGTCATCCGATGTCATACCGATGGAATGATGCTGTTCGATAGCAAGGTGGGGATGACGGCGCTGGTCAATCTGATCTGCTCATTAGTTGCCGAACGTTTGCTCGAGACAGGCAACAATCACTTGCAGAGGGTTGAAATCATGCACGAGCGCTTGCGCGAACTCGACTGAGCTACGCAGAAGGTTCAGCTCGGTGGTATAAACATAGACATAGGCCGCACGCCCCCAAGCGCGTGCCACGGTGACAATCGGTCAACGCCAACAAAAAATCTGCCTGCATGTCGTTCCTGGCATCGTGCTAGCACATATGGCTCCGATAACATGTCTCACCAGAGTCTGAGCATATAGCGCCACTCGCTTGAATAGAGGTGTGCGCCGCTACGTCATGATCAGTCTGCTGAAGCTCTAATGACGAAGTCTGTCATCGACGTCGATCACTACCGCACAGATTTCAGTGTTCACGGCGGCGATCGACGTCGGCGAGCCGAATGAGGTCCCAACTGAGCCAACTCTAGGTCAGCAAAACGGGCCATCCGAACTATCAGAATTTATGCGTTATGCCGGCAGTGACAACAGTTTGCCGATCTGACGACGATGGCGTCGCCCCTGTGATCGCTGCCACCGCACTCTTTCCGGTGGAATCGGTTCCATCAGCTGATTGATAGACGGCAATGAGATACAGTGATGTTCTTTTTGAGAGCGAGTAGATGGCACCCAAATCGATCTGCTTATAACTTCCGCTCCCCTGGCCGTCCGCACCACCATTCTTCGTATAGATAAAGGAAGTACCGAGCAAGAGCGCCGGATTGAATTGATACGTCAAGTTCAGTTCACCCGTATTTAGCGAGGCAGTGCCAGTATAGGATTTTTCGGTTGCAGTGAGACCTGCTACAGCAACAGAGCCCAGATTCTGGAACTGAGTATT
>Ga0116226_10002832_pt1 | contig 15208 bp, 5 predicted proteins | sample S1TSphfallax_FD_89692 | JGI IMG/M metagenome (GOLD analysis project Ga0116226, IMG submission 89692) | Host-associated microbial communities from peat moss isolated from Minnesota, USA - S1T2_Fa - Sphagnum fallax MG | ecosystem: Host-associated > Plants > Peat moss > Unclassified | place: USA...
GCACGCGCCGCAAGGCGTGCACGCCCTCTTGCGTGAGTGGTACTTTTACAAGAGCGCGGACTGGGACGGGAACAGACCCTTCGCCTTGAAAGGATGGACAGCGTCAGAGCTCGCAAAGATGCCCACCTACTACATCATGGATCTAGATAAGGGAGTTGCTGCGACGATGTCGGAGCACAAGCCTTCACCGGCCGAAGTCGCTGCCTGCAAATGGATGACCGAGGCCGACCTCCAGATCTATAGCCGCGAGTTCCAGAGAACGGGATTTCAAGGCGGACTCAACTATTACCGCATTGACGGGGTTTTCAGCCCAGACTCGGGACTCAGTGCCTTTTCCGGCAAGAAAATCGACGTACCGGCTTGTTACATTGGGGGCTCGCAAGAATGGGCCGTTTATCAGTCCCCGGGCGCATTCGAAAATATGCGCTCTGAATGTACCCGGCTAATGGGTGTTCACATGGTTAAAGGAGCCGGGCATTCCATTGTGGAAGAGCAACCGGAGCCGGTCAATAATTTACTGCTTGGATTCCTGCGGCAGGTCACTGCTGTACATCGACCATCGCAACCCCTCTAAAAACCCGCGGCGCACAGCGGGCGCGCTGCAGTTGCGTTTTCGGCCCAATCTTGAGTTTTTCCCAAGATTTTCAGGGCCGGAGAAGAAGGTTAAATGGAGGCTCGGGTCGGAATCGAACCGGCGTACACGGCTTTGCAGGCCGCTGCATGACCACTCTGCCACCGAGCCCCATGGTTGAGCGCCTCGAAGGCTCACCAGCGAATCCGTAATGCTAGCAGCTAGCCCCTCGACGCACAACGCGAGGGCGCTGGCGCCTACTCCTCCTGCGCGGGGAACAGAGCCGTGGCGGGCTGCGCGGTCAGTGACGCGGGAGACGGCGAACTCGAGGCATTGAAAGGCAGCGATTTGGTCCATGTGTAAGCCTGTGACCAGACGGTGCTCGCGCTCCAGGTATAGCTCTTGGACCAGGTGTAGGCCTGGGACCACGTATAGCTCTTGCTCCAGGTATACGCTTGCGACCAGGTGTAGCCCTGGGATGTGGGCGCGCCGCCCGACCACGTGTACCCGTCCGACGGGTCGGCTGCGAATGGCGTGCTGCTCTTCATGTTCATGATGTAGAACTGCCCGGCCGCGTTCTGATTGGCAGGACCGCCGAAGTGCTCGGTGCCGGCGAGATCAGCGGCGATGTTGAGGCCCTGGTTGGCGCAATTCAGCGCCGATGTCGTGGTTGCGCCGAGCACGTTGATGAGGCCCGCGCCCTGTTGAAAAATACTGTAGGCCAAATGGTTCGACGGGTTGACGGCAGGCTGCGCACTGGCCATCAACTTGCATTTCACCTGGTCCGGGGTGAGCGACGGCTCTTTCTGCAACATCAGCGCAACCGCGCCGGACGTTATCGCCGCGGCCTGCGAGGTGCCTGACAGCGGGAACAGCGTCAACGGATTGACAGCGGCTCCGAAAATCTCAGTGGTGAGCTTCGTGGTCTGATACGTGTTGTTCGGCATGGTGCCGATCACGTGGCCGCCCGGCGCGACCACCTCGGGCTTGACGAATCCTTCATAGGTCGGCCCGGTCGATGAGAAGGTGGTGAGATGCCAGTTGGAGGAGTTCCACGGGGTGTAGCCGTCGGTGATCGCACCCACCGTGATGACGTAGGGCACATTGCCGGGCACGTTGATGGTTTGCGGATTCGGACCCGAGTTGCCCGCGGCCGCGACCACGACGATGCCCGCGGCCCATGCTTTCATGACGGCCTGATTGAGCGGATCGTTCCAATAAGTCGACTGCGGCGTCGCGCCCAAGGAGAGGTTCACGATGCGGATATTGTATTTTGCCTGGTGCGCGACGATCCAATTCAGCCCGCTGATGACACTCGAGTAGCTGCCTGCGCCATTCGCGTCGAAGGCGCGGACGATGACGAATTGGGCCCCTGGCGCGACGCCGTACGGGAGCCCAGAGATATCTTTGGCGGCACTGCCCATGACGGAAGTGATCTGGGTCCCATGACCATAGCCATCGACGACGTTCGCCCAGCCGGTGGCGCCGTTGCTCGCCGCGAAGTCGACTTCCTGAATGACCCGGCTCGCCCACCCATCGTAGTCATAGGGGTGCGAATAGGTGCTCATTCCAGTATCGAGCACCGCGATCACGACTCCGGCCCCGGTCGTTCCCGCCCACTGGAGCGAACTCGCGCCAATCTCGGGTGGCGACGCTGCCCCATTCACCAACGGGGTGTAGAACTCGGGGGGGCTGTTCGTGACGGCTGTGGCCACGCCGCTCACCGCGACCGTCCGATCCTCATATATATGCAGCCCGCGCTGCCGCAGCGCCGCCGCCTCGCTAGGCGTCAATTCGGCGACGACGCTGTTGATGATGGGCAGCGAACGCGAGACCCGGCCGCCGGCGCGATGCACGGCGCTCGAGGCGAGTTCAGCACTGTCCGCTTGCACGATGAAATGCTGCGTGGGCGCAGCCGGCCCGGCTTCGGCGACAACGGCCGCCGACAGCGCGCAGAGGGACGCAATAGCTCCGTAGAGGAGTTGATTGATCTTGGAGGCCATGACGTCCGTCCTTTCAAATCGTGAAGTGTGATCCAGGTACGGGTTCATTCAATCGCATCGGTCCCCACCATACCGTGCGCCATCCCGCGCCAGCTTGGGGGCCGGAATGTGAACCACGGCTCATAACGTGAGTGTCAAATGACCGCCACGAGAGGCGGGAGCGCGGTACGCCCGTTGCGGCGGAAATCGAGGGGGGCGCCGCTCGAGACGGCGCCCGACAAAGCGCGACACAGTGCCTTGAACCCGTCGACGCTTTTGCGGATAACACTCGAGCATAATGGCCCGAAAAAATGCGTGGATGCCGGTGCTGTTGCTGGCCCTGTGGATCAGTCCGCTGACAACGATCGCAGAGGCGGTGCCCCGCATGGTTTTCCGCCACCTGACGGTGGACGACGGGCTTGCGGAAAACTTCGTGACGGCAACTCTACAAGACTCCCAAGGCTTCTTGTGGATCGCAACCCAGAACGGACTCGATCGCTACGATGGCTACGACCTGCGACATTTTTCGCATCAGCGAGGAGCGGAAAGCGGACTACCGAGCAACTATATCTATGCGATGCATGGGGACCGCCGCGGCAACATCTGGTTGGCCGTCAAGGACGGGGGCTTGTCCCGATTGGACCCCCGCACGGAAACCTTCGCGAACTTTCGTTTCGATCCGCATGATCCGCATTCCCTCTCGTCCGACGCGGTACGCGATTTTTTCATCGACCATGACGGCCAAATCTGGGTAGCCACCACCGGCAGCGGCTTGAGCGTTCTCGATCCGACCCGCCGACATGCGGATCGCTACCGCCACGATCCGACGATCGCCGGATCGCTCATCAGCGATATCGTCACCGCCGTGGCTGAGGACCATCAAGGCCGGATGTGGCTGGGTACCGACAAAGGCCTCGATTTGTGGGTGCCGGCAACCCACAGTTTCCGACATTTCACCTACGCGCCGGACAATAGCCGCTCATTGAGCGCCAACAGCATTGCCAGCCTCTATGTCGACCGCGAGGGTGTTCTTTGGGTTGGCACGTACCTCGGCGGACTGAACCGCTTCGATGGAGAAGCGGCAGGTTTTACACGCTATACCGCGAACGAGTCCGACCCCGCCGCCTTGAGCAACCCGGAAGTGCGGGCCGTGCTCGAAGACGATGGGGGTCGCTTGTGGGTTGGCACCGCGCACGGTCTCGACCTCCTGGACCGCAAGACCGGAAAGTTCGTGCGTTTCACTTCCGACCGGAATGACTCATCGTCGCTGCGCGACGATTATGTCGTCTCGCTGTTCCAGGATCGGGGCGGACTCTTATGGGTGGGAACGGTCAACGGCGGTGTCAGCCGCTGGAATCCGCGCAGTTGGCTATTCGGTCATGTGAATCCCACCTGGGGCGGCGGCGCCTATCCGATTGCATTCGCGGATGACACGGATGGCCGGCTCTGGGTAGGCACCCAGGGAGCGGGCCTATTTCGATACGATCCGGCGTCGGGACAAGGCGTTCCCGCCGAGAGGGTATTCGGACGTCCCGGTCTGCTGCCCGACCGGCGCATCATGGCGCTACTGAAGAGTCGGACCGGCGATCTGTGGATCGGCACGATGGAAAGCGGCCTGGTCAGACTCGAGCCGAACGGGACTCTGATTCGCTTCCAGGCCGACCCAGAGAGGCCCGATGACCCTCATGCCATTGGCGCCGCCGGGATCATGGCTTTGAATGAGACGAGCGATGGCCGCATCTGGGCCGGCACGTTCCGCGGTGGCGTCGCCGTCATCGACCCGAGAACGAACCGGGTCCAACGGGTTGCGACCGATGTCGAGAAGCATTTGAGCGCACCCAATCCGCCGGCCACGAGCATCGTGGAGGACCACACGGGAGTGGTATGGGTCGGCACCGATGGCGGCGGGCTGCTCGCCTTCGACCTCGATGGCAGCTTTTTGGCCCAATGGCGCCACCAGGAGTCGAATCTCGACAGCATCGGCTCCGATACGATCTATTCGCTGCATGTCGATGCGAAGGGGCGCCTCTGGGTGGGCAGCGACAGTGGCGGCCTCGACGAAGTGCAGGGATCCCCGCGATCGCCGAGGACGGTGCATTTTCACAATCACTCCGCGAACTGGAACCTGCCGGACAACACCATCTACGGAATTCGCAGCGACGCGCGCGGCGCGTTGTGGTTGAGCGGCAATCGGGGTCTCGTACGCTTCGTCCCGGCCACCGGTGAGATTCGCCAATTTCACCGTGACCAGGGTCTACAGGGCGAGGAGTTCAACTTCGGCGCCCATGCGCGTTTGAGCGACGGGCGGCTGGTCTTTGGCGGCTCGAACGGCTTCAATCTGTTTGAACCCGAGCGGATTCTCGACGCCCCGACCCCGCCGCCGGAAGTCGCGCTGACCTCCGTCGAGTTGCGCGGTCAACTGATCCCGCGCAAGCAGCCCTTCGCCTACCTCTCCGATCTCACCGTCGGTTACCGCGACGATCTCGCCAGCTTCGAATTTGCGGCGCTGGACTTCACGATGCCCGAGCAAAATCGGTTCGAGTATCGATTGCGCGGCTTCGACGATCGCTGGGTCGCCACGCGTTCCGGGCATCGCGCGACCTTCACGAATCTCGATGCGGGAAACTACACACTCGAAGTGCGAGGAGCCACCCCGGACGGTGCCTGGAACCCGACGGTATACCGCCTGCCGATCACGGTGCAGGCCGCGCCTTGGAGGTCAACGGCCGCTTATTTCGTCTACGTGCTCGTGCTGTTGCTGCTGCTCGGCTGGTACGGGGCATCTCATGAGCGAAAGCTCCGGCTGGCGGCGAAGCAGGCCGCGTTCCTGGAGGCCGAAGTCGCAAGCCGTACCGCCGAACTCACGGCCACCAACTTGGAACTCGAGCGGGTCACGCGCGCCAAGAGTGAATTCCTCGCCCGGATGAGCCACGAGATCCGCACACCCATGAACGGGATCATCGGCATGGGCGAGCTGCTGCTGCGCAGCGGTTTGAGCGACCCCCAGACACGCCTCGCGCTGACGGTCAAACAATCAGCGAATTCATTGATGCAGATCTTGAACGACACTCTGGACCTCGCCAAGGTCGAATCCGGCCGGCTCACGGTGGCCTGCGAACCCTTCGACCTTGCCGCCGTCATGGGCGAGACGGCGGAGCTCTTCGCCGCTCATGCCCAGGAGAAAGGCCTCGAGATCATCATCGCGCCGGCGCCCGATCTGACCCGGTTGGTCAATGGAGACGCGCTGCGAATCCGTCAGGTGCTGATCAACCTGCTCGGCAACGCGGTCAAATTCACACCGGCCGGCGAAGTGTCACTCGCCTGCAACATCACGCGGGGGGAACCCCACGACCGCATCAGCCTGTCTGTCAAAGACTCCGGCATCGGCATCGCACCCCAGATGTTGGAGCGTATTTTCGAGCCCTTCACGCAGGCTGACGAGTCGACCACGCGACGGTTCGGTGGCACCGGTCTCGGCCTCACGATCTGCCGCGAACTGATCGAACTCATGGGCGGATCCATCGTGGCACGGAGCGAACCCAACGTCGGCTCTACCTTCTCCATCACGCTACCCTTGAGCGAGGGTGCCCCACTGCCACGAGCCGACCTCGGTGGAGCTCAGCCCGTCGTACTCGTCACCCGCAGCACCAGCTTGGGCGACTCGTTCGACCGTCAATGCCAACTGCTCGGCGCCGCCGGCCGTTGGTTGCGGCCCGCCTCGGATGAGGCGGCGGTCGATCTGTTGACTGCGGAACCGAAACATCTCGTGATCGTGGATCTCGATCACTGCCCGAACGAAGCGGAACGGCTGATCAGGGCCTGCGAGGATGCGGAGCACGCGTCACGCTGCATATTCCTCGGGCGACCCGCATCGTTCGGTCCTCTCGAACTCTCGACGCGCGCGCCGTGCGCTCGGACCTCGGGCAAACCCCTGATACTGCGCAGCCTGCAAGAAATTCTGACCAATTCCGCGGCAAAGCCCGTCAGCCTGCAAACCGATCCTGGCAGCATGATCACCCCGCTGCATGGTCATGTCTTGATCGTCGAAGACAATGCGGTCAATTTGGAAGTCTTTGCCGGATTGCTCCGGGAAATGGGCTGCTCGTACGCCAATGCAACCAATGGACGCGAAGCCCTGATGGCCGCCGCGACCGGCGCCTTCGATGCGATCTTGATGGATGTGCACATGCCCTTCATGGATGGCTCGACCGCCACCGAGAAACTCCGTCGGGCCGATAGTGGACGACGGCGAGTGCCGATCATCGCGATCACGGCCGATGCCACGCAGGATCACCGTCAACGCTGCATCGATGCGGGCATGGACGGCTTCTTGAGCAAGCCGGTGTCGTTCAACGAGTTGTATGCCGCTTTATCGCCGTGGCTCAAGGCGCCTGACGCGTCACCGAGTTCGCCGGCCGCGCCGCAGGTTCTGTCGGATCGAACTCTGACCGAGCTGCGCCAGATCGAGCGCCAGAGCCGAGGCGGCTTTCTCAGCCGGGTGACCCAACTCTTCGTCGACACCTCGGCCCGGCAGATCAGCGCCATCCTGGCGGCGGCGGAGACGGCGCAACTCGGGCCCATCCGCGCCCACTGCCACTCGCTCAAATCAGCCGCCGCGCACGTCGGTGCGAAACGCCTGAGCGAACTCGTCTCCGATATCGAACAGGCCGCCAAGGCAGGAGATCTGGACCGCGTGCGCCTCTTGGCACAAAGTCTCAAGGCCACGCGCGAGACGGCCGTGACCTCACTGCAAGCCGAACTGGTGCAGCAAACAGCATGACCGCGACACAGGGCAAACCGATGATTCTGATAGCGGATGACGACGAGATCGGCAGGCTTTTCCTGGTTGAAACGCTGGAACAAGCCGGCTTTGCCACGATCAGCGTCGGCGATGGTGCGGCCGCGCTCGAGGCCGCCGCGTCGCATGAATTTCAAGTCGCGCTGCTCGACGTGGACATGCCGAATCTCGATGGTTATGAAACCTGTCGGCTGATCCGTTCGACTCCCGACCTCAAGCACTTGCCAGTGGTGATGATTACCGGCCACGACGATGCCGAATCGATCGAGCGTGCCTATCAAGCCGGCGCCACGGATTTCATTGCGAAACCGTTGAATTGGAGTCTGCTGCCGCATCGAGTTCGCTATATCTTGCGAAATGCCGAGGCGGACGCGCAGTTGCGCTACATGGCGTACTACGATCCATTGACCCGCATCCCGAACGCACAAGCGCTCGCCCAGATCGTGACGGCGGCCATCGCCCGCGAACCCTCACATACGCACCCAAACGTCGTGGGTCTTTTGCACCTCGACGTGATCGGCTGTAGCCGCATTCGTTCGATCTTCGGTCCCGATACGGGGGATCAGGTGCTGCGGGCGTTCGCGATTCGTCTCGAAGGCTGTATCGCAGCGCAGGACCACGTGTCCGTCGCGCGAGTGGACGGCGATCGGTTCGTCATGTGTTTGACCGGTTCCAAGGTCCGAGAGCGCACCATCGAACTCGCCGACCGACTGCAACGGGAATTCGAGCAACCCGTGTTCTACGGTAGTCATCAATTTTTCCTCGCACCCGCTTCGGGTATCGCTTTTAGCCCGGAGCACGGCACGGATGCGGTGACCCTGCTGACGGCCGCCGCCGCCGCCAAGCACTACGGCATCAACAACTCGGCCAGCACCGCCGTGGTCTACACCAACCACATTGGCGACCGTGCCCGCGAACGGCTCACGCTCGAGGCGGCGCTGCGCGAGGCGGTGCGTACCGAACAATTGACGTTGACCTTTCAGCCGAAGCTGCGGCTGACCGATGGCGCGATGATCGGCGTCGAAGCGCTGCTGCGGTGGTTCGACCTGGATTTCGGACACGTATCCCCGGACCGCTTCATCCCGCTCGCCGAGGAGTCCGGCCTGATCCTGCAAATTGGCCGCTGGGTCGTCCAGGCCGCCGCTCGACAAATCGCGAATTGGCGCGACGCGGGTCTCAACACCAGCATCGCCATCAATTTCTCAGCGCGACAATTCATGCATGACGATCCGGCACAGTTCATTCGCGCCGCCGCCGCGGATGCGGCGATCGATCCGGCCGCGATCGTCATCGAGATCACCGAGTCCTCCCTGATTCAGGACCTCTCGAGCGTGCGCGGGGGGCTGCTGGCACTGCGGGAACTGGGATGCCGAATCGCGATCGATGACTTCGGCACCGGCTACTCGTCCCTTGCGTATTTGCGGGGGCTGCCGGTCGACGAACTGAAGATCGACAAGGCATTCATTCGAAGTGTCGCATCCGATCCCATCGATGCCGCAATCTGTACGGCGATCCTGTCGCTAGCTCGAGATATCGGCCTGCGAGTCACCGCCGAGGGCGTCGAGACGGAGGCGCAGTTGGAATGGCTGCGCGACCATGAATGCGCGGAGGTCCAGGGCTTCCTGCTGGCCGAACCGGTGCCGGCTCACGAGGTCTTGAGCCGCTACGGTCATGCGGCACAGGTGCGCAAGTCGGGTTCGTGACTCAAGGATCCGGACGCGGCGCTAGCCGCCCACCAGCGCCGAAATCTCCCTGGCTGGCTCTATCGCATTCGATTGCACGAAATCGATACCCGCTTCCGCGAGGAACCCATGATCCTCGATCGAGGTGGTGTGCTTTGCCGCCGTGTGGAAGAGGAGTACACGAGCCATTTGAGTGATCGCCGTGATCGATGCACGGACCGCGGGGTCGCTTCGGATCGAGTTGGTGAGCGCGGGCGAGATCTTCACGCAGCCAATGTTGGGCAAGCGAAGCAGTTCGAATGCTTCTCTGCTGAGATCGAAATCGTCGAGAACGACCGGGCAGTCGAGCCTTTGCAGCGATCTTGCCATCTTCTCGGCCGCATCGAAGCTGCGTTTTGCCGAATTGGTGTCGATTTCGAAGCCGACCGTCTTGGAACCTAGCTGCACCGCGCTCAAAGTGTTCGCGACGAGTTCGATGAAACTCTCATCATGCACCGTGTTCTCGGTGAGATTGATCGAAAATCTCGGAGTATTCTGCTGCCACACCGAGGGGTTGGACGCCAACCAGCTGGTCAGTTCGATGAACACCCGTTTGTCGATGATGGATCCGAGTCCACGCTCCACCGCATTCTTCAACATGGTCTGCGGGGCGGCGTTCGGTGCGGTCTTGGACTTCGACCGCAGCAGGACTTCGTAGCAGGCCATCGTTTGGCTGTTGGCGAGCGGTACGAGACGCTGGATGTTGAGCGCAATCGGACACTGTTGCAACGCGAGTTTGAGTTTCTCCAGATCGGAGGTCGCTTTGGTCGCGCGTGGCGGCACCTCGGATGGAGGGACCGCCACGCGTGGCTCGCTGACGGCGCTCCCCGCCACCGGCGCATCGCTCGAAGGGGATGGCGCGAGCTGGAGTGGCTCGCTCGAGGTCGGGGGCTGACTCAAATTCTGCGGTTCACTCAACGTGAGCGGCTGGCTCAAGTTGTGCGGTTCGCTCAACGTGATCAGTTCGCTCGATTCGTACAGCGCGCTCGAGACTTGCGGCGCGCTCGAGGGTTGCGACTCGCTCAGGTTGTACGGTTCGCTCAACGTGAGCAACTCGACCTCCTCCCTCGGTTCCACCGCCGCGTCCATCCGGCTGACACTCTGCGGTTCGTCCGCCCCGAGCGCAGCACTCTTGCTCAACGACGGATTGTCGTCGAGCGGGGGCTGTCGCGCGGGCACCAGCGACAGTGACGGAGTGGGCGCTGTCGCCGCGGGTACCGGGGCGGGTTTAGGCGCGACCTTTTTGGCCCGTGACTGCTGTAAATCGAGAAAATCCGCGAGGACCCCTTGCAGCGTCGGAGTGACCAAGCGTTGCCAGCCATTGCTCTGACTGAGCACGCGTTGATCGAAGATGAACATAACGAAACCAGCCACGCCCTGACGCGGTTCGGCGGCGCGGATACACAGCACGTTCTGGGTGTCGGAAAGGGGCAGCACGACGACCGGTTCGGCCGCGGGGTCCTTGAAGATTTCGGATGCCTCGAAGGCGACATTATGCTCATCGGGACCCATCGCGCTTTCACTGAGCCACAACACGTCGGCTGCCGCGTCGTGCAAAGACACGCACAGAGCCCGCACGGGATCGATGGCCGCTCGGATCCGCTGTCCGAGAGCCTCATAGGTCTGTTCGGGGATACCGGACCCGGCGGGCTGAATCTGTTTCTGGGGTTGTTGCACGGACACGGCCTCATGTTCGAGCATCTGCATCGGGTCTTTCCGTGTGCATGCTCACAGAACCCGGGTGGCCCTGATTAAGGCCGATGTTCCTGTGATCGCCACCTCAAGAGTCCTCGAAGCGATGGCGACCTGGAGCGCGCCGATGGCCTGGCCACTGGCCCGAGCCACAGGCGGACCGCCTTGGCGGGGTGCCGGCGCTACCCCGCCGCCTTATTCCTGCTTGTTCCAGCCCTCAACCGCCGTGGGCGAAGATTGCGACGCAACGGCGCTCTGATTCCACAAGTAGCCGCTGTTCCACAAGTAGCCGCTGTTCCAGAGATAACCGCTGTTCCACAAGTAGCCGCTGTTCCACAGGTAGCCACTGCTCTGCACGGAGCTGGTGGTGACTCCGGTGTAATTCTGGTTGTAGTTGAACCCGGCATTCCACAGATACCCGTTGTTGACCCACATGTAGCCGTTGCTCCATCCATACGCCTGCCCCTTCGCGTAGGACTGCGTCCAGATGTAGCCGTCATTGTTCAGAGGCGTACCCTGGGAGTTGACGACAAAGTAAGCACCGGACGCCGTGTTGCGGCCCGCCGGACCCCAATAGTGGGTCGTGCCCGCGAGGTCCGCAGCAATGTTGAGGCCTTGATTGGCACAATTCATTGCCTGGCTGTAGACCGCAGCATAGGCGTTGATCCTGCCCGCGCCCTGCTGATAGACGCTGTACGACGAATAACCGGACGCACTCACCGCGGTCTCCGCCGTGCTCAACAGGCGGCATTTGACCTGATCGGGAGTCAATGTCGGGTTCGCCTGAACCATGAGCGCGACGACGCCCGTGGTGACCGCCGCCGCCATGGATGTTCCCGACATGATGAACAGGTTCGGATCGCTGGACCCATACTCCGCATGCTGCGACGGCAGCATTTGCAGGTCCTTGTCCATGAATGCCGCGAGATGCCCGCCCGGCGCGACGATATCGGGCTTGACGAACCCTTCGAACGTGGGGCCCGCCGACGAGAACGAGGTAACCCCATCGTCAGTCGGATCATTAGGCGTGAAGTTGTCGGACATCGCACCCACCGTGATCACGTACGGCGTGTTGCCGGGAACCGAGATGGTTTGCGCAGCGGGCCCAAAGTTGCCCGCCGCCGCGACGACGACGATACCGGCCTGCCACAACTTCATCACTGCCTGATCGATCGGATCGTTCCAGTAAAACGATTTCGGAGTCGATCCAAAGGACATATTGACGACCCGGATCGCGCCGTAAGTATTACGATTGGCGTAGATCCAATTCAGACCGTTCACCACGTTGGTGTAGGTCCCCGTGCCGTCGGCGTCGAATGCCTTCACGCTGATGAGATGCACCATCGGCGCGATTCCCTGCGGCTGTCCCTTGAGAACGGGATCCGTCGTATTGGAACTCGCGATCAAGCCGGTGACGTGTGAGCCGTGCCCGTAATCATCGTTGACGCACGGGTATTTCTTACACGGGTGGGTTGCATCGACGAGAATGTTGTTGATGGCATCGTACTGCGCGACCATCCGATTCTTACCGTTGAGGTCCGCCGTCAAGTAGGAGAGCCCTTGCTTTTGCAAAATGCCGCTGTCGAGCACCGCGACAGTGACGCCCGTGCCGTCGATGCCTTGAGCGGCGAGCTGATCGACGCCGATCATCGCGCGCTGGTAGATATCGGGAGTCGTATCGGGAAGCGGAGCGCTCGATGATTTGGCGGAACCCTGGGTCTTCACCGGTGCTTCATCCGCAAAGAGCTTGAGTTCGCCATTCTGGCGCAGGAGCGCAACCTGGTCGGCTGATAGCAGCGCCGAAACCCCATTGATGACCGGCAGTTCATGCGTGACGCGTCCGCCCACCCCACGTACCGCTCGGACGGCCTGCGCGCTATCCCGCGCCTCGACGATGTAGCCGGCTGGAAGGTGTTTCGGCGCCGCTTGCGCGGCCGTTTGCAGCATCGTCACCGCAAGAATGGCAGCGAGAACGCTTCGATTGCCTGACTTCGCCATATCGTTAAACACCTCTTGGAAGCCTGAAACTGGATCCGCACGAGCCGGGATCGCCTTGCACACACTGTAATCGCCAGGGCAGCTTCGGTACCGCGTCTAGTTGTTGCCGATCTGGACCCAAATCTGTGACGACGTTCAAATAATCACGGGTTAAAATGCGACGCACGGCCCGTCAAACCCGATGAGGGGGCGGTGTGCCGCCTGCGGCGAGCCGCGACCGCGCCAACCGCCAGCAGGCCGCCGAGGCTCCACAGGTCGAGACTGCCGCCGCCGCCGCCCTGGCTGCTTGTTTTCTTGGCAACAACGTTGATCGTGGGGTCTTCCGCGACGGTCACGGTGGTCGAGGCGCTCGTAGAGCCCCCGATCCCCGCGCAGGTCAACGTGTAAGTAGCGGTGCCGACCGAATTCGGTACCGCTAAGATCGTGCCTGTCAATGGCTGCGATCCGGTCCAGGCGCCGCCCGTGGCGGCGCAACTGCTCGTATTCTTCGACGACCAGCTCAGGGAGATCCTTCCACCCAGGATGATCGTGGTTGGGCTCGCGGCCAGCGTCATCGTGGGTGTGTCGACGGCGGTTTGAGGACTGCCCGCGATCACCAATGTCAAGTCGAGCTGCGCGGTTGCGGTCCCGGAGACACCGACGATCAGCAACGGATAGGTTCCCGGCACCGACGACTTGGATGCCGAAAGCATCAGCGAGTTTCCGGAGAGACTGCTCGTGACGCCACTCGGAATACCGGCGACGCTGTAACCGACCGTTCCGCTGAAGCCGTTCCGCGGCACGACCGTGAACTCCTCTGTGACCGTCGAGTTCGTTTGCAGCATTACGGTGGTCGCGGCGGAGCTCAGCGTGAAACTGGGTGTCGTGACAGTGAATGACTGAGTCACCGGCGTCGCCGCGGCGTACGAGCCATTACCGCCCTGCGCCGCCACGATGGTACATTTGCCAGCCGTCAGTAGCGTGGCCGTGGTGCCGGTCACGGTGCACACCGCGGGCGTCGTCGACGCAAAACTCACCGCAAGTCCCGAGCTCGCCGTGGCGACCAACGTCAGTGTGGTGGCTGACGACTGATTTCCCGGCGCGGGGAATGTCAGCGTTTGACTCTGCGGTAGCGGTGACGCCACGGTCAGGGTCAGATAGGTCGTGGCCATGAAACCGCCCGAGGTTCCGGTGATCGTGACCGGATAGCTCCCCGGCACTGTATTGCTCGCCACCGACAGCGCCAGCGAATTACTCGACACGCTGTCGGTGACGCCGGTCGGCAATCCGCTGACGGTATATGCCACCGTGCCGTTGAAGCCGGGCAACAGCGCCACGCTGATCGCATCGGTGCTGCCGGCCCCTTGCAGCACGGTCAGCGTGGGATTGGCGAGATTCAACGTGAACCCCTGCAGCAGAACATCGAAGGACTGCGTCACCGACGTTGCCGCGTTGATGGTTGCATTGCCCAATTGCGAGGCGACCAGGGTGCAAGTTCCCGCCGTGAGCATCGTCGCCGTAGCGCCACTGACGCCGCACACCGTCGGCGTTTGGGAGTTGTAGGTGATCGGCAGTCCCGAGCTCGCGCTCGCCGTCAACGCGAGCGTCGTGCCGACCGGCTGGCTCCCGATTGCACCGAAAGTGATGGTTTGCGGCGCAGGAACGATCAAGGTCACCGTATTGGAGTTGCTGATGCTCCCCGCCGTTCCGGTCACCGTGATCGTGTAGGTGCCCGGTGGCGTGTTCGCCGGCAGGTTCAAGTTCAGCGTCGTGCCGCTGGACGAGCTCGTCGCGGTGAAATTGCTGACAACGGTGCTGGGAAGACCCGAGACGCTGAAATTGACAGGGCCGGAGAAGCCGCTGCCGTCGTTGACCGTGATTCCAATCATGCCGCCGCTGCCCGGCTGTAGAGTCAACGCCGTGCGATTATCCGTCAGCAGAAACGTGCTCGCGGCGACCTGGGTGAGCAGGCCGAGTTCATAGGAATTTGCCGAGGTTGCGCCGGCTGCATTCACCGCCTCGACGACGTAGTAGGCCGTCACGAGCGGCGTGGCCGTGGTATCGCTGTAGGACGTCTGGGTGGTCGTCGCGATGGTCGTGTAAGGCCCGCCGGAAACGTATGACCGCAGCACGTTATAGGACACGGCTCCGTTGGAACTCAACCAACCGAAACCATTGCCGGTCCCGCTGGCCGAACCCGTGAGACCCGCCGGCGCATCGGTCGGCGTCGTAACGGTGACGGCCGGACTGAAGGAACTGTTGCCGCCTTGATTGACCGCAACGACCTGGTAGGAATAGGTCGATGAGGCCTGCAAGATGTCGGTGTCCGTGTAGCTGGTACCCGTGACGCCGACGGCGATCTGGACGCCGGACCGGTAGATGTCGTAGCTCGACGCGCCGACCACCGGGTCCCAGGTGGTTTTAGTCGAATAGGGACTGAGCGCGGTGGCCGCAACGCCCGTGGGCA
>Ga0116226_10002833_pt1 | contig 15206 bp, 15 predicted proteins | sample S1TSphfallax_FD_89692 | JGI IMG/M metagenome (GOLD analysis project Ga0116226, IMG submission 89692) | Host-associated microbial communities from peat moss isolated from Minnesota, USA - S1T2_Fa - Sphagnum fallax MG | ecosystem: Host-associated > Plants > Peat moss > Unclassified | place: USA...
AGAAAAACGTTTCGCGCACAATGTCCTCCACCCCCGCGGCCATGAGCAGATGTACATGGTGGCGGTTGCGCGCGCGCGCATAAACATGCAGATGCGGGAATTTGCGGCGGACCATCTGCGCCACCGCCACCGAGGCGTCCATATCGTCCAGCGCCAAGATCAGCACGCGCGCGGTCTCGGCGCCGGCGGCGCGCATCACGTCCTCGCGGGATGGGTCGCCGTAGAACACCTTGCTGCCAAAGCGGCGGACCACATCCACCTGTTCCTGGCTGCGGTCCAGCGCGGTGAAACCAATGCGCTGCATGGCCAGCAGCCGGCCGGCGATCTGCCCAAACCGGCCGAAGCCGCAGATGATCACCGGGGCGGATTGCTGGGCGATCGTGTCGAACGGGCGCTCGCGGCGCTTGACGAGGCGGGGCATGGCAAAACGCTCGGAGGCGCCGAAGAGCAGCGGTGAGAGCATCATGGAGACCGCGATGATGAGATTCGCCATGCTGGCGAGCGAGAGTGGCAGCGCGCCGGCGGCAACCCCGGTGGCGAACAGCACGAAGCTGAACTCGCTGCCCTGCGGCAGTGCGAGCGCAAAGCGCAGCGCCGCACCTGGCAAGCGCCGCCGGGTGTAGCTGACGGTAAAGCCGATGAGGGATTTGATCGCGATCAGCCCCGCCACGCCGAGCGCGATTTCCGCCGGGTGGCGCAACGCCAAATGCAAATCCGCCGACATGCCGACCGAGAGGAAGAAGAAGCCGAGCAGCAAGCCCTCGAAGGGTTGGATATCGGCATGGATTTCGTGGCGGTATTCGGAATCCGAAACCATGACGCCGGCGAGGAAGGCGCCAAGCGAGGCGGATAACCCGGCCCAATCCGCCAGTGCGGCGGTGCCAACGACCAGGAGGAGCGCGGTGGCGGTGAAGACCTCCGGCGATTTCGTATAGCCGGCCATTCGGAACAAGGGCCGCACCAGCAGCGTGCCGCCGATGAGAATGCCGGCGATGACCGCGGCCCCACGCACGAGCGCCAACCAGGAAATTTGCCCGGCAACGTCGCCGCCGGCGAGAATGGGCAGCAAGGCGAGCACGGGGATCGCCGCCATGTCCTGGAATAACAACACGGCGAAACTGTCCCGCCCGGCGATGGAGGGCAGCAGGTTACGCTCCCCCAGCATGGGCAACACGATGGCGGTGGAGGATAGGGCCAGGCCGATGCCCAGGATGATCGCACTCGGCCAGGCCACGCCGGCGAGGTGGATGAGCAGGGCGATCAGCGCGGAGGTGGGCAGCATCTGGCCCAGCCCCATGCCGAACACGGCGTTGCGCAGAATCCACAGCCGGTGCGGGCGCAGCTCCAGCCCGATGAGGAAGAGCAGCATGGTGACGCCAAGCTCCGAAACGTCCGAAATCTCGCCGACATTGGTGATGAGGCCAAAGCCGGAAGGGCCGATGACGGCGCCGGCGGCAAGGTAGCCGAGAATGCTGCCCAGCCCGGCGAAGCGCGAGAGCGGCACGGCAATGGCGATGGCGGCGAGGAGGATGACCAGCGTGAGGAACATGGGCAAGTATGCTGGCAGGCGGCGGCAGGAAAAGGAAGCACTTCTTTTTTGAAAAAAAGAAGCAAAAAACTTTTGATTGTTTTCTGTCCGGGGGACGTTTCAACATCCCGTGTAAAAGTCGCAAAAGTTTTTTGCGGAGCTTTTTTTCAAAAAAGCGACCGCTTTCTTTCGCGAATTTCAACGCCCGGGCTTGCCGCCCCCTGCCAAGCGCCGCAAACCAAAACCATGGATTCTGACCTCAGGCTCGTAACCTCCAACTCCAGGGGCTTGCTCGCCTTCACCCTTGCTTTGGTCATCGCCATTTTGCTCTGCATGGAATTTCTGGACCGGCCGGTGGCAATTTTCTTCGCGGCGCATCGGCACTGGCGCTGGCTGTTCCGGCTCTGCGCGGCGCCAAGCCTGCTCGCCTTGCCCGTCGCGGCAGTTTGCCTGGCCGCGGCGGTGGCGCGGCGCCTGCTCGGCCGGCCGGGAATCTCCAGGGTCTGGCTGGCCACAAGCCTGGCGACCCTGGCCAGCACGGCGGCAAAGGACGAGCTGAAATTTCTGTTCGGCCGGCCCTGGCCCTCGACCTGGCTGGAATCGCATGTCTATGCGTTTCATCCCTTTACCGACTCGGTGTCTTTCGGCGGATTTCCCTCCGGGCATACCGCGTATATTTCCGCGCCGCTTTGTGTGTGCTGGGCATTGCTGCCGCGCTACCGGTGGCTCTGGGGCGGCGTGATTTTCCTGGTCATGGCCGGCCTGGTCGGCGCGGATTATCATTTCGTCGCGGATGTTCTGGCGGGCTTGCTGGTGGGCATAACCTGCGCCTGGGGCTGCCTGGTGCTGCTGCCGCGCGATGTTTGAGCGCCGCAGATTTTGGCCGCTGTTCTGGACCCAGGCTTTGGGCGCGGTGAACGACAATCTGTTCAAAAATGCTTTGGTCGTGCTGGCGATTTTCCGCCTGGCGCATGTTGGGCCAGTGATTGTCGCGGCTTCCGGCGGGGTGTTTTTGCTACCCTATGCGCTGTTCTCGGCCACGGCGGGGGACCTCGCGGATGGTTTTGAAAAATCCCGGCTCATCCGCTGGGTCAAATTCTGGGAGCTGGGGCTGATGGTCCTGGCCAGCATGGGGTTCTTCACCGGCAGTTTCGCGCTGCTGCTGGCGGTACTGTTCGGGCTGGGCGTCCAGGCGGCATTTTTCTCGCCGCTGAAATACGGGATTCTGCCGGACCATTTGCAGAATGAGGCGCTGATCGCCGGCAATGGCCTGGTGGAAGCCGGCACGTTCACGGGCATTTTGCTGGGCACCGTGGCGGGCGGCATGCTCGTGCTGCTACCCGGCGGTGCGGTGTTTGCGTCCGCGGCGTGCCTGGCGGTGGCGGCCGCCGGCATCGTGGCTGCCTATCGCATTCCCCCGGCACCCTCCGCGCAGCCGGGTTTGCGGCCGAGCTGGAATATCGCGCGCGATACCTGGCGGTTGCTGGTGCTGGCGCGCGCCAATCCGCCGGTCTGGTTCGCGGTGCTGGGGATCAGCTGGTTCTGGGCGATCGGCGCCACGCTGCTGGCAGCCTTTCCGGTGCTGGCGCGCGATGCGCTGCATGCCGACGGCCATGTGGTGACGCTGATGCTGGCGGTGTTTGCGGTGGGGGTGGGCGTTGGCTCGCTCGGCGTGGCGAGGTTTTTAAAGCAAAGCGGGCTGCTGAGGTTTGTGGCGATCTCGGGCGTTGGGGTTTCGGTGTTCACGGCGGATTTCGCCTGGGCGGCGCTGCATGCGGGGCGCATGGCCGATATCGTCGCCATGCTGGGTAGCGCGGCCGGGCTGCGCATGCTGGCGGATTTGCTGGCGCTGGCGGCGTTCGGCGGCGCCTTCTCGGTGCCGCTTTACGTTCTGTTGCAGGCGCGCTCCGCACCCTCTCACCGGGCGCGCATGGTAGGGGCGAATAACGTGATGAACGCCATCGCCAGCGTGCTGGCGGCGGGAATCACGGTGCTCTGGTACGCGCTGGGCCTGGGCGCGCCGGCCTTGCTGTTTTTGGTGGCGGCGGCGAATCTGGCGGCCGCTTGCTGGATTTTTCGAGTTGCGCTGGGCATCCGCTCCGTATAGATTGGTCAACTTGGTCAAGGAGCCGCAAATGGATCAGATCGTCAGCCTGTATGAGGCGAAAACCCATCTCTCCGCGCTGGTCGACAAGGCCGCGGCCGGCGAGGAGATCATCATCGCCAAAAATGGCGTCCCACATGCGCGGCTGGTGCCCATTCCCCAAAACGGCAAGCGCCGCGTGCCCGCCGGGGATTTCAAAGTGACCTATATTGCCGATGACTTTGACGCGCCCGATGAGGAAATCAACGCCATGTTCTACGGCGAGCCTTGAGTGGAACTGCTGCTCGACACGCATATCTTTCTCAGGTGGCACGAAAACAATCCCCGCCTTGCCTCGCATTTTGTGGACCTGATCAGCGACCCAGAGAACCGTGCGTTCGTTAGCGCCGCCTCCATCTGGGAGATTGCGACCAAGCGCCGGATCGGAAAGCTAGCTTTTGAGGGCTCGCCGGTTGCCGCGGTAAACGAAAGCAGACTCTCAAGTGCTCCCATCCACCTCACGGATGCCGAAGCGGCGGGCGATCTCGCCTGGGCGCATAAGGACCCGTTCGATCGATTACTCGTCGTCCAGGCGCAGCGTCTGGGCGCTACGCTGGTCACCGCGGATGCGGTATTGCGCACCGCGCCCGCCGCGATTCTATGGGCTGGTTGAAAAAGCAAGCGGTCGCTTTTTTAAAAAAAGCTCCGCAAAAAACTTTTGTGAGTTTTTTACACGGGATGTTGAAACGTCCCCCGGACCCAAGGAGCAAAAGTTTTTTGCTTCTTTTTTTCAAAAAAGAAGCGCTTTCTTTCTAAACCCTCTCAAACACCAGCGCGATCCCCTGGCCGCCGCCGATGCACATCGTCACCAGCGCGTAGCGGCCATCCGTGCGGTGCAGCTCATAGATCGCCTTGATCGCGATGATCGCACCCGAGGCGCCGATTGGGTGCCCAAGCGCGATCGCCCCGCCATTCGGGTTGACCTTCCCGGCGGGCAGTTCCAGCTCGCGCGCAACCGCGCAGGCCTGCGCGGCAAACGCCTCGTTGCTCTCGATCACGTCGATCTCCGAAACATGCAGCCCGGCGCGCTTGAGCGCGATGCGCGAGGCCGGGATCGGCCCCAGCCCCATCACGCCCGGCTCGACGCCTGCATGGCCGTAGGAAACCAGCCGCGCCATCGGCCTGGCACCACGGCGCGCGACCTCCGCGCCGCTGGCGAGCACCAGCGCCGCGCCGGCATCGTTCAGGCTGGAGGCGTTGCCGGCCGTCACGGACCCGTCCTTCTTGAACGCCGGCTTGAGGCCGGCGAGCGAGTCCGCGGTGGTATCGCCGCGCACATGCTCATCCGTCTCGAAGATCGTCACGCCCTTGCGGGACGGCAGTTCCACCGGCGTGATCTGCGATGTGAACCGCCCCTCCGCCTGCGCGAGGGCGGCGCGGCGGTGCGATTCGGCGGCAAAGGCGTCCTGCGCCGCGCGAGAGAGTTCGTAGCGCGACGCCACGGTTTCCGCGGTGATGCCCATATGCCCGCCGCCGAACGGGTCGTGCAGCGCGCCCACCATCATGTCGATCACCTTGCCATCCCCCAGCCTGGCGCCCCAGCGCTCGTTGGGCAGCAGATAGCCGGCGCGGCTCATGCTCTCCGCCCCGCCGGCAACCGCGATCCCGGCATCCCCCAGCATGATGATCTGCGCGGCGGAGACGATGGCCTGCAGGCCGGAGCCGCAAAGCCGGTTGACGGTAAGTGCGGGCGCATCGATGGGGATACCGGCATCGATGGCGGCGACGCGCGAGAGATACATATCCCGCGGTTCGGTATGGATCACATTGCCCATCACGACATGCTGTACCTCGGCGGGCGCCACCTCGGCGGCGGAGAGGGCGGCGCGGATGGCGATTTCCCCAAGTTTGGTGGGGGCGAAGTCTTTCAGGCTTTTGCCGAAATCACCAATGGCGGTGCGCTTACCGCCGAGGATGAAGACGTCTTGCATGGTTGGTTCCTCCTCAATGTTCGAAGTAGGGTGGGTTAGCGACCCGCGCGCTTGCGCGGCCCGTAACCCACCGATGGCTCGGGCCACACCAGCGAGAGAGCGCTCCGAACCGTTAAAAAACCGTCTTTTCGGCTAGCTCCACACCGTCAAAAACCCGACGATGATCAGCGCCACGGCGGTCACGATTACGTTCGTCAGCAGGAACTTCGTGAAAAACGCCCAGCCCTTTTTGGCGGCGTTATCAAAATCCGCCTCCGCGGCGAGCAGCGTGTCCGGTTTTGTTTCGGTCGACATGAAATCCACCTATAAATGCGTTTCTGGCCAGAGCTTTACGGGCTTCAACCAGCCTCTGGCAAGGGGTATTTGCTGGCGCAATCGGGTGAAAAGAAGATTCGAAGAAAGAACTTCTTTTTTGAAAAAAAGAAGCAAAAAACTTTTGTGAGTTTTCTGCCGGGGGACGTTTCAACATCCCGTGTAAGGGTTACAAAAGTTTTTTACGGAGCTTTTTTTCAAAAAAGCGACCGCTTTCTTCCCTTCCCTTCCCTTCACCCGATGGCTCTGGGGTTTTTGCGCGCGAATTCCGCCAGCGCCGCGGGGTAGATGCGGTGCTCCTGCTCCAGCACACGCGCCGCCAGCGCCTCCTCGGTATCCCCCGGCAGCACCTTCACCTGCGCCTGCATCAAAATGGGCCCGTCATCCATTGTCTCGGTCACCAGATGCACCGTGCAGCCATGCACCTCATCGCCCGCCTGCAGCACGCGCAGATGCGTCTCAAGCCCAGGATATTCCGGCAGCAGGCTGGGGTGGATGTTGAGCATACGTCCCCGCCACCGCGCCACGAACCAGGGCGTCAGCAACCGCATATACCCCGCCAAGCACACGATATGTATCTCATGCTCTTCCAGCACCGCGTCGATCGCGCGCTCATGCGCCTCCCGGTCCGCGCCGTATGGCTTGCTGGGGATCGCGCGCGCCTCCACGCCAAAGGCGCGGGCGATTTCCAGCGCCGGGGCATGCGCCTTGTTGGAGATCACCAGCACGATTTCCGCCGGATATTCTGGCTCACGCGCCGCGCGGATCAGCGCCGCCATATTGGAGCCACGGCCCGAGCAGAAAATCGCGACCCTCGGCTTCATGCAAACAGCCGGTCCTGGCCGCTGATGACCACGCCCGGCGTATCGGTCACCTCGCCGAGCCGGAACGGCGCCTCGCCCGCCGCTTCCAGAACCGAGATCGCCTTTGCTTCATCCGAAACGATCAGCGTCATCCCGACCCCACAATTGAACACCCGGAGCATCTCCGCCGGTTCGACATTGCCGGTCCGCGCCAGCCAGCCAAAAACCGCCGGCATCGCCCAAGGCCCATCCAGCCGCGCCCCGCAACCCGGCGGCAGCACGCGCGGCAGATTGCCGGGCAGACCCCCGCCGGTGATATGCGCCGCCCCCTTCAGCAGCCCGGCCGCATGCAACGCAAGCACCGGGCGCACGTAAATCCGCGTCGGCGTCATCAACACTTCACCCGCCGTGCCGCCCAGCAGTTCATCGCCCCAGCCAATACCGGCATCCGCGAAAATCCGCCGCACCAGCGAAAACCCATTGGAATGCACGCCGGAGGCCGGCAGTGCGATAATCACATCCCCCGGCGCCACGCCGGCCGGCAGCAGCGCCCCGCGCTCCGCCGCGCCCACCGCAAACCCGGCCAGGTCATAATCCCCGCCCGAATACATCCCCGGCATTTCCGCCGTCTCACCGCCCACCAGCGCGCAGCCGGCGATTTTGCAGCCCTCCGCGATGCCGGCGATGACTTTTCCCGCCGCCGCCACGTCCAGCCGGCCCGTCGCGAAATAATCCAGGAAAAACAGCGGCGCCGCACCTTGCACGATGAGATCATTCACGCACATCGCCACCAGATCGATCCCCACCGTCTCATGGATCCCGGTCTCGATCGCGATTTTCAGCTTCGTCCCAACCCCATCGGTCGTGGAAACCAGGATTGGGTCGGTAAACCCCGCCGCTTTGAGGTCAAATAGCGCGCCAAACCCGCCAATGCCGCCCAATACCCCGGCACGCGTGGTCGCCTTCGCCAGCGGCTTAATCGCCTCCACCAACGCATCGCCCGCCGCAATATCCACGCCGGCCGCACGATATGTCGCGCTGGTCATGCCCGCCCCCGATGCGCTAAGCCAGTGCTCATGACCTGGCGATTCCATGCGATAAACTCATCCTGGCCTTTCAACACAGCGCTTGCCGCCGCGCAATTGCCGGGCCGCGCGAAGTGAACGGCGGCAGCCCGGAACGGCGCCGCGCCTACCGCGTGCAATGGCAGCGCCTGGCCCTCACGGCGGCGTTTTTGCTGCTGCTCTGGCTGTTTCTTCGCATGTTCTCCTCGGTCCTCATGCCCTTCGTGGTCGCGGCCGGCCTCGCCTATTTTCTGGACCCCGCGGTCAGCCGCCTCGCCAAACTCGGCCTGCGCCGCCCGGCTGGCGCGTTTCTCCTGCTCTCCGCCGTCGTGCTCTTCGTGGCGCTGTTCATCCTGCTGCTCTACCCTGTCATCATCGGCCAGGCCTCCGCCTTCGTCACGAACCTGCCGGAATATATCCGCACGGCGGAGAAGGATTTCGGCTCCGTCATCGCCAATCTCCAGCACCGCCTGGGCCCCGGCGCCATGAGCCAGAAATTGCGGGACATCGCCGCCAACCAGGCCGGCACCATCGTCTCTTTCGCCGGCTCGGCGGCCACCAACATCATCGGCAGCGGCTTCGCGGTGGTGAACGTGCTCACGCTGCTCATCGTCACGCCGATCGTGACCTTCTACTTCCTGCGGGACTGGCCGGCGATTATCGCGCATGTCGATAGCTGGCTGCCGCGGCCCTATGAGGGGGTGATCCGCGCCCAGGCCGTGGAGGTCAACCGCATCCTCGCCGCCTGGATCCGCGGCCAGGCGATCTGCTGCCTGGTGCTGGCACTGGTCTACGCGGTCGGCCTGACGATCATCGGGCTGGACCTGGGGTTGATCGTCGGCCTGGCGGCTGGGTTCCTCTCCTTCATCCCCTATGTCGGCACGCTGGTCGGCGCGGTGACGGCGGTGCTGCTTTCGCTTAGCCAGACCCCGGGTTGGGACGGGATCATCAAGGTCGCCATCGTTTTCGGCTTCGGCCAGGCGCTGAATGACTATATCATCCAGCCGCGCTTTTTGGGGGACCGCGTCGGGCTGCCAGCGGTGTGGGTGATTTTTTCGCTCTTCGCCGGCGGTGCCGCGTTTGGCTTTGTCGGGATCATGCTGGCGGTGCCGGTCACGGCAACGCTGGGGGTGTTGGCGAGGTTCTGGTTGCGGCGGTATTTGCATAGCCCGCTGTACTTAGACGCTCCCCCTGAATGAAAGGCGAAAGAAAGGAGTTCTTTTTTGAAAAAAAGAACCAAAAAACTTTTGTGAGTTTTCCGCCGGGGGACTTTGCAAACTCCCGTGTAAAAGTTCCAAAAGTTTTTTGCGGAGCTTTTTTTCAAAAAAGCGACCGCTTACTTTCCTTATGAAACAACTGGCCCTCCCTTTTGGCATCGACGATGGCTACGCCGCCGAGGATTTCTGCGCCGCCCCGTCCAACGCGCTGGCGCGGGACTGGCTGGCCCGGCCCGATTCCTGGAGCAATGGCCGGCTGGTGCTCTGGGGCGAGGCCGGTTGCGGCAAGACGCATCTGCTGCGCATCTGGGCCGCCGAGCATGGGGCCGCGGTGCTGAATGGCGCGCGGTTGCAGGCGCTGCTCCGTCCGGAAGGCCCCGTGGCGATTGACGATTCGGACATCGTGACGGACCCGCGGGCGCTCCTGCATGGGCTCAACGCCGCGGCGGAGGCTGGCGTGCCGGTGTTGATGGCGGCGCGGCTGCCGCCGGCGCGCCAATCCATCAAGCTGGCGGACCTCGCGAGCCGGCTGCGCGCCGCGGAGGCGGTGGAGATACGCGCGCCGGAGGAGGAGTTGCTGGCTTTGCTGCTCACGCGCCTGGCGGCGGAGCGGCAGCTCGCCCTTTCCATCCCGGTGCGGAATTTTCTGCTCACGCAACTGCCGCGCACGGCGGCAGCGCTGCGCGAGGCGGTGGCGAGGCTGGACCATGCGACGCAGGAAAGCGGGGCGCGGGCGACCCGGCAACTGGCGGCGGCGATCCTGGCGGACCTCATCTAATGGCACTCCTCATCACCCGCGAACTCCACCCCAATGTTGCCGCCCGCGCCGCGCGCGAGCATGCGGTGCGCCAGCTCAACATCACAGGCGCCTTCGACCCGGCGCGCGTGCTGCAAAACCTGGATGGCGTGGATGCCATTCTCTGTACCCCAGCCGACCCGTTCGACGCCGCGCTCATCGCGCAGCTCCCGGATTCCGTGCGCGCGATCGCCACCTTCAGTGTCGGCATGGAACATCTCGACGTTGCCGCCGCGGCCGCGCGTGGCATCGCGATTTGCCACACGCCGGATGTGCTTTCCACCGCGACGGCCGAGCTGGCGCTCACGCTCATGCTGATGGCGGCGCGCCGCGCAGGGGAGGGCGAGCGCCTGCTCCGCGCCGGGCGTTGGCACGGTCTTTCCCCAACTTTCCATCTGGGTGTCGGGGTCGCCGGCAAGAGTCTGGGTATTCTGGGCATGGGCCGCATCGGCCGGGAACTGGCGCGCATGGCGCGCGGCCTCGCCATGACCATCCATTACCGCAACCGCACGCGGCTTACCCCGGAGCTGGAGGCCGGCGCGATCTACCACGATAGCGATGCGAGCTTCCTCGCCACCATCGCGTTTCTGTCGATCAACATCCCTGGCGGCGCGGAAACCCGCCACTGGCTCAACGCCGAACGCATCGCCCAACTTCGGCCCGGCGCCATCATCGTCAACACCGGCCGCGGCTCAACCGTGGACGACGATGCGCTGATCGCCGCCCTGCGCTCCGGCCATATCCTCGCCGCCGGGCTGGACGTGTTCAATCACGAGCCCAACCTGCATCCCGGCTATCTCGAACTCGAAAACGCGGTGCTCTTGCCGCATATCGGCAGCGCCACCGTCGAGACGCGCGACGCCATGGGTTTTTTAGCCCTCGACGGCATCGCGCGCGCGCTCAATCCTCCAACGTAAACCCTAAATTCATCGTCACCTGGTAATGCGCCACCTGGTTGTCGGCGATCTCGCCGCGCACCTGCAGCACCTCAAACCAGCGCAGATTCTTCACGCTCTCACTGGTCTTGGCAATCGCCGTGCTGATCGCATCCTCGATGCTCGCCGGCGACGACCCGACGATCTCAAGTTTCTTATAAACATGGTTGGACATGGCTGCTCCTGTATTTTGACGCTGCCGATGTAGGAACGCCCGTCCAGCCCGCCGCCCGCATTACCGATTATCAAATCCGCCTTCATCACCTCCGGCGTTTTAATGGCCGCCGGCACAACCAGATACGGTTTCAGTCAACCGGATTTGGAACCAGCACATGCCCGACGCATCGCCTGAAAAAAACGTCTTCCTCCGCGACGTGAAAACCCTGCGCGCCCAGGCCCAGAAATCCCTGAGCCAAGGCGCCGTGACGGAAGGCTACCAGGACGTAAAGCAAGCCATCGAGCTCCTGCAATCCGCGCTGGCGACGGAAATCGTCTGCGTGCTGCGCTATACGATGAATTCCATCTCGGTGGCCGGCATCACCAGCAAGAGCGTGGGCGAGGAATTCGCCGAGCATGCCGATGATGAGCGCGAACACATGATGATGATCGCCGAGCGCATTGACCAGCTCGGCGGCGAGCCGGATTTCAACCCGAAAAACCTCGCCTCGCGCTCCGCCACCGAATATGGTGATGGCGGTACGCTGGTTGAAATGGTGCGCCAGAACCTGGTCGCCGAGCGCATCGCCATCGAGCATTACCGCGACCTCATCAATTATTTTCACGACAAGGACCCGAGCACGCGCAGCATGCTCGAACATATCCTGAAAGACGAGGAGGACCATGCCACGGACATGCATGATTTGCTGGTGTCGCACGAAGGCAAAGGCGAGCTCTAATGCCGGACGACTTGACCACCAAGCAGCGCCGCATCCAGGACCAGGTGCGTGAAGCCGACCAGGCCCGCCCGCGCCAGGAGATGGATGGCGCGATGCAGGCTGGCGCGCGCCGCTACCCGGAACCGCCCTTCAAGCTGGAATCGGAGGGCAAGCCCGGCATCGAGCACGGGCTGAAACTCGCGCCGATGTACGACGCGCCGTTCTGGAAAGGCTCCGGCAAACTCCAGGATAAAGTGGCCCTCATCACCGGCGGCGATTCCGGCATCGGCCGCGCCGTAGCCGTGCTCTTCGCGCGCGAGGGCGCGGACGTTGCCATCATCTACCTCCCGCACGAGCAGGAAGACGCGGAAACCGTGGTCCGCGCCATCGAGGCCGAGGGCCGTCGCGGCATGGCCATCCCCGGCGATGTCACCGAGCGTGAATTCTGCTTCGCCGCGGCCGCCCGCGTCGCCGAAACCTTTGGTCAAATCGACGTGCTGGTGAACAACGCCGCCTTCCAACTGCATGTCAGCCAGTTCGAGGACCTTACCGAGGAACATTTCGACCTGACCATCAAAACCAATCTCTATGGCTATTTCCACATGGTGCAGGCCTGCCTGCCGCATATGGGCAATGGTGCGGCGATTGTGAATTCCGGTTCCGTGACGGGACTCCTGGGCAACTCCACCATCATCGACTACTCGATGACCAAAGGCGGCATCCATAGTTTTACCCGCGCTTTGTCCGGGAGCCTGGCGGCGCGCGGCATCCGCGTCAACGCCGTCGCCCCCGGCCCGGTCTGGACCCCGCTGAACCCCAGCGATAACCCGGCGCAGATCGAAACTTTCGGCAGCAACACGCGCATGAAACGGCCAGCCCAGCCGGAGGAAGTGGCGCCCGCCTACCTCTTCCTCGCCTCGCCGCAAATGTCGAGTTTTATTACGGGCGAAATCCTGCCCGTCATCGGCGGGTATACGGATAGATAAGCAAGCGCTTCTTTTTTGAAAAAAAGAAGCAAAAAACTTTTGCTCCCGGCGGGCGTTGGCCGCTATCCGTCATACCCCGGCTTGACCGGGGTATCCACGCCTTTCTTGCCGCTTACAAACCTTCCACATTAAACCTATATCGTTGCCAACCCATTAGCGCATCCCAAACTCCGGCTAAGCTTTGGCAACGTCAGGGGAGCATATGCGCCGCAATCTCTGGGTAAAAATCCTCTTCCCCATTCTCATCCTCCTGCTGCTCCTCATCATCTTCTGGAACTGGGATTGGTTCATCCCCATCGTCGATGCGCAAGCCTCCGCCGCACTCGGCCGAAAAGTCACGATCCAGCACCTCCACGTCCAGCTCGGCGGCACCACCACCATCGCCGCGGACGGCATCACCATCGCCAACCCCGACAACTTCCCCGCCAATGAGCCCGCCCTCGCCACGCTCGACCGCCTGCTCATCAAGGCAGATGTCTGGGATTACATCACCCACCAAACCCTCTCGCTTACCACCATCGAGCTCGACAAACCTGTTCTCAGCGTGCGCCAGCTCCCGAATGGGCAAACCAACTATGCCCTGAAATCCTCCGGCGGCTCCGGCGGCAACCCGCCCAAACTCGGTGACCTCATCATCAATAACGGCGCCGCCACCATCATCGCGCCGGGCTACAAAACCAATTTCGACCTCGCCATCCACACCCAGAACGCCCCGCCGGGGGATAGACTCTTCACCGGCGGGCAAATCGTGGTGGACGCCCACGGCACCTATGCCGATGCCCCCATCACTGGCCGCTTCATCGGCGGCGCTTTGCTCTCGCTGCGCGACCCTTCGATCCCTTACCCAATGGATCTCCATATCCAGAACGGCACCACGCTCGCCAGCCTGGCGGGCACGCTGGACGACCCCCAACACTTCGCCGGCGCGCATCTGAAACTCTCGTTCTCTGGCCAGAACATGGCGGATCTCTACCAGCTCACCGGCGTGCCCATCCCCGCCACGCCGCCTTTCAGCCTCACCGGCAAGCTCGACTACGCCGGCAACAGCTTCCGCTTCGAGAATTTCACCGGCCGCGTCGGCTCCTCCGACCTGGAGGGCACCATCACCGAGCAGCCCGGCACCCCGCGGCGCACCATCACCGCGGACCTCACCTCCCACCAGGTGGACCTCACGGACCTCGCCGGCTTCCTCGGCGGCACGCCGGGCAAAACCACCACCCCAGGGCAAGACGCCGCAACGAAGGCCGCGGTCGAAAAAGCCAATGCCAGCCCCGGCCTGCTGCCTACGACGCCATTTGACCTGCCCAAGATCAACCTCGCCAATGTCGACCTGCGCTATCGCGGCGAGCACATCCTCAACAAGAACGTCCCGCTCGACAATCTCGTCGTCCACCTCACCATCATCAACGGCCGCATTACCGTCGATCCGCTGAACTTCGCCGTCGGCACCGGCACCATCGCCAGCAATTTTGACCTCGACCCGGTGGACAACGTGCTGCATACCAAGGCCAGCATCGACTTCCGCAAGCTCCAGCTCTCCCGCATCATGGCCTCCACCCACGCCTTCGCGGGGGACGGCACGGTCGGCGGCTCGGCCTATCTCAGCGGCACCGGCAATTCCGTGGCGCTTATTTTGGGCCACGGCAACGGCCATGCCTCTCTGTTCCTGCAACACGGCGCCGATATTTCGGCACTTTTGGTGGACCTCGCCGGGCTGCAAGTGGGCGATGCCGTGCTTTCAGCACTTGGCGTGCCGAACAAGACCGTGATTCAGTGCATGGTCTCGGATTTCTCGCTCACCGATGGCCAGGTGGATACCAAAACCTTCCTGCTCGCCACCAAAGAGGCGAATATTCTGGGCTCCGGCACGGTCGATCTCGATACCGAGAAGCTGAACCTCAAACTCGATACGGAGGCGACGCATTTTTCCATCGGCTCGTTCTCCACGCCGATCAATATCGGCGGCACGCTGAAACACCCGAGCGTGCTGCCCGCCATCGGCCCGTTGGCGGCCCGCGCCGGCCCGGCGATTGCGCTGGGCATCATCTTCCCGCCACTCGCGTTATTGCCGACCATCCGCTTGGGTCTCGGCGACAAGAACGCCTGCGCCGATACGATCACCGCAATCAACAGCGGCCACCCGCATAATCCGAAGTAAGCAAGACGCGCCTTTTTGAAAAAAGGCGCCCCAAAAACTTTTGCTCCTCGTTGCCCCTGGCCTCTACACGTCATGCCGGCGAAGGGCGGCATCCACGTCTTGTCTGTAAAACTAACGCTATGTTTTTTGCGTCTGGTTTAAAATCCGCTTCCTTCAAAGTCAAAAGTTTTTTGGCGGAGTTTTTCAAAAAACTCTGCCCTCGGGCTTGACCCGCTTGGGGCGATTCCCTTCTTGAAATCGGCGCTTTCCTTCAGCCGATCGCCCTGCCATCCCTGCTTGTTATGGTTGCGGTTTTTTTAAGGCTGCGATAACAGGTTGCCGGTCAATCCAGGATATATAGTTGCTCCAATTAAGAATGGCACAAAATAAGTTCTGCGACGTCTTGCCCTGAGAATTGCCGTTGCCGCTTAAGGATGGCGAATGCCTGCTCGATTGGATTGAAATCAGGCGAGTAACGG
>Ga0116226_10002834_pt1 | contig 15205 bp, 12 predicted proteins | sample S1TSphfallax_FD_89692 | JGI IMG/M metagenome (GOLD analysis project Ga0116226, IMG submission 89692) | Host-associated microbial communities from peat moss isolated from Minnesota, USA - S1T2_Fa - Sphagnum fallax MG | ecosystem: Host-associated > Plants > Peat moss > Unclassified | place: USA...
ATTGCGGGCGCCACCCAAAATACCATTGAAAACATTATGGAAATCGACTTCACCGACGCCAGCGCACCTTGCCGCTACGGCGGACAGCCGCCGAAAAACAATGTGCAGACAAACACTTAGGAACGAAGGTCCGGCAGCGAGGCAACTCGCTTTATCTTGCCCTCTTCGCCCTCATCGGTCGTCTCTTCTCCGGGGCTGCTCTCGACTTCAAAACGGGCTTCCCGCGTCCGAATCGAGCCGCCAATAACGCCATTGCTGAAAAGAGCGGTATTATGTAGCAAACTCACCTTGTGCCGGATTGCCTAATTCTCCCGACTCATCCCATCTACGATAATCGTATATGGGATTAGGACTCATGCAGCACATCGCTACTATTAAGGCGCTCACCGAAAAGCGCACAGACCTAAACGACCAGCTGGACAAGCACCAGGCCGCCGTCCGTCAGATCATCCAAGACATCGACCACGTTGACGCCACGCTAAAGCTGTTCGGCATCGAGAAGGATCGGGACAAGGTGCTCCGGCAGTCCTACAGGGGCGAAGTCGCCAAGATCATCCTTGGGGCAATCAGGGATGCCCGGCGCGGCCTGACAAGCGAGGAACTGGCGCAACGGGTGCTGATCGAACGGCACTCGAACCCCGACGACAAAAAGCTGGTGGCGAACATCATTAAGCGGATTCGGGGATGCTTGCAGCATTACAGGCGCAAGGGTGTGGTGGTGTCGCGGGAGAACGATGCGGGGTTTTTGGAATGGTCAGTGGCGTGATACGAATCGGTAACTGGCGGTTTACGCTCCAATTCGGCACAATTTTTCCATTATGACGACAAAAGACGATCTGATCGCCGCCGCACAGGAATACGCGCGTCTTCATCGGGAGGCGGAAAAGGCGACGACTGAGGGCGATCTGGCGCCGTTCAAGCTGAATAACGATAAGGTGCGCGCGGCGGTGAGATTGATCGACGTGGCATTGCAGATGGAGGTTCCGGCAGGTTTCGCTCGCCATTAATCTGCCGATGCTTTGCCACGTCAGCCAGCAATCCCCCGGAAACGCACCAACTTTTCTGCGGCCAATTTCTTGAGCATATCTTGAATTAATGACCGCGCGATTTCAGCACGGTTCGTTCCGTAGATCTTGGATGGCTGTAAATCCATCATTGTTTCTATCACCTCGTCAGGGAGGGTGATCGTAAACGACGTATGCCCTGGTGCTGTCGCCATGAATATCTCGGCATTGTCTGAACATTGTCTTGGCAATGTCGAGACAATGTCGTATATTTTGGCATGAAAATCCAGCCCGCATCGCCAATACCGTGATGGGCACAAATAAATTGAGCGCCGGAAGGCGCCCAGTGTATCGTTTAAGAGTGGTGGTGCTGGCCAGACTCGAACTGGCAACCTGGAACTTAGTAGGGACCCGCTCTGTCCGTTTGAGCTACAGCACCGTCGCCGACGCCTCGTTCCTGGTCGAACGGGGCGTTTGCGTTTATAGTCTAGTCGTGTTCGGAAGCACGAGAGGTTCCATCCTCCATTCCGTCAAGTTCTGCTGAAATAATTCCGCTTCCGTCTTGAAGAACGTATTGCCCACGTGCAACACGGCGCAACATCTTGTTCTTAGCTAGATAACCAAGAATATTTGCAATCGCTTTGGTATCTGCCTTAATTCCACGGTTTTGCAACTCTTCTTGTATTTCAGATGGGTTCCATTTTTCTTTCGGTGATCTCCGCAACAAAGTCACCACATTGTCATAGACCACGCCGCCGCGCGTTACAGGCTCGTTAATGTCCCGCAGGTTATTCAAGAGACCGAAAATTGAGATCCGACGATCTGATGGCAGCAGCCGCGCCATATGCTGAATCGCCTGACGAAGCTCATTCACACGTTGTTGCGCAATTTCCAACTGCCCTTTGGCTATGGACGCAGCAGACTCTGCCGCTGCCAACTCGGTAAATGCTGCGTTGATAGCCGCTTCAAAGGGGGCATCAGTGGCCCGCACCTGATCAAACGCTAATTTTTGCATAATGCCAACCTATCCGAATTTCCATCGTTGGTCTAGGAAATTTGGAAAGTTGGAAAACTAAATTTGGATGATCCAACATATAGCGTCGAAAGAACATTCTGTCCATACCTATTGTGACCGTTGCCAATAGCCATTCCAAGTCCGACTAACTGGATGCATTAATGCAGCCCTTGATACGAGCAAATATTGCTCCCCATTGCTGATGCGGCGATTGTCCTCCCGCCAAGCCATTTCGTCGGCATAAGCGTCAAGGTACGCGCCAGCGATATGGTGATGAATGCCGATCTCTGCACGGCGCATCCGCGAGAAGAACGACTCGGCCTGATTGGTGCAGGCCGCCCCATCTGAATAGACCTGGCTGTGATTGATCCGCTTGGTCAGGTATTTGACCTGTAGCGCGTCCCAATGGGTTGCTTCGTCGGCATGAATTGTGCTGCCCGGGACGACATGTGCCTTGATCGACTCAATCGATCCGTCTTCCGTCTTGAATACATAGGGAAGCGTCCGGCCGCCGCGCTCACGCATGACGACTACTACGCGGCGCTTGCCGGTCTGGTTCTTGGCGAGGCGACGGTCGCGGCGGTTCTCTTTCCAGTTGGCCGGCTTGATGTAACCGCCGAAATAACCGCCATCAACCTCAACTTCACCACTTACGCCACCAGTCGGCAGATCAGACGACATCGCTTCGCGCAGTTTGTGCGCCAAGACGAAGGCGGTCTTATACTGGACGTCCAGATCTCGGCTGAGCTGCAATGCCGAATGACCTTTCGCACCGTTGCAGAAGATCGCAATCGCCAGCAGATAGTCGCGGATCGGTAGTTTGTGGCTGGCAAAGATTGTGCCGCTGGTGACGGAGAATTGCTTGCCGCAGCCCTTGCACTTCCACAGTGCGCGGGTTTTGTAGCCGTAGACGCCAGTGCAACCACAGACCGGGCAATAGGGAGCGCCGTTGTTATCGGCCCAACGAATTGTCTGGAACACCATGCGGGCATCTTCCTCGCTCAAGCGAGCTAAAGACGCTAACGAGAGCGTCCTTGCTTTGCTTGAGAGGAGGAAGTGTTGCGACACGTTTTTCTAACCTCAACGAATACCGTTGAGATAGAGCATATCCGTTGATTTGCACCATGTCAACGAAAAGCGTTGACCTAACGCCTGTTATTTCATATATTTTGGACATGATTAGTCCTGAGCAAAGCCGCGCTGCCCGCGCATGGTTGGAGTGGAGCCAAGACGACCTGGCTAAGAGGGCCAATGTCTCGCTATCCACAATTCGGGATTTTGAAAAGGGCCGGCGAACACCGATCGCCAATAACCTAGACGCAATCCAACGGGCGCTTGAGTTGGCTGCGATCCAATTTGTGTTTTTCGATGACGGGCAGCCGAAGGGGATCTCGTGCAGCGCTAGCGACCAGCAAAAGCTAGACTTCGGTTGAATGGTGAGGTATAAGCGTACGTCGGAAATGTGCTAGATTTCCGACGCAGAGGCTTAGTGGCGTGATCTAAATTCTATTTCATATACCACCTGCCTTTCGTCCGCCGATTACAACGGCCACCACACTTTCAAGATGTTCTAACGATGACCGGGGCCGCCACCGCCCCGGTTTCTCCTTAAGGAGAACTCTGTGGACCGGCAAGCGGAGTCCACTTGCCGTCGTTGTTCATGACCAAACCCTTTTTCTCAAGCCGCTGTAGGGCCGTGTAGTACTGTTGATACGGCTTGTCGTGCCCTTCAATGGCGCCGTAGCGCTGAATATCTGCTGCCGAAGCCCCAGGATTTGCCCTAACACCAGCAAGCGCAAATGCCTGTGTCGTTCCTGGCTTAACCGGACCGTCAGATTCCAAATCATCTGCGGCACCACCGAAGCCAACAACATTGTCCGAGGTGAGAGTGGATAATCCAGCAAGTTGACTGGCTTCGTCCAATGCCTGTTGATATCCTGCTCTGTGACCAGCTTGATACCCCTCTTCCAGCGCCTTGGCCCTGATTGCCTTGATCATTTCCGCCATGGTCTGCATGGGTATGTCCGAGCCTCTCCGTTAATGGGTCGAACATACGCGGCGGAACATACAGAAGTCAATCGCATTGTATTGGAACGATCAGAGAACGGCATCTGGCCGATTTTTAAAACCCATTTTTTAGATAACCAGATTCCGAAACCGATAAACACAAAACCAGGACATAAAACATTTTCTTTATTTAAATCAACATGTTGCTGGTGTGTAGTTTTGGTATGTTTTTGATACGATTTTTGTGCGCTAACTCATTGAAATTGCTCAAGGTGAGTTTGCTACATAATACCGGAAAAGAGCCATTTCGTCCTAAATGGCGCAATGGATCGCCACGGGATTCGGCCATGAAAACCATGTCGGCGCGCGAAGCGAAGAACGGCTTCGGGCTGATGATCGACACTGCACGTGCAGAGCCGGTGCTGATCGAAAAGCACGGGCGCGGCGTGGTGGTGGTGGTCGCGGTGGAAGAATATGAACGGCTTTCCGTGCAATCTGGACGCGCGGATAAGGGGGAAACGGGGACCAAGGGGGCGTCGAAAGGTGGTCAATAAAGCGTTCGCGCGCGTCAAGATAGACCAGCTTCTGAAGGACGCCGCCTGGACGCTCACCGACAGCCGCAAGACGGATTGTGCGCCGTTCAACCGCCAGGGCTCAGCGCTCGTCATGTTGGATGCTCGGCACGGGAACACCTGTTTCGACGCGGATAGCATTGGCCGGAAAGGAGGCCGGGGAGGTGAGTAATGAAGATTCGAGGCCGCGCTGGATGCGTGACCTCACCCGATTTCTTCCATTGAAGAGCCAGTTTCTCCTGACCGGTAATGTGCGCGATCTTCAGATTCGCAGTGTTGCCGGCACGGTCACCGCAGCCTCGCTCGCCGATGCGCTGGTGACCACACTCTCGGCAGCCGGCTATGCCGAAGTTCTGCGCTACGACCCCGTGACGGGCTTTACACTGCTGCCCCGCTCCGACGGCGGAGAGCCCGATCCAGCAGAGCTTTTTGGGAGGTTGGGCCTTACGGTCGTGGACGGTCGATCGCCGGCTGGCCCGGACTTGTTTGGGGCGACCCTTGAGCGCCTAGCGGGGCTGGATGGGTCGCCGGTTGCATTGATCGCTGACTTCGCCTCGCGGTTCGTGGTGAGGAGCGATGCACTAACTCCTGCGGAGCAGCAACTCTTCACGCGCGCGCTTGTCCTCGGGCAATCTGCGCGTGTCCGCCCGGTTGGGCCGAACCGGGCACCGCGCTTTAACTCAATAATTTGGATCGCGGACAAGGAAGGAGACCTTCCCGACTGGCTCACAATCGACAATCCTCGGCTTCGGCATATTCCCATCCCACCGCCTGATCGCGTCACTCGGCGCGCCGTCGCCCCGTCACTGTTGCGCGGCATGCCTGGTGCGCGCGAGGCTTCGATGGATGTGGTCGGCGCCGCGGAGCAGGCGCTTGTCGACGCCACCGAAGGGCTGCTGCTTGTCGATCTCAATGCCATCGCCCAGCTCGCGCGTGCAGAGAACGTGCCCATAGGCGATGTTGCGGAAGCCGTCCGACGCTACAAGGTCGGTGTCACTGAGGACGCTTGGAAGAAGATTGAGCGTACGCGCATCCGCGACGGTGCCGCGTTCATATCGCGCCGGGTTGTCGGCCAGGATCATGCCGTGGTCCATATGCTTGATATCGTCAAGCGCGCTGCAACCGGCATCGGCGGCGGCAGGCGGGGCGGCAGGCCTCGTGGGGTAGCCTTTCTTGCCGGTCCTACCGGCGTCGGCAAGACTGAACTCGCAAAGACGGTGACTGAGCTGCTCTTTGGCGACGAGAGCGCCTACATCCGGTTCGACATGTCAGAGTTCAGTGCCGAACATGCTGACCAGCGGCTGATCGGCGCGCCGCCGGGATATGTGGGATATGATGTCGGGGGCGAGCTTACCAACGCTGTTCGCGAACGACCATTCAGTGTCGTGCTGTTCGACGAGATCGAGAAAGCGCACCCTCGCATCCTCGATAAATTTCTGCAAATCCTCGATGATGGCGTACTCACATCGGGCCGCGGCGACCGCGTCTATTTTTCAGAATCACTCATCATCTTCACCTCCAACCTCGGCATCTATTCTACGGCGCCTGACGGTTCCCGGCGTGCCAATGTCGGACCAGAGCAGCCTTTCGAGGAGGTGCGTTCGCGTGTGCGCTCTGAGATCGAAAGTCATTTCAAGCTAGTCCTCAACCGCCCCGAAATCCTCAACCGGATCGGCGAAAACATCATCGTCTTTGACTTCATTCGTCCCGCCGTAGCAGAGAAGATATTCGCTAGCATGGTCGGAGCCGTGCTCGTGGACGCCGGGATCTCCGGGCACGACGTGACCATCGGTGACGAGGCGATGGCGGCGCTCCGCCACCTCTGCATCGCCGACCTTAGTAATGGCGGCCGCGGTATCCGCAATAAGATCGAAGCCCATCTTATCAACCCGCTCGCTCGTGCGCTGTTCGATCGCGATCATGCGGGTCCCGTTGCGGTGGCCGCGGTCGATGCAGGCATCGTCACTACGCTCAGGCTTGAGTCCGCATGACCACCATCCACCTTTCCCGCATCCATTATCCCGTCACCACTCTCGGCCCTGGTCGAAGGGTTGCCATCTGGTTCCAAGGGTGTTCGATCCGTTGCCCAGGTTGTGTATCGGTTGACACGTGGGATGAAAGGGCTGGCGTCACCGAGATCGGCAAAGTCCTCGATATCCTCGCCTCGCATGCGAAAGAAGCCGATGGGCTGACGATCTCTGGCGGCGAGCCGCTGGATCAACCCGACGCGCTAGCTATTGTCCTTAGCCACTGGCGTAGCCTTTCGCGACGGTCCGCACTGCTTTTCACAGGGCACGACTTCGCCGACCAGCGCGGCTGGTTCGCCGCCCATCCTGGCTTGGTCGATGCCGTCATCGCCGGCCCGTTCGAAGCGCGCGCGCCGCAAACGCTCGCGCTTCGCGGCAGCGACAATCAGCGCTTGCATGTGCTGACCTCGCTCGGCGAGGAGTTCTCCGCCTATGAGCGCCCCGCCGACGCGCGCGACCGCCGCCTCGACGTGGCGTTCGACGACAACGGCTATGCCTGGTTCGCCGGTATCCCGGCGCGCGGCGACCTCGGGCGGCTGCGCAGGGTGATGGCTGCGGCCGGCCACCGCGCGACCTTGTCCGACCAAGTGCCCGAGCCCGCCGACAGATGATTCGCTTCTGCCCCAATTGTGAAAGCGAGCGGCCGCTCGACGAGCTATTCTGCGAGGGCACCGTAGAGGGACGGTCGTGCGGATGGGATCTGTCCGGAGTTCCCGTGCGGCCCGAGGGATGGCGCCCGCCGCAGCGCCCCCTCCCTCCACCAGCCCCCTCCACCGCGCGATGCGCAAACGGACATGAGGTAGCGCCTGGCGATCTGTTATGCCCGCAGTGCGGCGCCGACATCGAACTACCTCTACCGATCCACACGCCTCGGTCGGAACTGGAGGGAGCCCCGGTTCCCTACGTCGAGGCCACCGTCATCGACGGGTGGCGGCTGGAGCGTCAACTCGCGAGGGGTAAGATCGGCGAGCGCTACGCAGCCATCCGCGATGCTGACAACCGCGAAGCGGTCTTCACCCTTTATGCCGACGGCAGCGAACCGGATACAGAGGTATATGACGCGCTGCGAACGCTCGACCGCGACCACGTGCCCGAGATCCTCGCGACTGGGCGCTGGCAAGACCGCGCTTATGAGGTGTCTGAGGACCTGAAGGGCGGCACGCTCGCCGATGTCGGCCTATTGCCCAATGACCTCGGCACCTTGCGAAGGGTGGTGGAGGAGGTCGGCGGCGCGCTTGCCGCCTTCGCGGAATGCGGACTGCGGCATCGTGACCTGACGCCCGAAGCGATCCTCGTGCGCGAACGCGAGCCGCTCGACCTAGTCGTTGCCGGGTTCGGGTCAGCGCGGCTTTCTGACTTCGACCTCGATATCGTCTCGCCGCTCAAGATCACACGCTACACCGCGCCTGAGGCGGTAGCCGGCGGGGTCGCGGCTGCGAGCGACTGGTGGAGCCTCGGCATGCTGCTGCTTGAGCAGGTGACGCGCGGCGCCTGTTTCGCGGGTGCCGACGATCACGCGTTCCTGATCAGCGTCCTAACCAACGGCGCGCCGATCCCCGAAGGACTCGAACCCGAGATCGACCACCTGCTCCGGGGATTGCTCGCACGCGACCGTCGGGAGCGCTGGGGCTGGCCGGAGACGAGCCGCTGGTTGGACGGCGATCCGCCGCCACTTCCCGCATCTTCGGCGGCGCCTGACGGCCGGGAAAGCAGCCGCACGATCATGCTCGCCGGACGCCGCCACGGCAATCTGGCGCGGTTGGCGCTCGCCGCTGCCCAGCCCGAGGCATGGGACGAGGCGCGCGCTCTCTTCATGCACGGCGAGTTGCTGACCTGGATGGAAGAGATCGGCGTTGTCGCCGCGCTGCGCGCCGACCTCCGCCGGATTCAGGCGCTCGCCGACACCTCCGAAGCCGTGAGGTTGGCCGTCGCGCTCAAGGCCATGAACCCGTCCATGCCGCTCGTAGTCCGGGGCGAGATCGTGACTCCCGGTTGGCTACTGGACCATCCAGAGGATGGCTACGCCCTGATCGTAGGGCCAGTGCCAGCGCTTCTTGAAGAGCGGGATAGTGAGCTGTGGCTTGCGAGGCTCCAGCGCCGTGCTGAGAAGGTCCGTGAGCGCGCCAAGCAGCTTGATGTCACGCTCGACGAGGAACGTCTCCGAATTTACCTATTGTCGACGTCGCGAAGCCGACTGGCGGCAGTCTGGGACGAGCGTTGCCGTGTACTTCCCGACACAGATCATCCCGGTCTGCTTGCGATCCTCGAACGACGGATCACAGCTGACGAAGATTACATACTACTGCTGAGCGCGGACATCAGGCATTTCCGAGCGGCGGACGCCATTGTTGAGGAAGCCAAGGCTGCAGCATTAAGCGCTGGACTTACTACATTCGATGTCGATGCCGCGCACGCTTGGTTAACACAGCCCCGCCGCGATCTGAATGCCAAAATCGACGAACGTCTCGGCGGCTTCGCGCGATGCGGCCGTGATCGGATCGACGAATGGGCGGACCAGTTCCGTATTGAGCGCCGGCTTCCGATCGCGCGGTCATTGGCCGTTCTCGCGGTACCAGAGGGGGAATGGCGCGAGCCGCCAAGGCAGTCTTATGTCGCGGTCCTACTGGAATTCTACGCGAGACGGATCACCGCTGCCGCAATGCGAGGTCCTCTGACGCGCATGGTGATTGGCAAGACAACGGCGCGCGTCGACCTCAGCGAGTTGGACAGCCCCAGACAGCGAGCCGGCGCATTGCTCGATCATCTGTTGTTGCGCAATGACCAGATGATCGAGGTTGATCCAGCTCCGCTGGTTACCGATCCACGCGTAGAGGGGCGTCTGCGCACGCTCCATGCCCATTCCACGCTTTATCGGCGTGATACAGGCATCGACGGCCTCTATCTTGGCTTTCCCTTCCTGCACATGCAGGAAGGGAAAGCGTCGACCAAGCCGCGCATCGCTCCCATTTTGTTGTGGCCCATAAAGTTGCACCCCGAAACCGGTGCGCGGGGCCGTGTGACACTCGCCTTCGATCGAGACCGCGAGGAGGTCCGGCTCAACCCTGCCTTTGAGACTCTGCTTGGTGTTGAAGCGACGCGGCGCTGGCGGGAAGCTGCGAACGAGATACTTGGTCGCTCGACGGTCACCGCCACCGAAGTGACCGAAACATTTCGCGGAATGGGCCAAATCAACGAAGAGGGACTGGCGCCGATCCCGTCCAAAGACGCGAAGGTCCGCGTAGGCGAGGATCGTATCGTATGTGCCGCAGCCTTGTTCCACCTCTCCTATGTCGGGCAGGCGGTGATGGAAGATCTGCGCCAGCTCAAGGCGATCCCGCCAACCGGATCGAGCCTGGAGACTGTGCTCCGGATAGGTGAAGAGGTACGCCGGATCGAATTCCACCCGCCTCCCGAGATTGAGCGCTATTTTACCTCGGACAGTGACCCGTCACAGGAAGCGGCTGTGATTGAAGCCAGGTCTGGCCGTGGCCTGTTGATCGAAGGGCCTCCGGGAACTGGGAAGAGTCAGACGATTGTGAACATCGTCGCTGACGCTATCGGCACCAAACGCAACCTCCTTATTGTTTGCCAAAAGCAGGCCGCGCTCAAGGTGGTGCATAAACGGCTGACTGCGGCAGGTCTTGGCGACCGGATCGTCATGGTCAACGATGTAAACCGCGACCGGGCGCCCGTTATCCGGGCGATCCGCGAGCAGATCGAAGCGATCTGGCAGCGTCCCAGCGGCGCGATGGGATGGAAGCAGCAGCGTGCCCAGACCGCTTCGCGAATCGAGGCGCTTGAGCGTGCGCTTGACGAGCAGCACGCCGCCCATCATGCCGTCGACGAGCAGACCGGCCTGTCCTACCGGCTGATCCTGAGTGACCTGATCGGGCTCGCCGACAAGGGACCTTTCATGCCTGGACTGCCCGCTCTGCGCTACCTGCTCGGGCAGTTCGACCCTGGCAGCCTCGCTATGCTTCAGGAAAGCTGCGCGCCCGTCGCGCGGCTATGGCTTCCGGCGCGCTACGAGGGAAGCGCGCTCGCCGCCACTCGTCCGTTTGGAACCGACCAGGGGACGACCGGGGCTTTCGCGGCCGATCTCGCGCTGTTCGCGGGGGCTGAGCACGACCGGCTTGCGGTAATCGAGCGCACCCCCAACGCGCTGATGATCGACGATCCCACCCCCTATCGGGAGTGGGCCGTGTCCCACGGACCAGCGCTGCGCGCGGTCGATCCCGAGCGCCATCTGCGGCTCGCGCGGTGGCTCGATCGGCTTGCCGGCGTGCGCAACCGGACCCTGGCAAGCACGCCCGCCCAGCGCGAACTCGCCGATATCGAACGGGGCTTGGCGACGCTCTTACCCGACGACGCCGATGCGGCGGCGCTGGGGGTGGTGCTCGGGATGGACGATCCCGAACTGGAAGCGTGGACCGAAACGTCGGACCGCCTACTCGCCAGGATTGGATTCATGCAGCGTCTGTCGCCCAGACGGTGGCTGGAGGGCCGGCGGCGCGATAGTTTTCTGAAAAGCGTTGGGCTCACCGATCCTGTCGCCTTCGGCCAGGCGTTGCACCGTGAAGCCGGCGTGCGCCCGCTGCGCAAACGGCTCGCCGCGGCGCTGGCGGACGCGGGCGAGCCGATCTTGCGTATCGCGCCGATGCGCGTCCCCGAGCTGCTCGCAGCAGCCCGCTCCGCGAGCGCCGAACTCGCAGCGGTCGAGGAACTGGTCGGACGGCTGGAAGCCTACCCCGATACCGGTACAGCGTTCGCGATGGCCCGCGCAGCGTCCACGCAAGCCGTCAACGATCTCATCGAAAGCATCGACCAAGGGCTCGCCAGACATGCTGCGCGCGCCACGAGCAGCGAGGCGCTTGACCGGCTCAGACCCTGGCTGACCGACGAATGGCTCGCCGAATGCGCCGCTGCCATAGGCGCGAACCTGTCCAACACTGCCGCGATAGACGCGCTACAGGCGGCGAGCCCGACCGTTGCCGCCTATCAGCGGTTTCGGGCGCGCGTGCCCGGTCTCGGCAGCGAGGTGATGGAGGTGTTCGCTGTCCTCGGTCGGATCCGGCCGGCCCTCGAAGCGCTAACGGATGCGGAACTCGAACCAGCCGTCCGGCGGATCATCGCTACAGAGGCGCGCCTTGCGTGGAAAGCCCGGCTGGAAGAGACGAATCCAGCACTCCTGCTCGAGGCGGCCGAGCTGGAAGCCAAGGCCGCCTCCCTCGCGGCCGCCGACGGCGAGATGCGCGGACTTAACCGCAAGCTGCTCGTCGAGGGCATCGACGCGCACGATCTCCGTCCCTTGCGCGAATGGGAGGATATCACGCGGCTGCGCGGCGTGCGCGCGCGGCGCTTGCGAGAGTTCATCGACCGCGGCGCCGATCTCGGGTTGATGGCGCTCCGGCCGGTCTGGCTGGTCAATCCCGACGTCGCGAGCCGGCTGCTTCCGCTCAAAAAGGCGATGTTCGATACTGTCGTCTATGACGAGGCGTCGCAGATGCCGGTCGAATATGCTCTGCCCACGCTGTTCCGCAGCCGCGCCATGATCGTGAGCGGCGACGAGAAGCAAATGCCTCCGACCAATTTCTTCGCCAGCCGCGTCGAAAGCGACGAAGCCGAGGTGTTCGAGGGGCACGACGCTGAGGAGGATGCCGGTGAAGAAGAGCGTGAGGCGGTCGCAGAGACTTGGAACCGGCGGGAGATCAAGGACTGCCCGGACCTCCTCCAACTCGCCAAGACCGTAGTCCCGTCGACTACCCTCCAGATCCACTATCGCTCGGTTTATCGCGAGCTGATCCAGTTCTCGAACGCCTCCTTCTACGTCAACCGCCTGAGCGTTCCGGCGCGCCATCCTGCCGACGAGATTCGTCGAGTGCGGCCGATCGACGTGATCCGGGCCGACGGCATCTACGAGGCGCAGACCAACACGATCGAGGCGGAGCGGGTGGTCGAAGTTCTCGCCGATCTTTGGGGGGCACCCCGCCAGGCCAGGCCAACCGTCGGCGTCGTCACCTTCAACCGGAAGCAAGCCGATCTCATCGAGGACATGATCGAGGAGCGTGCCGAGCGCGATGCTCGCTTTCGCGACGTGTTGTCGCGGGAGCGCGACCGCATAGAGGGCGGCGAGGATATGGGATTCTTCGTCAAGAACGTCGAGAACGTCCAGGGCGACGAACGCGACATCATCGTCTTTTCCTCGACCTTCGGCCGCAACGCCCAGGGCACCTTCCGACGAACCTTCGGCGTGCTTGGGCAATCCGGAGGCGAGCGCCGGCTCAACGTCGCAGTCACCCGCGCCCGCGAAAAGGTGATCTTGGTCACCTCGATGCCGATCCCGCTCATCTCGGACCTCCTGTCGACCCGGCGGCAGGCGGCCAGCCCGCGTGACTATCTGCAAGCCTATTTCGAATACGCGCGTGCCTTGTCGGCCGGCGAACTCGACGCAGCGCAGGCATTGCTCACACGACTGACACCGGAGCAGCGGCGCGGCAATGGCGCCGCCGCGGACATCGACGGTTTCCATGAGTCGGTCGCCGCCGAAATTCGCAAACTTGGCTGGCAACCGTTCTACGCACACGAGGATGGCGCATTCGGTCTCGATTTCGCAATCGAGGATCCGCGGACCGGTCTCTACGGTATCGGTATCGAATGCGATGCTCCGCGCCACCCGTTGCTCGCGCGCGCCCGTGCTCGCGAGATGTGGCGACCATCTGTGCTGCGGCGCTCGATCCCTGCGATCCATCGCGTCTCGTCGCACCGCTGGTACCACGAGTCGGACTTGGAACGCGCTCGCCTACAGGATGCCGTGAGGCTGGCGATGGGAGGAATGGCATGAGCGGTCCAAAGGTAGTGCGCATCGTCACGCGCGAGGAACTGCTTGACATCTGTCGTGGCCATCTTGCCCGTGTCGATGCCGCCCTAGCCGAATGGATCCGCATCGGCGAGCGCAACGATTGCGTTAGCAACGCGGAGATTGGCGCTGCGCGGCGGCGGCGCGATGCGCTCGCCGCACTGATCGCCGCCGACCGCTTCATGGACCTTCAGAAGCAAGCACCGCAGGAAGAGGCATTCTTACGCTCCGATATCCAAGCGCGGCTCGCGAAGGCGGCGGCCGAGCAGGCGGCGGCACGATCGGCGGAACGGCGCGCGCGCGACGCCGGCACGACATTGCTGCGCGCGCTTCAGGAGTCGGGCGTCGCCGTGCCGGAAGATGTCGTCGGCGGTCTTGCCCAGGGGAGCGGGGCCGCGTTGGAACGGGGTTTTACCTTGCTGGCCGAAGCCCGGGAACGGGCATCCGCATCGGTGGCCGCCGATCTCGCAAGACGTCTGAAAGAGGGCAAAGCGCCGCGCACCTTCGCTGCTTGGCTTGCCACCCAGCCCAACAGCACATCTGATCCGGCGATCGAGCGGCTTGATGCCCGCATCGCCGAGCTGGAAAGCCTGACAGACGAGCGTGTCGTGCACGGCTGGCGCCGACGGCTGGAAGAGGCTACCGATGCGGATGGCGCGCGGCGCGGGTTGCTACTCGACGGCCTCGAGGTCGAGACGGGGCGCGCGCTGACATCGGCTAGGCGCCGGAGCGTGGCCCTGTCCGAACTGGAATCGACATTGGCGGAGCTCGACACGGTGACCCAGGGTGGCTCGCAGCCCCTTCGCGCTGGAGCCGAGGCGCTTGGCGAGGATGATATCCGCACTCGCATCACCGAAGCGAACGACATGATCGCGCGCGAACGTGCAGTCGCCTCGGCCTCGGCCCGCCGCGCTGCCGTGCTCGAAGGGCTGAGCGCGCTCGGCTACGAAGTGACAGAAGGCATGTCGACATCCTGGGTCGAGGACAGCCGGGTCATTATGCGGTCCTCGTCGCGGCCTGACTATGGCGTTGAGTTGAGCGGTAACGCCGACGGCGGCCGGCTGCAGATGCGCGCCGTTGCCTTCACGCATAGCGGCAGCGGTCCCGATCCCGCCCGCGACCGTGACGCGGAAACCATCTGGTGCTCCGATGTCTCCGGACTTCAGGCCCGCTTGGCAACGCTCGGTGGCGGCCTGGTCATCGAACGCGCCTTACCGGTCGGCGCGACGCCTCTCAAGCGTGTCGAGCGCGCCGGAGCGTCGGCCACCGCGGCCGCTCCAGCACCCCGGCGGCGGACGCTCAAATGATCCTCGGCGCACCCCAGAAATTTGTAGTGTTTATAAGAACCTCCACCAATACGTCAAAGCAGTTCCCCCTCGGTATCATAGGGCTATGGCGTAAACGTAGTTCTCATCATCGCCAACGGCGGTGCACCAATTTTCCTTATATTTTTCAACGGATTATTTGACTGCCCCGAGTGGGATTTTTAGCCTCTCTTACTTGCGCCTCCGTTGCGCCCCCAAAATCCCGGTAAAGTTCGATATAGATGTGTTGTCAAACTTCAATTCCAATCAAGCTGTTACCATGAGTCAAACTGGTCTGCGGATCGTGTCCCGTTGAGTGGTGTAAGAGCGACGGCATCGTCGTGATCTCCGGCGAGGTTGGCCGGTTGATCGTCAGGCATCCACAGCGGGCAGCTTGACGAAGGGATCATCGCTCAAGGG
>Ga0116226_10002836_pt1 | contig 15204 bp, 16 predicted proteins | sample S1TSphfallax_FD_89692 | JGI IMG/M metagenome (GOLD analysis project Ga0116226, IMG submission 89692) | Host-associated microbial communities from peat moss isolated from Minnesota, USA - S1T2_Fa - Sphagnum fallax MG | ecosystem: Host-associated > Plants > Peat moss > Unclassified | place: USA...
CGATGCCAGTTTCTGCAGCGGGTCGTCGGTCGGGTTTCTGGCGACGCCCTTGCGCACGGCCTCGATCTTCTTCTTCAATTGGTCGTCGCCGATACCGGTGCCGCGGCCGGTCCAATCCTCGGCCTGACCGCCGAACAGGGCCAGGCACAAAGCGGCGGCGGAGGTGGTATTGCCGATCCCCATCTCGCCGAGAATGACCAGGTCGCTGCCCTCCTCGACCGCGTCAAAGCCGATCTGGAAGGCGTCGAGACACTCCTCATCGCTCATCGCCGGCCCCTCGGTGAAGTCGGCGGTGGGACGGTCGAGCTCGATATCGTCGACCGAGAGATCGAGGCCGAAGGCGCGGCACAGCTGGTTGATGGCCGCCCCCCCATTCTGGAAATTGATCACCATCTGCTCGGTCACCGCCGCCGGAAAGGCCGAGACGCCTTGCGCCGTCACCCCGTGATTGCCGGCGAAGACACAGGCCTGCAGCGCATCGAGGCGCGGCGGATGGGCACCCTGCCAGGCGCACAGATGGCGGGTAATCTCTTCGAGCCGGCCGAGCGAACCGGCCGGCTTGGTCAATTTCGGCTCGCGCGTGTCGCAGGCGGCGGCGGCATCCTGATCCTCGGCGCGAAAGCCGCTGATCAGCCGGTAGATATCGGCAAAATTCTCCATGACGGCCCCCTTTATTTCGCCTGCTCGAGTTTCCTTAAGCGGGCGACGTTTTGATTGTGATCGGCCAACGACCGGGCGAAGGCATGCCCGCCCGATCCGTCGGCGACGAAATAGAGATCCTCGCTGGCGAGCGGATGCAGCGCGGCTTGGATACTGGCGCGGCCGGGATTGCAGATCGGCGCCGGCGGCAGGCCGTCAGAGGCATAGGTGTTGTAAGGGCTCGGTGTGGCCAGATCGGCATGGGTGAGCGGTCGATCCAGCACGCCCTCGCCATGGCTCAGCACATAGATCACGGTCGGATCCGATTGCAGCCGCATATGCAGGCGTAAGCGATTCTCGAAGACGGCGGCGACGTGCGGGCGTTCCTCGGCGATGCCGGTTTCGCGCTCGACCACCGAGGCCATCACCAGCGCCTCTTCCTTGCTGGCGAAGGGGACGCCCAGGTCCCGCTTGGTCCAGGCCTCGTCGAGCGCGTCCGCCATGCCGCGCTGCATGCGCGCCACCAGATCCTGGCGGTCCTGGCCATAGGTGTAGAAATAGGTGGATGGCAGCAGGCTTCCCTCGGCCGGGGTCGCGGCCAGCTTACCCGCGGCGCCGGGAGCTTCACGCAGGATCGCCTCGATCTGCTGCACGGTCAGCCCTTCGGCGATGGTCAGCTTGTGCACGACCACCTGGCCGTGGCGCATCATATCGAGGATGGTCGCGAGCGACGCATGGGCGGGGAAGTCATATTCGCCGGCCTGCAGCGCCTGGCGACCGGACAGCCTGACCAATACCGGCCACAAAGCCGGCTGGGCGATCACGGCCGATTTGCCCAGCAGATTGCCGATTTCCTGCGTGCCGGTGCCCTTGGGCAGCACGACCACGACCGAGTCGGGGGCAGGTCCCGGTGCCTGCAGATAGGACATGAAGGCGAAACGGGCCGCCAGCGCCGCCATACCCGCAAGAACGAATATGGCGACGAGGCGGAGAAGCCACTTCATCTGAACATCAGACGGCGCGGAAGATCAGCGACGCGTTGGTCCCGCCGAAGCCGAAGGAATTGGAGAGGGCGATCGAGACCTTCTTTTCCTTGGCGTGATGCGGCACCAGGTCGATGTCGCACCCTTCCGACGGATTATCGAGATTGAGAGTCGGCGGCACCACGCCATGATTGATGGCCTTGATCGAATAGATCGCTTCGACCGCGCCGGCCGCCCCCAGCAGGTGGCCAATCGCCGACTTGGTCGAGGACATGGCCAGCTTGTAGGCATGGTCGCCGAACAGGCGCTTGACCGCGCCCAGCTCGATCTCGTCGCCCAGCGGCGTCGAGGTGCCATGCGCATTGATATAATCGATCGCTTCCAGCGGAATGCCGGCGCGCTTGACGGCGGCCCGCATGGCGCGGAAAGCCCCGCCGCCATCCTCGGCCGGCGCCGTGATGTGGTGGGCGTCACCCGACATGCCATAGCCGATGATCTCGCCATAGATATGCGCGCCGCGCTTCTTGGCGTGCTCATATTCCTCGAGCACCACCACGCCGGCACCCTCGCCCATGACGAAGCCGTCGCGATCCTTGTCCCACGGGCGCGAGCCCTTTGTCGGGCTGTCGTTGAAAGCGGTCGAGAGCGCGCGCGAAGCGCAGAAGCCGGCGATGCCGATGCGGCATACGGTCGCCTCGGTGCCGCCGGCGACCATCACGTCGGCATCGTCGAGCATGATCAGCCTGGCCGCGTCGCCGATGGCGTGCGCCCCGGTCGAGCAGGCGGTGACCACCGCGTGATTGGGGCCTTTGAAGCCGAAGCGGATCGAAACATGGCCGGACGCCAGATTGATCAGGCTCATCGGAATGAAGAAGGGCGAGACGCGCCGCGGCCCGTCCTTGGCCAGGGTCTTGGACGTATCGTCGATCGCGGGCAGGCCGCCCACGCCCGAGCCGATCATGACGCCGGTGCGTTCCAGCGATTCCTCGTCGGTCGGCGTCCAGCCGGAATCGTGCACTGCCTCGGTGGCTGCGGCCAGCGCGTAGACGATGAAATCGTCCATGCGGCGACGGTCCTTGGGCGTCACGATACTATCGACATTGAACTTGTGCGGTTCGTCGGTGCCAAGCGGTATCACCCCGGCAATCTTCGCCGGAAGATCGGAAACGTCGAAATGCTCGATGGCGCGAAGACCGGAAACACCGTTGGTCAGGCGATCCCAGTTGGCCTTATGGCCGACACCCAACGGGGTGACCATGCCTAGACCTGTAACGACGACTCGTCTCATGCGTTCCTTGGGTTTTACCCTGTAATAAAGGATATCGCCGCGCCGCCAGGGAAGCGGCGCGGCGTGTGCCGCTTACGAATGCGACTGGATGAAGTCGATGGCATCCTTGACGGTCAGGATCTTCTCGGCGGCATCGTCGGGAATCTCGCAGCCGAACTCTTCTTCGAAAGCCATGACCAATTCCACCGTGTCGAGGCTGTCCGCCCCGAGATCATCGATGAAGCTCGCCGTCTCGGTGACCTTGGACTCTTCAACGCCCAGGTGCTCGACAACAATCTTCTTAACCCGTTCGGCGACGTCAGACATTTGATAACCTCTTATTAGACTTGGTTTAAACCAGATTTAACACAACTGGATCGGATGAGGCTGGCCTTCCCCCGCCAGCGGAAAAGTGCCGTTTCCTAGCACATATTTTTTAGCAAGGCCATCTCTTCAAATCATCGCCATGCCGCCATTCACATGCAGGGTCTGGCCGGTGACGTAGGCAGCTTCGGTGCTGGCGAGATAGACCGCCGCCGAGGCGATTTCAACCACGTCGCCCATCCGGCCCGCGGGAATGCCCCCCAGGATACGGCTTTTCTGGTCGTCGTTCAGCGCCTCGGTCATCGCCGAGGTGATGAATCCCGGCGCGATGCAGTTGACCGTGATGCCGCGCGAGGCGACTTCCTGGGCCAGCGATTTCGACAGGCCGATCAGGCCCGCCTTCGAGGCGCAATAATTGACCTGACCGGGATTGCCGGTGACGCCCACCACCGAGGTGATGTTGACGATGCGGCCATAGCGACGCTTCATCATGCCGCGCACTGCGGCGCGGCACAGGCGGAAGGCAGCGGTCAGATTGACGTCGATGACCGACTGCCAGTCATCGTCCTTCATGCGCATCACCAAGCCATCACGGGTCAAACCGGCATTGTTGACCAGGATGTCGAGCGAGCCGAGCGCCGCCTCGGCATCCTTGGCCAGCTGTTCGACTTCGTCTGCCGCCGACAGATTGGCGGGAATGACATGGACGCGCTCGCCGAGCTTGGCGGCCAGATCGTCGAGCGGCTGACGGCGGGTGCCGGACAGGGCGACGGTGGCGCCCTGGGCGTGCAGGGCTTCGGCGATGGCGCCGCCGATACCGCCCGAAGCGCCGGTGACCAGCGCGGTTTTACCAGTGAGATCGAACATCCGACAGGTCCTCAGAGAGAGAGAAAAGCGTCGATATCTTGAGGCGTCTGCAACGACAGGGCCGACAGGTCCTTGTCGATGCGCTTGACCAGGCCGGCCAGTACCTTGCCGGCACCCGCTTCGATCAGCCGCTCGACACCCAGTCCCTTCATCGCCAGCACCGATTCGCGCCAGCGCACCGTGCCGGTCACCTGCTGGACCAGCTGCGCCCGGATCAGGGCCGGATCGACGGTGGGGGCGGCGGTGACATTGGCGACCACCGGCACGACCGGCGCCTTCAGCGTCACCTTCTCCAGTGCTTCGGCCATCGCGTCGGCGGCCGGCTGCATCAGGGCGCAATGAAAGGGAGCCGATACCGGCAGCAGCACCGAGCGCTTGAAGCCCTTTTCGGCGGCGAGCGCGATGGCGCGCTCGATCGCGCTCTTGTGCCCGCTGATCACCACCTGGCCCGACGAATTGTCGTTCGCCACCTGGCAGATCTCGCCGGCAGCGGCGTCCGCGGCGATCGCCTCCGCCTCCGCAAGCTCGATGCCGAGCAGCGCCGCCATGGCGCCGATCCCCACCGGCACGGCCTTCTGCATGGCCTGGCCGCGCAGTTTCAACAGGCGCGCCGTATCGGCGACGGTGAAGGTGCCGGCGGCGGCCAGCGCGGAATATTCGCCCAAGCTATGGCCCGCGACATAGGCGGCCTTGTCGGCCAGACGCCATTTGCCCTGGGTCTCCAGCACCCGCATCACGGCAAGGCTGACCGCCATCAGGGCCGGCTGGGCATTCTCGGTCAGGGTCAGCTGATCCTCGGGGCCTTCCCAGATCAGGCGGGACAGCGTCTGGTTCAGCGCGTCATCGACTTCCTCGAACAGCAGGCGGGCCTCGGTGAAGGACTCGGCCAGCGCCTTGCCCATGCCGACGGACTGCGAGCCCTGGCCAGGAAATACGACTGCATTCGACATAGGCACACCTTGCTTACGGTCTGGACAAAAAGTGGCGCTTAGGAATAGCGTTCGCCCCGCCCGTGTCAAGCATAGGCTAGGTTGGAGGCTCCTGATGAAGTTCGGTTTCGCGCTGGGTCTGGCGCTTTTGGCGGCCGGTGCCGTCGCTCATGAATATACCCTCGACAAGCTGACCATCGGTCATCCCTGGGCGCCGGCCAGCCATGGCGCGGCCAAAACCGCCGCGGTCTATGTCACCTTCGTCAATGACGGCACCAAGAACGACCGGCTGCTCGGCGTCAGCACGCCGATCGCCGCCCATGCCGGGCTGCATGGCAACGAGAAGAGGGGCGACGTGGTCCATATGGAACAGCTGACCGCCATCGACATTCCGGCCGGCAAGACCGTGGAGCTGAAGCCGGGCGACATGCACATCATGCTCGAAGGTCTGCAGCATCCGCTGAAAGAGGGCGAGATGGTGCCCTTGACGCTGACCTTGGCCAATGAGGGCGATGTGCAGGTCGAGATCATGGTGATGGGCGACTAACGGCAGGGTCTAGGTTACGCCTCGTTCGCCGCAAGGCGATCTCCACACGCAGGCACCGGGATTCAGCTTGACCCCAAATAGCTTTTGCGTATAGTGCGCGCCTTCTTGCTCCTTGCCGGTATTGGACCGGCTATGCCTCCTGGCCCTTTTGGCCAGTGAGGACGAGACAAGCCATAAGGGGTCTATCGATGTCTCTCTATGAATGCGTGATCATCGCACGCCAGGATATTGCCACGACGCAAGTCGAGACGCTGGTCGAGGAATTCGCCAACGTCATCACCGCCAATGGCGGCCAGGTCTCCAAGAAGGAGTTCTGGGGTCTGCGCAACATCGCCTACCGCATGAAGAAGAACCGCAAGGGTCACTACGTGCTCCTCAATGTCGACGCGCCGAGCGCGGCGGTCAAGGAGTTCGAGCGTCAGATGTCGATCAACGAAGACATTCTGCGCTATCTGACCATCCGCGTCGACGAGCTGGAAGAAGGCCCGTCCGCGGTTCTGCAGAACAAGAACCAGCGCGAAGATCGTCCGCGCCGCGATGGCGGCTTCGGCGGCCCGCGTGAAGGTTTCGGTGGCCCGCGCGGCCCCCGTCAGGCTGATGGAGTCGAGGCATAATGAAAACCGAACAACGCATCCCCAGCGGCTCGCCGCGTCCCGAGGGCATCGGCACCGCAGCCGGTTCGGCCGGTCCGCGCCGTCCCTTCTTCCGTCGCCGCAAGACCTGCCCGTTCTCGGGCGAGGCTGCGCCGAAGATCGACTATAAGGACGTCAAGCTGCTGCAGCGCTTCATTTCCGAGCGCGGCAAGATCGTCCCGTCGCGCATCACCGCGGTGTCCGCCAAGAAGCAGCGTGAGCTGGCCCAGGCCATCAAGCGCTCGCGCTTCCTCGGCCTGCTGCCCTATGTGGTGAAGTAAGACCGGCTCCAGCCCGATGGGATTTTCAATGCCCAAAGGGCTGGGTCTGGCAGCGGCTGCGGGACTGACGAGCGGTCTGGTCACTTTATCGGTGATCAGCGGCGGTGGTCTCGGAATGCTGCTGGCCTATGTGACGCCTCTGCCGCCGACCCTGGTCGGACTGGCCTTCGGGTTCGGTCCTTGCCTGGCCTCTCTGGCGGCAGGCGCCCTGGTTGTGGCGGTGGCGGGTTGGACGGCGATGCCGGCCTATCTCGCCATCGGCGCCATTCCGGCCTTGCTGGTCACGGCGGTCGCCCTGCGGGGACGAGCCGACCCTGACGGCAAGATCGACTGGAGCAAGCCGGGTCCCATGCTGTTGTTCCTCGCGCTCGGCGCGGTGGCGATGATGGCGCTGGCGGTCTTGAGTTTGCTGGCCGAGGGCAAGGGCATCGAGGGTTGGCTGCGCGAGCAGGCGACCCCCGTCGTCGAGCAGGCCTTCGCGGGCACGCAAGACGACGTCAAGTCGGCGATCGTCGGCCTCATGGCCGCGGTTCTGCCGGCGATGGTCGGACTGGCCTGGCTGGCGATGACGCTGGCCAATGGACTGTTCGCCCAGTGGGTGGTCACCCGCGCCGGACGGGCGCTGAGGCCGACACCCGACTATGCCGCTTTGCACTTGCCCTTGTGGCTGGCGCCGGCGGCGGGTCTGGTAGCGGTGTCGAGCCTGATCGGCGGGGATGTCGGGTATCTGGCGCGCAATGCAGCGATCGTGCTGATGGCGCCATATCTGGTGACAGGCCTGGTGGATGTGCATGCAAGCCTTCGGAGCAAGCCAATGGCGGGGCTCTGGCTGGCGGTGTTTTACGGAGTGTTCCTTGCTCTGTTCGGTTGGGCGGCGATCGCCGTTACCGCATGGGGCGTGGTGAGACAGTGGATGAGGCCACGGCGGGAGGACCCCGCCCTGGACCAGGAGAACGAAAATGGAAGTCATTCTGCTTGAGCGCATCGAAAAGCTGGGCCAGATGGGCGATACCGTGAAGGTCAAGCCCGGCTTTGCGCGTAATTACCTGCTGCCGCAGAAGAAGGCCCTGCGCGCCACCAAGGCGAACATGGCCCGCTTCGAGTCGGAGCGTGCCAATCTCGAAGCCGCCAACCTGAAGCGTCGCGAAGAAGCCGCGGGCGTCGCCAAGACGATGGAAGGCCTGACCTTGCTGATCATTCGCCAGGCTGGCGAAGGCGGCATGCTGTATGGTTCGGTCTCGGGCCGCGACGTCGCCGATTCCATCAAGGAAGCCGGCTTCTCGATCGAGCGCCGTCATGTCGCGCTCGACACCCCGATCAAGTCCTTGGGCATCTATCCGGTGCGCGTTGCGCTGCACCCGGAAGTGGTCGTGACAGTGATCATCAATGTCGCCCGCTCGCAGGACGAAGGCGATCGCGCCCTGAAGGCCGCCGAGGCCGGTGAGGCTGTCGCCGAAGTCGCCGCCGACGATGCCGTCATCGACGAGCAGGCCGCTGAGGAGACTTCGGTCGAGGAGTAATCCTCGACTGACAGTTATCCACAGACTTATCCACCGTCATCCCCAGGTTAAACAGGGGATGACGGTGCTTTATTTGCCGGTCGTTCGAGCTTGTTTGCTAGGATCTCACGATGCTAGCTCCCCTCCAGTTTCCCTCACCCTCCGGGGCAGAGGGTTTAGAACGCTCCCCGCCGCACAATTTCGAGGCGGAACAGGCGCTCCTGGGCGCCATTCTGATGAGCAACCGCTCGCTCGAGCGGGTCTCGGAATTCCTGCGTCCCGAGCATTTCGCCGAACCGGTGCACGGCCGGATCTACGAATCCTGCCTGACGCTGACCGGACGCAACCAGATCGCCACCCCGGTCACGCTCAAGACCTATCTCAGCCAGGATCCGGGCCTCAAGGAACTGGGCGGCGACGCCTATCTGATGAATCTTGCCGCCGCCGCCGCCTCGATCATCAATGCCGAGGATTACGGCCGGCTGATCTTCGACCTGGCCCTGCGGCGCGAACTGATCGGCGTCGGCGAGGACATGGTCAACGACGCCTTCGAGCCCGATATGGAGGTCGATGCGCTCCAGCAGATCGAGCGGGCCGAGCAGGCTTTGTTCAAGCTGGCCACGTCGGGCCAGGCCGAGGGCGGCTTCAAAGGCTTCAAGACGGTTCTGATCGAAGCGATCGCCCAGGCTGAACTGGCGCATCAACGCCAAGGCAAGCTGTCGGGCGTCACCACCGGCCTGCGCGATCTCGACGCCAAGCTGGGCGGCCTGCACCGCTCGGATCTGCTGATCCTGGCCGGACGCCCCTCGATGGGCAAGACGGCGCTGGCCACCAACATCGCTTTCAATGCCGCCAAAGCGCTGAAATATGAGATCGGTCCGTCGGGCGAGAAGAAAGCTACCGAAGGCGCCGTGGTCGCGTTCTTCTCCCTCGAAATGTCGGCCGAACAGCTGGCCGGACGTATTCTCGCCGATCGGGCCTCGCTCAACTCGCACAAGATCCGTCAGGGCGAGCTGCAGGACGATGAATTCGCCAAGCTGGTGATCGCCAGTCAGGAATTGCACTCCCTGCCGCTCTATATCGACGACACGCCGGCCCTGTCGGTCTCGGCCGTGCGCACCCGCTGCCGCCGCCTGGCCAGGACCCAAGGCCTCGGCATGATCGTCATCGATTATCTGCAATTGCTGTCGGCCACCGCCGGCAAGAAGGTCGAAAACCGCGTGCAGGAAGTCTCGGACATCACCCGCCAGTTAAAGGCCCTGGCCAAGGAGCTGAACGTTCCGGTGCTGGCCCTGTCCCAGCTGTCGCGTACCGTCGAGCAGCGCGAGGACAAACGGCCCCAGCTGTCCGATTTGCGCGAATCCGGCTCGATCGAACAGGATGCCGACGTGGTGATGTTCGTCTATCGCGAGCAATATTATCTCGAGCGCGCCGAACCGGGCCGCCGCCCGGAAGAGGCCGAGGACAAGTTCAACCAGCGTTACGAAGACTGGCATAAGCGCTTGGGCGAAGTGACCAACACCGCCGAAGCGATCATCGCCAAGCAGCGTCACGGTCCGGTCGGCTCGGTGCGCCTGTTCTTCGACGGCCAATTCACCCGCTTCAGCGACCTCGATAATTGGCACGGCACCGAACGCGAGCACGAGTGAGCGGAACGAAGGGCGCCAGATTGACCGAAACCCGGCCCTTGGCTATGGTTGCGCGCCTCAATTATTCGAGCCCCGCTCAATGAATTTCCTTGCCCCTATCGGCCGCGTCTTTCTGGGTTTCCTCGCCGCCATCGGGCGCCTGACCCTGTTCACCGCTTCTGCCCTGTCCCATTGCGTGCGTCCGCCGATCTATCTGCGCCTGATCGGGCGCCAGATGATCGAGATCGGCTATTTCTCGCTGCCGGTGGTCGGACTGACCACGCTGTCGACCGGCATGGTGCTGGCGCTGCAGAGCCATACCGGTTTCGCCGGCTTCGCCTCGGAAGGCACGGTCGCCAGCATCGTGGTGATCTCGACCACCCGCGAACTGGGCCCCGTGCTGGCGGCGCTGATGGTGGCCGGGCGGGTCGGTGCGGCGATGGCCGCCGAGATCGGCACGATGCGGGTCACCGAGCAGGTCGATGCGCTGACCACGCTGTCGACCAACCCCTTCAAATATCTGGTGGCACCCCGCATCCTCAGCGGCGTGGTGACCCTGCCGCTGCTGGTGATGGTGGGCGACATCATCGCCGTGTTCGGCGGCTATCTGGTCGGCACCTACCAACTCGGCTTCAACCCAGCCAATTTCATCCATGCGGTGTGGGACGCGCTGAAGACCCAGGACGTCACATCGGGCCTGATCAAGGCCGCCATCTTCGGATTGGTGATCACCGTGATGGGATGCTATCACGGCTATCATTCGAAAGGCGGCGCCCAGGGCGTCGGCCAGGCCACCACCAATGCGGTGGTGTCGGCCTCGATCCTGATCCTGATTCTCGATTACGTGCTCACCGCCTTGTTTTTCCAGAAATGACGGCCATGCCCGCACAAGCCAAGATCCAGATCATCGACCTGCATAAATCCTTCGGCGCCAAGAAGGTCCTCGACGGAGTCTCGCTCGATATCGCCCCCGCCGAATCGATGGTGATCATCGGCGGCTCGGGCAGCGGCAAGTCGGTAACGCTGAAATGCATGCTGGGCCTGCTGCGCCCCGACAGCGGCTCGATCCTGATCGATGGCGAAGACGTGGTCGGCATGAGCCAGCGCGACCGCGACCGGGTGATGAAGAAATTCGGCATGCTGTTCCAGGGCGGCGCCCTGTTCGACAGCCTGCCCATCTGGGAAAACGTCGCCTTCGGCCTGATCGAAGGACAGGGGATGAGCCGGTCCAAGGCCCGCGACAAGGCGATCGAGACGCTGGCCCAGGTCGGCCTCGGCAAGGACGTCGCCAATCTCTCGCCCTCCGAATTGTCGGGCGGCATGCAAAAGCGCGTCGCCCTGGCCCGCGCGATCGCCACCGAGCCCCAGATCATCTTCTTCGACGAGCCGACCACCGGCCTCGATCCGATCATGGCCGACGTGATCAACGATTTGATCATCAAATGCGTCCGCGAACTGGGCGCCACCGCGGTGACCATCACCCATGACATGCATTCGGCCCGCAAGATCAGCGACCGGCTGGCCATGCTCTATAAGGGCAAGCTGATCTGGACCGGCCCGTCGCGCGAGATCGACCGTTCGGACGATGCCTATGTCGACCAGTTCATCCATGGACGGGCCGAAGGCCCGATCCAGATGGAATTGAAAGGCTGATGGCCAAACCGTCAAGCCGCTATGTCTGCCAGGAATGCGGCTCCGTCTATCCCCGCTGGGCCGGCAAATGCGAGAGCTGCGGCGCCTGGAATTCGATCAGCGAGGAAGCCGCCCCCGAGTCGGTGCCGAAGGGTCTCGCCGGCAAGTCCGGACGCAAGATCGAGCTGGTCGGGCTGGCGGGCGCTGCCGCTCCGCCGCCCCGTCTGGTGACTGGCATCGCCGAGTTGGACCGCGTCGCCGGCGGCGGGCTGGTGCCGGGCTCGGCCATCCTGATCGGCGGCGATCCCGGCATCGGCAAATCCACCCTGTTGTTGCAGGCGACGGCGGCGCTGGCTCTGAAACATGCCTGCGTCTATATCTCGGGTGAAGAGGCGGTCGACCAGGTGCGGCTGCGCGCCCGGCGCCTCGACCTCACCGCCGCGCCGGTGCAGCTGGCCTCGGCCACCAATCTGCGCGACATCGTCGCCAGTCTCGATGTCGGCACGCCGCCCGATGTGGTGGTGATCGACAGTATCCAGACCATGTATCTCGACAGCCTGGATTCGGCGCCCGGCACCGTTTCGCAGGTGCGCGCCTGCGCCGCCGAGCTGATCCGCCTGGCCAAGCGGCGCGGCTTCGTGCTGCTGCTGGTCGGCCATGTCACCAAGGATGGCCAGATCGCCGGTCCGCGCGTGCTCGAACACATGGTCGACGCCACCCTCTATTTCGAGGGCGAGCGAGGCCATCCGTTCCGGATCTTGCGCGCCGTCAAAAACCGCTTCGGCGCGACCGACGAGATCGGTGTGTTCGAGATGACCGACGGCGGATTGGACGGCGTGGCCAACCCGTCCGCCCTGTTCCTGGCCGAACGGCGCGGCAACATATCCGGCTCCTGCGTGTTCGCCGGAGTCGAGGGAACCCGGCCGATGCTGGTCGAGATCCAGGCCCTGGTTTCGCCCAATGCCGGCGGCGGTTCGCCGCGGCGCGCGGTGATCGGCTGGGACAGCGGACGGCTCGCCATGGTGATGGCGGTACTCGACACCCGTTGCGGGCTTGCTTTAGGCGGCAATGACGTTTATTTGAACGTCGCAGGTGGACTTAGGGTAGGCGAGCCTGCGGCGGATCTCGCCGTGGCGGCCGCCCTGCTCTCTTCCGCATCGGATATTCCTGTGCCCGCCGACATGGTGGTGTTCGGGGAAATCGGCCTGTCCGGCGAAGTTCGCGCCGTGGGACAGGCGGAAGCGCGGCTCAAGGAAGCCGCCAAACTGGGCTTCGCCAAGGCGCTTGCTCCGGCCGTGCATCGCCAAGGTGCTAAAGCCAAGGCCGGCGAAGGCCCGATCGCCGCCCAGCGTATCGGACATGTGCAGGATTTGATGGGATTGTTTCGGAAGAGCAACGAGTCGGGACAGAAGCGGTGAACAGCGTCGATATCGCCGTCATCGTCGTTCTGCTGGCCTCAGGCGTCTTCGCGCTGATGCGCGGCTTCGTCTATGAGGTGCTGGCCATGGCCGGCTGGGTGCTGGCCGCCCTTGCGGCTCTGTGGGGACTACCCTATATCCGTCCCCTGATCGCGCCCCATATCAGCAATGCGACCATCGCCGATGTGGCGGGCGGGGCGACGATCTTCCTGGTGGTGCTTCTGGTGTCATCCTTCATCACCCATTCGATTGCGCGCCAGGTGCGCAAAAGCGCGGTTTCCGCCGTCGACCGCTCGCTCGGCTTCGCCTTTGGGCTGGTGCGCGGGCTGGTGCTGGCCAGCCTGTGCTATATGGTGGTCGACAAGCTGACCGCGCCAGATGAACCGGCCGTGCTGGCCGCCGCCAGGACCCGGCCGATGCTGGCCGCCGGCGCACGGCTGATCCAGTCGCTGATTCCCGGTCATTCGGATATTGAAGGCAAGGCCCGCGCCGCCGCCGAAGCCGCCGCCCAGGCGGCGATGTTCAACCAGCTTTCCGCGCCCAAGCCGAAATCGGCCGACGATCCCGGCCGCGATAAGACCCCGTCCTATGACCGCAGCGGTCTCGAACGCCTGATCGAGACCACCGGCAAGGACAAGGACCAGCCGCATTGATGAAGGACCTGGCTATGCTGACCACCAACCCTTTCGACGACGACAAGCTCAAGGAAGAGTGCGGCGTATTCGGCATCCATGGCGCTCCGGGAGCCGCCTCGCACACCGCGCTCGGCCTGCATGCGCTGCAGCATCGCGGCCAGGAGGCGACCGGTATCGTTTCCTATGACGGCGAACATTTCTATGCCCATCGCGGCCAGGGCCATGTCGCCGACAATTTCGGGTCAGAATCGGTGATGAAGAAGCTGCCCGGCCATATGGCGATCGGGCACAACCGCTATTCCACCACCGGCGAGACCGCGCTGCGCAACGTCCAGCCGCTCTTCGCCGATTTCGAGTTCGGCGGCTTCGCCGTGGCGCATAACGGCAACCTCACCAATGCGTCGACCATCAGAAAGCAGCTGGTCCGGCGCGGCTGCCTGTTCCAGTCGACCACCGACACCGAAGTGATCATCCATCTGATCGCCATCAGCCTCTATTCGACCGTCGAGGAACGGCTGATCGACGCGTTGCGCCAGGTCGAAGGCGCCTATTCGCTGGTGGTGCTGACCAAGGATGCGGTGATTGGCGTGCGCGACCCGCTCGGCTTCCGACCGCTGGTGCTGGGCCGCACCGAGGGTGGCGCCCATATGTTTGCCTCCGAGACCTGCGCGCTCGACATCGTCGGCGCCGAATTCGTGCGCGACGTCGAGCCGGGCGAGATCGTCATCCTCGACCAGTCCGGCCTGCGCTCGATCAAGCCGTTCGGCAAGAAGGTCCGGCGCTTTTGCATCTTCGAGCATATCTATTTCGCCCGTCCCGACAGCATCATGGAAAGCACCAGCGTCTATGAGGTCAGGAAGCAGATCGGCCGCGAATTGGCGCGCGAGAGCCATGTCGAGGCCGATGTGGTGATCCCGGTACCGGATTCCGGCGTGCCGGCCGCCCTCGGCTATGCCTCGGAAGCCAAGATCCCCTTCGAGCTGGGCATCATCCGCAACCATTATGTCGGCCGCACCTTCATCGAACCGACCGATACGATCCGCCATCTCGGCGTCAAGCTGAAGCACAATGCCAACAAGGCGCAGATCGCCGGCAAGCGGGTGATCCTGGTCGATGATTCGATCGTGCGCGGCACCACCTCGACCAAGATCGTCGAAATGGTCCGCAGCGCAGGGGCCACCGAGGTGCATATGCGCATCTCCAGCCCGCCGACCACCCATTCCTGCTTCTACGGTATCGACACGCCGGAACGCAGCAAATTGCTGGCCGCCAACCACGATGTGGCCGGGATGGCCAAGCTGATCGGCGTCGACAGCCTGGCCTTCATCTCGCTCGACGGCCTCTATCGCGCCGTCGGTGAAGGGGGCCGTGATCCGAAGACGCGGAAATTCTGCGACGCCTGCTTCACCGGCGACTATCCGCTGGTGCTGACCGATCTGGAGGGCGATGCGGGCAAGAAAGAGCTCGCCATGATGGCCCATTCCGATGACTGAGACCAAGCGACTGGCCGGCCGCGTCGCCCTGGTGACCGGGGCGTCGCGCGGGATCGGCCGCGCCGTCGCCCGCGCCTACGCAGCCGAGGGCGCCCATGTGGTGGCGCTGGCCCGCACGCAGGGCGGGCTCGAAGAACTGGACGACGAGATTCGCGCCCTGGGCGGCCAAGCGACCCTGGTGACGCTCGATCTGCGCCGCGGCGACGATATCGACCAGATGGGCTACGCGCTCTATCAGAAATTCGGCCGCCTCGACATTCTGGCCGGTATCGCCGGGGTGCTCGGCGTGCTGAGCCCGGTCAGCCACATTCCGCCCAAGGAATGGGCCGAGGTGATGGAGGTCAATCTGACCGCCAATTACCGGCTGATGCGCAGCTTCGACGCGCTGCTGCGCCAATCCGATGCCGGCCGCGCCATTTTCGTCACCGAC
>Ga0116226_10002837_pt1 | contig 15201 bp, 10 predicted proteins | sample S1TSphfallax_FD_89692 | JGI IMG/M metagenome (GOLD analysis project Ga0116226, IMG submission 89692) | Host-associated microbial communities from peat moss isolated from Minnesota, USA - S1T2_Fa - Sphagnum fallax MG | ecosystem: Host-associated > Plants > Peat moss > Unclassified | place: USA...
TCATCATCATCAACCGGTTTTGTCTTTCATCATCATCAACACCACCATTGGATGAAAATTATACTCGTGAAAAAGTTCAGTATTTTCTGAAGCACAATACAACTCAATAGGTTGTTCTTGATAATTCAAGTAACAAAAATTCATCTATTTTCTAGAGCTTATTTGGTTTTCCCGCCAAGCTTGATAAGAATGGTGTTCCAAAAAAGATTAAAAACTTTGTTTCATGTAAAATTTGCTTTACTAATTATTCTTATATTTCAAACAGCACCAGTTTTCTCAACAAGCACAGTTGTGAATCTGCTGTTCAAAAAACAAAACTCAGCTGAATAATGTTATTTTCTTGCGATCTTTTTATTCATTTCATTGCCGTTTATCGATCTTCATGTTATGGATATAATATTTTAAAAATGATACATGAAATTGTTTTTGCTCATGTCACTATGCATGTAGTTTTCTTTACACTCTTCTTGATTAAGATTCTTTGAAAAAGTTATCAATATGTGAAATAAAATAAATTATATCAGCTTTCAAAATATTTGAAAATTTTTTCTCACGGTACGGTATTTTGCGGTACGGTATACCGTAAACCCTAGGCGGTGGCGGTACGGTACGGTATACAAAATTCATCACGCGATACGGTACGGTACGCTAGGATGCTGATAAAAGCGTTACGCGGTACGAGACGGTACTAAATTTTCGCAATACCGTCAGTCTCTGAGAGAGAATTTCTCATTCAACTTGAATATTTTTTCAGCCACAGTAAGTCGTGCTGGTCAAATTCGATCTATTCGATGAATTCCACCACGTTCGCAAGAGCTCAATACGTAGGTTCTTTGAAAAATGAAATTTTTTTTCATGTAGAATGACTAAAGTACTATTCTCATCTATGAAGCAACATATAAAACAGAAGAAAGAATTTCTCATTCACCTTCCATAAGTTTTGAACCAAAGTAGCTCGTCGTCCTCAAATATACTTTATTCGATGAATATCACCACATTCGAATGATCATAGGAGAGCGGTTCCTCGAAAAACTGATTGTTTTTCATTGACAACGGGTAATGCACTATTGACATGAGTCAACCAATATCTGAGATAGAAAGGACAATTTCTCCGTCCACTTGAATATTTTCAGAACGAAAGTAGCTAGTGGCGTTTGAATGTGCTATATTCGATAAATTGCAGCCCATGCGAAAGATTATAAGCGAGGCGTTCTTTGCAAATCTAAATTGTTTTCATCTCATATGACACAAGCACTAATGTCATCTATGCAACAACATACAAAGCAGAACAGAGAATTTCTCCTCCAACTTGAATACTTTTTGAACTAAAGTAGATTCTCATGATCGAGTATGCTATATTCCGATCAATTCCATCATATCTGAAAGATCATAATACAGGGATATTTCCAAAAACCTGAAGCGGTTCCATTAAGAAAGACTAATGAACTGTTGAGATGAGTGAAGGAAATTATAATATAGAAGAGGGTCTCTCCTTCCATCTAGATATTTTTTAAACCAAAACCGCTCGCTGTGGTTGACTATACTATATTCAATCAATTCCATCACATACGAATGATCAAAGGACAGGGGTTCTTAGAAAAACAAAACTTCTTTCATGTAGAATCACCAATGCACTATTGACACAACGAAAGCAAATTGTAAGAGAGAAAAAAAGGGTTTCTCCATCGACTTTAATATTTTATACACTAAAGTAGCTCCTGGTGGTTGAATATGCTATAATCGATCGATTCCATCACATCCGAATGATTATAGCAGAGGCGTTCTTCGAAAATCGAAATCACCAATATACTATTGACATGAGTAAAGCAAAATATAAAAACGAGGAGAGAATTTGTACGTCGACTAAAATTTTTGGTCAACGAAAGTAGCTCGTGGCGGTCGAATATCCTATATTTGATGAATTAAACTGCATCCGAATGATCATAGGAGAGAGTTCCTTTACAAACCTGAATTATTTTCATGTAGAATGGCTAATGCACTATTGACATTGGTGAACGAACATATAAAATAAATGACAGACGCTTTGCTCGAACTGTACATTTGTCAAGGAAAGTAACTCCTGCTTATCGAATATAGTATATTGGATTATTTCCACCAGATCTGGAGGATCATAAAACGGAGGATGTTTGAAAACGCAGATTGTTTTCATCTCGAATGACTATTGCACTATTGCCATGAGTCAAGCACATACTAAGATAGAAGAGAGAGTTTCTTCTTCAACGAAAATATTTTTAAATCTAGCGTAGCTCCTGGTGGTTGAAAATGCGTCATTCTATCAATTCCACCACATCCGAATATTCATAGGAGACTAGTTCTTCGAAAGTCGAAACTTCTTTTATGTAGAATCAGCATTGTACTATTGACATGAGTGAAGCAAATTGTAAGATAGAGGAGAGAGTTTCTCCTTTGATGTAATTATTTTTCAATTTAAAGTAGCTCCTGTTGGTTGCATATGCTTTATTCGATCAATACTAACACATCCGAAGGATTAAAGAATAGGGGTTCTTGGAAACCTGAAGTTTTTTTCATGTAGAATGGCTAATGCGCTATATACATCAGTGAAAGAACATATAAAATAAAAGCCACAGTTTCTCTTTCGAACTATACATTTTCTCAAGGAAAGTAGCTCTTGGTTGTCGAATATACTATATTAGATTAATTGACCACATCCGAATGATGAAAAAAGGGAATGTTTGAAAAGGTAGATTGTTTTCATATCGAATGACTAATGCACTATTGCCATGAGTCAAGCATATTCTAAGATAGAAGAGAGAGTTTCTTCCTCTACAGGAATATTTTGCAATCTAAAGCAGCTCCTGGAGGTGTAATATACTATATTCGATCAATGCCACCACATCTGAAAGATTCTAATTGGGAGATAATCCAAAAACCGAAAGTAGTTTCATGCAAAATGACTAATATAATTACTATTGACATGGGCAAAGCAAATTAAAAGAGAGCAGAGACATTTTCTCCTTCCAGGTAAATATTTTCACAACTAAAGTAGCTCCTAGTGGTTGAATATACTTTATTCGATCAACTCCAGCACATCCGAATGATCATAGGAGAGGGGTTCTTCGAAAACCGAAACTTCTTTCGTGTACAATCACCAATGTACTATTGACATTAGTAAAGCAATGTATAACAAAACAGAGAGAATTGGTGCTTGGACTTGAAAAATTTTCTAAATCAAAGTAGGTCGTGGTGGTCGGATATCTTATATTCGATCAATTCCACCACATCCCCCGGATCATAGGAGACGCGCTCTTGAAAAACCTGAAGTTTTTTCATGTGGAAGGACTAATGCACTATTGACATCAATGAATGAACATAGAAAAAAAGAGACAGTTTCTCCTTTGACCTATATATTTTCTCAAGGAAACGAGCTCCTGGCTGTCGAAAATGGTATTTTGGATTAATTGCACAGCATCCGAAAGATCATAAAACGTGGTATGTTCCAAAACCTAGATTCTTTTCATCTGGAATGACTAATGTACCATTGGCATGAGTCAAGCACATACTAAGATAGAAGAGAGAGTTTCTTCTTCGACATAAATATTTTTCAACCTAAGTAAGTTCTGGTGGTTGAATATGATATATTCAATGAATTCTACCACTTCTGAATGATCATAGGAGAGGGGTTCTTGGAAAATCGAAACTTCTTTCATGTTAAATCATCAATGTACTGGTGACATAAGTAAAGCAATATATAAAATAGAAGAGAGAATTGGGGCTTGGACTTAAATATTTTCTTAACCAAAATAGATCCTGGTGGTGGAATATCCTATATTCGATCAATTCCACCATATCTGAAAGTTTACAATAGGGTGATATTCCAAAAACCGAAAGTGGTTCGATATTCAATGACTAATATACTATTGACATGAGCAAAACAAATTAAAAGAGAGAAGAGAGATTTTGTCTTTCGACGTAAATATTTTTACAACTAAAGCAGCTCCTGGTGTTGGAACATCTTATATCCGATCAATTCCACCCCACGCGAATGATGATAGAAGAGGGGTTCTTCGAAAGTCGATACTTTGAAATAGAATCGCCAATGTAATATTGACATGAGCAAAGCAATAGATAAAGAAAAGAAGAGAGGATTTGTATTTGGAATGAAATATTTTCTAAATAAAAGTACTTCCTGGTGGTTGAATATGCTGTATTCCTTCAATTCCACCACATCCGAATGATCGTAGTAGAGGGGTTACTCGAAAACGGAAACTTCTTTCAAGTAGAGTCACCAATGTACTATTGACATGAGCAAAGCAAATTAAAAGAGAGAAGACAGATTTTGTCCTTCTACGTAAATATTTTTAAAACTAAAGTAGCTGCTGACGGTTGAATATGCTTTATTCGATCAATTCTAATATATCCGATTTATCTGAGCTTGTGGATGTTACAGAGTGCTTGGTATTTTTTTATTCAGTTGGTGGTGCACCGTTGATATCTGAGGGTGGCTTTTTTGCATAGCAAAAGAGCAGTGATCTTTTTATTGACTTTATGTATTTTCAGGAAACAATATTATCGTGAGGAATTTTGGTTGAAAAATTTGTTGCACTCTGGTTGTTATATTGGAGAGATAGTTGTTTATTAAAAGTACAATGAATTGTTGTCGGATAATTATGATATATGTTTTTTTGTATAATCCGAGAGGAAGTCGATGGAAGAAATTATTTTTGGTTCGTTTGATTCTTAGTTGAGTGTTGTATCACTAAAAATATGTAGTGGTGTTAATATATGGGGAATTGTATTTTTTTTTTGTGAATATGAGTACAAGGAAGAACATCAGACTTTAGATATGTACATCATAGGTTGAAAATGTACAATATTATATGAGCTGGTCGAGTCTAGTGAAGAATTTTGAGTGAGTTTGGGTGGTGGACCAGGTTCAAGAATGTTCTACGCATGACATGAACGGATATTATTGTTGTGTTTTGTAGAGTAGAGTGGTGTGATTGGTATCCAATTTATTGTATAAGAAGGCTGCGTGCTTCTGTTTTTTTGAAGAAGTTTATAAATGTCACTTCCCTTTCCGTTGTTGTTTCTTTATCTAGAATAATGAGAGATAATTTTAAATGTATCTTTATTTTCTGGTTTGATGTCTGCTTTTAATAAAATGTGTAATTTGTTAAAAGTTCGAATTAAAGGCTGTGCTCTTGTCTGAATTTACTGTTTGAAATAGAATTAGGTTTGATTAGAGTATGGAGGCACTTTGCTGTCTGGTGATGAGTAAAAGCATTGTTTATATATTCAAGCGAGAAAGAAATAGAAAGAAGTTCTTTATTTGTTAGGTAAGTTTATTGAAGAAGGAAATAACAATACGATATATGTACAGTAGTTATTAAGTACAAAACATATACATATAAAACGACAGATATAAGATACAGAATCTCGGATTTCCAATGAATATATACAAAAATAATGGTAAAATGTGTACGATAAATGATGAATAAGAATATATTTACAAAATTGAATTATTGAATAAGAACATATTTACAAATTAAATTTACAAATTTTTATTTACAGTGTTTTGTACATGTTTGTTGATCTGTGGCCACAGCCATCAGCATGCCTGGAATTAATACCGGCCATTGTACCTGGTACGGACCAGGGACGCAACCTTGACGATCTAAATAAAGTATGATTTTTTATTAAAATTTCCAAATTTAAAGCTGTATGCTTACCCGTGGCCAGTGTACTCATAGTTTTTTACACTGGCTCACCTCCTATGTACCCCACGAGGTACATAGGAGCCGGGGGCCTGTCATTATCGAGCAGAAGCCCGAATTTGACAGGATCCATGGGGACCAGGTCGTCCGTCATGGTGCTAGCATCACGGACGGAATAACAAGGCCACATGCTCCCTATTTATGAAAAGTTCACATTAATTAAAACATTGTCATTAAATCACTCACCTGGTTTTCCCCGTACCAGTTTCTGTTTATGGCCGGTAGACGCCACCGCCGATGCTTCGCATGCTTTACACTCTCCAAAAAACGCATGACCTAATACAGTGCGATCGACGGTGGCGGCGTCCGATTTGATTGCTGACACGGCATCAGCAATCTCACACCCATGATCTACAACTCAATATACGTATTTGAAAAAATGTTGATGAAGCAGCAATCTTACCTTTTTTAGATGAAATGGAAGCTTGGCCGGTAGGCAAACTTTTTTTTTTATTCAATTCGTTGAGACGTTGAGAGAAATACATAGTATATTACAGATCTAAAAAAACGGGATATCAATGTCTTTGGATATGAATGGAAAATGGATCATCATTTTTTCTGAGTAAGTAGGGAATTTTTTTATGCATATGCACTGCTTTATATATGTATATATATATACCCAATGATCATCTCCCATGGAGCCCATCTCAAGCTCATTTGACAGATAAACATAATGTGAAAGCATTCATCGCAAATCTTCATGGATATACATGCTGTGAATTCCCACCTTCAACGATACAGATGAGTAATCGTTGATCATCAATCATGTTTGGACAAACCCATTGGTTAGATAACAAATAATAACAAATTGTATACAAATGCACTGAGAAGTATCAATTCAAATTAATCAAAAAGAATATTTATATACAAGCATAATATCCGTGCTGAGTTGCTCATTTTTTTTGAATCTCGGTTCTCCGTCTCCTCGACACATTTGAAGTTGTTTTCTAAAATATGATATCTATACGCATCACACATATTAACTGCCAGTGTACGTGATGAACTAACTTGCGAAAGAATGGCATCCAATACTAAATAATCTGACTTCCAAGAAAAAATTTCTGGAAATACGTGTTTAATATTGAAAATTAATATGAAAAATCATAACTATACTCCTACAAAAATGTTCGATAAGAATACATAGAGCAATCTACTTGGTTATTATAAATATAGCTAATTTCTAGTTCATAAATGAAAAGAGTACAATATTAAATAACAGCAACATAAAATTTGAAATAATGCATTCAAGAACAAAACGCAATAAAAGAAGTGTTATTATATTATCTCGATCTAATTTACGACGACTTGATTATTTTTTTTGACTATGATGTGACTGTTCAAGCGTTTTCATGTTGATGCCGTCGACTTGATCTTTAATATCACGCTGATGATTGTTGCCATGCTTTTCTTTATCATAACTGTTTAATTGATTTGGATGTATTTCGTGATTTTTATGGCGTTCATCTATGAGACCGGATTCTAATCGACCCTCTGTTTGTTTTTTCTAAAATGAAGATACTTCCTAAACATTCTATCTTATAATTCAATTTTCACTTGTTGTTCAATTGATGATTGAACTGATTGATTATTTTCTTCTTTTGTTGGAATACAAATATCTATCATAAATGCATACAACAATATTGTCACACTTATATGTTAATTGAAATAATTTACCGCCACTTGAGCTACTCCATTGAACATGATCATTATCAAATGTGGGTGAAGTATTGTATGGCTCGCAGCTTTCTAAAAACAAAATGGCATGAATTATATTTATAAGACAAGAGCGTTTAACCGTTTGATTCCATTTCTGGAATATCTGAAAACGGATACCCAGCACGAAATCGATCATCATCATCCAAATCCAGATCGAATGACGAATGAGCAAATTCAGATGGTAAGGGATTATTATAAGCTCGATTGAAATTCCCATTAAAATTTGTCATGGTATGTGTGCTGCGAGTTTTTTATATATGATATTAATGTTCAAAAGATACTAAAAAAATGTCCAAAGAGTATTGTTAATAAGTACACATACACATATATATGTATATGTGTGTCATATCGAAGTTACACCGGCTGACGAAGTTATTACTTCGTCAGACAAATGTGACGAAGCAATAACTTCGACGAAGAAAAATATATGACGAAGTTACAACTCCGTCAATTTTGTCTGCCGAAGCTATAACTTCGTCAACCGGTATAACTTCGATATGACATATATATGTGCATACAAAGTGATATGAGTATCGTTTATCAGAAGATAAATATCGTTTATAAATTCAATTATTAACTGATATGTTGATCTGAAAGTGAAACAAAGAACGATTTAATGATAATGTTTAAATAATATCTATATCTAATTTCTAAAGTGAATAATATAATTTTTCCATGTAAAAGATAAACCACTAGATTAATAGACATGCATGCAAAAACAAACAGTTATTGTTTATTGTTTCTTAAAAATTTTATCGATCGTTAAATACCATGTTGACGTTCGAATTCGAGTGTAAACTCGAGAAGTTCTTCATCCGTAATTTCTGAAACTGGTGCAGCCATTGTAGCTGCACTTACAAATTTGGGTGGATTAGTGCTTGCAGCAGAAGCCATCGGAGCTTTTTGTTCAAGCGTTGGAATTTCAATTTTTATTTTCTTTATTCCAGCATCGATCTCTTCATCAAAAGTTCGTTTTTCTGAACGATCTGTAGAATTTGATGTCTGAAAAAGGTTTTTTCAAAGTGTTTCAAGAGAATAAAATATCTCACTTCAGCAGTATCATTTGATTTAACATGTTGAGCAGCATTGTTATTATTCATTGTTTTTTCTACGATGAGAAAATTTTCGTCATAAAAAATGGTATTTTCACTTTTGCTCTTACTTGGTGAATTAGACATGTTAACGAGTTTATAATTATTAAATGTTACTGAGCTTTTACAATCGGAATAATCTAAATATAGCATAATATTAGTATGTCTATAAATAAATATATATATATATAACACGATGATTCCTTGATGAGTTCTCATCTCTACTATCTACGATAATGTGTTCTTTTACTTGACCGACGAACTTCTTCTCTGAAACTGCTTTGTTATAAACAAATAAACATGAAAGAACAAGATGATAAATGACTATGTCTACAGTATTCATTTTTGTATCTTCACTTTTTAGTATATTTGTTTTATTCTAATCATGTTCATAGGCAATACATGGTGCGTTCTTTGTTCTGTCCATCATTCTATTTAGGCGGTGGGGTTCATTTTTTCTCACTCTTTCAAATAGCTACTTATATTTATATTAACTTTCTATGCCTTTTTCAAACCCTTACTCTCTGTCAATTTCAAACAAAGCTTTAAACAATATATCACAGGCTCACTATCAATTCGTCTATGAAAACAAGTCACTTTAAATGCATATGTATGATACTTTATGATAAATGAATAGAGAAAACTACTTGACAATATATGCATGCATTAAATGAGACCAAAACAAAAAAAAATGTTAATGTGATAGTTTTGCGAGTTGATATGCCAGTTTTGACGACATTGCCATTGATGTTGTACTGTCGATTTTTGATAAAATATAGTTTGCTGATGCTAATTGAGCCATAAATAATTGTTCATGATGGATATCAACCTTTAATACATTAATAAAGTCAGCAACATCTGACCAAGACAATCGTAAGCCAGCTGAGAAGGCGGCCTTGATTTGAGCAGATGTAGTCGCTTTTAAATAGAAAGTCGTTGAGTGTACCGTAAAAAAGAATTTCAATGCTTCCTGGCAATCAATTCCACGTTCTATTATAAATAATATTCGTTTAGTATTTCCTTCAATTAAAATCGTGAAATCTTACTATAAAGTTGACAAAGATGATCAGCAAAGTGTCTTGCCATTTCCATTGTCTTCAAGCATGACTTCACATTGTCAGTGAGTTGGTTCTTGTCTTTTTCATATTGAATTATATAATTATTACGGGAATTCACATCAACATCAGCGCTTACGCAGTTTGATGGTTGGAGAGTAGTTATGGATTGACTATTTTCATGAATTGCTATACATGGGCCAAGAACTCGCCTTGCTCGTTCTTCCAGTGGTTCATCAGCTAGTTGTGATGGACTTGGTTGAGGTGTAATAAATGTAGAATGGCAATTAGAAAGGAAGCTAAGTGTAGTAGGTGACGATGATAAAAGGCTCTCTCGATTGCTGCATACGTTGATCTCGTGCTCTGGTTGAGTATCAGAAGAGAAAAGCTGAATAGGTTTTAATGTAATATTACGAAGTCGTTTCGCAACTCCATCAGCGAGTTTCATATCAGCATCCGATGCGAAGCTAACAAAATAAACATTTCCTTTGCATGATCGTCGCTTGTCAAAAGACACGATATGCAATTTCGATTTCATCTCTTCTGTCAATTTGTTCGTATATAGAACACGTTGATATTTCATGATCTATAGGAAAAAATTATTTCATTTCATACATTATTTCATTCATAGTATATCTCATTGCATAATGAGAAAAATGAGGATTTGTACAAAACTGAATACTACTGAAATCAGTTTTCAGCGCAGTTAACTCTTTTTTGTTTGAAAATTCTAGCTTTATTTATTTGATCTGACTATATTATAAGTAACAAATGGTTCTTAGTCAAGTGTGATAGAAAAAGAAAAATTGAAAAAAAAGATATTTTATTTTTTATTTTTATGGTTTTTGATAATTTGATCTTCTGCTTTACTTTTGTTAGATGTAAAATTAGATTCTATGATTAGAAGTTGCAAGAAATATAATTTTTTTCTTTCAAAAGCACTTCCTCGTCTTAACCTTTATACTGTCTACATCTCTAATCGTTGTGTTCTCATTACTTGTTTATCTATTTACTAAAAAAACTTTCTTTCTGAAAATAAAGCTCGCTTTCAACAGATTTAGATGAGAGTATACTCAACGAAATGAATAGACAGGTTATTTCTAGCATTTTCCAATTATCTGAGCTACAAATTATTATGCTCTTTATATCTGTATATTACTCTCTGCTACATGGAATAATTGTGTTGCAGCTTATTCGAGCTGCTCGTGGTCGCCAAACTGCGAATCGTGGTCGCCATACTGCGAATCGTATTCTAGTCAAAGACTAGATAGTGTATATACTTACCGATAGGCTGATGAAACTGATAGAGGAAAAGGATCTAGAGTAACTTGATATAGCTCAAGAGTAATGATGGATCTCTTTATTTCAAGGAAATTAACTCGCCTATTCTTGAATGTTATGTTACATTCTCATTATACTGAAGACATTATTGAAGGTAGAAAGTTGAAGTGAATAAGTGAAAATTTTGTATGGGAAAAATAGCAACTACTCACTTACTGGTCACTTCTATCACTCCTTCATTGATGCACGTTATCCATAGGCTAGAAAATTTGTATATTCATTTTCTTTCGTTCTGTTGCATCGATATACGGATTTTCTCCAATGGATAACGCGAATGAGTAACAGAACGAAAAAGTGACTAGTGAGTGAAACAGGGAATGACCGTTATTTTTCCATCCTATTGAAGATACTGTTCTATCTTTTCCTTTTTTTTCTTTCAAAACTATTGGTCTAATAGATCGCTCTTCTGTCGTTCATCTTCTTTTTTTATAAATGATACAACTATGTTTTTCGTGTATGATTATGAATTAAATTATCATCTTCGTTTTCTTTGTGATAACTTATTTATCTTCAAATTTACGGATGAATTTATATACGTATATTATTTACTGTTGTTTCTTAATTGTTCAAACTATTTTATATAAAATGAAATACATCAGTAAAAACTGGAAGAACCACTGTATCTGTTATTTCAAATATAACGTATATTCTATAACCAACAAATATGAGCACTGGCAACAAAGACTAATAATACTTAGAATGAGTAAAATTTCTCATTCTAAGAATAAATAATCAATTTTTTGATCCAGAAATATAATAGAACAATAAGATCTCTTCTCATGATATTTATATTGATTTTAGTTTCATCATTTTCAGTTGTCTTTATTGTAAATCATCTTCATAAGCGATAGCTTCAACAGAAGTTCTGCAATAAATATTTAATAGTTACAAGAATTAGGGAGACTTGATTGATAATTCATAAAGAACCATTAAGACTCATTAATAATATTTCGTTCGAAACTGAGATTTTGCGATTTAGTCATCATCTGTGATTGCATTACTTTACATCATTTTACATATTCAGGCTTGACATTGCTTACACCACCAAATAAATCTCAATTTTAAGAATTAGCAATAATATTTGAATCTTTCTCCCTCCACCACGAAATTTTTTTCAATCTATCTTAGTACAACATTTATCATGATACATATCGAGCCACTAATTCTGTTATAAGAGCACATTACATACAATTGAATAAAAGCAAAAAATAGTTTTTTTTTAATCAAGCAGAACAACTATTTAATGATTCATCGAAAATTTCATAATCATCGTCTGCTCACGTTCTCCGTAGCTGAACTGGTTATATGTTTATAATTTTCTGATAAGAAACAAAATAAACATCTCTCTTTTTTCTACGAATTGAAAACTATTTTCATACACTCAGTCATTATTGAATACGATTTCACACCATTATAGATCGTCACAAAATACTACTGTTACCGCAAAGTGTTCCATACAGTTGAATATTTGTCATGATGGTTTCATATCTTGAACTGTTTCATAACTATGATAAACAACAGCTATGCGATGCACACAAGAATAACCTACACAACAGTAGCTTGGTACTTCGAAGCTTCTGTGACTTTGGTTCATTTAATGGACCAACGTTAGTTGGTTTAGCAGAAGGCATATTGAAATTTATTTATATTATGATTGTTTTATTAGTTTGTCTTGCTTTTGTTCTTGGCATTTTATTTTTACTAGCTGAATTTTATTCACGTCATGAAGTCAAGAAACATTCATGTGATGAAAATACCGATGTAGATTCTAATTTGAACATTGATGATCAACAACATCGTTCATCCTCACCGAACATTGAAGTAGTGGAGATGGCTTGATTCTATTATTCATTAGTTTTTAGCTATTCATTTAATCAAGCATCCAAGTATCAATTACAATTTGAACTTCGTTTTTCATTTATTGCTAATCTCACTTATAATATTTTTTTGTATGATAATCGCGTAGTTTCGTTTTAATAATTCATGTTATAATCTCGAAATTTATAGATGTAGTTTATTCAATAAATTGAATTTAAAAACGTCAACTATTTGAATGTTCATTTATATAAGTTCAATCTTATTTACTCTCATGCATTCATTTGAAAACGAATAAAAGGAAGGAGATCATTATAGGAAAACTTGTCATTCGAATACACTGCTTACTAAGGAAGAATACTAAATAGCCTAATTAATTTCATTCATCTCGCGCCACTTCAATTTTCTAACGACAAACTCGTTCATTGGCTATTATTTTAATCGTGATTTTTCGCTTCCATTTTCAATCTGATCATATCGCTGAAGATTCATGTTACGATCACATGAAATGTAATACACATACATCAATAAAATTCAATATCAAATAGAATAATCATTTCCTTTTCCTTTTTTTTGAATTGATTGAACAAACCTCTAGTTGATCAACTTTTTTCCACTATGATAATAGTGTTCATTTTAGAAAAATTGGTATTTTATTACAAGATTTATTCCGAAATATGATGACTCCAGTGGTTAAATTTTCGGTTAAGCATCATGTTCGGCAACTTCTCACATTTTTGTCATTCAAATGAATATGCTAGTAAGAAACATAGCACGATCAGAGAAACAAAATATAGATAAGGCAATTAGGCAGAGAGAAAGAGAACAATTAACACATTCATGATTAAGTCATGGTGGACGAATGCATATATAGGGCGGAACATTGACGTCCAATAGATGCGCTGATCAATTTCAATCAATAGCATATACAATTATATTATAAACACACTTTAGTCATGGTCACACAGTTCTAATATACTTAAGATTCGTGTCTATTACTGATTGTTAGAAATATCTATTTGTTAGATTTGTAATATAACTGAACGTTTGGTGAAGTCAGATCGTAGCAACGAATCAAGATAAACCACTATTTCAAAAATAACTGATGTCATTCAAAACAATGAGTCGACATAGAGACAATACATATGAATACACCTGTTTTTATCGAGACAAATGTCCTTTCTTCTAATATATCATAGGTGGGAAAAAATTCCTCTTTTAACTTTTTCTTTCTCACACATTCATATAGCCTATCGTCTTATGATCATTTTAGACAATTGCATAAACAATTATCATTAGCGCATTTGAATAAAACACTCCGCTCGTTCACAGACTAATAGCTGCATAGGTTATCATGTATCATTAATCATAAAATAACACAATCATATCAGACACTGGATTTAGTTTGTCTGTTTATATGATAATTTGAGTCAGAATAAATGAATAATACCGACTTATCATATCTTTCAGTGAACATGTCAAATTAAGACATCAATTTGCACAAGCAAATGCCTTTTATCACCCGAATAGTTGAACACGTATCAAACTTCATTCTATGGTTTAGTCACGTAATTTCGATTCCATTTTAGATCAATTGGTATCTATTATTGTGCAAATTCATCATCCTTATCTTTATTCCAAGCCATTTGTGGATTCACCCCAATTCGGTGAGAAAAAATTGTTTCTCAGTAACTGTCATCTGTTACCAAAACAGTTGAAATTAGAGAAATAGTCAGCGCTAAAAACATAAAAATTTTGAATGCAAAAATCGAATCGCTCTATATATATATATATATATATGATTCAAGACACTTTTCTAGAATTTATTAATTGTGTTTCATATTCCATAGGTTCAAGTCTTTATTTATTATGGGTACATTTTTCTCAAAATCCCTTCAACAATCGCCTAAAATATCGGGAAATCATAATATTATCTGGATCAGCAATGGGCCGATGTTTGACATGTCGGCGATACTCAACCAAACAATTCAGAATACAGTCGAAAAAGTCGAAAAAATCGTCATTGCCAACAATGCAACTATTATCATCAATTTTATGTTGATCTTAATCATCGTTATTTTGCCTATTATGTTCCTATGCTTACGATATCGCTATCGAGAATTCTCACCTAAAATAGATTTCAACAACTCTTCATTGAATAAATCGGATCAATCTTCGCCATCTAAAGACAAACCTGCATCGGGCAACATTCCCAGTTATACTGCAGGATATATTGTTTAGAAATTATATGTTTGTCATTTGTTAAACAATTTCAATATCTATGCATGCGTGTATATAATAGAAAAATAGTCGTTTGTTTATAAATATATTTTATTTCTTCTCAATAAAATTTTACAACGATGTTGCATCGTGATTAGTGAACTTGTCTATTTCCTTATCTACTGCGAAAATTATGTGCCCATGCAA
>Ga0116226_10002838_pt1 | contig 15195 bp, 13 predicted proteins | sample S1TSphfallax_FD_89692 | JGI IMG/M metagenome (GOLD analysis project Ga0116226, IMG submission 89692) | Host-associated microbial communities from peat moss isolated from Minnesota, USA - S1T2_Fa - Sphagnum fallax MG | ecosystem: Host-associated > Plants > Peat moss > Unclassified | place: USA...
CCCCTCGACGTAGTAGCGCTTCAGGGTGGTCTCTGAACCTTTGACGAGAGCCACGACGATTTCGCCTTCGCGGGCAGTGGTGGTGCGCTCCACGAGGACGTAGTCTCCGTCTACGATGTGGTCGTCGCGCATCGAGTCGCCGGTGACGCGCAGGGCGAAGGCTTCGCGATTGCCGACGATGTCGCCGAAGGAGAGCGTCTCGAGGTTTTCCGAGGCCTCGACCGGGCGTCCGGCGGCGATACTGCCCATCAGCGGAAGGCGTTCCGCATTGCGGGCGAGGGTTCGCGGCGGGATGATGTCGATGGATCGGCTGCGGTTGTGGCTGCGCTGCAAGAGGCCCTTGTTCGCGAGGTTGCTGATGTGTTTGTGGACGGTCGCGAGCGATTTGAGGCCGAGGCCGCGCGCGATTTCCTCATAAGAGGGCGAATATTCGTTTCTTCGTACGAAGTCGGAGAGGAAGTCGAGTACTTCTTTTTGCCTACGGGTGACAGCCATTTCTCTATTATAGAGAAGAAAAAGCGAATAGCAAGGATATTTTATTTATCGCGGCTCATAACATGCGAGATGCGGTTTGGGGAGAACTGGGGCTGCGGATTTCGTCGGCATTTCCCATAAGAGAATTCCCGATGCGCGGATTCCCATTAGAGAACTGGCTGGTTGTTGGCCCGCGTATTTTCCTATCAATTTCGCCTCCGACAGGCGATCTTGAGATGCGGCCTGTTTTTTCAGGCGCAGGGGACTCTTGATGGGCGGGCGATGCGGATTCTGATTGCGGAAGACGATGGGGCGTTGGGGTTGTTTCTTAAGCGCGGCTTCGAGGCCGATGGCCACGATGTGCAGTGGGTGGCCGACGGAGACGCCGCTCTCGAGGCCCTTGTCGCGGCCACGCCGGATTTAACGATTCTTGATTTAAATCTTCCGCGACGAGACGGCGGCGAGGTGCTGAGAATCGTGCGGGCGACCGGCGATGATCATCCTGTCATGGTGTTGACGGCCAGGCAGGAGGCCGAAGTGAAGATTCAGTGCTTGAACGCCGGCGCGGACGACTGCATGGTCAAGCCTTTCTCGCTCGAAGAGCTGCGCGCGCGTTGCCGGGCGCTTCTGAGGCGAACGCGAGAGATCAACTTGGTGCTGCGCCACTCGGGAGTGGAATTGAACCGGATCGACCATACCGTGCGCCGCGATGGGAAGCCGATTTCGCTGACCAACAAGGAGTTCGCGCTGCTGGAGTTCTTGCTGCTGCACCGGGGAACCTGTATTTCACGCACCACTTTGCTTGACCGGTTGTGGAGCGCCGAGACGCAAATGGGCACCAATGTCGTTGATGTGTATGTCAATTATCTGCGCCGCAAGCTTCGCGACGTTCCTCCCGACTTGATTATCACAACTGTGCGCGGCCAAGGCTACTGCATCGCGACGTCGGCTGTGGCCAGAAGCCAAGCCCACTGATTGGCTCCCGGGGATCCGCGCCGATCCCCGTCGCCTGCCTACTCTTTTCCTTTCAACGACATTCTGTAAAAGCGAGGTGCCATCATCTCTTCTCTGACGACCCGTTCTTTTCCGATTCCGACCGTGGCGGTCACGCGCACGGCGGTGCTCGCGAGCCCCGACCTCTCGTTTCGCCAGAGAGTCAAGGAGACGCTCACGACTCTGCGATGGCAGGTCAGAGAGGCAAGCGGAGGCGCTGAGGCGTTGGCCCACTTGGAGGCATGCGCCTCGGAGGCGTTGATCTTGGATTCGTGGCTGCCCGACTTAGAGATTTGCGAATTTGTGCGGGAGTGCGAGCGGCGTTATCCGCAGGTGGAGTTGGTGACCATGGATTCGGCCGCCGAAACAGGCTCCCGTGGAATGACGCGCAGTCCGCGACGAAATGAGTTGCTGCACGCGCTGCGCTCCGGACAGGATGCTTCGGCTGGTGCTTCGACCGAGGCGGTTTCTCGGCGTTTAGCGGGTACGTACTCCGTTCCCGCGCAGAAGGTGGCGGGGACGGGTGGACTGGGCAGGGCGCATCATTCGCAGCAGGGGGTGGCGAACTCGCAGAGCGAAAATGTGATTGATCGTCTCGGCGGGGAACCGGGCGGCGAGGCGGCGAGCGCGGCGGAAATTCAGTCCGGGGCGCCGGAATCGAGGCTGGCGCTGGGCGCCCGCGGGGCGGCGCATCGGCTCCCGGAGTTTATTGGCGAGAATCCCTGCATGCTTGAGGTCAGTCGGCGAATTCGGATGGTGGCGGGCCGGTCGACGCCGGTGCTGATACAGGGGCCGACAGGAACGGGTAAAGAGCTGGTGGCAAAGGCACTCCATCGGTTGAGCGCGCGGGCGGCGAAGCCGCTGGTGGTGCTGAATTGCGCGGCGATTCCGGAGGCGCTGCTCGAGGCGGAGCTCTTCGGGCACACCCGGGGCGCGTTCACGGGCGCGGTCCAGGGCCGGGTGGGCAGAATCGAAAGCGCCCACGGGGGCACACTGTTCTTGGATGAGATCGGCGAGATGCCGCTGGCGCTGCAGGCCAAGCTGCTGCGCTTTGTGGAGTGCGGCGAGTTGCAGCGGATCGGCGAGAACGAGCCGGTGCGGGTGGATGTGCGCATCGTGGCGGCGACCCACCAGCCGCTGGCCGGATTGACGGCGGGCGGCGGCTTTCGCGCTGATCTGTATTACCGGCTGTCGGTGTTCATGATTCAGACCCCGGCGTTGCGGCTGCACATGGAGGATCTGCCGTTGCTGGCGGAGCATTTCTTGGGGCGATTGGGAATGGATTCGCCGCGGAAACAGTTGCACGCGCTGGCGTTGGAGCGCATGATGGCGCATCAGTGGCCAGGAAACGTGCGCGAACTCGAGCATGTTCTGGAGCGGGGTTGCATCCTCGCGGAGGACCGCCCGGAAGTGGGGCACGATGAGATCGAGTTCGGAGACGGCGCTTTCGCTTCCTAAGAGAACGCTTATCTATGCAATGGATGTATGGCGAGTCTCTTGCTCTCTTCATTATCGACGGATTTCGCAAGATCTTAAGCCAGAAAAGGGCGGTTTCAAGGCTTTGGTCCGAGTCGTCAAGAATTTGTAGCAACTAGAGGTGAGAGCGATGCAGATCGGAACCCCATTGAGCGGAGAGCTCTCGCAGTATCTCGATCTTTCGAGCGCCGAGCTGAAGCTGACAGCGCAGAACATGGCGAACCTGGACACTCCCGGGTACCGGACCCAAGGATTTGATTTCTCGGTCGAGATGCGGCGCCTGACATCGGAGGCGGAATGGGGCAATCGGGGCGACGTCTCGCCGCAGGCGATGGGGTCGCGCGGATCAGCCGTGCCGGTCGTCTCGGCCGTGGACGGTCTGATCGAGCGGCCGGACGGCAACAATGTGTCGATCGACCGCGAGGGTCTCAATATGGCCGAGGCGCAGTTGCAGTTTCGGGCCGGGGTGGAGTTGATGAAGCGAGAGTTCTCGCGGATCTCGGATGCGATCCACGAAGACAAGTAGCAAAAGCGAGTAAGAAGGGGGCGAAAGCAATGAATCTTTTTGGTGTCATGGAAGTGAGCGGGTCGGCGTTGAAGGCGGAGCGCATTCGCGCCGAAGTGGTGGCCGCGAACATGGCGAACGCGGAGACGACCAAAACGGCGGAAGGAACGCCTTATCAGCGCCAGCACGTGGTGTTTTCGTCGTCGGCGGGACAGCCAGCGAGTTTCCAAAGCCAGATGATGCTGGCTGGCGGCGGCGCGGAGAGTTTTGGCGGAGCGATTGTGCCAGGAAGGCTCGCGGGGGCTGGGCAGTCGACAGTGGGCGGCGTCGACGTGACGGCGGTGGTGGCCGATAAGGGTTCGGCGCTGCGGCGCTACGATCCGCAACATCCCGACGCCGACAAGGATGGTTACGTCGCGTATCCAGACATCAACCCGCTTACCGAGATGGTCGACCTGATGAGCGCCACCCGTTCCTATGGGCTGAATAGTTCGGCTGTGCAAGCGACAAAGAGCATGATCGCGTCATCGCTCGACATTCTCAAGTAACAGATTCGAGAAAATAAACGAACTTAGCCAGATCGATTATGGAAGGATTCATATGCAGACAGGTATATCGACCATTGCGGCTAGCGCTTTAGCCGCCGCACTTCCATCCGCGAAAGGAGGGCCGGAGGCCTCGGGCAATGCCGCATCTGTTCCTTTCGCTGGCGTCCTACATGACGCGATGGCCAACGTCAAGGGGCTGGAAGCGCAGGCGTCGACCACCATCGAGGGGCTGGTCGCGGGACGGGGCGTGGACATTCACACGGCTATGATTGCGACGCAAAAGTCGGATCTAGCCTTCGAGATGGCATTGGCTGTGCGTGGCAAGGCGGTGGCGGCTTACCAGTCGTTGATGGGCGTTCAGTTCTGAGGCGCCAATAAATTCAATGCCGGTCTCGACGCGGGATCGGTCGGCTATGAACGTTGGGCGGCGTAAGCAGCGATAGGCGGGATTGCGGGACATGGACGAGAATCAGCAACTCCGGACGGCGACGGGAGCTACTCCTGACAATCGCGCCGCGACGCTTTGGGCGAACGCGGCGGCGGCGGTCGGCAGGCTCGATCCTCGCCAAAGGCTATGGGCGGCTCTGGCAGCCGGGCTGGTGCTAGCGGCCGCGGCGGGACTGCTGTGGTACGCGGCCCGGCCGGACTGGCGAGTTCTGTACACGAACCTCGACGCCCAAGATGCGCGGGAAATCGCTTCGTCGCTGACGGTCGCCGGGCTGGCCTTCGATGTGGCCGCCGACGGCAAGACGATCCGGGTGCCGGTCGAGGGCCTGAATAAGGCGCGACTGGCCACGACGGCCAAAGGGGGTCCAAAGAGCGGGAGGATGGGTTTCGAATTGTTCGACAAGCCCAACTGGATCGGATCCGAGTTCGACGAGAAGGTCAACTATCAGCGGGCCCTAGAAGGGGAACTTGAGCATACTATCGACTCGATAGCAGCCGTCGAGTCGTCGCGGGTGCATCTCACGATGCCTCGCGATTCGCTCTTCACCGACCAGCAGCGCGAAGCCAAGGCGTCGGTGGTGCTGAAGCTGCGGCATCGCTCGCTGAGCGAGGACGAAGCTGATTCGGTCCGTAATCTGGTGGCCAGCGCGGTCGACAACCTCAATGCGAATAACGTTGTTCTGGCGGATGCCGACGGGCACGCGATGCTGGGGAGGAAGTCCTCTTCAGCGGCCGGCGAGGCGCATGAGCAATTGCTGGCGGAAAAGCTCATCGAGACGCTTGAGCCGGTTGCAGGCTCGGGCAATGTGCGGGCTTCGGTGAATGTCGATTACGACAGCTCGGTGTCGGACGAAACCGACGAGAGCTACGATCCCGCGTCGGTGGTGACGCTGTCTATGCAGAAGAGCCAGCAGACCTCGGCGGCGCCGCCCGCGGCGGCGGGTGTGCCGGGAACGGCGAGCAATGCGCCGAATGCCCAGCCGCCGCTGTTCCCCTCGCAAGCGGCGAATCAACAAAGCCTGACGGAGGAGAACGGGACCTATGGGGCCTCCAAGAAGACCCGCCGCCAGCAGCAGGGCGCGGGACGGATACGGCGGGTGACGGCGGCGATTCTGATCAATGATCGGCTCACGGCGGTGGCGGCGAAGGGCAAACCGTCGATGTGGAAGCCTCGGGATCCGGAAGAGATTAAGCGACTCACGTTGCTGGCGCAGGCGACGATTGGCTTCGACGCGGGGCGGGGCGACCAGATCAGCGTCGAGAACATCTCCTTCGAGGACAACAACGGCGCGCCCCCCTCCGGGCTGCCGGAGCGGCTGCTGAAGGGTGTGGGACAGTCGGAGTCGTTGTTGCGCTACGGGACGATTTTGGCGGCGATGCTGGGTCTGATCCTCTTCGTAATTCGACCGATCGCGGCGCGCGCCAAGCCGACGCCGCAGGCGGCGCTGGGCCAAGGGGTGGCCAAGGCGGTCGACGAAGGCGGCAGCCAGCCAACCGAGTCCGGGGAGCTATTGATCGAGGCTCAGAAGAAGAAGGCGCAGTCGCTGCACGACGGGGTGATCGAGAAAATCAACGGAGATCCGGCGCTTAGTTCGCGATTGCTGCACAGCTGGATCCATGCCGAGCAATAGGCGGGACGCCGGGAGGCTGATATGACGGAAGCATTGGAGGCGGCTCGTCCGCTGGAGGCGCTGCCGGCGCCGGGCGACGCGGGAGCCCGGCCGTTGAGTGGGGTGCGCAAGGCCGCGATTCTTGTAGTAACGGTTGGCGACGAAGTCGCGAAGAAGATATTCCAGAACCTGCCTGAGCAGGATGTGCAGGTGCTGGCCGAGGAGATCGCGAATCTGCGAGGCATTCCGGCACAGCTTTCGATTGACGTGCTGAGCGAGTTCAACGATCTGCTCGAAACGCAGACCTACATGATGCATGGTGGTTTGGATTACGCGACCAAGCTGCTGGTGGACTCCTTTGGCAAGCAGCGCGCCGAGGACCTGCTGGGACAGGTGCGGCGGGCGCAGGAGGAGAGCTACGGAAATCTGGCGATGCTGCAGAAGGTCGATCCCGAGCAACTGGGCAAGTTTCTGGACAACGAGCATCCTCAGACTGTGGCCTTGGTGCTGGCGCATCTCGACCCGAAGCGGGCCTCGCTGGTGCTATCCAACCTCAGCGAGGAGAAGAAGGTGGCATCGGTGAGGCGGCTCGCGGAGATGCGCCAGTTTTCCCCGGAGATGGCGCAGAAGGTGGCCCTCATACTGCATCATCGGCTGGAAAACGTCGGGGAGTCGGTGCGGAAGGAGTATTCCGGGTTCAAGGCGGTCGCGGATCTGATGAACCGCATGGGTCCCGAGGAGGCCAAGAAGATTCTCGAGGAAGTCGAGGACCAGGATGCCGAATTGGCATTGGGAATTCGGAACTTGATGTTCACCTTCGAGGATCTAGTGACGATTCCAGCTGCGAGCATTCGAGAGATCGTCTCGCAGGTGGACAAGCGGCAGTTGGGACTCGCGCTGAAGGGGGCGCGCGAGGACTTGCGGGCGCATGTGTTCGCGGCGATGTCGAGCCGGGCGGCGGAGATGCTGAAGGAGGACATGGAAGTGATGGGGCCGGTGAGGGCCAGGGAGGTCGGCGGCGCGCAGGCGGAGATTCTGGTCCTGGCCCGGAAGCTTGAGCAGGAGGGGAAAGTGATTCTCAAAATAGAGCAGGGCGACGATTTGATGGTGTAGAGGCGGCGAATCCCGAATGTTGGGCGTGCCGAAAAGAAAAGGAGCGGGATGGAGACCGATGCGGAATGGAAGGCCTTCGATGCGATCGCGGCGGAGGCGCGGAGAAGTCCTGCGAGAGTCGAGCGGATGACCTATCGCGTTGCCGGAACTAGCTCGGTGCCAGCGCGGGCGGAGGGCGACCCGGCGAGCGGGGGGGAGTCGGCGGATGCCGCCGAAGCGTCCAGATTCGCGCAGATGGAAGACCGCCTGCGGCACGCCGAACAGACCACGAAGACGCGGGTGGAGGCCGCGCGGAACGAGGGGATGGCGATGCTTGAACGGGCGCGGCAGCAGGCGGAGGAGGCGGCGGTCGGCGCGCGGCAGGCGGCGGAGCGGCAAATCGGCGCGACGCTCGAGAGCTTCCTTGCCGAGCGGAACGAATATTTTGCCAAGGCGGAGCAAGAGGTGGTGAAGCTGGCGCTGGCGATCGCGGCGCGGATTCTGAACCGGGAGGCCGCGCTTGATCCCTTGCTATTAGCTGGCGCGGTGCGGGTGGCTTTGGGGCAATTGGGAGAGACGACCGGAGTCCGTCTGCGTTGCCCGGCCGACCAAGTGGAGCGATGGCGGGAGCAAATGCTGCTGTGGCCGAAGCTGTCGGTGGCGCTGGAGGTGGCCGGAGACGCTTCTCTGGTTGCCGGAGAGTGCCGGATCGAGGCGCAGATTGGCAGCGTCGATCTCGGAGTGCGGGCTCAGTTAGAGGAGATAGAGAAGGGTTTTTTCGACTTGCTCGACCAGCGTCCGGGCGGAGGGCCAAGACAAAGCGGCGAGATGTGAGGTTGTGGCGAATGCTGGCGACCAAACTGAGTCGCGACGAACGCGTTGGGCAGGCCGGGTGCTGATTCTTTCGCCCAGGCCGCTCGAAGGCTGTTCGCCGACGGCGCGAGAGAACGGACAGCGGGAGCGTAGGGATGGCGATTTTAGGGACGTATTTTTCACGATTGCTGCAACGTCCTGCGTGGCGTTGGCGGGGCCAGGTGGTCGAGGCCGGCGCGCAGACCATCGCATCGGTGGGTCCTTTGGCGTCGGTTGGAGAATGCTGCGAGATTGTGGATGGCTTTGGCGAGCGGCATCTGGGCGAGGTAATAGGCTTTCGCGGAAACCATGTATTGTCGATGCCGCTGGCTTCCTGTGATGGGATTCGCTTGGGCGATCCAGTCTCGGCGTTGGGCATCACTCCTCAGATCGAGGTGGGTGAGGCGCTGATCGGACGGGTACTGGATGCGATGGGGGCGCCGATCGACGGAGGGCGTCGCCCCTCGCTTCACGCCGCGATGCCGCTTGACGGCGTGGTGCCGAAGCCTCTGGAGCGGACTCCCGTGCGAATGCCGCTGGGAACGGGAATTCGTGCGATCGACGGATTGCTGGCGGTTGGCCGCGGGCAGCGGGTCGGGATCTTCGGCGGTTCCGGGGTGGGCAAGAGCACGCTGATCGGCATGATGACGCGTAACAGCGAGGCCGACGTGATAGTTGTTGGTTTGGTTGGCGAGCGCGGCCGAGAAGTACGGGAATTTCTGGATGATAGCCTTGGCGAGCAGGGCCGCCGACGGTCGGTGGTGTTGGTCTCCACCTCAGATCAGTCGCCTCTGTTGCGGATGCGCGCCGCGCTGGGCGCGACGTGCGTGGCGGAGTATTTCGCGCGGCAGGGAAAGAACGTGCTGCTGGTCCTGGATTCGCTGACGCGTTTCGCGATGGCTGCGCGCGAGGTGGGGTTGGCGGCTGGGGAGCCGCCTACGGCCAAGGGTTATACCCCATCGGTTTTCAACCGGCTGGCGCGCCTGATCGAGCGGGCCGGGCAGTTCGAGCGCGGCAGCATCACGGCTTTCTATACCGTGCTAATGGAGGGCGACGACCAGCAGGATCCGCTGGTCGACGCGGTGCGAGCGCTTTTGGACGGCCATATCGTCCTTTCGCGAACGATGGCGGCGGAGGGTTGGTATCCGCCAATCGAGGTGCTGGACTCCATCAGCCGTCTGATGCCGGCGGTGGCGACAGCGGAGCACAGGCAGCAGGCGGCGCTGGTGCGCAAGTTGCTGGCGGTGTACGCCCGTTCCGAAGACTTGGTCAGGATAGGCGCGTATAAGCCGGGAGCGGATCTCGAACTCGACCGGGCCTTGCGGGGACGTCCTGAGATTCGGAGGTTCCTGGAGCAGGACGCGAAGGAGGATGCGACGCTGGCGAATTCGATTGCCAAGATTGCGGAATTGGCAAGTCGGGTTTGAGGTTGAAATGGATTTCCCGATCAAGAGGTTCGCGCGGGAAGCTTCCCGCGCAAATAAGCCAGGCAAGTATCGAGCAGTTTGGGGGGAGGGTAGGAATGTGCGGACTTCATTGAATCGGGTGTGGCGCATACGAGCTTTGCGGGAGGATCTGAGCCGGATGGAATTGGAGGCGGCTGCGGCGCGGCTGCGAGAGATCGATCTCGATGCGGCGGACGCGGCGCGCGAGGCGAAAGCTAGCCGGGAGCGGTGTTTCTGGGAGATACAGGGCAGGGAGTCGCAAGGCGAGGCGGCCGATCCTGGATCCGTGGCGCTGGCCGCAAAGGGGACGCTGCGGCCGGGCTTCTTCGCCGGGAGCGAGGGCGGGGAAGATCGGAATCCAGCGGATCGTCGCGGCGAGGCCTGGCGCGCTGCCGAGTATTCCTGGAAAATGGCCGTCTTGCGGAAGGGCGGCTGCGAAGAGCTTCGTCCGCTGCAGCAAGGCCGAGTCGACCGGGCTCAGGGGGAGTTCTTAGCGGATCGGCGAGACCGTTTACAGGCGCAGACGCTCGTCGAAGAGGCGGCGGCGCGGGAACGCGCGGAGCAGGCAAGGCGGGAGCAGCGCGGGCTCGACGATTGGTTTCAGTCTCAGGCGAAGCGATCACGGGACGAAGAAAAGGCCTAAATGGCAACGCCGGAACGGAAGATTTCGCGCGGTAAAGCTGGAGCGAAACGCACGGGGGCGGCAGACGGGAGGAGAAAGCCCGGTGTCGCTGCTAATCCGAAGATCGCCGCCGGATTCCGATCGTAAGCGACGCATTCATGAAAACTTCCCAATCTTTCCCGATTTTCTCCTCGGATCTCTGGTTATTCAAGTGCAAGCTCCACCAAGGGAGAGCGACGATGCAGGCAATAGCGGCGGCAGTGGCGGGAACCGGGATGAAGGCTGCGGGCGACGGCGTGGTCGGCGCGGCGCGCGGCAACAGGGGTGTTCGGGTGCCCAACGGGGATGCTCCGGACTTTGGTATCGCGCTCATTGCGAAGATGCAGGCGCTCCTGATTGCTCCGGAGGATGCGGCCCCATCGTCAAGCGGGAAGACGTCGTCGGTCCCGAGAGGCAGAGGCAACGCCGGGGAGCAGTCTTCTGGGCCCCGGACGGAGAAGTCCTTGAAGAAAGATAGAGAGGAAACGGCGGCCGCTTCTGCTGCGCCGGTCGCGGTGGCTAGCCTCATTCCGTTGTCATCGCCTGAGCCGGTGAATGCTCGGAAGCCCGCATTGGAAAAGCTGGTGGTTGATTCCGCGGAGCCCGCCAATTTAGCTGGGCCGCTTCCATTGGCGGATCCAGTGGAAGGCCACTCCAGCGGCCCATTGCGGGGAGATCTTTCGCCGGGCCTCTTGTCGCCGGAAGCAGCGAGAAAGGCGGCGGACGGTTTGGATCCCAAGAACATGGTGGAGACGAACGCAGAATCGCCGAGGCCGGAATTGCCGAAGCCGGTTGCGAATAGCCAGGAATCGACGGGGGCGACGACCGCGAACGAGCAGTCGACAAGCGGCGAGCAGGCTGGCGAGCGGGGCGAGCTGGCAGTGCATACGGCGGCAAGTCTGGGTGTCGCCGCAACCCTTGCCGTGGCGGCGACTGGTATTTCGTCCCCGATCATGCAAGGCAGCGAGACGCAAGACAGCGAGACGCCGATGCCCGCATTCGCCGCGACCGGGGCGACGACGCCTACGCGCTTTCCGTTGCCCGAAAGCCGGACGATTGGACATTCAGCCGCGCCTCAGCGCGGAACTCCCGAGGGGCCGCTTGGCGGGAAGACTCACGTTCCGGATGCGATAGGGCTAGACGGGGAGACGCCGAGCCCTTCGCAGCCTGGAGTGGAAACGACTTCCTCGAAAGCGGCGGCTTCCATCCTCGTCCCAATACCGGGGAAAAGCGTTTCGCTCAGCGGGTCGGCCAAAGGAGGGTCGATGTCGGCAGCCCCGGGGGGCGCCGCGTCGGCAGCCATCCCGGCGCAGGGCGCGAATGTGCTGGTCGCCGACACGGCGCCATTCAGCTTGGCGGGAGTCTTGGCCGCAGGTCGCGCTGGCGGAGCGGCGGCGATCCCTCCGGGTGAGAGTTTCCGCCAGATCGACACGGCGGCCGGGCCTTCGCGTTTGTTGCGAACGACGGCGACCTCATTCGAGGTCGGGGTGAACGATCCCGCGCATGGATGGGTGGAGGTGCGCGCGGATAGCGTCTCAGGCCAGGTCCGCGCCTCCTTGAGCGCGTCGTCGCCCGAGGCGCGGTCCGCGCTGCATGCGAGCTTGCCGGAGATGGCCGGATATCTGGCGGAGCGGGACATAGGAGTGCGCAGCCTGGGAGTGGACCACGGAGCGAAGGAAGGCGGTTCCTTTCCGGATGCGGGCGGCGGCGGCCAAGGGCGCGACTTTTCTGGAGGCGCCGATCCAAACGCGCGTGGCGGCCGCCAGCCGGCCGAGCCGTCGCTGTCCACGGCCGCAGAAGTAGCGGACGGAGAAAACGGCCCTCGATCAGGCGACAGATTCTCGGAGAACGAGATAGCCACGCGATCGGTGCATGGCCGGGGCGCGGCAATTGGATATTCCGCGCACACGATCAACTTGCTGGCCTAGAGCGATTCGGGGTTCAGTGCGATGGCAAGAACAGTCTCGAAAGGCGGTAATCGATCCATGGACGTGATGCAGACGCTTTCAGATTTCAAGCATAATTTACAGGCTCAATCAACGACCAAGGCGGGGGCGGCGGCCGCTTTGCAGGGGAAGTCGGCGGTCTCGGCTCAAACCCAGTCAGCGGCGTCCACGACCAGCTCGACAACCAGTTCCACGACCGGCTCGACGACGATCACGTCGAACGACTTCCTGCAGCTGCTGGTGGCGGAGATGAAGAACCAGGATCCGACGGCGAACCAGGATCCAAACGCCTATATCGATCAGTTGGTGCAGGTCAACAGCCTTCAGCAGTTGATCTCGATCAACGAGGATTTGACTCCGACCTCGACGACGACCGGGACGACAAGTACGGGCGCGCGGCCGGCGTCTCTCGGACAGCCGACTCTGGGATCGGCGGACGGCACCCCTTCGGCGACGCTGGCGAGATCGATGGCTCCGTCGGCGGCCCGGCCGCGGAGCTCTCCGGGGGCGACGGCTTTGAATCCGCAACCGGGCGATCCAGGAGGGTCGCTGAATCTGGACTCAATTCCGGGGGCGGCTAGAACTTCGTCGAGTGCGAGGGTGCCTTTGCAGCCCGCGGACAAGGCGGCGGCCTTGCGGCGGTAGCTCCTCGCCCCGCCATCCTTCGCGCTCCAACGAGCGGCGATTCAACAAGCGGCACTTCCAACGGTAAGCACCACGAATGCGAGTTTTTTCGGAGGAACTATGGGTTCATTTTCGATTCCGCTGTCCGGACTTGACGCCGATTCCACGGCGCTCAACACCATTGCCAACAACCTGGCCAACCTGAACACAACCGGTTTCAAGTCGCAGACCGCGAACTTCAGCGATTTGTTCTATCAGCAGGTGGGATCTTCCGGATCGGGCGATCCTATCGAGGTCGGTGGAGGGACGCAGGTGACGTCGACCGAGGCGGACTTCTCTAACGGCACGCCGACCGCGACCGGCAACGCGAGCGATGTGGCGCTGCAGGGAGCGGGGTTCTTTATCGTCCAGGGGACGGGCGCGGCGGAGTACACGAGAGACGGAACTTTTAGCGTGACCAACGACGGGGCGCTCCAGACCCAGGGGGGGCTGAGCGTGATGGGATACGCGGCCTCGGGAGGCGTGGTGAACACAGACGGCTCGCTGGTCGCGCTTCAAATTCCGATCGGCCAGGTGGAGGCCCCGAAGACCACCACGGACATGAACTTCATCGCGAACCTCGATTCCACGTCGGGGGCGACGGCCACGACCGGCTTCGGCTTCTCGGGCACGCTGGGCGCGACGGCTGGCACGGCCACGGTCGGCCCGATCACAGTATACGACTCGAACGGCGCGACCCATGCCGCCACTATCACGCTGACCAATGAAAACGGCACGACGGCAGGGCAGTGGGGCTATTCGATCGCGGTCGCGGGAAGCACCTCGGGGCCCGTCACAGGGACTCTGAACTACAATCCCGTCTCCGGCGCCTTGACATCAAGCACTCCGGTGTCGTCGACCTTCAGCGGCTTCTCCGACGGATCGAACGCGGTTTCGCTAAGTTGGGATCCGTCGACGCTGACCCAGGTCGCCGGGGCGAATAATGTGTTGAGCGGACAATCGCAGCAGGGCGGGGGCCCGGTCAGCAACGGCAACTTCAACGTCCCGGTGGCGGTATACGACTCGCTGGGCAATCAGCAGCAGGCCGAGATCGCCTTCACCCGCGACGCGAACGCCCCAAACACTTGGAGCTACGCGGTTACGCTGCCGGTCAGCGCGTATGGCGGAGCGCCGGGAGCGGTCAATAGCGGCACCGTCTCCTTCAACTCGAGCGGGCAGCTGGCGACAGTCAATGGCGTGACCGCCTCGGCGACCACCGGGACGATCCCGATCAGTTTCGCCGGCCTGGCCGACGGGGCGGCTAACCTATCCTTCAACTGGAACCTGTACAACACGAACGGCGCGCCGATCGTTTCCCAGGTTGCGCAGGCGTCCTCGAACTCCTCCACCTATCAGAACGGCTACGCCCCGGGCACCTACGAGGGCTATGTCATCAACTCCACAGGTCTGCTTTCGGCGCAATTCACGAATGGGCAGACGACCGCGGTGGGACAGTTGGCGGTGGGCTCGATCGTCAATCAGCAGGGCCTGACCCGGCTGGGCGACAATAACTACGGGGTCACCGACGCCTCCGGCGCGGCGACCGACGGGGTCGCTGGCCTGGCGGGTCTGGGGACGATCCAGGATTCGGCGCTCGAGGGGTCGAATGTCGACATCTCGACCGAGTTCGCCGATCTGATTGTTGCGCAGCGCGGGTTCGAGGCGGATTCAAAGGCCGTGACGACCTTCGATACGGTCGCTCAGGAGACCATCAACCTTATTCACTAGTTTCCTGAGTCGTGAGTTCACAAGACTAGTTCAAAAGGGGAGATCCCCGGCTCTGCCGGGTGTCAGCAGAACTCTGCGAGTTCCGAGGATCTCTCCGGCTCTGGCTCTTACTTTTCTGAAGACCGTTGCTAGCGACTGCGCCCTCATACTACGACCTCTGAGATGCGGATCGCAACGAGTGGAAAGTCTTGTTTTCCGCTTGCTCTTGAGTTCCTTGCAAGCGCTGGTCGTTTAGCTTTGCTGCCGGGCGAAGACAATTTAATTGTAGGGCTTTCTGATCTCGATCGGGCGAAACAGGATGCCTGCCAGCTTGTGCGCAGTGCCAGTGCTGGCCGGGCACGGTCGGCTGGGGCGGAGCGACTGGGTGGCCAGCCGCAGTTCCCGGCCCAGGCGTTTTTTGATTTTTCGCGTGCGCCGGCTGAGCATCTTGCCGCCGCTCACGCGGTTTACCGGCACAGCCCAGCCAAGAGGTGGTGGCGGCGCTGTCGCCGACGCCTGCTCATCCAGTCTCCTCTTTCAGGCCACCCTAGAGACAGAGACGAACAGAGCTTCCACTTGTCCCATTGTCCAGTTTTCCCGAGCCACCTCTGTGTCAGTCATCACAACCGCCCACCGTCTTGCGGTCGTTTCTATCGGCGCTGCAAAAACAAGTAGTCGAAATCCTCTCCCCCGTGCAGTGTTTGTCCATTCACGCTCAATATGCTCACATCCTGGGTAGAATTCCGTTACTCTGACTGTATGCCGCCCCGCCGCCC
>Ga0116226_10002839_pt1 | contig 15194 bp, 9 predicted proteins | sample S1TSphfallax_FD_89692 | JGI IMG/M metagenome (GOLD analysis project Ga0116226, IMG submission 89692) | Host-associated microbial communities from peat moss isolated from Minnesota, USA - S1T2_Fa - Sphagnum fallax MG | ecosystem: Host-associated > Plants > Peat moss > Unclassified | place: USA...
CATTGCTCCCGGACAACATCGTCCGCCTCATCATAGCCCTGAAAATCACCGGCCTCGCCCGCGGCTATTCCGGCGTCCGCCCGATCGTCATCGAATCCCTGCACAACCTCCTCAAAGCCAACATCATCCCCTGCATCCCAGCCAAAGGCTCGGTCGGTGCCTCCGGCGACCTCGCCCCGCTCGCCCACCTTGCCGCCGCTCTCATCGGCGAAGGCAGCGCGATCCTCGACAACGAAACAATGCCCGCCGCCGCTGCGCTCGCCAAAGCCGGATTAAAACCCCTGCAACTCGCCCCCAAGGAAGGCCTCGCGCTGCTCAACGGCACCCAGGTTTCCACCGCCCTCGCCCTCACCGCCCTCTTCCGCACCGAAACGATCTTCTCGGCCGCCATTATCGCCGGCGCCCTGTCCGTGGACGCCGCCAAGGGCAGCGATACGCCGTTCGACCCGCGCATCCATGCCGCCCGCGGCCAGCCCGGCCAGATCGAAACCGCAACCGCCTTCCGCGCCCTTATCCAAGGCAGCAAAATCCGCGAAAGCCATGTCGATTGCGGCCGCGTGCAGGACCCGTACAGCCTGCGCTGCCAACCGCAAGTCATGGGCGCCTGCCTCGATCTTATTCGCAACGCGACCGCAACGCTCACCATCGAAGCCAATGCCGCCAGCGACAACCCGCTGGTGTTCGACAATGGCGACGTCCTCTCCGGCGGCAATTTCCACGCCGAACCCGTGGCACTGGCCGCCGACACGCTCGCCCTCGCGCTGGCCGAAATCGGCGCCCTCAGCGAACGGCGCCTCGCTTTGCTCACCGACCCCAACATGTCCCGCCTGCCCGCCTTCCTGGTCACCAACCCCGGCATCAATTCCGGCTTCATGATCGCGCAGGTCACCGCGGCCGCCCTCGCCTCGGAAAACAAATCCCTCGCCCACCCCGCCAGTGTGGACAGCCTTCCCACCTCCGCCAACCAGGAGGACCACGTCTCCATGGCCACCTTCGCCGCCCGCCGCCTGCACGACATGGCCAGCAACACCGCAACAATAATCGGCATCGAACTGCTCGCGGCCGCCCAGGGTGTGGAATTCCACGCACCCTTCGAAACAAGCCCGCCCTTGCGCCAGGCACTCGCCACCCTGCGCCGCAATGTGCCCGCCTACCGCGAGGACCGTTTCTTCGCTCCGGATATCGAAGCCGCAACCACCCTGGTGGAACAAGGCGCGTTCGCACCCGCGCGCAGCTTCTTCGCATGACCGCGCCACCCCTCTTCCACCTGCACGAAGGCCAAGGCCGCCTCGTCGTCAGCGTGCCGCACGCAGGCACCTACCTGCCGCCCGACATCGCCGCCACCCTCACCCCGATCGGCCGCGCGGTCATCGATACAGACTGGTATGTCGACCAGCTTTATGATTTCGTCCGCGAGACGGATGCTTCAATCATCGTCGCCACCCACTCCCGCACTGTGGTTGACCTCAACCGCGGGCCGAACGGCGAAAAACTCTATCCGGGCCAGGCCGAAACCGGAATATGCCCCACCGAAACCTTTGCCGGCGCACCGCTCTATCGCAACGACCCGCCTGGGCAAGCGGCACGCGCCCGGCGTGTCGAGGCGTTCTGGCAGCCCTACCACACGGCCCTCGCCGCGTCCCTGGAGCGCGCAAAAGCCCTGCACGGCCACGCAAGGCTGCTGGACGCACATTCCATCCGCAGCCGCGTTCCACGCCTGTTCGAAGGCGCCTTGCCGGACCTGAATTTCGGCACAAACGCGGGCACCGCCTGCCCCCCGTCAGTGGCCACCCGTGCGATCGGCGCCGCCGCCAACCGTGGATTTTCCCACGTGCTGGATGGCCGCTTCAAGGGCGGCTACATTACGCGCCATTACGGGCGCCCCAACGCCGGGATAGACGCCCTCCAGCTCGAGCTTACGCAAGGCAGCTATATGGACGAGCCGCCCGAGGCCGAGCCCCCGTCTCCCTTCAATCCAGCCCGCGCGGCAGCGTTGCTGCGGATTTTGCGCGGCGTGGTTGCGGAACTATCCCGCCCCTGACGCATTTGGGGGAACAGGAACGGTCGGTAGCGATGTGCGTGCGAAGCGCGCCGGTGGCTGGCCAATCCAGTTTATTCGGAGGATCTCATGTTGAAATATCGGCACCCTGTGCGCGCCGCGGCGATGGCCGGCGCACTTTTTGCAACCATTGCCGCAACAAGCCCGGCTTTTGCGGTCAGTGACGAACAGACCCTGATCGATCATTCGATCGGCACATTGCACGACCTGCGCAGCGACAAGGAATTCGGCAACGCCCGCGAACTGTTGAACAGCGCGCGCGCCGTTCTGATCGCGCCACGCATCTTCAAGGCCGGATTCTTTTTCGGCGGCGAGGGCGGCCAGGCCGTTCTGATGGTGCGCGGCGCCCACGGCTGGAGCGATCCGGCATTCTACCAGGTCGCATCAGCCAGCTTCGGCTTGCAGATCGGCGCCCAGGAATCCGAAATGATCATGTTCATCGAATCGCAGAAGGCTTTGGACGCCCTGATGAAGGACAAGTTCAAGATCGGTGCGAACGCAGGTATCGCGGTGGCGACGCTAGGCTCCACGGTTGAAGGCGCCACCACGGCGCATGTCGGCGCGGACATCGTGGTATGGGCCTCGGCCAGCGGCGCCTACGCCGGCCTAAGCCTGGATGGTTCGGTGATCGAGCCGATGCGCCAGGGTGATGCCGACTATTACGGCCGTCCGGTAAATTCGAGCGACATCGTTCTGCGCCACGAAGTGCGCGCCCCCGGCGCCGCGACCCTGGTGCGGACCTTGAACAGCCTCTAAGAAAATGGCGGGACCGGGAGATTTTTCCCGGCCCCGCGCAAGCCAATCAGTAAAATTTTTCTGCTTCTTTTGTTCAAAAAAGAAGGCCTTCCTTACTTCTTCGTATCGTCCAGCAACGATGCCAAGGTGGTGTCAAGCGTCGCCGCGCGATCGCCCGGAATTTGATACGCCCACCCCTTCGTCCGCGCGCCAATTTGTTGCGCCAACTTTGCCCCATCCGCCGTCCCCGTCGCCGCCACAGTCGCCCACGTCTGACCGTTATCCTTGCGCAGCGTGAACTCAATCAGCATGCCGTTGAATGTCACCAGATGCACGCTGCCGGCGTTGCTGCCGCCCAGTTGCGAGTCCGGCTTCACATCGTCGAAATCGAGTCCGCTGAACGCACCTTCCACATCCGATCCTGGCGTGTCGGATTTAAGCTTGCGGCCTGCTGGGACATCCCGCACGTCGAGCTTGTCCGCCGGTTTGGCGCGGCTGAAATCCAGCGGCGGATTGCCCGGCTGCGTGAGCACCACCTCACGCACCTGATCCGCATCCACATCGACTACTGTGCGATCAACCCAATCCAATTTTCCCGCCGGTAACGTAATGGAAGGCGCTGCGAGCCAGGCCTGCTCCGAGCCCGGCACGCGCGCATACATGCGCGCCACGCCGCCCGTGCCGCCGGCCGGTTTCTGCTTGCCGAGAACAATACTGCCCAGCGCATTGCCTTTTACATCCGTGAGTGCCACCAGGTGGGATTGGCCCGCCTTGCCGGCATCCCCCACGTCAAGCCGACCAAAAAGCGACTTGCGTTGGGTTTTCGGCGCCACGCCGTGCAGTGCCAGCAGTCCATCGATCACCGGCTCTATCGTTGCGGCGGGCACCGGATAGCCACCTGCGTCGCTTAACGTCCAGCCATCCGCCTTGTGTCCGGCGACCGGCGTACGCGACAGCGCCAGGCTGCCATCGGGCCCCGTGATGTCAATTCGCGCCAGCGTATCGACATGTCCCTTCAATCCTGGAAGCAGCAATCCACTGGCCGGCGCAGTGGTAACGGTATCGCCGTGCGGCGCCGGCAACAGCAACGCCAGGGCCACGGTCGGCACGGTCACCACGCTGAGCGCCAGAAGAGTGCGGATACGCATGATCTTTCCCCTCAATGCGCTGTCGCGCGACGCTGCCGGCGGCGCACGCGCAAGAAGCCGATGAATACCGCAAATGCCGCCACCAGCACCGGCACCAGCACCACATCGAATATCACCAGCCGGTTCTTCAGCCGGTCGATATTTTCGCGCAGCGCCAATTGCACCTGGCGCAATTCCGTCCGGGTGGAAATGATCTCGTTACGGAACTGATCGACCGCCTTCTGCTGCTCCGGCGTCAACGCCACGTCGCCGTTCGCATCGTCCGCCGGCTTTATGCTCGCCAGTTTCTGTTGCGTTTGCGCCAGCTTGTCCTCGAGCTCTTTCTCGTGCGTCCGGTAACGATCGTCCGCCGCCCGGCGCATGCTGTCCACCACGGTGAACGGCCGCGCCGCCGACCCGCGTGACCGCAAATTGATCAACTCCGCTGTGCCCGCCAGGCTATCCACGGCATTTTGCACGAAATCGCCGTTATTGGCGATTGGCGTGCCGACCTTGCGGCCCATGAAATCCTGGAACTGAATCCAGAACCGATCGTCCAGCATATCCGTGTCGCCCACCACCACCACGTTGATAGGCTGTTGTGCGGTCTTGATTTCCGGCACACTGGCGAGCTTGTCGGTCTTGTCCGCCGTCACCGCTTTCGGCGCGCCACCCGGAAACGCCGTATTGGCGATGCCGGTTACCCGCGCCGCGATCGTGTAGCGTTTGCCGCTCGGGGTAAAATCCTTCAGCAGCCCGATAAAATCGGGTACCGGCGTATCCGACACCCGGCTGACATCAACCAGGTTGGAATCGGTCGACGATTGCAACAGGGTTTCGAAACTGGTCGCGGCCCCCTTCACCGGGGAAAGCGCCCCCGCGGTGCCCACGTTGATTTGCGTCAGACGCCCAGTTATGGGGTCGTTCGCATTGATGTCGTCGCCGCGCAACGAGAGCCAGGCGAGATATTCCGTCTGCACCGGGTGTTCGGCATCGCCGCCGCTTACCTCGGTTGCCGCCGACCGGTCACCCACGAACTTGCCAGGCGTCAGCGACACGCCCCATGCATTCATCAATTTCTCGAAATGCACGGGACCGCCCGGCGGCGACATCTGCGAACGATGCGCCTGCTCGAATTCCGAGTAGGGATCGGCGAACAGCAGCACGTGGCCGCCGTGCAGCACGAACTGATCGATTGCATACTGCGTCTTTTCGTCCAACCGCTCGGGCTGCACGATCATCAGCACATCGATATCATCCGGAATAGCATCGATACTGGTGGCGAGATCCCGCACTTCGTAATTCTGCCGCAACTGGTCGAGCACCGCCTGCGGCTGCGAAGGCTGGCCGCGCATTTGCGCCACCGGGTCGCCTTCCAGTTGCAGGCTGCTCAACAGCCCGACGACCCGCTTCTTCGGAAACGCCAGCGCCTGCACCATGCGCGTCAAATCGTATTCCAGGAATTTTTCCCGGTCGCGCTGGAAGAACGCAATCGTCTCGGTGTCATCGGTCGAATTGCTGCCGGTGAGGCCGAAATAAACAGTATCACCGCCCTGCTCCAGCGGCACTGCCTGCAAGCCTGCGGCCGTTGCCTGGTCTTCCATTTCGGAAAACGGCGTCGGATTGAGTATCTCCAGGTGGATTTTGCCGCCCGCCAGGCTGGCATAACGTTGCAGCAACGCCCGCACCCGGTCGGCATATATGCCATAGCTCGGCACCACATCGCCGAGCCGGGTCGAGTAATAGAATTTCAGCGTAATCGGCTCATCGATGCGCTGCAGAATGGCCTTCGTGCCGTCCGACAGCGTGTACAGACCCTGGTCGGTCAGATCGAGGCTGGCACTTGGGAACAGCCGCGCGGTGATTGAGCTCACCGCCAGGAACAGCACACAGGCCAGGGCCAGCCCGGCCACCGTCAAAAAAATTGGGGAACGCCGCATGCCGAAAAAATCCCTTTAGTCCGCTTTCTTGAGTTCTACCAGCTCGACATTCGCGAACAGGAACAACGCCATCAGGCCGCCAAAAAATACCAGGTCGCGCAGCTCAACCTGGCCGCGGATGATGGAGGAAAAATGATCCAGCACACTGAGCGAAGCCACGCCGTCGGTTATCGAGGCCGGCAGCCAGTCTCGCAACGGTCCCTGCACGATCGGCGATCCCGTCGCGATGAACACGAAGCACACGGCGGCGCTCACGACAAACGCGATCACCTGGCTGCGCGTAATTGCTGAAACCGCGGCACCGATGGAAAGAAATGCTCCCGCCATCAGGAACGAGCCCAGATAGCTCGCCAGGATGACCCCATTGTCCGGGCTGCCCAGATAATTCACGGTAATCCAGAACGGAAAGGTCAGCGCGAGCGCAATACCGGTAAAAGCCCACGCCGCGAAAAACTTTCCCAGCACCGCTTGCGGCACCGTCACCGGCAGGGTCAGCAACAACTCCACGGAACCGCTGCGCCGCTCCTCCGCCCAAAGACGCATCGACAATGCCGGAATAAGAAATAGATAAAGCCAAGGGTGGAAATCGAAAAACGGTTCAAGATCCGCCTGCCCGCGTTCAAAAAAATTCCCCACATAAAACGTGACCGCCCCCGCCAAAAGCAGGAATATGACGATAAACACATAGGCCACCGGCGTCGTAAAATACGCCGCCAGCTCCCGCCGAAAAATAATGGAGATATTCCGCATAAAGCGCCCCTAAATGAGCAAAAGTTTCTTGCTTCTTTCTTTCAAAAAAGAAGTTCTTCCTGCTTCTTACGCCGCAAGTGTGATGTCCCGAAAAACCCCATCCAGCCGCCCCCGCTCAATCCGAAGCTCGGCAATCCCCACCCCACGCGCCGCCAGCAATCCGCGCACCGCGGCGGCCACATCCGCCCCCCCCACCGGCATCACATAAACGCCCTGATCGTCCGCCCGCCCGGCGGCCTCCACGCGCTTCACCTGCGGCAACGTTGCCAATTCACTCACCACCGCATTCGGCAGCTTGCCTTCGGCCCGCACATAAACCGCGTGATGATAGGGCGATCGCGCTTCCAGCGCCGCCGGCGTGCCATCCACCAGCACGCGCCCGTTGGCGATCACCATCGCCCGGGTGCACACCGCATCCACTTCCTCCAGAATATGGGTGGAAATGATGATTGCCTTGGTCGCCGCCATGCTGTCGATCAGTTTGCGCACCTGATGCTTCTGGTTCGGATCCAGCCCATCGGTCGGCTCGTCCAGTATCAGCACCTCCGGGTCATGCAGCAGCGCCTGGGCCAGCCCGACGCGCCGCTTGAAACCTTTTGATAGTGTTTCGATCGGCTGCTGCAGAACCGCCGCAATCTCCACTCGTTCCACTGCCCGATCCACCGCCTCCTGCGCCGCGGCGCCGCGGAAGCCGCGAATTTGCGCAATGAACGCCAGGAATGACGCCGCTGTCATGTCCGGATATGCAGGTGCCCCCTCGGGCAAATATCCCAGGCACCGGCGCGCCGCCAAACCGTCGGCGACCACGTCATGGCCGCAAATCGAAGCCCGCCCGCCGCTCGGTGTCAGAAATCCGGCCAACATTTTCATCGTGGTGGATTTGCCGGCGCCGTTCGGGCCCAGAAACCCCACCACCTCGCCCCGATCGACCGTGAAACTGATGCCGCGAACCGCCTCTATCGGGCCAAAATGCTTGGAAAGCCCTTCTATTTCAATGAGATGCATGGAGCCATTCCAGATTTGAGCGAACGCGGGCGCCTGCTAGCAGACTGACGCCAGGTTGAAAAGATGGCCGCACAGGCGAACACCTGAGCGGCCGCACAAAATGCGAAGAAGCAAGGCCTTCTTTTTTGAAAAAAAGAAGCAAAAAACTTTTATCTATTGGATCCGACACTCACTGTGCGGGTGTGTACATCACAGCCGGGTGCACCAATCCCGCATACGGCGCAACCCCCTGGGGCGACGTTGCGCGCGCACGTAACAGTCGGGCATCGCGGGGCGCCCCCGCGCCGCAGGAACCGGAAACATGCGACACGACAAGCGGCCGCATCCCGGGCGCGCCGCCATGAACCGAAACGCTGCGCGCGCAAAAACCCCCGCTACCGAAGCTCGCCACGTAGGTCGTGCTCACCATGCCCGGCGGCGCAAGCTCCGGCCCAACTTCGTAACCGGCCTCCGGACCGGCAGACATCATGACAGCCTGCCGCATCATGGCATCGGCCTGGGCGTCCATTTCAGCTTCCACCCGATCCAGCGCGGCAAATGGGTCGGCGACCGCGAACCCAGACCCTGGCACGGCCACAAACATCGGCGCCGGCGCGTAGGAAGCCGACGGATCCACAACAATCCGCGGTGCCACATTGCCGAAATAGGTAATTTGTGCGACGCCGCCGCCCGGAAGCTGCACGGTCACGAAATGGGGCGCACTAGGAGCGTCCTCGGGACGTGCCATGGATGAACCGCACACCCCGAAAACGCCCACGGCGCCGGCAATCAAAGCTGCGCTGATAAATCGCATCGTCACCTCCGCGGTAGTTGCAAGACAGCCAATTGATAAGAAGTCGAACTTTAGCGTGCATGACCCCGCTCTGAAATTCCTGTCATCTGCCGCCCCGACCTGCCCGGCCGCGCCCGACAAGCCGCGACTCGCAGGCCCGATTCTTGCTCCACTCCCCACAGGTCGACGGGGCAGGCTGGGATCCGGCGCGGCAATCCCAAGCCGCGCCCGGATGGCGCCATTCATCCCGACCGACCGAAAAGAAGGCCCTCACGCCCCATGACGCTGCACGTCGCCCTCACCCATCGCACCACCTACCGCTACGACAAGCTGGTCACCCTCGGCCCACAAACCATCCGCCTGCGCCCGGCCCCGCACGCGCGCACGCCTATTCTCTCATACGCGCTTAAAGTGCTGCCGAACCCGCATTTCCTGAACTGGCAGCAGGACCCGCAGGGCAATTTCCTCGCCCGCGTCGTCTTCCCCGAACGCGTGCGCGAATTCTCCGTGACGGTCGACCTCATCGCCGACATGGCCACGATCAACCCGTTCGATTTCTTCCTCGAGCCCGACGCCGAACACGTCCCCTTCACCTATGACGCAGCGCTCGCCGAAGAACTCGCCCCCTACCTCGCCGCCGACCCGGTCGGCCCCCTCCTCGCCGCCCTCATCGAAGCCCACCGCCCGGCCGGTGAGGCCACCGTCGATTGGCTGGTGAGCCTTAACCGCGCTGTCCAGGAGCGCATTGCCTACATCGTACGCATGGAGCCAGGTGTCTTCACGCCCGAGGAATGCCTCGAACAGGCCCGCGGCTCGTGCCGGGATTCCGCCTGGCTGCTCGTCAACGCGCTGCGCCATCTCGGCTACGCCGCCCGTTTCGTCTCCGGCTATCTCATCCAGCTTGCCGCCGACCAGAAACCGGTGGAAGGCCCCGCCGGCCCTACCGCCGACTTCACCGACCTGCACGCCTGGGCCGAGGTTTTCCTGCCGGGCGCCGGCTGGGTCGGGCTGGACGCCACCTCCGGCCTGCTCGCCGGCGAGGGCCACATTCCGCTCGCCGCCAGCCCCGCCCCGCAATCGGCCGCCGCCATTTCCGGCATGGTGGAAAAGGCCGAGGTCGAATTTTCCTACGAAATGCACGTTGCCCGCGTTCGCGAAACCCCGCGCGTAACCAAACCCTATACGGACGCGCAATGGAACGCCCTGCGCGCCACCGGCGCCCGGGTGGACGCAGCGCTCGCCCGCCACCAGGTGCGCCTCACCATGGGCGGCGAGCCGACGTTCGTTGCCGCCACCGACCGAGACGCCGCCGAATGGAACACCGACGCCATCGGCCCCACCAAGCGCCTCTACGCCGGCCGCCTGCTACGCAAACTCGCCCCGCTCTGGGGCCCGGGTGCGGCCCTGCAACAAACCCTCGGGAAACATTACCCCGGCGAACAATTGCCCCGCTGGGCCCTCGCCGCGCACTGGCGCCGCGACGGCGAACCGGTTTGGGCGCGTCCCGAACTGCTCGCGCACGACGACGACGCGATCGGCGCCGACGTCTCGCTGGCCGCCCAATTCGCCGCCTCGCTCGCGGAACGTTTGCAGGTCGCCCCCGAATATGTCCAGCCCGCGTATGAGGACATCCATTATTTCCTGTGGCGCGAAAATCGCCTGCCGGCCAATGTCGTGACCGAAGACGCCAAGCTCGCCGACCCGCTGGAGCGCGACCGCCTCGCCCGCGTGTTCGGCCACGGCCTGGCCAATCCGGTCGGCTCCGTGCTGCCGCTCCGCCGCGCGCAGAACAACGGCACCCGCCGCTGGCAATCCGGCAAATGGTTCCTCCGCGGCGACCACATTTTCCTGGTCCCCGGTGACGCCCCGGTCGGTTTCCGCCTGCCGCTCGAATCGCTCCCCTGGGCCGATGCCGCAATGATCGAGTCCGAACAGGAAGCGGACCCGCTCGCCCCACGCCCCTCGCTTCCCCTATGGTCAACACTGCGCGCCGCCAAACCCGGCCGCCTTGTTCAACCATTATCGCCGCAAAAAACCCCGCGCGCCGGCGAGCCAGACCCCGATCTCGTCCGCACCGCGCTGGCCGTAGAGCCCCGCGAAGGCCGCCTGCACGTCTTCTTCCCTCCCCTCGCCCTGGCCGAGGACTGGCTGGAACTCGCCGCCGCGGTCGAAGCCACCGCCGGCGAACTCGGCACGCCTGTCGTTCTGGAAGGCTACCCGCCGCCCCGCGATCCGCGCCTGCAACAATTCTCCATCACCCCAGACCCAGGCGTCATCGAGGTCAACATCCATCCAGCCCACAACTGGGACGAAATGGTAGAGCGCACCACGCAAATGTACGATGTCGCCCGCGAAACGGGCCTCGCCGCCGAAAAATTCATGCTCGACGGCCGCCATGTGGGCACCGGCGGCGGCAACCACGTCGTCATGGGCGCGGCCTACGCCGGCGACAGCCCGTTCCTCCGCCGGCCCGACTTGCTGAAAAGCCTGCTCGGCTTCTGGCACAACCACCCCAGCCTGTCCTTCCTATTCAGCGGCCTGTTCATCGGCCCGATGAGCCAGCACCCCCGCATTGACGAAGCCCGCGACGATTCGCTGGCGGAACTGGAAATCGCCTTCTCCAAAATCGCCCCGCACCGCGAAATGCCGCCCTGGCTCACCGACCGCCTGTTGCGCAACATTCTCGCCGACATGACCGGCAACACCCACCGCACCGAATTCTGCATCGATAAGCTCTACGCACCCGAATCCGCCACCGGCCGCCTTGGGCTGGTCGAATTCCGCGCCCTCGAAATGCCGCCCGACGCGCACATGGCGCTGGCCCCCATGCTGCTGGTTCGCGCCGCCATCGCCGCTTTCTGGGAGCATCCGTACGAACGCCGCCTGATCCGCTGGGGCACCCGCCTGCACGACGATTTCATGCTCCCCCACTACGTCGACCAGGATTTTACCGACGTCCTCGATGAACTCGGTAACCTGGGCTACAAATTGGACCCCGCCTGGTTCACCCCCCACGCCGAATTCCGCTTCCCGAAAGTCGGCGAAATCACCACCCGCGGCATCACCCTCTCATTACGAACGGCGCTGGAGCCCTGGCACGTTCTTGGCGAGGAACCAACCGCGGGCGGCACCGTCCGCTACGTCGACAGCTCGGTCGAACGCATCGAGGCCCGCCTCGCCGGCTTCACGCCAGAACGTTACGTTTTGGGCTGCAACGGCCACGCCGTCCCGCTCACCGCCACCGACAACGCCGGCGAATTCGTTGGCGGCGTGCGCTTCAAAGCGTGGAACCCGCCCGCGTCCCTGCACCCCACCATCGCCCCCCACGCACCCTTGGTGTTCGACCTCTACGACCGCTGGAACAACCGCAGCCTCGGCGGCATCACCCACCACGTCGCCCACCCCGGCGGCCGCTCCTATGATCATTTCCCGGTAAACGCCAACGAAGCGGAAGCGCGCCGCCGCGCGCGCTTCTGGCCCTTCGGCCACACCGCCGGAACCATGCACGAGCCACGACCATATGTTCCCGCGGAGGCGCCGCGGACTTTAGACTTGCGGAGGGCAAGTTAAGGAAGGAAGCAGTTCTTTTTTGAAAAAAAGAACCAAAAAACTTTTGCTCGTTGCTGCCAGCAGGCGCTTCAAAAGGGCCAATTGGGTGCTGCCCGCAATTTGGTTCTTTTTTTCAACAAAAAACTGCTTCCTTCCTTAAGCTTTCCATGACTGACGCTTGCCCCCCCCGCGACGAGCTCCTTGACGACCGCGGCCGCCTCCGCGCCCCCTGGCGCCGCATGCTCGGAACATTGCTCGGCCTGGGCACCGCCGCCCTGCGCGAGCGCCGCGCGGAAATCGACCGCGCCCTGGCCGACATCGGCGCCCCCGCCGTGTTCGCCCGCGAGGAATCCGCGCACTGGCGCTGCGACCCCATACCCCTTCTGCTCACCGAAACCGAATTCACCGACCTCACGGCACGCCTGGCCCAACGCGCGACGATCATCGAGGCAACACTCGCCGACCTCTACGGCCCCCGCCGCCTGCTGGAAGCCGGCATATTGCCGCCGTCTCTCGTCTACCCCTCGCCCTTCTACGTCCACGCCCTGCGCGGTGCCCACCTGCCACGCCACCTCGGCCTCTACGCTGCCGATCTGATCCGCGCTCCCGACGGCACCTGGCAGGTGCTGGCCGACCGCACCGCCGCCGCCGCAGGTCTCGCCTACGTCCTGGAAAACCGCCGCGTCATGGCCCGCGTCCTCCCGGAATTATTCCGCCATCTCGACGTCGCCGAGGTCCGTCCCTTCTTCGATGCGTGGGCGGACCGGCTGCAACACCTCGCACCCCCCGAACAGGAAACCCCCGGCCTCGCCCTGCTCACCCCCGGCCATGCGGACCCGCGCTGGTTCGAACACGTCATGCTCGCCCGCGCCCTCGGCCTCGCGGTCGTCGAGGACGGCGATCTCACCGTCCGCGAAGGCGCGCTCTGGATCAAATCGTTGCGCGGCTTGCAGCGCGTGCACGTTCTGTTGCGCCGCCAAGACGCCCGCCAGATCGACCCGCTTGAGCTCTACGACGCCGCCAAATCGCGCAGCGGCGCCCCCGGCCTGCTGCATGCCCTGCGGTGCGGGGCTGTGCAGATTCTGAACGCCCCCACCTCCGACTACGCCGAAGCCCCCGCGCTGCCCGCCTACCTGCCGCAAATCGCCCAATTCCTCCGCGGCGAATCGCTCGTCTTGCCATCCGTCCCCACCTTGTGGCTGGGCGACCCGGACCAGCGCGCCGCCGCCCTGGCCGACCCCGAAAACCTTGTCATCCGCCAGGCGCTCGACGGCAACACCCCAGGCCGCCCCTGGAAACTTCTCGACACTGCCGCCTGCCGCGCGCTGCGCGCCGAAATCGACGCCAATCCCGAAGATTTCGTCGCCGTCATTCCGCCCCCAGCCAGCGCCGCCCCCTGCACCGGCGAAGGCGAAAATCTGGAACCGCGCGGCGTAATCATCCGCCTCTTCCTGATCGCCGACGCGAACGGCTGGCGTGCGCTCCCCGGCGGCCTCGCCCGCGTGCTCGCCGACGGCGACCTCCCCGCCGGACCCGTAACCCGCGAAGCCGTCTCCAAGGACGTCTGGGTCCTCCGCGAGGAAAGCGACATCATCGGCGGCAGCGGCAATCTAGACACACCCGCCGTCCCCATTCGCCGCATCGCCGGCGACCTGCCCAGCCGTGTGGCCGATAATTTCTACTGGTTCGGCCGCTATCTGGAACGCCTCGACAACGTCTCCCGCCTCACCCGCGCCCTCCTCGCGCGCCTCGCCCGCGGCGCCCCACTGCCGCACGAGGTTCCCGAAATCGCAACCTTGTCCGCCTGCCTCGCCGAAGACGGGATCATCAACCAGGAACACCTGACCCACGCGCTGGACCTTTCCATAGCGAAACTGCTCGCCGACGCCATCGCCAACGATGCAGGCCCGTTCGCCCGCATGATCGCGCGCATCCAAGGCGTTGCCGATCGCCTGCGTGACAGGCTGAGCGGCGAAATGCACGAAAGCATCCGCCACGGCCTGCGTTCCCTCAAAGGCGCCCGCCTGGCCCTGCGCGCCGGCAAGCGCGTGGAAACCGGCCTGCTTTCCGATTTCTGCGGGCGCTGCCTGGAGTTTTGTGCAACCGTCGCCGGTTACGCGGCCGAAAACATGGTCCGCGGCGGCGGCCGCCTTTTCCTCGATCTCGGCCGCCGTATCGAACGCGCCCGGGCCGTCGCCGCCCATGTGCGCCACGCGCTCGCCCAGCCGCCAGCCCGTATCGAAGCTGGTTTGGCGCTGGCCCTGGAACTCTGCGACAGCACCATCACCTACCGCAGCCGCTACCTGAACGTCATGCAGCCCGCCCCTGTGCTCGACCTGGTGCTCGCCGACGAAGGCAACCCGCGCGGCCTCGGCTACCAGATCTCCCAGGCCCGCGCCCTGCTCGCAGTGCTCGGCGGCGCCGAGGATGCCGCCCTCGCCCTGCTGCTGGACCCGCTGGCCTGCGAAACGCACCTCATCGTCGCCGACCTGATTTCGGCCGCCGACCAGGCCCACGCCGCCGCGGCGATGACCCCCCGCCTGCGCGCGATCGAAACGGATCTGGCAGCCGTTTCGGACGCGCTGAGCCGCCGCTACTTCACCTCGCCGCCCATGCAGGCCACCGGCCAGATGGTTCCGGCATAAATGATCTTCTCCGTGCGTCACGAAACCCGCTACGAATACGCCCAGAAGGTGGATATCGCCGCGCATCTGCTGCACCTGACACCGTTGCAATTGCCGTGGCAACGCGTTCTGCAAATCCGCCTGATCAGCGACCCCCCGCCGAGCCGTATCGTCACCGAAGCCGACTGTTTTGATAACGCGACCACATGGCTGTTCCACGACGCCCCGCACGAAAAGTTCGCGGTCACCTTGGAGGCCAAAGTAGAGGTCACGCCCCGCACCCCGCCGGCGGCCGACGCCACGCCTCCCTGGGAGACGGTCGCCGCCGCCGCCGCCGCCGCGCCCGCCTACCGCGCGGCGGAATTCATCTACGCCAGCCCCATGGTGGCCCCGTTCGCCGCCATCCTGGACTATGTCCGCCAGGATTTTCCGGCCGATCTGCCCATCTTCGCCGCCATCCACGACCTCACCATGCGCATCTACCGCGAATTCGCCTTCCGCACCGGCGCGACCGAAGTCGGCACCCCCCTGGCAAAAGTGCTGGCGCAACGCGCCGGGGTCTGCCAGGATTTTTCCCATCTGATGATCGCGGGGCTGCGCTCCATGGGCCTGCCGGCACGCTACGCCTCCGGC
>Ga0116226_10002840_pt1 | contig 15193 bp, 16 predicted proteins | sample S1TSphfallax_FD_89692 | JGI IMG/M metagenome (GOLD analysis project Ga0116226, IMG submission 89692) | Host-associated microbial communities from peat moss isolated from Minnesota, USA - S1T2_Fa - Sphagnum fallax MG | ecosystem: Host-associated > Plants > Peat moss > Unclassified | place: USA...
AGGAGAGAGATGCGCAGGAAGGTCATCGGTGTGTCCGCCTTGGTGTTGATCACCATGAGCGGACTTATACCGAAACGGGTTAGATGCGTCTAGCAAATAAAACGCATCCACGAAAGATTTCGGACTGCCATTGCATCCCTACGCAGGGCCGAGTCGCTGTCCGCCCAACCGATTTTTCGGGTATGCGTCGGGGAGGCTGACATCGGGAACAGCTTCGTGTGGAGCACGGTTGATGACCGCATTTCTGCGTTTCGCCGATTTTTCGCCCGGTCAGACGTTCCGCTCCGGCTCGCTCACCGTGACGGCCGAGCAGATCAAGGCATTCGCCGGCCAGTTCGACCCGCAGCCCTTCCATATGGAGGACGCAGCGGCCGAGGCCGGGCCGTTCCGGGGCCTCGCCGCCAGCGGCTGGCACACCGCCGGGATCACGATGCGGCTGCTGGTCGAGGGCGGGTTGCCGATCGCCGGCGGCCTGGTCGGCGCCGGCGTCGACGAATTGCGCTGGCACCGCCCGGTGCGGCCAGGCGATACCCTGACCGCCGAGAGCGAGGTGCTGGAGGTGATTCCCTCCGCCAGCCGCCCGGGTCAGGGACGGTTGCGCGTCGCCACCCGCACGATGCTGCCGGACGGAACGGTGGTGCAGAGCATGGTCTCGACCCTGGTGGTACGCGGGTAGGGCAGGGGTTGCCGCTGCCGCTCGCCGATTCATTGACGTGCAACGTTCCTTGTGTACTCACCAGCGGCTAGTCTCCGGCGAGCCCCCATGCCGCCATGGCCGGCGTCACGCTGACGCTCGGGCAGGGATTGGGGTGCTTTGCGGGTGCGACGCCTCGGCATGATCTCGCGCCGCGGGCGGGGCGGATCGATGCGGTGGCAGCAGCGGTCCGCCACCAATCGGGAGCGACAGGCGATGGATACCCACACGGAAGAACTCGGCAGATCGGTCGCCGGCGCACTGGACGGCTTCCGCTCGGCGGCCGAGGCGATGGTCGAGGCGGCCTCCGGCATCGGCGAGGGCGCCCAGCGCATCCAGGAGACGGTGTCGCGCACGCTCGATGGCGCCAACGGGTCGGCCAGCGACCTGAACGCGGTCGCCGCTTCCGCGCAGGACCTGGTCGCCGGCATCAACGAGATCAACCGGCAGGTCATCGGCGCCGCCAGCGCGATGCAGGCGGCCGTGCAGCGCGCGGCGGACGGGGACGGGAAGACGAGCGGGCTGTCGCATGTCGCCGAACAGCTCACCAACGTCGTGACGCTGCTCGGCGAGGTCGCGGGCACGGTCAAGCGGCAGGCCGCCGCCGCGCGCGACATCTCCGCCATCGTGCAGACCGCGATCGCCAGCAACGCCGCCACCGCCGAGGGAATGCGCGAGGTGCTCGCGATCGCCGAGGCGACCCATGCCAGCAGCACGGCGGCGTCGCGCGGGGCGCAGGATATCGCGCATCTGGTCGAAACGCTGTCGCACGACGTGGTGGATTTCCTGCCGGCCGCCCCGCTGCCCGACGAATCCAAGCTGCGGCTGTATGAGCGGCTGCGCGCCTCGGGGTTCGAGGTCACGCTGCGCGTCGCGGGCCGTGCGCCGGTGCAGGCGTCGCTGCTCGACATCTCCCGGGTCGGCATCGCCGCGCAATATCAGGCCGAGGACCCGATCGGCACCGAGGTGGAGGTGGAGTTGCCGAGCGGCGGAACGGTGAACGGCCGCATCGCCCGCATCGCCGAGGGCGTGACCGGCATCGCCTTCCCCGCCGACAACGACACGCTGGTCGAGGTCGACCGCACCCTGCACCTGCTGATCCTGAGCGGCGTCGGCGCGGCGGCGTAGCTACCGGGCGGCGATCCGCTCCATCCCGCCGGTCCACGGCCACAGCGCCTCGGGCACGAGAATGGACCCGTCGGCCTGCTGGTGGTTCTCCATGACGGCGATCAGCGCCCGGCCGACGGCGACGCCCGAGCCGTTCAGCGTGTGGACGAACGCGGGCTTGCCGTCCGCACCGCGATAGCGGCCGTTCATCCGGCGGGCCTGGAAGTCCCGGCAGTTGGAGCAACTGCTGATCTCGCGCCACATCTGCTGGCCGGGCAGCCAGACTTCGAGGTCGTAGGTCTTCGCCGCTCCGAACCCGGTGTCGCCGGCACAGAGCAGCATCCGCCGATACGGAAGTTGCAGCAGTTCCAGCACCTTCTCGGCGCACGCGGTCATCCGCTCGTGCTCGGCGGCGCTGTCCTCCGGCTTGACGATGCTGACCAGCTCCACCTTGTGGAACTGGTGCTGGCGCAGCATCCCGCGCGTATCCCGCCCGGCGGACCCGGCCTCGGAGCGGAAACAGTCGGTCAGCGCGGTCTGCCGTAGCGGCAGGATTTTGTCGGCGAGGATTTCGTCGCGCGCGTAGTTGGTCAGCGGCACTTCGGCGGTCGGGATCAGGTAGCGGTCGTCGGTGGTCTTGAACAGGTCGGCCTCGAATTTCGGGAGCTGACCGGTGCCGTACATCGTCGCCGCGTTGACCAGCAGCGGCACCTGCACTTCCTCGTAGCCGTGCTTGTGCGTGTGCAGGTCGAGCATGAACTGGCCGAGCGCCCGTTCGAGCCGCGCAAGCTGGCCGCGCAGAATGGTGAAGCGCGCGCCCGCGAGTTTCGCCGCCTGCTCGAACTGCATCAGCCCGAGCGCCTCGCCGAGTTCGAAATGCTGCTTCGGTTCGAAATTGAGCAGGCGCGGTTCGCCGACCTGTTTGAGCACCAGGTTGGCGCTTTCGTCGGCGCCGTCGGGGACATCGGAGTCGAGGATGTTGGGGAGGGTTTCCAGCCTTTCCCGAATTTCGACCTCCAGCTTTGCAATTTCTCTCTCCAATCCCTCTCTTTTTTGGCGCTCGGCTACGACCATCGCTTCAAGTTCGGAAGTGTCTTTGCCCTGCCTCTTATTTTCTCCGATCTGCCGAGATGTCTCCTTTCGAAAAGCTTGCAGGTCCTGAAGTTGCGTCTGCTTGGCTCGCCGATTTTCGTCGCGGTACAAAATGTCTTGCGCCAAAGAGCCAACGGCCGGAGCCGATACAAGCAATCCCCGTCGCGCCATAGCTGCGTCGAACGCGTCTGGATCAGCGCGGATCGCGCGAATGTCGTGCATCTCAGCCCTCGTCCATCAGGAACCCATCAGCCTAACCGCGACACTTCCCCCTCTCCGCCCCTGGGGGCGGAGAGGGTCGGGGTGAGGTGGGGGAAACTCCGACGGTCGCCAAACCGCACGGTCGAAGCGGCCCGACCACCCACCTCACCCTGACCCTCTCCCCCCGCGAAGGGCGGGCGGAGAGGGGAAAAACCTAATCCTCCCGCGGCTTCGGCTCGACAATCTTCGCCGCGATGATCGAGACTTCGTAAAGCAGGATCAGCGGGCCCGCCAAACCGCACTGCGTGATCACGTCGGGCGGCGCCAGGATCGCGGCGACGATGAACATGCCGACATAGGCATAGCGCCGATACCGTTTCAGCCCCTTGGAGGAGACGATGCCGACCTTCGCCAGCAGCGCCAGCGCCACCGGCAACTGGAACGCCACGCCGAACGCGAAGATCAGCTTCATCACCAGATCGAGATATTCACCCACCTTCGGCATCAACTGGATCGGGATGCCGGCGTCGCTGTTGGGCGTCTCGAAACTGATGAAGAAGCGCCACGCGAACGGGAACACGAAGTAATAGGCAAGCGCCGCGCCGGCGACGAACAGCACCGGCGTCGCGATCAGGAACGGCACGACCGCGCGCTTCTCGCTGCGGTACAGGCCCGGCGCGACGAACAGCCAAAGCTGGGTCGCCACCATCGGGAACGAGATGAACAGGCCGCCGAACATCGCGACCTTCAGGTAGGTGAAGAACGCCTCGTAAAGCTGCGTGTAGATCAGCGCGCGGTTCGAGCCGGGCTTGGAGGCGAGCGCGTCGGCCAGCGGGCGCGCCAGGAACCCGTAGATGTGCTGCGAGAAATAGTAGCACACGAAGAACGCGAGCAGGAACGTCAGCACCGACCACAGCAGCCGCCGGCGCAGCTCGATCAGATGGTCGAGCAGCGGCATCGGCTTGTCGTGGATCGGATCTTCTTCGGTTGTGGTGGCCACGTGGGTCCTGTCGGCGTTCGGCTACGCGGGCGGCGCGGCGGGAAGGTTGGTGCCCGGCGGAACGAAAGCTGGCGGCTCGGGCGGCGGCGGGGCAGGCGGCGCCGTCAGCGAGGCCGGCGGCGTGGTGTGCGGCGGGATGAACGCGGGCGGTTCGATCGCCGGGTGCGGGGCCTCGTAGGCCACGTCCACCTCGGCCGGCGCCTCGATCGCGTGCTCCCCGGCAGGGGTCACATAACTGGTCGTGTTGCGGAACGGGTCGTCGAAGCTGGAACGGATCGACCCGTCGGCATCGACCGCGCGCTCGATCTCGCCCCTGATGTCCATGTTACGGATTTCGGCGATCTGCTGGCGCACCTCGGCGAGCGAGGTGTCCTTGACCATCTCATCGACCTGGCTCTGGAACTCGCCCGCCATTTTCCGCATCTTCTTGACCACGCCGGCGACCGTCTTGATGGCCACCGGCAGGTCCTTGGGGCCGATCAGCACAAGCGCAACCACGCCAATCAACGCGATCTCGGACCAGGCGAAGTCGAACATTTGGCGGCTCCAGGGGTGGCGTGTGCTAGCAGGAAACCGCCGGAGAAGGAAACCGGCCGACCGCGGGAGGCTGCCTGCCGATGCGAAAGCCGACGCTTCTGTTCGATGAGGTGCCCTGCGTGGCGATCCCTGCGTCCGTCGAGGAACTCGACGCGGAAGGGTATCTCATCTCCAACCCCGACGTCCGGCGCAGTGGCATGGACCCGCGTGCGCATTTCCTCGCGCACGGGCAGGCGGAGGGGCGGGAGCATTGGATCAACCGCGCCGAGGTCAGCCGCATTCGCGCCGCCAAACTCGCCCGGGCGCGCTTTCGCCGCGCCCCCGCTCGCGTGCTGCCGAACGGGACGCTCGACCATCTCTCGGCCGCGCTGCGACGGGAGTTTGCCTTCCCCGACGATCCGCCGGTCTACACTCATCCGTACTGGCCCTCTCTGATCGCCGAGTTCCGCGCCAATCCCGACAAACTCTATCTGGATGTCGGCGCGGGACAGCAGCGAGTTTATTACGGCAACGTGGTGAATGCGGAGATCTTCGTCAACGCGTCAACCGACGTGCTTTGCGTCGGCGAAGACCTGCCGTTTGCCGATGCCAGCTTCGACGGCGTGTTCGCCTTCTCGGTTCTGGAGCACACGCTGCGACCCTGGCAGGTGGCGGCGGAGATGCTGCGGGTGCTGCGGCCGGGCGGCCGCCTGATTGTCGAGTGGCCGTTCATGCAAGGAGTGCATGGTATGCCCCACCATTACTACAACGCCACGCCCGAGGGGCACCGCCGCATGTTCGCGGGCGGCGTGGAGGTGGAGCATTTCATCGTCGGCGAGGGAGGCAAACCGATTTTTGGGCTGTGGTGGCTGCTTGCGACCTGGGCGAACGGGCTGGGGGCCGAAGATGCCGCCCGCTTTCGCGCGCTCACCGTCGCCGATCTGCTCGGCCGGCCGCCGGAGCAGCAGCTTGCCGAGTCCTATTGCGCCAACCTCTCTCCACAGGCTGAGTGGATGATTCCGTCGGGGACTACGCTGATCGGAACGCGCAAGAATTCCTCCGCCAGCCCCGTCGGCTGGCTGCGCCGGTGGCTGCGAAGATGAGGGGGCCATCTCCGCCGCGGGCGTGCTCTTCAAGCGGCTGGCGCGCGCGAAGGCCGCGCGGGCTCTCACCGGTCAGCCGGCGGAACCCAGGGTTTCGGCGGCGCCGAGCCGAACTAGCGGGCCGTCTCCTCCTCCGCCGCCCGCCCCGGCGAGGGCGGCTCGACCAGCAGGTCCTCTCGTTTGGGCAGGTCCGCGAGGTCACGCAGGCCGAATTGCAGCAGGAACGCCGGGGTGGTCGCCCACAGGGCTGGCCGCCCCGGCACTTCCTTGCGGCCCTTCGGCGCGATCAGGCCGCTTTCCAGCAGTGCGTCGAGCGTCGCCTGCGCCAGTGTGGTGCCGCGTATGTCCTCGATCTCGGCGCGGGTGACGGGCTGGTGGTAGGCGACGATGGCCAGCGTCTCCATCGCCACGCGCGGCAGCCGGCGCGGCACCTGCACGACCTTGCGCAGCCGCCCCGCCAGATCGGGCGCGGTGCGGAACTGCAAGCCGCCCGCGACCTCCACCAGCTCGACGCCGCGCCCGGCATAGCGATCCTTGAGCGCGGCCAGCACGGCGTCGGCGTCGATGCCGTCGGGCAGCACCTGGCCAAGCTGGCGCGCGCTGACCGGGGCCGCCGAGGAGAACACGAACGCTTCCGCCAGCCGCAGCGCGTCCTCGGCGGAAAACTCAGCCATCGTCGCCTCCCCGCCGGACATGGATCGGGCCGAACGCCGCCTCCTGCCGCAGTTTTACGGCGCCGCCGCGCGCCATTTCCAGGCCGGCCAGCAGCGTGCTCGCGACCGCCCCGCGCCGCTCGATCGGGGTGCCGACCGGCGCGGGCAGATACGCCTCCAGCGTGCTCCAGTCGGGCAGGGTCCCGACCAGCGCCGCGAGGCGGGTCAGCGCCTGCTGCACGCTCCACAGCGCGGCCGGGGCCGGCCGGTACGGAGTCGCCGCCGCCCCGCGCCGTCGCGCCGACAGATAGGCCCGCATCAGCCCGCCCACGTCCAGCGCCAGTTTCGAACGATCCGTGACGGAAAAAGTCTCAGGCTCCCCGCGCGCAAACACGTCCTGGCCGAGCGTCGGGCGGGCGGCCAGCCACGCCGCCGCCGCGCGCATCGTCTGCAATTCGCGCAGCCGTGCGGCGAGCACGTCGGCCGCCTCCTCGCCTTCCTCCGCCGCCTCGGCGCCCTGCGGCAGCAGCAGGCGGGATTTCAGCCAGGTCAGCCACGCCGCCATCACCAGCCAGTCCGCCGCCAGCTCCAGCCGGACGCGCCGCGCGCCCTCGATGACGGCGAGATACTGCTCGACCAGCGCGAGAATCGAAATGCGCGCGAGATCGAGTTTCTGCCCCCGCGCCAGTTCCAGCAGCAGATCGAGCGGCCCCTCGAACCCGTCGAGCCGCAGCAGCAGCGCCTCGGCGCCGCTTGCGGGCCCGGAGACGGTGTCGGGGTCAGAAGTCGGCGCCATCGCCGAACAGGAACGGCAGGAACGCCGACGCGCCGGCCAGCCACAGCACCGCGCGGGCACCATGCACGACGGCGACGCCGAGATACTCGCGCAGCGGGTCGGCCTGGATGCCGATTTCCCGCAGCGCCATCGGCAGCAGGAACAGCAGCACCAGCACCAGCAGGATGCCGGCGCGCTCCAGCTTCGCCCAGGCGCGGGCCGCCCGCTCCGGCAGCAGGCCGACGGCGATGCGCCCGCCATCCAGCGGCGGCAGCGGGATCAGGTTGAACAGCCCGAGCGCCAGATTAGCGATGATGAAAACGGTGACGACCTCCAACTGCATCTCGGCGGCGCGCGGCGTGTGCGCGAACACCGGAATGAAGTGCAGACTGAGCGCGCCGAGCCACGCGAGGAAGAAGTTCATCGCGGGGCCTGCGACCGCCACCAGCATCATGCCGCGACGCGGATTGAGGAACTTCCACGCCGCCACCGGCACCGGCTTGGCCCAGCCGAACATGAACGCGACATGGCCGATCGTCGCCAACTGGCTCAGCAGCAGGAAGCCCGGCAGCAGGATGGTGCCGACACGGTCGACATGCCGCAGCGGGTTCAGCGACAGCCGTCCGAGCTTCTTGGCGGTGTCGTCGCCGAGCGCCCAGGCGGCGTAGCCGTGCGCCGCCTCGTGCAGCGTGATCGCGATCACCACCGGGATGGCGGCGGCGAGGAACTCGAAGATCATGCCGTTCACGCGAGCAGCCTGTTCCGCTCGTCCGCCAATGCATGTGCGTCGAGCGGCAGGCGCCGCGCATCCGCCAGCGCCCGCGCCGCCGCCAGCCGCGCCGTCGCCGCCTCGGTCAATGGCGGGCAGGCCGCCAGCACGGCTTCGTTGCCCGCGGCGTCGCCGGGGCAATAGAGCGCGATGTCGCAGCCGGCGGCGAGGGCCGCCGCCGCCCGCTCGGCCGGCGTGCCTGACAGGGCCTGCATCGCCAGATCGTCGGAACTGAGCACGCCGCCGAAGCCGATCCGGCCGCGAATCACGTCGCCGATGACGGTGGGGGAGAGCGTCGCCGGCCGGTCGGGGTCCAGCGCCGTGTAGAGGATGTGGGAGGTCATCATCCACGGAAAATCGGCGTTCCGCGCGAAGGGCACAAGATCCGCCGAAAGGTCGGCCGCCTCCACCACCGGCAACGTGAGGTGGCTGTCCACGCGCGCGCGCCCGTGCCCCGGCGCGTGCTTGCCGACCGGCTGCACGCCCGCCGCGAGCATTCCCTCGGCAAGCGCGCGCCCCAATGCGGCGACCGCGTCCGGCTCGGCGGAGAAGGCGCGGTCGCCGATCGCCTCGTGCGTGTCCGGCAGGCGCAGGTCGAGCACGGGCGCGCAGGCGACGTCGATGCCGGTGGCGGCGCAATCCAGCCCGATCAGCGCCCCGGTCAGCCACGCCGCGCGCAGGCCGGCAGAGGGATCGCGCGCGTGCAGCGCCCCGATCGCGGCGGCCGGCGGATGCGCCCGCCAATGCGGCGGCCGCAGCCGCGCGACACGGCCGCCCTCCTGGTCGACCAGGATCGGCGAGCCGTCCGGCAGCAGCGCGTGCAGCGCATCGGTCAGCGCCCGCAGTTGCGCGGGGTCGGCGACGTTACGGCGAAACAGCACGAACCCGGCGGGCGGGTGCCGGGCGAAAAGCGCGGCTTCCTGATCGGTCAGCACAAGCCCGCTGATCCCGACGATGGCGGCGCGGGGCCCCAAATTGGTCATGGCCGGGCTTGACCCGGCCACCCACGGGGCCCAGCCGCCGCAATGTCGGGCGCAAGGCACACGAGAAAACACCATGCCCACGGCGCCGGACAGCCGTGGGTGGCCGGGTCAAGCCCGGCCATGACGATCTCGCATCTAAACCCGTCGAACGAAGAAGCCCATTGGCAGGGGCACTGAACCCAAGCTCAGAACGTCGCCATGCACTGCCCGCCGCGCGATTTCACCTTCTGGCAGAACACCACCGCGTCCGACATGCTGGGGAAGCCGGCGGTGCGCACGCGCCAGAAGGTTTTTCCGTCGTGCGCCGCCTTGGTGATCGTCGGCGTCCGGTCGCCGAGCAGGTCGGGATACTGCCTGACCAGCCGATGCCATTCCGCGAGCGCCGCCGAGCCGGACTCCACGGCGGCGAACTGAACGACGGGCCGCTTGCCGTGCGCGGCCGGCGCCATGTTGGTCGCGAGGCCGGCGGCGGCGGTCGGCGCGGCCGGTGCCACCGGCGCGAGCACGGGCGCGGGCGTGTCGCCGGCGGGCGCGGTCAGCGTCACGTCGGGGGCCGGCATCGGCGTGCTCTTGAAGCTGTTGTCCGGCAGCTTCGTGACCGGCATCGGCGTCTCGGGCATCGTCGCCGGCGGCAGCTTTGTCTCGGGCATCTTGGTTTCCGGCATCGCCGTGTGCGGCATCGGCGTGTTCAGGATCGGCGGCGTGCTGAGCGGCGTCTCCTCGGCGGCCTGGGCCGGCGTGATCGCGGCCTGCGCCACCGCGCCGGTCGCGAGCCGCCCCACGCCGCGCGCCCGCGGCTCATTGGGCGCGGATTTGCCGCCTTGCGCCAGCCGCCCGGCCGCGCCGCCGTTGCCCGGCGGTGTCAGCGTCCGCGCGGCGACGGCGGCCTTCGGCGCAGCCGCGCTGTCGGCCGGCGGTTGCTCCGCCGGCGGCGTGCCGGCGGCGGCATCGGCGGCCGCCTGCTCCTGCGCCTTCAGCCCCTGCGGCGCCGGGTTTTCGGGCGCCGGCGCCAGCGTCTGCTTGGTGTTGCTCTCGCCCGAGAGGATCGATTCGCCCGCGTCGGCCACATGCATCCCGCCGGGATCGGCCGGCTTGACGCGGATCGGGCCGGCCGGCGCATCGACCTCGGGCACGCCGCCGCGATGGCGGCTGGTGACGGCCCAGGCGGCGACCAGCCCGAGCAGGGCGGCGCCGATGATGGCGGCGAAGATCGCCAGCCGCTTGGTCGCCGGGTCCATCATGTCGCCACGGCGCGCGGTCGGCCGGTAGCTCGGGGCCATCGCCGGGATCGGGATGTCCAGTTCGTCTCGTGTGGCCACAAGGAAATCCTTCCCTACGGGCCGACGCGCGGCCCACCCCCCGAATGCCCCGCCGGGCGGGATCGGAGCGGGCCGGTGTGTCAGCGCATCTCGTCGACGGGAGTCACGCCCATCACGGCCAGGCCGGACCGAATTACCACCGCGGTTGCGGTGACCAAAGCGAGACGTGCCAACGACTCTGCGGTCGGCGCGGCCTGGACAAACCGAAGCGCCGAGTCGTCGTTCCCCTTGCTCCAAAGCATATTAAAGTCGCCCGCTAGATCATACAGAAAAAACGCGATTCTGTGCGGTTCGCGGGCGATGGCGGCGGCCTCGACGGTGCGCGGCCATGCCAGCAGCCGGCGCAGCATCGCCAGTTCCGCCTCGTGCGTCAGCGGCCCGAGATCGACGCCGGCCAGCGCCTCGGGCGTGACCATGTCCGCGCCGTACCGCTCCGCCGCCAGCCGCAGCACGCTGCGGCAGCGGGTGTGGACATATTGCACGTACCAGACCGGATTGTCCCGGCTCTGCGCGACGGCGGCGGCGATGTCGAACTCCATCTGCGCATCCGGCTTGCGCGTCAGCATCGTGAACCGCACCGCGTCGCGCCCGACCTCCTCGATCAGGTCGCGCAGCGTGATGTAGGTGCCGGCGCGCTTGGACATCCGCACCGGCTCGCCGTCCTTCAGCACATGCACGATCTGGCACAGCACGATGTCGAGGCTGCCGCCGAGCGCCCGCACCGCCGACTTCATCCGCGAGACGTAGCCGCCGTGATCGGCGCCCCAGACGTCGATCATGGTGACGGCACCGCGCGCCATCTTGTCGGCGTGGTAGGCGATGTCGTTGGCGAAGTAGGTGGCGCTGCCGTCCGACTTCTTCAGCGGCCGGTCGACGTCGTCGCCGAAACTGGTGGCGCGAAAAAGGGTCTGCGCGCGCGGCTCCCAGTCGTCCGGCGTTTTTCCCTTGGGCGGTTCCAGCACCCCCTCGTAGATCAGCCCCTTCTCCCGCAACTGTTCGATGGTGCGCTCGGTGGCGCCCGCCTCGGCCAACGCCCGCTCGCTGGAAAAAACGTCCGGCGCGACGCCGAGAAGAAGCAGATCGTCGCGGATGCCGCGCAGCATCGCCTCCACCGCGAATGTCCGCACGGTGTCGAGCCACAGATGCGGGCCGGCGATGCCGACGCCGTCACCGGCGAGCGCGCCGCCATGGATGCGGGCAAGCTCGGCGCCGACCTCGATCAGATATTCTCCCCGGTATTGCAGCCCGCCCGGCACCTCGGCGGCGAACTCTTCCTCCGTCATCGTCGTGCCGAGCGCTTGCAGGTAGCGCCAGTACGTCGCCCAGGCGAGTGCGACCACCTGGTTGCCGGCGTCGTTGATGTAGTATTCCTTGGTGACGGCGTAGCCCGCCTTCTTCAGCAGGTTCGCCAGCGCGTCGCCGACCACGGCACCGCGACAATGCCCGACATGCATCGGCCCGGTCGGATTGGCCGAGACATATTCGACGTTCGTCGCGACGTTGCCGCCGATCGTGCTGTCGCCATACGACTCGCCGAGCCGCAGGATCGCCGGGATCTCCGCGTGCAGCGCCGCCGGGCGCAGCCGCAGATTGACGAACCCCGGCCCCGCCGCCTCGGCACTCGCGACCGCCGGCAGCGCGGCAAGGCGTTCAACCAGCGCGGCGGCGATCTCGGCCGGCTTCCGGAGGGCGATCTTGGCGACAACCAGCGCCGCGTTGGTCGCCATGTCGCCATGCGCCGCCTCGCGCGCCGGCGTCACCTCGACCCGGGCCGCGAGGTCGTCGGGCAGCTCCGGCAGGTCGGCCCGCAGCGCCGCGAGCACCTGCTCGCGCATCGCCGCAAATATGTTATGTGTCATCACTGGTATCCGTCATACATGGTCTGAGCCCGACAGCGGGACGCCCGTGCTCAGCCGGGCACCGACAGGTCGGTCAATCGTCGATGTTCGTCGCGGGCGAAGCGGTCGGTCATGCCGGCGACGTAGTCGGTCACGGTGATGGCCGCGCGGTGCGTCCCGGCCTCGCCGGCGCGGCCGCGCCATTCGTCGGGCAGCAGGGCCGTGTCGGCCAGCAGCAGCGCGAACAGGTCGCCGGTCAGCCGCCGTGCCTTCGCGGTCATACGGTTGACGCGCCAGTGCCGATACATGCGGGCGAACAGGAAATCCTTGATCGCGCGGTTGGACTCGGCCATCGCCGGGCTGAACGCCACCACCGGCGCCCCGGCCGCGCGGATCGCGCGCGCATCGCGGGGGGCGAGGGCGGCAATCCGCCGCCGCGTCTCCGCCACCAGATCGGTGATCAGCGCGTGGATCACCCGCCGGATCGTCTCGTGCCGCAGCCGCCGGGGCGGCACGTCCAGGCTCGCCCGCCGCGCCTCCGCCAGCGCCTCGCCGACCACCGGCAGGTGCGCGAGGTCGGCGGGCGCGAACAGGCTGGCCCGCCAGCCATCGTCCAGGTCGGCGCTGTGATAGGCGATGTCGTCCGCCAGCGCCGCCACCTGCGCCTCGGCGGAGGCGAACGTCGCCAGTTCCAGGTCGTGCCGCGCCGAATATTCCGCGACATAGGCCGGCGGCCTGTGCAGCGGGCCGTTGTGCTTGGCCAGGCCCTCCAGCGTCTCCCAGGTCAGGTTCAGCCCGTCGAACGCGGCGTAGCGCGCCTCCAGCAGCGTCACCACGCGCAGGCTCTGCGCGTTGTGGTCGAAGCCACCGAACGGCTTGGCGGCAAGCGCCAGCGCGTCCTCGCCCGCGTGGACGAACGGCGGATGGCCGAGATCGTGCGCGAGTGCCAGCGCCTCCGCCAGATCCTCGTCCAGCCCCAGCTCGCGCGCCACCGAGCGGGCGATCTGCGCCACTTCCAGGCTGTGCGTCAGCCGCGTGCGGTAGAAATCGCCCTCGTGGTTGACGAACACCTGCGTCTTGTATTGCAGCCGCCGGAACGCGGTGCAGTGGATGATCCGGTCGCGGTCGCGCTGCCACGGGCTGCGCGTCGCGCTGTCCGGTTCCGCGTGCAGCCGGCCGCGCGAGGCATCGGGGCGCACGGCCCAGGGCGCGCGCGAGGGGGGTGAATACGGCACGATGGCGCCTTACACCCGGATGACTCTTCAATCCAGCGCGCCGCTCGCCTATGTTGCGTGCATGGACAGTGCCCCGACCCCGTTCCGCCTGACCGAGCGCGCCGCCGCCCGCATCGCCGAGATCTCCTCGGCACAGGGCGACGCGGCGCTCCGCGTCGCCGTGCTCGCCGGCGGATGCAGCGGCTTCCAGTACAAATTCGACCTCGACCGGGAGGCCGCCGCCGAAGACGTCGTGCTCGAACAGAACGGCGCAAAAGTGTTCATCGACCCGGCGAGCCTCGACCTGCTCGCGGGCGCTGAACTCGATTACACCGACGCGCTGATGGGCAGCCACTTCGCGGTGCGCAACCCGAACGCCACCTCCTCCTGCGGCTGCGGCACGAGTTTTTCGGTCGACTGACGCCTCGGTGAAGCTGGCCACCTGGAACGTAAATTCGATCCGCCAGCGCGAGGGCCACGTCGCCCGCTGGCTGGCGGGGGTGCAGCCGGACATCCTGTTTCTCCAGGAAATCAAGTGCGAGGCCGGACAGTTTCCGCGCGAACGGTTCGCGGAGCTCGGCTACACGGCGGAAATCGTCGGCCAAAAGGCGTACAACGGTGTATCGGTGCTGTCGCGCGTACCGTTTTCTGTGACAAACCGTACGCTTCCCGGCCTTCCCGAGGGTGATTCGCAGGCCCGTTACGTCGAAATCCGTGCTTTTGGGGCGATTCTGGCCGGAATTTATCTGCCAAACGGCAATTCTGGCGGAGAATCGGGTTTTGCGTACAAGCTCGGATGGATGGCCGCACTCCGCGCCCGCGCCGCCGCGCTGCTGGAGGCGGACGAGCCGCTCGCGATCCTCGGCGACTTCAACGTCTGCCCGACCAACGCCGACCTCGCCCCCGGCGCGCTGCCGCCGACGGACGCGCTGGTGCGGCCGGAGACGCGCGCGGCGTTCCGCTCGCTGCTCTGGCTCGGCCTGACCGACGCGCTCGCGACGCTGCATCCTCGCGAAAAATTATGGACGTTCTGGGACTACCAGGCCGCCTGCTGGCCGCGCGACGTGGGCCTGCGGATCGACCACGCCTTGCTCTCCCCCACGCTCGCCGAGCGCCTGCTCTCCGCGATGCCGGACCGCCGCGAGCGCGGCGAGGACCAGCCGTCGGACCATGTGCCGGTGGTGGTGGAGATCGGATAGCAGGCAACGCCGGCCTTGCGACCGTTCGCCCGCCCACTCATCTGTAGGCACATGAAAAAGCACCCGTCCGATTCGCCGTTCGCTTTGTCCGTGCTGATGACGCAACTGACCGTCGCCTCGTGGGAGACCATCATGCGGCGCACCGCGATGATGGCACAGGGGACCTGCTCGCTCGCCGAATATCAGCGGATGGGCGCGGAAAAGCTGGCGGCGGCGCAGCAATCGATGCTGGCGCTGGCGACCGGCCGGGGCCAGGCGGCGGCCCTGGCGCCGTTCGTCGCCCGCACCCGCGCGAACGTCCGTCGCCTGCGCAAGCAGGGCTAGCCGCCACCCCGGCTGTTATCTCCGCCTGCACAAACCGTAGGGTGGGCTTCAGCCCACCTTCGGCGCGCGGAAGGTGGGCTGAAGCCCACCCTACACCCATTCTACACCCAGCCTATTGATTCAGAACGAACTCGTCATCGCCGGGCCCAGACCCGGCGATCCATGGGACCGCACGAGGCGTAAGAAAATACAACAGATACGTTAATCACACTTGACATCAACGTGTCAGCGATCTTATCTTATCGCCGTGACCGACGCAGCCCCACCCGCTCCCCCAACCCAAACCGCCGCCAAGCGGTTCTCCGTCGCGCTGTTCTACCTGCTCGGGTTCGTGACCCAGCAGATCTACCTCGGGCACGCGTCGATGCCGAGGGACCTCAACTTCCAGATCCACCAGCGCCTCTCC
>Ga0116226_10002841_pt1 | contig 15191 bp, 17 predicted proteins | sample S1TSphfallax_FD_89692 | JGI IMG/M metagenome (GOLD analysis project Ga0116226, IMG submission 89692) | Host-associated microbial communities from peat moss isolated from Minnesota, USA - S1T2_Fa - Sphagnum fallax MG | ecosystem: Host-associated > Plants > Peat moss > Unclassified | place: USA...
AAGCGCCCGTGTCACGCGTTCCGGCCTGACATGCTCCACACCGCCGTGGACGACGCGATGTCCGGCGGCGATCAGATGATCGGTGCCAAGATCAGCCTCTATCCATGCGATTAAATGTTCAAGGACTGGCTGGAAATGCTGATCACTCGGCGTCCAACGCTCTTCGGTGAGTAGAATGCCCTTCGAATCTTTCACAGCAAAATGCTGCTCAGTGCCATCCAATTCCGAGACGCCGCGCGACCGGAGCCTCAGGTCGCCGGACGATTCAGTTTCAAAGAGCGAAAACTTGATGCTCGACGAACCGGCATTCAGCGTTAGGATCGCATCAGCCATGGTTAAGACCTCGACAGCTTTCTGTGCTGCTACAGCCAGCTCACGAGCGGCAAATACGGTCCGGGTACATCAGTTCGTTTGGGTTGAAGCTGGCGAAGCAGGATGCGTGTTTTGCGTCCTCAGGCTCCCGCCCGCTGGCTGAATGCTTCTCACTTGACGAAAAACCACGAGGCGCTGCGTATCCTCGTCCCACAGCACCTTGCGGACGCAACCAAGGCTCTGCAACAGAGTCAAGCGCCCGACAGCCGCGAGTTGCGGGTGATCCCGCAGCACTTGTTGCAGCCGGTAATAAGGAATGCGGCTGCTGAGATGGTGAACGTGGTGGACGCCAATGTTGGCTGTGAACCAACGCAAGATGACCGGCAAATCGTAATGTGAGCTGCTATAGAGCGCAGCTTCATGAAAGCTCCAATGGTCGTCGCGGGTCCAATATGTGCCCTCGAACTGATGCTGAACATAGAAGAGCCAAACGCCAATCATGCCTGCGAGCAAAGTGATCGGCAGCTGTATAAGCAGGAAAGGACCGACACCCACGAGCCAAACCATTATGCAAACAAGACCAGCGATGGCAGCGTTTGTCCCCATCGTGCTCAGCCACGCCTGCCATCTGCCTGGCGTATTGGATGCTAATGGTAAGCGGTGACGCAAAACAAACAAATAGACCGGCCCAATACCGAACATCACAATTGGATGCCGGTATAACCGATATAAAAACTGACGCCAGCGAGGCAAATTCACAAACTCACGCACCGTCAGCGTATCGACATCGCCGATTCCACGATGATCGAGTGCGCCAGAGGTCGCATGGTGGCAGGCATGGGCACGCCGCCATACGTCGTAGGGCGTCAGCGTCAAGACACCAATGGCCCGTCCCAGCCAATCATTTGTCAGACGATGGCGGAAAAAAGCCGTGTGACCGCAATCGTGCTGGATCATGAACAACCGCACAAGTAAGCCTGCGGCAGGTATCGCGAGCAAAAGGCTTAGCCAATAGCCGATGTCGAGCATACCCCACATCAAAAGCCAGACCGCCGCGAAAGGAATGACAGTGATGGCGAGTTCGAAGATACCGCGCGCATAGCTAGGCTCGCCATAGCGGGCCAATAAGCGGGTCCACGCACGCGCATCAGGCCTCGCACCCATAATTTGGTTCTCGCTAAAAAATATCTGAAAATATCTAAACGACCCGCGTGGACTGTCAATCCGGGGGCCCTCGCTATTCATTTAACCTTTAGTCAAAATAACCGCAAAATCGCTTGAACTAAAAATCCGATGCCGAAAGACGAAGATAATTTTGACGCCGCCGTGCATAGACGTTTTCAGCTGTCCGTTCAATTCGCGCCCGATTCACGTCGAAGACGCGAAGTGATTCGGTTTCATCCTCTTGCTCATGCGGGCTGATACGCTGAAGCCCTGCTTCATCGACGTGAAAAGTAATTTCGAATGTCGAATCATGCCCCCAGAAGCTCACGCACCGCTTCGTCCGGTCGTAACTGCGGCTGGCATTAGGAAATTTGAGACTCATCGGCGTCGTCCTCGATTTGGCTGATAGCCACTGGAAGCAGGCCCACATCAGGCGGTCTGCTGTCCGTCTCTGATCAACGCGGCATCGAGATCAGCCTGGGTGACAGGCAGACATTCTTTAATACCTTGCGATACCGAAATGGCCGGCGTGTGCAAGGTCGTCGCCATGCGCTGGTAGGCGAGAAAAGACAGGCCGTGAATCTCTTCTTCATCGGTTACCAGCCTGTAGGTTCCAGCAGGCATGAGGCGTTCGAAAGCGCTCAGTTGAAATGGGTGAGCGAATGTAACCGTCGTTTCCGTGGTTCTGGTCGTCATTTTCTCTTCCTCTCGCTTCTTCAAGCGCCTCTGACTTTGACAAAACGACAATGATAAAAAAGCCCCGCGACCTTTTTTAGGGTGCAGGGCCATCGGCGCCAAGCGCGTCATCAGGCATCATGCTGCAACATCACTATTATCGAAAGAATGTCCGGGAAAAGCCAAACGGCCTTTCCCATTGGGACATTCTCTCTAACGCAAACCGCCAGTACATCCGTGGCCGGCTTAACGCAGCGATGCTGGATACACTCAGTCCAGAACTTTGAGATTGTCCGCGGTCATCTTGCCGCTCTTCCGGTCCGAGACGAGCTCGAAGCCCACCTTCTGGCCCTCGTGCAAATTACCGAGGCCGCAACGCTCCACAGCGCTGATATGGACAAAGGCATCTTTGCCGCCGTCATCCGGTGCAATGAAGCCAAAACCCTTTTCCGGGTTGAACCACTTTACAATTCCCGTCGTCAATGGGGAAGCCTTTCAAGAACATAGGCCATGCGCGCCTGCGAAGCCGCTGGTCGCCGTCGAAATTGCTTTTTCAGGTGGGATATCGCCGGTTCGCCGCTGGACGCTGTCCGCGCAAAACCAATCATCTAACCGTGTATCGACGATATCAACATGGCGCTCCACAGCGCGATTACAAGAGACATTCTCGAATTGATTCAGCGGCTCACATTTTCTCGGCTGCAATAGCTGCCAAGGTCAAGATGCTCAGTCCGCTGTACCAAAAAAGGCCTCGCCACTTTCGAGTTTGCCCATCGCGCCCTTGAGAAACTGAAACCGGTTCGAAACTTCCGGCATTTGCCCGGCTTTAACTTCACGGCGGCGCATGGCGATAATCGTATCGATGTCACTCTCGGCCGCGCCGCGCTTGATGAACAGCAATTCGGCAGCGGCATTGAAAGCTGAGCTGTCGAAATCCGGCGCCATCGGCTTATACGCGGCGTCTGCCTTATTTTGCTGGTCAACGCGTTCGGCCATACGCCGCAAGGCATCGATGACTTGTTCGCGCGTGACAACTTTGTGGTGAAGCCAACTGGCCACGCATAGGCTCGAGAAGCGCACGGCGGATCGATCCTCGACTCGCAAGTTCCCTTGCGCATCCGGAACGCGGGAGCTGCCAATACCGCGATCGATACAATAGACGAGATAAGCGAGGATCCGGTGACAATGGGCATCAAGCTCGCGAAAGGTCTCTTCCTCGCTCATCGGCCCCTGGCGCACAGGCAGAGCAAGCTGCTCCATAAATCGCTGACGCATCACGTCAGCGCTTAAGGATGCTGCCAGATCTTTTTGCCGCTGCGCGACATCAACCTGATGATATTGCATCGCATGCAGCGTCGCCGCGCGCGGCGTGGGGACACGAACCGTGCTGACGCCTACGCGCAGATCCTCGATTTTTTCCGACAGCAGGCGCGCCATTTGCTCGGGCTCGGTCCATGCGCCCTGAGCAATCTGCGCGACGCCGCCAAGCCCGCAGGCCAGCGCTGTATCAATATGGGCGGCTTCGTAAGCCTTCATCCAAGGTGCTGCCAGAAGCTCAGCCCTGCTGCCGATTGGGCCTGCTTCCATCATAGTTTCAATTTCGTCACGGGCGCGCTCGAACTGCGACGTTCCAAACCAGGCAATACGATCCGCCAGCGGGTAAATAGAGGCTGCAAGATTAAGACTTGTGCGGCAGGCTTCATCGGCGAGACCGCACTTCAATGTATTTTCCGAAAGATCGAGCACGTCTTCAAGACGTGTGAACAACTCTTGCACAAAAGCTGTTTCATCCGGTCCGTGCAGCTTCGGCACGACAATATAGATCGATCCGGCATCGCTATTGTGAGGCGGCTTGCTTCGACGGGTATCGTGAACACCAGCGAGCGCCGCGATGGCGGCGTCCAGCATCATCTCGGAAATGGGTTGGCCATCCGCATCGAAAATCGCATCTGTCAATCGATGCGGCCCGGTGACACGCACCATGGCAAGGCTGCGGCCTGCGAATACGTCCGAGCCGCCTTGCGGGACATTGTAACGGTAATCGGCGGAAAACAGCCGGTCAGTGACGCGGCCGTTTTTCTTAAACTGCGTTCTCAAGCTGCCTTTGACGACGGCAAGCCAATTTCGATAGAGATTGATTTTGTCAGATACATCGACCGCGACGACCGTATCTTCGAAATCGCAAATCGTGGTGACGGCTGACTCCAAGATCACATCGGCGATCCCGGCGCGATCCTCCTTGCCGACAGGACTTTTGCGATCGATCTTGAGTTCGATATAGAGGCCTTTCTCGCGAAGCAAAATCGAAGACAGGCCTTCCGACCTGCCCTGATAGGCTGCGAATTGCGCAGGATCTTTGAGGCCGACTCTTTCGCCGCCATCGATCGCCGCCATAAGTGCGCCGTTCGCCACGACATAGGCCGTCACCGCGCGATGGCTGCCTTTCGCAAGCGGAACCGCCTCATCAAGGAACGCACGGGCCCGTTCGATCACCAGCGCGCCACGGACTTTATTATAGGCCTGTCCGCGTTCCGCCCCGCCCTCTTCGCCTATGGCATCCGAACCGTAAAGCGCATCGTAAAGGCTACCCCACCGCGCATTGATCGCCCTGGTGAGATAACGCGGATTCGAGCAAGGCACGACAAATTGCGGGGCTGGCGACCGCGCGACCGCATCGTCCACATTAGCGGTACGGATGGCAAAAGGAGCCGGCGCTTCGACAAGATAACCGATCGATCTCAGATAGGCTTCATAGGCCGCCGTATCGAAAGCTTTGCCGGTATGGTCGCGGTGATAAGTATCGATCTCAGCCTGCAAACGTGCGCGGGTTTGCAGAAGCTCGCGAAGGCGTGGCCCAAGGTCGGCGACGATCCGCGCGAAACCCGTCCAGAATTGATGCGCGCCGACTCCGGTTCCAGCCAGAACTTCGAAACTCATGAAATCGTAAAGATCGCCCGAGATGCTCAATCCATCGATTTGCTTGTTCGGCATTTCTATTGTCCTATCGCAACAGTCCGTCCGGCCCAGCGCTCAATCACGATGAATTTGGATTGAACATCCAAAGCCATCGTGCTCGACTTCAATAGATGAGATCGGAATGGCGCGCGTAAGGTCGCTTCACCAAGAACGCTTCACCAAAACGGTTCACTTGGAACCAATTTGGACCCAAGCGGCGGAGGATATCGGCTTTTTCACGCTTCATCTAACAGCGCCTGAGAGCTGCCGCAAGCGCCATGAAACTGCGCGCCTATAGAGAGCCGCGACGGCTTTACGCCGCTCGCTTGACCGCCCCAGGCTCGCCGCCGCCCCCTGTCTTCGCCGCCACGAGCAATGCGTGATCGGCACTGGTCCGTTCCGCATAAGACATGGCGAAAGAAGCGATCGCTTGCTCAAGCGCGTCGCTTTTACCGGCATAGCCCGCGATCATCACCGGATCGCCTGTACGCGCATGGGCACGTGCCAGAGTGCGGCCGCAGATCCGCGCATAATCAGCGAGTGCATCCCCCTCGACCAGCTCACTGATGGAGCCAAGGCGGCGATTCTTGAGCTGACGGACATAGAAATACCGCCCTGACTGAGGATCTTGCGACCAGCCGAGGAAAAGGTCGCTCGCGGCCTGCATCATGCGCTGGCCTTCGACCACGCGTTGTCCCTGATGGCCTGTCCAGGCAAGTTCTGGGGACAGACGTTCGAGTGCTGAGCGTTGGGCCTCCTTGACCTGGAGAAAGAGAGGCTCCGCATCGGCGCTCATGTAAAGGCAAACCGTACAGAAGGTGCCGACGCTGCCGACCCCTACTACTTTGAACGCGACATCCTTGAACGCGTAGCGGTCATAGAGGATCGCACGTTCAGGTGCGAGCCCTTGCCGGTAGGTGTTTAGGACCGCCTTGGAATCGATCGAGTGCTCGGTGCCGTCGCCCTCTTTGAAATGATAGATCAACGGCGGTTTGTCTTTGATCGTCGCATCCTTGCCATCGGTGAGATGCGGGAAATTATCATCCTCCTCCTGCGTGCCGCGCACCTTCGCAACAATGCTGGTGAGCTGTTTGCGCAAAGCCCTGTCTTTGATGTGCTCAATTTCATCTTCGAGCGCAATATGGCTGTGCCAAATTTCGAGCGGTGACAAAGCGGCGAGCTTCAGCATATGGCGCCGGTAAGCCTCGACCGCCGCGGCTGCCAGCGCATGCGCGGTTTTCTTCGACGCATGCGAAGCCAATGCGGCAACGGCGGCGCTGGCTGCGAGACGCCTCAGATCGACGGTGAAGTCAACACCAGGCAACGTCTCATCGAAATCATTGATGTCGAATAGAATATTGTTTTCGGGCGTAACGAAAGCGCCAAAATTCATAACGTGGCTATCGCCGCAAGCCTGAACGGGAATACCGGCCTTCGGCGCCTTTGCGAGATCAAAAGCCATGACCGCGGCTGCACCACGCAGAAAAGCAAATGGGCTTTGCATCATACGCGCATAACGGACGGATAAGAGTTCCGGCACGCGGCTTGGATCGCTTTCAGCAAGGATCGCGACAGGATCGCGACCGGCCGCCGCCGGAAGATCCGCAAGCGATTCCCGCGGCGTTTCATGGCGCAAGGACTTGCCCTTCTTGAAGCGCTCGGCGCGGGACAATAGTTCGCAAGTCATATGATACCTCCCTAAGCCAAAAAATGTTTTGAAAATGAACAGGCATCATCAAAGTCTGGAATTCAGGTAGATGCAAGACGCTGGCATGATAAAGATTCAAGGGGAATCAGACAGAATCATTCCAGTGAGAGCGGCAGGTTTCTGCAGGCTGCCTGCATTGATGACCAGACAAGCTTGAATGGCCTTAATGGGAAGAAACCTTGGCTTCAAAGCCTAGACCGTTATACTTCAAAAGAAAGTGTATTCTATGCTTGAGAAAAAATAAGGAAAATACATCATGAAAATATCTGGCCGCAATTTTATCGCGGGAAAAATTGTCGAGGTTCGCAAAGGCGCCACGACAGCCCATGTCACGCTGGAAATCGCACCGGGTATCATCCTCACGGCGTCTATCACCAATGATGCCGTTGAAGAGCTAAAGCTCGACAAGGGCAAGACCGCGCGTGCCCTCATCAAATCCTCCGATGTCATGATCGCTATCGATTGATCAATCGACGGCAAGAATGACATGCGAGGTCTTAAAGATCGCAAAAACCTCGGCGCCTTCCTTGGCCTTCACTTCATCCGCGCCATCTTGGGTGATAACAGCATCGATCGTCTTTCCATTACCGATATCGAGCGTGATCTCAGAATCAATGCCGCCATCGACACGTGAAACAACTTTTCCTTTGATCTTGTTGCGCGCGGATATGCGGACCGCCTCTTCGCTTGAGGCCAGCATCACCGACGTGCTGTTTACCAAGGCCACGACATCGCGGCCGACGTTCAGATCTAGATCGCCAGAACTCCTATTTGTCACAAGCGCAAAGATGAAAACACCCGGCGAGACTTCGAGTTTGATCTCGACATTGACGGGAGCAGGCTTGATCTCAACAATTTTACAGTGAAGCGCATTGCGGGCTGAAACCCGTAAGGCAACACCCCAAAAAAGAAGATCCTCGGCATGTTCGAGACCCTCCTCCGCGATCGAAGCAGAAATGCGGCCGAGCTTTTCTTCCAGCTTCCGGAACGCCGAGATCAGACGCACACCTTCCTCGGTGATCACAGCACCGCCGCCGCTTGATCCGCCAGTCTTCGTCACGAAGGCCGGACGCGGCAGAAGGTTGTTAATCGCGTTGACCGAATCCCACGCTGTCTTATAGCTGAACCCCGCGACTTCAGCAGCCTTTGTAATGCTGCCATGTTTCGCCACAGCTTCAAGCAGCGCGATCCGCTCACGGCCAACCAAGAGACGGCCATCCGACCGCAAAGCTAATAATGTATCGATTTTACCGGGACCTTTGCGCGCCATCTGGTTCCTGCAATTGTTCACGTGCTGGAGTAATGAAAAAAGACTTTAAACTACAATTCGCTTGGGTTGAATCATCAACGGGCGCAAACTTATGCTGCAATGTGAGATATCCGAAAAGGCTGGACGGCTATTACACGGCGAGAGCCTGGGGCCATTACAATAATCTCCGCATGATGAGTCTTTGAATGAGCAACAAAACTGCTCATCACGTACTCCCCTCATCGAGACCATGGCAAGCGCTGCGCCTATCGGGGGCTGAAAGAAGTCAAAGACCATGCGATTTGACCTGCGATAGGGCTCGACGCATGACTCCGGGCTGTGCCATTGTCGCGGTGCACTTGGCGATGAGTCGCGTCTGATTGCTCGTCTAAAAGGCAAAACATGGATCGAAACTGATGGTGGAAAGCGACTTCGATAAGCCTCTGGGCCTCGATCGCACGCCCGTTTCAGCCAGGCGCGACGTCCCATATAAGTCGATTGCTTTCGCCGGTCTTGGCCTTTTAGGCCTCGGCCTTTTCGTTTTCATATCACTGACCGGCGACCCCATGGGCAGCGAGCCTTATGCGGTCGCTGCCATTCATGAAGCGAAGCCAGCGGATTTGCCCGCGCCGGCGGCTCAAACGGGAGCACAGGCACAGCCTGACCTGACAGCGACTGGCAGCATGGCAAAGCGCATGACAAGCGCCGAAGATCTCGAACAGCAAAGCGGCGTTAAAGTTGTGCGGGCGGGCACCGGCGATAGCGCGCCTGGCGCAGTCATCATCCGCGTGCCCTCAGATCTCGGGATTCAGCTGGCACCCGCGCCAGATCCGCGCCTCGTCGAGAAAACGCACTTTGGTCCTATCCCGCGGGTTGGCACCGACGGCGCCCGGCCGGCGGAAGTCTACGCGCGGCCGGTGGTCACCACTTCGGGTATAAAAGCCGGCGCGCCGCGCATCGCCCTTCTGATCGGCGGGATGGGACTTGATACGGCGGCTACTGAGCACGCGATCGAAGCTCTGCCGGGCGCGGTGACGCTGGGATTTGCACCTTATGGCCACGGTCTTGAACAAGAGGCCGCCCATGCGCGTGAGCATGGCCATGAAGTGGTTCTCCAGCTTCCGATGGAGCCCTTCGATTATCCAATCACGAATCCTGGTCCCCACACGCTGCTCACCTCAGCCAAGACGGCGGAAAACACTGAAGATCTGCACTGGCTCATGAGCCGCTTTACCGGCTATGCGGGCGTCACAAATTTCCTTGGCGCGAAATTCACCGCCGACGAGGCCGCGTTGAAGCCCATTCTGCGTGAGATCGCCGGGCGGGGGCTATATTATGCAGATGACGGCACATCGGCGCAGAGTCTCGTGGCAGGACTTGCTTCCGGTCTCGATCTCTCCGCTGTCCAGCCAGACGTCGTCTTCGACGCTTCCGCGAAGCCTTTGGCGCTCGAAGCAGCTTTGGTTAAGCTGGAGGCAAAAGCGCGTGACAAGGGTATTGCAGTCGGTATCGCCAGCGGGCTACCTTTATCATCCATAGACCGGATCGCCCATTTTGCCCAAGCGCTGGAAGCCAAGGGGATCAACCTTGTGCCATTGAGCGCCGCCCTCGGCAGAGACAAAGCGATGCCGGCCGTCACACGCGAACCTTGAGTTCTGACTGAATGGACTTTGGAAATTATCGTCCTTGCGTTGGTATTATGCTTCTTAATCGTGACGGTCTCGTCTTTATTGGACGCCGGCGCTTGAAGAGGCAGGGCGACCGCGCCCGAGGCAGTCACGAATGGCAGATGCCGCAGGGCGGTATTGACGCAGGCGAAGAGCCCTATCAAGCGGCCCTTCGGGAGCTTCTTGAGGAGACCAACGTCTCCTCGGCAAGTTTTTTGGCCGAGGCCCCTGAATGGCTCAGCTACGACCTGCCGCAAGAATTCGCTAAGAAATCCTGGAAAGGACGCTATCAAGGCCAGTGTCAAAAATGGTTTGCTATGAGGTTTGAAGGGCATGACAGCGAGATCAACATCGACACACCAGCTGGCGGCCAAAAACCAGAGTTTGATGCCTGGCGATGGGAGCCCATGAGCCATCTCTCCAATCTTATCGTTCCGTTCAAGCGGCCAGTCTATGAAAAGGTCGTTGAAAGCTTCAAACACCTTTCAGAAAAGGTCTAGACCTTTTGAGATCAAAGAAGGCTGTTTAGGAAGCAGACGAAGGTCCGGTCCAATAGAAAAACCTATATCTCCACTGCATCCCGGAAAACCGCTGATCGAAAGACAGTTTTAGTTTACTCGCAGCAACCTTATCAGCTTGACGTGAGACAATCGTGGAAAGCCAACATCAATGGCTGTCGCTCGTATTTGCCTCATTGAAGGCCCGATTGTTACGGGCCATCACTGACTCACCAGAGTCATCGCTATAGCAGATATGAAACTCTGAGCACGCATCGCAAGTCGGTGAGGGGCACATCGAAAAACCCTCCGCTTCACAAAGAGAGCGGTAGAGGAATCGCTTCCAGCGCATATTACGCGTGTTCTTACTTGCCAACGGGGCGAAATGCCGGAGTAGAAGCTTTGTCAGATCGGGGCGTTCGGCAAGTCCGAGATCTTCCCAGAGATGATTTGGCTCCATACCCCGCCGGGCGATCACATAGGCCAGCCATTCACTGACTGCTCCAGGGCCAGAACAATTCTGCAAAAGAAGCTGGCGGATCATCACTTCTTCTTCGTCCTCCTCAGCAAAAGGCCCGGAAGAAAGGTCGAGAAAAAGATCCGTATGAACCAATTGCGCAGCCGCGCTTAAGCGCTCACCAGAAAGACCTAAGCGGCTCTCCACGGAGACACCAAGACGCTTGGCTTCGGCCAAGGCATGAAGAAGCAAACGCCCGATGATATGGCGATCGAAACTCTCATCCGCGGCGCCGCCCGTTGAAGCCGGTTCGACGCCGCGAGAGAGATAGGTCTCGGCCGGCATAGCTGACGCCATGCCCTTACAACGCGCCTTCGAGCTCGTGGATCGGCGTGTGTGTCTGACAATTGGTCGGGCAGACGCGTGCGCAAGCGCCACAACCGATGCACGCACCAATGTCGTTCATCGCCATGACTTTCTTTTCGACATCCTCATCATCGTCCAATGGCACGATGTCGCCGTCGTCATTAATGCCTTTGAGCGTCATGACCTCGCGACCGCAAACCTTATAGCAACGGCCGCAGCCGATGCAGGTGTCTGGGTCAATCGCCGTCAAGAACTCGGGTGTCCACATACGGCCGTCCCGTGTGGGCTTTGCCTTGTCAGTCATTTTCGATCCTCTCCATTGGCCGATCCCAGATCGGCACAAAAGCGTCGTCTCAGCTCAACGCGCTTAATTGCGCCCTTTTGCTTTCAAGCGTTTCGAAGGCCTGATGGGCGCGTTGGGCTACGTCCAAAATTTGCTGCCAGTTGATTGGCAATTCCTCAGAGAGGTCATGCAAATCCATCTTGGCCTGCATCGCTTGGGCGGAGAGTTTTTTGATCTCCGCCTTCAATTTATCCGCGTCTTCGCTCATGCTCCTCCCCGCCGATTAATATTTGGCGACTTCGGGATATTTGGTGATCATCTCGACACCAGCGGCGACGGCCTTGCTGCCTTCTTCAGCAAGCTTTTCAAGGCTGTCATAGCCGTAACGATGGACGTCGCGGAGCATCTTATTGACGACAATCAGACGGCCGGCCATGAGCACAAGGCGGCCGAAGCCCTCATGCGACATCTTCATCATCGGAGACACCATGCAGCCGGTCTCTTTTTCGATCGAAAGACCAACCGCATTGTAAAAGAGTTCCAAGCGCCAAATCGTCTCCGGATCGGGATCGCCGACCATCGGAATTTCTTTGCGGCGCTTTTTATCGACAATATAGGGATCGATCAGGTCGAGATCAGACTTGCTGTCCCATGCACCGTGCATATCCTGCGCGCGCCATTGCTTGATCAACTCCTTCACGAAAGGAGAATCGACGGCTGCCGGTTTCGTTGCTTCTGCTACATCAGACATAAATCACCTCAATCTTCGAAATCGAATTCTTTTGCTTCACCGGCTTTTTGCATCGCCTTGCGTAGCCATGGCGGCGGCGCGGGTGCCTTCAACACGTCTTGCAGCTTGACCAGGAGCTCCGAAATCGCTTCTGGCTCCTTCACTTTCATTGGAAAGATGTTATTTGCAACAACACGCGCCGCACCCGAACCGCCGATCGCCGCCACATAGAGAATGGCGCAGTCCTTCACCGCATTGATCTTCGGCTCAAGCTTATCTTCATTCCCATCTTCCTGAAGATCGCCATTGAATTCGATCGTCTCAAGGAACTGGAAACCGTCCGGCTGTACATCGTAAAGCATGAGATGCTTGGCCCAGCCAAAATGCGCATCCACGCGCTCCAAATCCTGGGTGGCAAATGCTACTTTCATGCGGCCTCCATTTTTATCTGTTTAAGCATCGCGGCATTTGCCTCAATGAGTTGTGTGCGAGACGGTAAGATCATGTCCCTCACCTTCGGGGTGAGGATACCATGTATCCGGCCTGATGACATGGCCAGTCGAAAAGAGCATGTTGGCGATATCGAAGATCAAGTCTCGCGCGCCGCGATATCCCACAGCCGTGATATGCCCGGCTCCAAGCCTGTCAAAGATGGGCAAGCCCATCCGGAACAGGGGAATATTCAAACGTTCGGAGGCTTGGCGTCCATGCGCATGAGTAATCATCAGATCACAGCCGGGTGCCAAACGCTCCAGATCTTCAAGATCACCGATCAGTACGGATTCGCACTGAACTTTTTCGAGGATCGGCGTCGCATTGGTCGAAACAGCAGCCGTAATATGGCAGCCCATTTCAACCAAAAAGCTTGACAAATCATAGAAGAAGTCAGGCTCAAGTCCCATCGCGATCTTTTTACCGCCCGTGTGAAAATGCCCATCGAGCATCGCGTCCACAAGCTGGCTGCGCTGGCGCTTGATCCGCGTCGGAACCTCGCGCCCGCTGATCTCCATTAAATGCGCAATGAAGGCGTCGGTCGGCAACAAGCCGATCATGCGTTCAAAAACTTTGAACGGCACACCTGCCTTTTTCTGCAACGTCTCAGCCGCGAGCTTCATATGCGAGCCGAGCGCGACCGCATGCGAAGCGTTGCCGAGCTCCGCGATTTCCTCAAGCGAAATACCGCCGAGCGAAGTCGGTGTGAAATCGCCGGGAATGTGACCATCGAGTGAGGCGGCGAGATCCGGCAGGAATAAGGGCTCAAAGCCAAAGCCCTCGATAATATCGCGCAACTCGTCGAGGTCCCCTGGCGTATATTGCGAGCCAGGCAAAACAACGAGCTTCTTAGGATCGCGAACAACGTCCGGTTCTGGCTCCTTCACGAGCTTCTCGATAATCTTCGCAACCGTCTTTTCCCAGCCGTCCTGAAACGCATCCTTAAAATCAGGGGTTGAGACATAGACAAGCGCAACATCCGCGAGCTCGGGATGCTGCTGACGGACGAGGGAAATATAGGCGTCAACGTCGTCGCCCTTGGTTTCCGTCACGCCCGTCGAACAAATGCCTATAAGGCGAGCACGCTGCTTTGTGGAAATATTGACGATCGCCTGCTCGACGTTTTCGTAGCCGCCGAGCACTGTTGCCACTTCGCTCATCGCAGTGGTTTGAAGCGGAATCGCTTCTTTGAAATGACGCACGAAGAGCACGAGCCCGAAGGACGTGCAACCTTGTGAGCCATGGAAAAGCGGCATGCTGTCTCTAATCCCCATGAAGGCGAGCGCGCCGCCAACCGGCTGGCTCATCTTCAAAGGATTGACCGTGCAGGCCTTTTTACCGATCTCGACTTTAGCCATGGGTCACCTCACTCCGCTGCGACGGCGATCGGCGCAACGATTTCCGACAAAATGTCGTCAATTGTATCGCAGCAGCTTTCGCAACCGCCACCCGCTTCCGTGGCTTCCGTAACCTCTGCGACCGTGGTCAGATTTTTGGCATGCACGGCGTCTTCGATCATTCCGCGCGTCACATCCTTGCAATTGCAGATCTTGACCGCCCGGCGCTGTTCCGGGGTCAATTCGACAACCGGAGCTCCTGACTTAGCTTCCAAGATACCGCCAATCGTCCCGCGGCAGCTGGTGCAACCCGAACCCGCGTGAGTGATATCAACAACCTGCTCGACCGTGGTGAGCGAACCTGCAAGGATCGCATCCTCTATGGCGCCAAGATCAACAGATTTGCATTTGCAAATCTTTTTCGAGCGGCGCTTGGCCTCGGCTTTAGCAGGATCAGCTGCGAGTTCCGCTGCCTCGCGCGCAGCTTCCGCATCGGCCTTCGCCTGCCAGCCGTCAGCTGCGTTCTCCCAGGGCGCAATGGTGCGCACCTGCTCCCAAATCGGGTTGTACAGCGCCTTGTCGATTTCTTTGACGAGATCGACCATACCGACATAACCGGAATAAGCGTGATGGCGCTCTTGGTTGATGTCGAGCCAAGGCATATTGGCCTTGAGCGCGATGAACTGCGAACGGCCGCCCGACAGCATGATATCGGCGCGCGCATCCTTCAGCATTTTGTACATTTCGCGCGGCGACATGTCGTCGAAGGCATGCGCGTCTTCGCCCATCAATTCCTTGATGCGCTCTTTATCTTCCTTCGTCGATTTCTTGACCGAAGTACCGACAATCTCCATGCCGACTTCTTGAAGCGCCGCGACGACCGACCAAGACTTAACACCGCCTGTGATCAGCAATACCTTCTTGCCTTTAAGACGCGGCAGGTAGGACATGATCTCGTCCCACGCCTTTTTCTCTTCGCGCGCAATAACCGCCTCGACCCGATCCATGAATTCAGCAGGCGCACCGCGGTCGATGCAAAGCTGAGCGAGCTGCCGGATGGAATCGCTCATATCGCCGATACCGTAGAACGATCCTTCGAAATATGGGATGCCATACAAGTCTTCGAGCTTACGCGTGATATTGATCATCGCCTTCGAGCAGACCATCATCGTCGCGCGTGCACGATGCGAGCGCGCCACCTCGTGATATTTCGCATCGCCAGAAATGCACGAAAGAATCCGGAAACCAATTTCTTTCAGAAGCGGCTCGACCTGCCACATCTCACCAGCGAGGTTATAT
>Ga0116226_10002842_pt1 | contig 15186 bp, 15 predicted proteins | sample S1TSphfallax_FD_89692 | JGI IMG/M metagenome (GOLD analysis project Ga0116226, IMG submission 89692) | Host-associated microbial communities from peat moss isolated from Minnesota, USA - S1T2_Fa - Sphagnum fallax MG | ecosystem: Host-associated > Plants > Peat moss > Unclassified | place: USA...
CGCCTCGGGCAGGATGCCCATCTCGCGAAAACTAGCGACGGACGTTGCGCCGTGCCGCTTCGAGAGCCGCTCGCGGTCTGCGCCGAGAATCGTCGAGAGGTGCGCGAACTCGGGCAGCGCCCATCCGAAGGCCTCGTAGATGGCGACCTGCCGGGCGGTGTTCGAGATGTGGTCGTCGCCGCGGATCACGTGCGTGATGCCCATTAGCGCATCGTCGACGGTCACCACAAAGTTATAGGTAGGCATGCCGCCCTCGGTCTCGGTACCCGAGCGGACCAGCACCGGGTCGGAGACGGTCTCGGACGGAAACTCCACCTCGCCGCGGACGATATCGTGGAAGCGCAGCGGGTGGTTGGGGATGCGGAGACGGACGGCGAAGCTCTCGCCAGCAGCGGCCCGGGCGGCGGACGCATCGGCCGGGATCGCGCGGCAGCGGCCCTGGTAGTTCTGCGGCTGGTGCGTCGCGAGGGCCTGCGCGCGGTCGGCTTCGAGCTGCTCGACGGTGCAGAAGCAGCGATAGGCATGGCCGCTCGCGAGCAGGCGGGCGGTGTGCGCGGCGTAGACGGCCAGCCGCTCGCTCTGCCGGTAAGGCTCGTGCGGGCCGCCGACCATCGGGCCCTCGCCCCAGCCGAGGCCCAGCCAGAGCAGGTCGTTCATGAGCTGCGTCTCGTGGCGCTGCTCGGAGCGCTCGACGTCGGTGTCCTCGATGCGCAGGATAAACGTCCCGGCCGTGCCCCGGGCGAAGAGCCAGTTATAGAGAGCGGTGCGCGCGTTGCCGACATGCAGCATGCCGGTCGGGGAGGGCGCGAAGCGGACGCGGACCGGGCGCGCGGCTGGAGTTGTTTCCTGCGGATGCATACTTCATGCTACCAAGCACCCCGCCCTGGCTTTCGATCAGCGGAGGTGCTCCCAGCCGCCGTCCCGTACAGCGGTCCGCGCCCCGCGGCCGTCGATCAGGGTGATGCGGGGTCGGCCCCGGGCAGGTTTGAGGATTGTGCCAATGCGATGAATGGGTGTGCCGCCAAGCTGCGCGGGCATCTGGCGTCCGCGCGCGGTAAAGAGCAGCTCATAGTCTTCGCCGCCATGGAGGGCCCAGTCGAGCGCGGCGCCGGGTGTGTGGCGCGAGGCGAGAGGGTGAATGGGGATCAGCGAGGCTTCGATCTCGGCCGCAACGCCCGACTCCTGGCATAGGTGAGTCAGGTCCGTCGAGAGTCCGTCGCTGAGGTCGATGGCCGCCGTAGCGCGGCCCCGCAGGGCCAGGCCTGTCGAGAGCCGGGGCTGGGGGAACAGGTGCGGATGTCCCCGCCGCGAGCGCAGCATGCTGGCATATGCCCCCGGATGCTGCTCGAGGAGCGCAAGCTCCGCCGCTGCGCCACCGAGCGCACCGGTCACGTAGATCCAATCGCCCGGCTGTGCGCCCGAGCGCAGCAGCGCTTTGCCGCGCGGAACCCGGCCTATTACAACGATGTCGGCGGTAAAGAGTGCGCTGGGTGGCGGGCCGCCATGGCCCTCCGGCCCAATCACCGGCGCGTCGCCAACGGGCGCTAACGCCTGCCTGGGCCGCTTGCGGCTGCCGGATGCCGACGCAGGATAGCCGGGAGCCTGGGCCGTATCGCCGCCCGCCAGCGGCACCTGGTGCAGCCGGGCCAGGCGGAGGAGCCCATCCAGAAAGCGCCTTACCCAGTCGCCGGCCAGCTCCGGCGGCAGCGCGAAGGAGAGGAAGGCTGCTACCGGCGTCGCGCCCATGGCGGCGATGTCGCTCAGCCCGCGGGCCAGGCAGCGGTGCCCGGCCACCTCGGGCTGGTGCCAGTCGCGGCGAAAGTGGACACGCTCAAGAAACAGGTCAGTGGTGACGACGAGTTCCTCGCGGGCCGGCGGCCGCAGGATCGCGCAGTCGTCCCCGATGCCGAGCCGGAGGATACCTCGGCCGCCACGATCAGCCGATGGGACGCCGGCCGTGCGGCGAATCCGTGCGATGAGGGCGCGCTCCCCTGTCGAGCGCCCCGGGGCTCTGGATTCGGCAGGCCGCGTCGCGTCTGTCGCGGCCGCCCAAGAGTCCTGCCGCACCGGTTCTCCCGGGCCGGCGGACCAGGCAGGCGGCTGAGGAGACTTGCGAGAGTTAGAGGAAGCCATCCACACTCGGCAGGGTTCGGCTGTGGCCTTTACTCCGTATCGCGCTTCTGCGCTGCCCAGCGCCGCTTTTGTGCCTCGGCGATGCGAGCCCGGGACTCATCGCTCAGGTTGCGCTTCTTCGATACAGGCTGAGCCGTCTTGACTGCCACCTTTGCAGGACGTCCTCGCTTCCGCTTGACCGGTTCTTCTGGCGTATCGCCAGCCAGCAACTCACGTACCTGGCGAAGTCTCGCCAATTCTTCATCGAGTGCAGCGATCATCTTTGCAGTGTTCATCACGATCATTGTACTGATCGTTTTGATCGTTGCAGATGCGCAAACGGTGTTTTGTATTGATTTCTTAGGGTTATGTACAAGAACAGGTCATCTGGCTTGCACTATGGGATCAAGGACTTATCGGCGAGTGCGGAGTTTGCCTTTACGTTGACCTGACCCTTGGCGGCTGTTAGCCTTGCCTAGGCGACTGACGCGATGCGCGGAGCCCGTCGAACCCAGTAGACACGACGGGAGCAGGCTCACAGCGTCAGGAACTCTAAGCGATTTTCACAGTGACTGTGACCGGAGGAGCTTCGCTATCTGCCACGTTTCCTGAAGGAAGAGCGGCGAGCGATTCGGCCCCCGGGATAACACCTGCTGTGAAAATGCTCTGGTGGTCTGCCCGGGGACGGTATCTGCCTGCGAACACTCGCGGCGGCCAGGGTTTGACCATGCGGCCGGCTCGCTGCATCGTTTCGCCGGCTCGCCGTACCACGAAAGCGGGAGGGCGCTTGTGCGGAAACGCTACTACATTATCTTTGTTGCCCGTGAAGACGACGGACGCCTCCGCAAGATTCCCATTCCGCTGCACTACGCGTACATCTTCGTAGCAGCCGCGCTGGTCGGCGCATTCACGATCACCGGGATGGCGGGGTCCTATACCCGCATGCTGGTCAAGACAGCCAACTTCAACCAGGTTCGATCGCAGCGCGAGAGCTTGCGCAAGGATTATGCTCGCTTGGAGCAGGTGGCGCAGCAGAAGGATGTCCAGGCTGCCTCACTCGGTTCGCTCGCGACCCAGGTGGCTGCGCTCTATGGGCTCCACCAGGCTCACGCCGGCAAGCTCTCCGCTGCCTCGGCCGCATCGGCGCCCCTCACAGATACGCCGGGCGTCTTCAGCCAGCAGGCCTACGCCAAGTCCCTGGACCAGTTCACCGAGCTGCGCGCCAGCGCGCTCTCCGGTCACTTAGAGATGCCGGGCGGCTTCGGGCGCGGGTCGTTCGGTTCGCTCTCCGGTTCGCTCGGCGGGTCATTCAACCTGGCGGACGCGCCCTCGCTCTGGCCGGTGATCGGCCGGGTGACGAGCTCCTTTGGCGAGCGCGAAGATCCATTCAACGGAGAAGGCGCCTTCCACGCGGGCATCGACATCGCGACCGCCTATGGGAACGCTGTGCGCGCGCCCGCCGATGGCTATGTGCAGATGGCAGGGCCGGCGAGCGGTTATGGGCGCGAGATGGTCGTCGACCACGGACAGGGCATCACGACGGTGTATGGGCATCTGTCCGCCTTCGCGGTGATGGCCGGCCAGCAGGTACGGCGCGGACAGGTGATCGGCTATGTCGGTTCAGCCGGGCGCAGCACCGGGCCGCATCTGCACTATGAGGTGCGCATCCGGAACACTCCGGTCAACCCGCACAAGTATCTGCGGGAGACGATGGAGCAGCAGGTAGCGTCAGCCGATGCCGGGGCCGGCAAGGGCTTCTGACCTGCTTCCGGGTCGCCCGCTAACATCGACTCGCAGTGGCCATCTCCGGTCACCTCGCGCGGCGATCCTCCCGCAAGACACTTCGATGGGCCCAACTGACGTTCGATCAGGGGCGGTTTGCCCCCGGCGGCACGACCGCATCGGGCGGGCTCATCAGTTTCTCAAAAAAGTGCGCAGGCAGCGTGGCGTTCAGCACCGCGCGATCGTTGTACTGCACGACCGTCGCGCTGTTGAGCAGCGCGCGGATATTCTCATCGGCGAGCGCGCCGGGCAGGTTGTTTTCCGCCATCCGGCCCACGTTGATCAGCGTCTCGAGGGTCTTTGCGGCGGCCGTGGCTGCCCCTTCGGTCGGCGCGATCTGCTCGATGCGCAGGCGCAGCGCCCCGGTCCAGCGCAAGGAAGCGATGAAGGTGGTATCGAGCGAGATCGGCAGGGTCAGCCCCAGGATGCTGATCCGGCCATGATCGGTGAAGGGCAGGGCTATCTCGCCCAGGCCCCAGGCGAGCGAGAGCAGAGGCACGTCCTTGTAGTGGGCTGCGAGCAGCGAGTTGCCGGAGAACGGCAGCAGGGCGGTGCGGTAGCGGTCGAGCATGGAGTGCATCTGCTCGGCCGCAGGCGTGTTGCTGACCGCGACCATGTGCGTGCCCAGCAGGGCCACGCGCACGGTCCGGCCATCGGCCGGGATGGAGTAGACGGTGTGGCCAGCATAGCTCTCCTCGGATGCGGCGGCGCCGGCGAGGTACCGCGACAGCCGGCCCGCGTCAAAGTGCCCGGAGAAGACCTCCGAGTAGGCTACAGGGCCGTTGGGGCCGAGCGGGTCGGCGGTGCGGTGGAGCGCGAAGGCAGCCTCATTCAGGTCCCGCTCAAAGTTGATGCCGGTCGCGTCGATGAAGCGCTGGTAGTTCGGGTCATGGCGGACGGGCCGCTGGTCGAAGTGGGTAGCTGCGCGGAGCGGCCGCAGGTTGAAGTAGAGCACCGCGTCGGACTCGGGGAGCAGGCGGGCGCACTCGGGCGGAGCCTGCTTGCCGAAGTAAAACAGGGCGCCCGCGAGGATGGCGGCCAGGGCGAGCAGGACAAGAGTCAGGCGGAGCGTGGGGCGGGGCGTCCGGCGAAGCCAGGCCATGGGGTGAATCTCCGATAGGGGCATCTGCTTGATCATCCCATCCGTGTCATCGAACGCGGTACTCCCAGGCGGGAGACTTCGCTGAGGGTCTGCTTCCACGCTGAATCGCGGCGCCTGGTCACTCATGCGGCGGCAGCTGCAGCGCGGTTGGCAGCGGCGCAGTGTGGATCGCCCGGGTGCGCGGGGTGTTCTGGCGCAGGAACCACGCTTCGAGCGTCTCGCGCGAGAGCCAGGCGATCAGGATCGACGCAGTCGAACAGAGCGCCGCTCGCAGGGTGAGCAGCGCGAAGCTATGCTCATACCCCCCGAGGAGCGTGCCGGCAGCGTACCGGTCGTAGAGGCGGAAGACGATCATGTGCACCAGGTAAAGTCCGTAGCTGATGTAACCGAGAAAGATCAGGGCCCGGCGCGGCATCTGCCAGATAGCTGGCGCCGGTTTGGGGGCCTGGTGCGCGATCAGCGCACTGAGCAGCATGGCCACAAAGAGCAGCATCTCGGGGCTGCGGCCGGCGGCATTGAAGAGCGCGAGCGCCCAGACCTGGCCATGAGCCAGCGCCCAGATCAGCAACGAGAGCGCCATGCCTGCCACCGATGCAATGTAGAGCCACCGTGTGATGCGGCCGATGTTGCCGCCATGGAGCGCGCCTGACCGGAGCGCGAAGGCGATGACGGCGCCGTACATCAGGTAATCGACGTTGACCCAGGTCTTGTAGTAGCTGTCCTGCCCGATCGCCGAGAGCCCGAAGCGGAAGACGGGCGGAAGCAGCAGGCCGGCCATCATGATGCGCCAGACCGTTCCCGGACGGCAGCGCCAGAGTATCCAGGGCCAGACAAGGTAGAACTGCTCCTCGACCGCGAGCGACCACAGCGAGCTGAACTGCGGGAGCCTCGCGCCCACCAGCCGGCCCATATTGACGACGAAAAAGAGGCTGGCCAGCACGAAGCGCCAGTCGACCAGATGAGTCAGCCGGAGGATGGCCAGCACCACCAGGTAAGCCGGCAGGATGCGCCGGGCGCGGCGCGCGTAGAAGCGCAGGGCAGGATGTGGGATCGCGCCGGCGGTTGTCCCCGAAGTGGCGGCGTTCTTGCTGTCGAGCAGTATGCCGGTGATCAGGAACCCCGAGAGCACGAAAAAAAGGTGCACGCCGAGATGTCCGAGCCCGGTCAACGCAATCCATAGAGCCGCGAGGCCGTGCCAGTGTTGGGTATCGAGGGTGTTGTAGTACGCGTGATGGAGAACCACCGCGAGGACCGCTGTGCCGCGCAGGACATCGAGTCCGGCAATATGGCCGCGATAGTCGAGTCCGGGCTGCTCCCGGCCTGTCACCAAGATTCTCCTCAGCCAGGACAGCCCGGCAGCGCTGCAGGGCTTCTCCGCTACACCCATGATGCCTTGAGCGGCCGCCGCCGCAAAGTCCATCCTCCCCGAATCTGTATGCGGCCACCCAACGGGTCAATGCTCCCAATGGGGCGCCCTCTTACGCTGGAAGGCCGGCTTGATCAGCAGACCTCATGTGGACCGCCCTGGAATCGGGCCAGAGCGTAGTCTCACGGCAGGTTCGATCGGGGGCTGCATCGGCTCGCCACGCTTCCAGCTGGAAGAGTGACGCATAACGAAACTCATCCGATCGCAGTAAGTGTGGAAATGCCAGAGCGTTGGTCAAAGCATTCGCGTGCCGCGCCCTTGGGCGTACCGGCCGTTACGGTCATGTATGATGCCTATGGGCATGAAAGCTGAACCCGGCACTTCTTTGCGGCAATCTGAAAACAAGCGTGCACTCATCGTTAAATTCGGGCAGATTGGCGATGTGATCATGGCAATTCCGGCTGCCCGGAGACTGCATGACAGTGGTTTTGAGATTTATTGGACAAGCGGGCGCGCGGCGACTCCATTGCTCCAGTGCTATTCCTGGATAAACACGATCCCTGTCGATGACGAAGCCATTCTCAAGGGTGATCTGATAAGGCGAATCCGGGCAATAGCGGCGTTCTGGAGACGGGTAACTTCAAATCGCTATGAACTATGTGCCACGCTTTATTCCGATGTGCGCTTTCGCGTCATCACCTTTCCGGTGAGAGCGAAACGAAAGATCTCGCTTTCGCGCAACGCGGGCAGAGAGTCGACGCTGTTGCCCGGACGCAGCCACACCGATGAGTGGGTACGTTTGCTGCTAAACATGGACATGTGTGGCGAACAGAGCTGCGGACCCGTTGCTCCGGATACCCTGCCGCCCTCCCCTCTTCCGGCAAAAGTCTCACCCCGGAGAATTGCCCTCGTTCCTGGCGGTGCTGCGAACCTTATTCGCAAGCAGATCCTGAGACGTTGGCCGATAGGCAATTATGTAGCGCTCGCTGAGATTTACCTGCGGCGAGGTTGGGAAGTCATCCTTATCGGTGGCCCCGAGGACATGGAATTCAAGGGCCATTTTCAGGATCTGCCGGTAACCGATTCCATCGGAACGCTGTCGTTGCCGCAATTGATTAGCGTCTTCAATTCATGCGACGGCGTAGTTTCGCATGACACCGGACCAATGCATGTTGCAGGCCTGAGCAGAGCGTGTCTGATCGGGCTCTTCGGTCCGACTGATCCTGCGATGTTTCTGCCAAGACGCCCGCTGGTGACCGCAGTCTGGGGTGGGCAAAATCTATCGTGCCGGCCTTGCTATGACGGGCGCGAGTTTGCCCCATGCACGCTCAACGAGTGTATGCATCAGGTAGATGTGAAAAGGGTAATGCAAGAGATGGACCAGCTCCTCGAAAAGCGTGCATGTTTTGCTTGATAGTGCGATCTGGAATCTGCCGTCGTACTTGCGTAGGTTCTGCCCCAGCAGGTCGAAGCCATTTCGATATGCGCGCTGCAGGTTTTCTCCGGTGAGAGATGCGAGCCCCTCCCGCACATGAAGATTCGACCAGACGCTTGACGCCATCGTCCAGCAGGTCTTTCGAGCATCCCGTGATGATGAGTCAATGAGCGGAGCTTCCCTTCCGGCCTGCGATCGGCGATCATGGCCCATGTCCGAAGGAGAGCATCCAGTTCATGCGCGACGATCCGTTCTGCGGATGCTCAGCGCCGTCTGCCTGCAGGCCGCGCTGCCGCCAACCCAGGTCAGAACCTATTCAATCGGGTCGACCGCGACCGGCGTCCCGTTTACCTTCCTCGACATGAAAACCAACCGGCTCTCGGGCGCGATGGTCGAGATCATGGCCGCCATTGCGGCCGACGCCGGCCTCCGCACCGAGACCAGCGTCATGAGCTTCGCCGCGCTTGTGCCCTCGCTTCTCGCGGGCAAGATCGACATCATCTGCGCCGCGATTCTGCGCACCGAGGCCCGCGCCCAGGTCGTCGACTTTACCGCGCCGGTCTACTCCTACGGCGGCGGCCTCGTCGTCGCCGGGTCGGATAAAGGCAAGTACGCATCGATCGGCGATCTGCGCGGCAAGGTCGCCGGCGTGCAGATGGGCACCCTCTACGGCGACCAGGCTCGCGAGGCCGGCGCAAGGCGCGTCGTCTACTACGACAGCCTGCCCGACGTTCTGCATGACCTGCACGCCGGCCGCATCGACGCAGCCTACGGCGATGCGCCCATCCTCGCCTATCAGACCTCGGTGATCCACAGTGCGTCTCTGCGCTTCGTGCGTGCGTTCATGCCGCCGGCGCTGCAGGATGTCTGCCTGGTCGTGAGAAAAGGCAACACTCCGCTGTTGCGCTTGCTGAACGCGTCGATTGAACGTATGAGGTCCAACGCCCTCCGGCAGATTCTCAATCGCTGGAGCCTCGACTGAGCGAGCTTACTCAATTTGCCGAGGACGCTCTGCACTTTCTGCCGCTGCTGCTCGCCGGCGCGGGCGTGACGTTGCTGCTCACCGTGTGCTCGCTGCTGGTCAGCATCGTGCTCGGTTTTCTCTGGGCGACGATGCGCATGTCCCACCATGCGGCTCTGCGCGTGCCCGCCGGCATCGTGATTCACGGCGTGCGCGGCATTCCGATCCTCGTGCAGCTGTTTTATGTTTATTTCGTGCTGCCCGATCTAGGCATCCGGCTCAACGCGTTTGTCTCCGGAGTAGCCGCGCTCGGCCTCGCCTACTCGGTCTACCAGGCTGAGAATTTTCGCGCCGGCTTTGCTTCGATCGACCCTTCGCTGCTTGAGACAGCGCACTCGCTCGGCATGACCGAGTGGGTCATCATGCGCCGGGTGCGGCTGCCGCTGGCGCTGCGCGTCATCCTGCCGCCCTTCGGCAATACCGCCATTATGCTGTTGAAAGACTCCTCCATCGCCTCCACCATCACGGTCGTCGAGCTTACCCGCGCCGGGCAGTTGATCGCTGTCTCTACTTTCAAAAATATGACCGTCTACACACTGGTCGCGGCGCTTTATCTCGCCATGAGCCTGCCGCTCTCGTACCTCACACGCACGCTCGAGCGGAGGCTGGCGCGCCGATGATCGAGCTCGAGGCAATTCATAAGAAATTCGGTCAGCGCGAGGTGCTGCGCGGGGTCACATTTTCGGTCGCCAGAGGCGAGGTCGTCTGTCTTATCGGGCCATCGGGTTCGGGCAAGTCAACCATTCTGCGCTGCATCAACGGGCTTGAAACGCATGACCAAGGCACGATCCGCGTCGATGGAATTCCTGTTTCTGCGTCCACCCTGCGCGAAGTACGCAAGCGGGTCGCAATGGTCTTTCAGCGATTCAACCTGCTGCCCCATCGGACCGTGCTTGAAAACGTCATCGAAGGTCCGATATACGTGCAGCGCGTTGAGCGGGAAATTGCCAGAAAAAACGCGCGGGAACTGCTCGCAAAGGTCGGCCTCAGTCATAGAATCGATGCCTATCCCGCGCACTTATCGGGTGGCGAGCAGCAGAGGGTCGGCATCGCGCGGGCGCTCGCCATGCGGCCCCAGGCGATACTATTCGACGAGCCTACTTCAGCACTCGATCCGGAGTTAGTAGGCGACGTCTTAGCGGTCATGCGAGCCCTCGCCAGGGAAGGCATGACGATGATCGTCGTCACCCATGAGATTGCGTTTGCACGCGAGATGGCCGACCGCGTCGTTTTTATGGATGGCGGCGTGATCGTCGAGAGCGGCCACGCGAACCAGATGCTCTCGAATCCTCAAGTAGAGCGCACGCGCAATTTTCTTAACCGGGTAAATCGTCCTCTATGACCGACTACAAGCAATATAGTTTCTGGCTCGACAGTGTAGAGGAGTCGCTCGCGCCGCGTCCGGCTCTGCAGCAGTCTCAAGATGTGGATATAGCGATTCTCGGCGCTGGCTACTCCGGCCTCTGGACCGCTTATTATCTGCTGCGCGAGCAACCCGGGCTCAAGGTCGCCATCGTCGAGCGAGAGATCGCCGGCTACGGCGCTTCCGGCCGCAACGGCGGCTGGTGCTCCTCACGTTTTCCTGTCACGCCGCGCATGCTCGCCAGGCGTTTCGGGCGCGAGCAGGCGCGCAGCATGGTGCTCGCCATGCACGCCTCGATCGACGAAATTGGCCGCGTCTGCGATGAGGAAGAAATTGACGCGCAATTTCACCAGGGCGGCATTCTGAGCCTGGCGCGCGGCGCGCATCAACTCAATGCAATTCGCTCCACGTATGCCGGGTATGAGTCGCTCGGGCTCGCGCAACATCATCGCCTGCTGTCGAGCGAAGAGGTCGCAGAGCGGGTGCGTGTAACCGGCGTAGAAGGCGGCCTGCTCAGCAGCGAGGGCGCAAGCCTGCATCCGGCGCGGCTGGTGCGAGGGCTCGCGCGGGCCGTCGAGCGCCGCGGAGCCACCATCTACGAGCAGACAGAAGTGATTGACTTCCATGCCGGAGCCAACGCCCGCCTGATCACGCGCAATGGCGAACTACGCGCGCGCAAGGCCATTGTGCTCGCCGGAGAAGCCTACCTAACGCGGCTCGCGAAGCTGCACCGTGTCGTGCTGCCGGTCTACTCGCTCATCTCGATTACCGAGCCGCTCACGTCAGACCAATGGCGGCAGATCGGATGGCAGAATCGCGAGAGCCTCGCCTCGAATAAATACTCCGTCGACTACCTGACCCGAACCGCCGATGGCCGCATTCTCTTCGGCAGCCGCGGCGCTCCGTACGTCTTCGGCTCAAAGATCACGGACGAGCAGGACCGCCACGCGGAGACCCACGCGCTGATCCGGAGATCGCTCGTCGAGTGGTTCCCGATGCTCGAAGGAATCCAATGCACGCACAGCTGGGGCGGCCCGGTAGGCATGCCGCGCGACTGGATGCCGTCTGTTGCCTTCGACCCCACAACGAAGATAGCCACCGCGCGCGGCTACACAGGCCAGGGCGTCTCGACCGCGAACCTCGCAGGCAGAGTTCTCGCCGGGCTGATCGGCGGCCGCCGGTCGCAACTCGAGAGCCTTCCCCTCGTGCAGCACGCCTCGCCCCTCTGGGAGCACGAACCGCTGCGATGGCTCGCCGTCCGCTACACGCAAGGCGCGCTCGGCCGGATCGACCAGGCTGCGCACGATGGCCGCCCGCGCCCTCTCGATGCCAGGCTCGCGGAGTATCTTGGGCGTCACTAGACTAGAAAATGCTCCAATCGGATCGCCGCGAGGTATCTGGCGGCGCAGGAATTCCCGAAACGCGCCAGGGGTTGGTACGAAGGTACTTAGACACGATGCAAAGCTGGGGGCCGTTTGACAGACTCGACGCTACACTGGCGGACATGAGCTTAGGTACGTTGCGAACCGGGGTCTTGGAAGGTGTCATCAAAACGCTTGACCGCATCTCTCCCAAAGATGCCGCGGCCAAGCACATCGAAACTGGGCGCGCAGGGGAACTGGCGGCCTTCTTTTACCTGCGCCGGCAGGGTTACAAGGTTGTCGCCCGCGACTGGAAGTCGCCGCGCGCGCCCGGCGATATCGACCTGATCGCCTGGGACGACGACACGTTGTGTTTCGTCGAGGTCAAGACACGTACGACTCACGATGTCGCGACCGCCGAAGCATCGATCGACGAACACAAGCGGCGCACGCTGCGCCGTCTGGCCGGCTACTATGTGCGCAACCTGCCGGAAGGAACCGCGTCCAGGTTCGATGTGGTGACTATTTACTACGTTGAGAATGAGGCCGGCGAGAGCACTCCCGAGGTCTCGCTCTTCCGCAATGCATTCGGCTGGTTTGAGGCCGAGTCAACCATGCCGGTCGAGTAACGTCCTCGGCAAGTGAGCTCTACTCAGGAGGAACTGGCGTCCTCATGCTCCTCGTGCCAGGCCCTCTGGATCGCCTCGAGCTTGGACTCGTTCGACTTGGCAGGGTCATCGGAAAAGCCCTCCAGCCCGGTGACGTACTTATGCAGCTCGGTGAAGCGAACCGTCAACGGATCGATCTCCGGGTACTTCTCCTGCAGCTGGATGCCGATCTCTTCCGCATCGAGCCAGGTAATCTCCTGTGCCATAGTCATTCTCCTTCCCCCTGAAGAGCGGGCTACTTCTTCTCGGCCAAGGTCAGCGGCTTGCCTTCCGAGACGTAATTGCGATTCCAGTTCGGGATCTCAACCGTATACGAGCCGGGCCGGGTGATAATCGCCTGGCAGCCCAGCCGTGAGTTGAGCTGCAGCCCGGGTGCCAAGTCCAGCCGGTCGAGCTCCTGCTCATCGGCCTCGCTCAATCCATCTGCGCCTTCCTTTACGTAGACATGGCACGTCGTGCACGCGCACGCTCCGCCACACGCGTGGTCGAGAAACACATGGTAGTTCTCGGCCACATCGAGAAACGCCATCGGCTTGCCATGATGGTCGTACGGCAGCGTGCCATAGGCGAACTCGACCGTCTTGCCCTCAGGCTCAAAGGTCACCCGCACCACGCCGGCCGCCGGTGGCTGGCTCAGGTCAATCTGGGAATCCTGCTTCTCTGCAATCTCACTCATAGCTCTCTCATCTCATTGACTCTGCCCTGCAAACCAAGTGACGCATCCTGAGCAACGCGAAGGGTCTGCTTTTGCCTTTGCACCTGGTCACTCAATCTCCGCTGCAGCAAACGGATGCGGCGCCGTCGGCCCCTCACCCAGCGAGTCACGCGCCTCATCCATCGTCTGCCCACCCAGCGCCGCCGTCACCGCCGAGTCCATCATCAGCTCCGCAAACCGCCGAGTCGCCTTATCCAGCGCCTCGATCCCGGCTCGCAAACAGGCCAGGTCGTCGCCCTCGGCGAGCACATGCAGCTCCTCGCTCAGCATACCAATCCCGGTCTGCTCCTCGAGCGAGAGCTCGCTCCACGCCGGATGCTGCGGCGCCTTAGCAACCGCCGCCAGGATCGTCTCAGCCTCGTTGCGCGCCTCGATCAGCTGCCGCAGCGCGATATCAGCCTCGGCGTTGTCGAAAGAGTCGAGAATCATCGACTCGACCTGCTCATCGCTCAACCCATAGGTCGGCTTCACCTCGACCTGAGCCTCGCGCCCCGACCGCTGCTCCCGCGCCGAAACCTGCAGAATCCCGTTCGCGTCGATCAGAAACTTCACCTCGATGCGCGGCAGCCCGGCCGACATCGGCGGAATCCCCTTCAGATCAAAGCGAGCGAGCGACCGGCAGTCCTTGGCCAACTCACGCTCGCCCTGCACCACGTGGATCGCCACGTTCGTCTGCCCGTCGACCCCGGTGGTAAAGTGCTCCGTCTCCGACGCGGGAATCGTCGAGTTGCGATGAATGATCTTCGCGACGACTCCTCCCAGCGCTTCGATCCCCAGCGAAAGCGGCGTCACGTCCAGCAGCAGCATGTTCTCGGTCGCGGCCGACCCACCGGCCAGGATATTCGCCTGCACCGCCGCCCCGAGCGCGACCACCTCATCCGGGTTCAGCTCCGTATGCAGCACGCGCCCGCGGTCAGCAAGCTCAAAGAGCTCCGCAACCAGCCGCCGCACCAGCGGAATCCGCGTCGATCCGCCCACCATCACCACTTCGTCGATGGCGCCTACGTCAATCGCAGCATCGGCCAGCGCCTGCCGGACAGAAATCAAAGTGCGGTCGACCACGGGCCGGATCAGCCCCTCAAACTGAGCCCGCGTGAGCTCCCGGTGATACGCCACACCCCCGGCCAGCGCCACACTCAACCGCGCCGACTCCTCGGAAGAGAGCGCGATCTTGGCCTCGATAACCGCTTTGCGTACCGCCTGGACGGCTTCGGCATTCGCACGCACGTCGACGCCCGTGTCCCCGGCGATATCGTCGAGCGCAATCGCCATCAGCAGGTTATCGATATCGTCGCCGCCCAGGTGCGTATCGCCGTTGGTCGCGACTACCTCAAAGATGCCGTCCTGCAGCCGCAAAATCGAGATATCGAAGGTCCCGCCGCCAAAGTCATAGACCGCGACTAGCCCTTCCTTGCGCCGGTCGAGCCCGTAGGCGAGCGCGGCCGCCGTCGGTTCGTTCACCAGCCGCAGCACCTCTAGCCCCGCCATCCGCCCCGCATCCTTGGTCGCCTGCCGCTGCGCGTCATTGAAATACGCGGGTACCGTGATGACGGCTTTGGTCACCGGAGCAGCAAAGTACCGTTCTGCGTTGCGCTTCAACTGCCGCAGCACCTGCGCGCCGATCTCCGGCGGGGTGACCTGAGTCCCATCAATCTCCAGCCGCAACACCTCACCCGGCCCGATATCCCCGGCCAGCTTGAACGGAAAGAGCTTCAGCTCGTCCTGAACATCCTCTAACCCGCGCCCCATCAGCCGCTTGGCCGAGTAGACGACCCGCTCCGGCTGCTCAGCCAGATACCGCCGCGCCGCATTGCCTACGACGACCCTGCGCGCACCCTCCGCGCCGGCCGGAAACGCCACCACCGACGGCACCAGGTTGAGCCCATCCTCGCCCGGAATCACCACCGGCTGCGCGCCCTGCATATACGCCACCAGCGAGTTCGTCGTCCCCAGGTCGATCCCGACCACTCGCTCCTGCGCGTTGCCCTGCTCTTCTGCCATTCCTACTCTTTCCTTCATCTAGCGACCTGCGGAGCTTGCAGGCGCGCTCCATGATCCACACAAAAACGTTGTCATCCTAAGCGAAGCGAAGGATCTGCTTTTGATCTTCTTCTCAAGCGGCTGGCAAAGTCTATGCCAGCGCCTGGTTCACATCCCGCACCAGGTTGCGCACGTAGCGCCGCTTGTCAAGAAGTGCAGCAAGATTCTTCTTCGCCACAGCCTGTTCGGCCTCAACCTCGCCATCCCAAAGAGCCCAGTTC